>ERZ1740070.183-NODE-183-length-44014-cov-5.963420_pt1 | contig 44014 bp, 49 predicted proteins | sample MGYA00581734_ERZ1740070 | MGnify/ENA primary metagenome ERZ1740070 (study PRJEB43018, sample SAMN04849744) | marine metagenome | isolation source: floating plastic debris | place: Pacific Ocean | collected 2008-09-01 | study: EMG produced TPA metagenomics assembly... | reverse complement strand
CGGGGGATGCGCAGGTTGCGGGCAAGGCCGAAGCCGGAGATGCCGTAGATGACACCGAAATTGATGGCCTTGGCTTGGCGGCGGACCTCGGGCGTCATTTCATCCAAAGGCACGTCGAACATCTCGGACGCGGTCATGGCGTGGATGTCGATGCCGTCGGAGAACGCTTGTTTCAGCGCGGGAATGTCGGCGATATGGGCGAGGATGCGCAGCTCGATCTGGGAATAGTCGAGCGCGACGAGTGTTTTGCCTTCGTCGGCCACAAAGGCCTCGCGGATGCGGCGGCCTTCCTCGGTCCGGATCGGGATGTTCTGCAGGTTCGGATCGGTCGAGGCGAGGCGTCCGGTGTTGGCACCCGCGATGGAATAGGACGTGTGCACGCGGCCTGTGTCGGCGTTGATATGGTCTTGCAGGGCGTCGGTGTAGGTCGATTTCAGCTTCGACATTTGCCGCCAATCCAGGACGCGGGCGGGCAATTCATGCTCAGGCGCGAGGTCTTCGAGGATATCGGCGCCGGTGGAATATTTCCCGGTTTTGCCTTTCTTGCCGCCTTCCAAGCCCATCTTGTCAAAGAGAATTTCACCCAGTTGTGCGGGCGAGCCGACGTTGAAGCTTTGGCCTGCGAGTTCTTGAATTTCCGCCTCCAGCCCCGCCATCTTCTGCGCGAAAGCGTTGGACATGCGGCTGAGCGTGTCGCGGTCGACCTTGATGCCGGTGCGCTCCATCTGCGCCAGCACGGGGACCATGGGGCGTTCGAGCGTCTCGTAGACGACCGTGACCTGCTTTTGGTGCAGCTGCGGCTTGAAACTTTGCCAGAGGCGCAGTGTGATATCGGCGTCTTCAGCCGCATAGGGAACGGCCTCGTCGATCTTCACTTTGTCAAAGGTGATCGCAGATTTGCCAGTGCCCAGAAGCGGTTTGATCGGGATCGGTGAGTGGCTGAGATAGCGTTCAGACAGGCCATCCATCGAATGGTTATGCAGACCCGCATTCAACGCGTAAGACATGAGCATCGTGTCGTCGATCGGGGCGACGGTGATGCCCTCATTGGCGAAAATTTTTGCGTCATATTTCATATTCTGGCCGATTTTCAGGACGCTTTCGTCCTCTAGCATCGGCTTGAGCATTTTGAGCGCGTCGGCCATCGGCATCTGATCTTTGGCCAGCGCATCGGAGCCGAAGAGATCATCGGCATCGCCATCTTTGTGCTGGAGCGGGATGTAGCAGGCCTCTCCGGCCTCGACACACAGAGAGACGCCAACCAGATCAGCGCGCATTTCGTTGAGGCTGGTGGTTTCGGTGTCGACGGCGACATAGCCGCGCTCGTAGATGCGGTCGAGCCAAGCCTGAAGCGCGGCTTCATCGCGGACGCATTCGTATTTGCTGGCGTCAAACGGCACGTCGGCAGGACCGGGCGCGTCACCGGGATTGGCACCTGCGGGATCGGTATCAGCGATGACGGGCGGTTCGACATCCAGCGCATCAGAGATGCGTTTGGTGAGGGTGCGGAACTCCATCTCGGCGAGGAACCCGAGGAGGGTTTCCGGCTCCGGGTCGCGGACTTCCAGATCATCCAACGTGAAGGGCAGCTCCATCTTGTCGTCCAGCGTGACCAGCTGTTTGGACAGGCGGATCTGGTCGGCGTGGTCGATCAACGTCTGGCGGCGCTTGGGTTGTTTGATTTCCTCGGCACGCTCAAGAAGGGTTTCCAGATCGCCGAACTCATTGATGAGCAAGGCGGCGGTCTTGATGCCGATGCCCGGCGCACCGGGGACGTTATCGCCGCTGTCGCCCGCCAACGCCTGCACATCGACGACGCGGTCGGGACCGACGCCGAACTTTTCCTCAACCCCTTCGGTATCGATGCGCTTGTTCTTCATCGCGTCGAGCATTTCGACGCCCCCGCCGACAAGCTGCATCAGGTCTTTGTCGGAACTGATGATCGTGCAGCGGCCCCCGGCTTCGCGGGCCTGAACAGCGAGGGTCGCGATGATGTCGTCGGCCTCAAACCCTTCCATTTCCTTGCAGGCAATGTTGAAGGCTTCGGTCGCTGTGCGGGTCAGCGGGATCTGCGGGCGCAGGTCTTCGGGCATCGCGTCGCGATTGGCTTTATATTGGTCATACAGGTCATTGCGGAACGTGTGGCTGCCCTTGTCGAAGATCACGGCGACATGGGTGGGCGCGTCGGGGCCAGAGTTCCCTTCGACATAGCGTTGGAGCATGTTGCAAAAGCCGCTGACCGCACCAATCGGCAGGCCGTCTGACTTGCGCGTCAGAGGCGGCAGCGCGTGGTAGGCGCGGAAAATGAAGGCCGATCCGTCGATCAGATGAAGATGACAGCCTTTGCCGAAAGTCATGGAATGCGCCCCCTGTTTGGTTGTCCCAAGACCTAGCGAAGGGGGCGGGGCAAGGCTAGTCTGTCAGGCCGAATTTCTTGAAAACGGCATCCTTGAAGTCCTCGTGGACGATCAGCTTGTCGCAATAAGGGCAGATCACATAGCCCTCGTCCCGGTCCACGGAAAGCCACACGCGGGGGTGGCCCAGCGCGCCTTCACCACCGTCGCAGGACACGCGCCACTGGTCGGTGATCTGAACTTCGCGCGGGGATGTCGGCATTCTCTGGCTCCACGGGTTGTCGTTGGCTGGACGGGCTTCTAGGTTGCGCATTCAGATACGGCAAAGCCCCCTTCCCGGCAAGACGAGAGAACCACGCGCATGAGTGATGCAGCCATCGAAATCACAGGTCTGGAAAAGACTTATGCCGCGCAGAAGGGGCAAGAGGCCAAGCAGGCCTTGAAAGGCATTGATCTGAGCATCCCTGCGGGGGCAATTTTCGGGCTTTTGGGGCCGAATGGTGCCGGGAAATCGACGCTGATTAATGTCCTTGCAGGTTTGGTGGTTAAATCAGCGGGACAGGTGAAAATCTGGGGCTTCGATCAGGATGTGAACCCACGGCAATCGCGCGCCTCGATTGGGGTGATGCCGCAGGAGCTGCATCTGGACCCGTTCTTTTCACCGCGCGGGGCACTGGAGGTTCAAGCCGGGCTTTACGGTGTGCCAAAGGAGCAGCGTCGCACGAACGAAATCCTTGAGACCATTGGTCTTTCCGACAAGGCCGATGCGTATGCTCGGTCCCTTTCAGGGGGCATGCGGCGGCGATTGCTGTTGGGCAAAGCGATGGTGCACATGCCGCATATTCTGGTGCTGGATGAGCCGACGGCAGGTGTCGATATCGAGCTGCGCAATATGCTGTGGGCCAATGTGCGCAAGATGAACAAGGCGGGAATGACGATCATCCTGACGACCCATTACCTGGAAGAAGCCGAAGAGATGTGCGACGAGATCGCGATCATCAACCACGGTGAAAAGATCGCGCAGGACAGCAAGGCGAACCTGCTTGGGCGGCTGGATGCGAAGACGATGGTGATCGATCCGGACAGTGTGGCGCCGGAGAAGATCGATTTGCCAAAAGGCGTTGATCTGGTCCACCGGCCGAACGGCGCCCTGGCGTTCACCTACGACCGCGGACACACTTCAGCTGAAGCGATCCTCACAAGCGTGCGCGAGGCGGGCATCACGATCAAGGACGTGAAGACGGAAGACCCCAATCTTGAGGATGTCTTCCTTGCGCTGACGGAAAAAGCCTGATGCCTCCGGCGGGAGTATTTCGGCACAAAAGAAGGGGGCGGGGCGCGTTAAGGTTAATGGTACGTGTCACGTTGGTCAGAAGACGCGGGTGAAGGCTGTGATCAGGCGGCCCATGATGTCGAATTGGTCCTCGGCGGGCGCTGGCATGTCTTGAAACTGCAGACCGAGCAGTAGGCAGCCGATCAAGGCAAAGGCCAGTAGGTTTCGGGTCCGATTGTTCTTGATGAACCATCCCTCATCAGGGCCGAACCATCGTTCGGTGGCTTCTGTGATTGGGAGGAGCAGAATAGCTCCCACGATGAAATAGTCAGGCCAGATCACGGTCACGATGCCTTCGTTGTTCGCGGCACGACTAAACGCGGAATATGGCGATTACGTGACCGGCTTTCGCGCATCTCGACTGTATTTGGTCGCCCGAGAACGACCAATCCTGCTTGATTCCACATCCGGGTCTTGGCATACGAGTTCTAATTTTTCGACGGACTATACGCGAAGTACGAACCAGTTATCTTGACCTGCGAAACGCCCGCGTTCTGGATCACCCAACCAAGCCCTTCTTGGAAGAACCATAAAACCGTGTGCGCTTTTTGAGTAAAACACCGAGAGATCTGGCTGGCCTTCTAACTCATACTCATACCACTGCCTATCAAACTGAAAGAGCCTGCCGAAGGTTCTGCGTGATCTAACAGAACTTTCGCGGCGCACCGCTAGCACGTCCAACGTAACCTCACCCGGCTTTGTCACAACAAGCGTGGCGATCTTTGGGACTGTCGCAAAACAAATAAAAAGCGCCATGCCGTATACACAACCACACAAAAGCGGGGCTGCTATAAGCCTTCCGATGACACGAGCATCGTTTTTCTGCAGCCATGGCAACATGACCCAGGCGGTGAAGATCGCGCAGCCCGCGGCGAAAATATAAACAACATGAAAAACCTCGGCGTATCCACTGCCGAGAAAGACCATATTTGTTGGATCAAAATATCCAATACAGGCGAGCCCAAGCATCACTACGTAAATCAGGACGTATCCACGCTTCACATGAGCAACGCCCGACTTATCGAGTTCCCACGCAGGATGTTTGGCTTGTCGCTGAGCCTCTTCGAAAAGGCTAATATGGGGTGGCATTTCTTTAGACATGCCGTTCTTTTGAAATGATATTAAGGCAGAAGTTTGGCGCCGAATGGAGCCAACTGTCATTTACCTCACTCTGTTCCTGACGGTCGCGTTCTTGTCTTAATGCTCTTGGTTAGATGCTCAGCAGTTTGGGGTAGAATTTGGAGAAACATCCTTTCTAGTCGCCTACTTCGCAGGTTGCAGCATTCGACCTAGATTGCGCCCGGCGACGATATGCACATGCAAATGCGGGACTTCCTGAATTGCGTCCTCACCGGCATTCGACAGAAGCCGATACCCAGCCCCCCCCTCCCCCGGCTGAACACCCATCTCTTTGCAGATTGCCCCGATGGTACGGGTGTAATCGACGATCTCGGCCTCTGACGCCTCAAGCGCGAAGTGATCATAGCAGACATAGGCACCTTTCGGGATCACCAGCACATGCTCGGGCGCCTGCGGATAAAGATCCCGAAATGCCAGCGTGTGCTCGGTTTCCATAACAGTATCGTTTGGGATTTCGCCCCGCAGGATTTTGGCAAAGATGTTTTCTGGGTCATAGGCGTAGGTCATGGGTGGCCTCAGTCAGCAAAAAGATATTCTGTCTGTGCAATCTCGCGCGCAGTCTCGGCGGGGACCGACAGGAAATCAGCAAGCGCGGGGGTATTTTGCTCCGGCGATGCGCGTTCAAGAATGCGGTAATAGTTCGGCAGATTGGCATCGCGGATGCGGTCACTTTCAAAGACCACATCATACCGGATCGTGGGTAAAAGCCGATCAAGCGTTTCCTTTGGTGTGCGTTCCCCCGCCAGACCAACGCGCATCGCGTGACCAATCAGGTAGTCTTCGGTAAAGGTGCAATCAATCTCGAGCAGTCGGGTCTTTGAACGGTCCGAATAGAAATCCTGGATCAGATCAATCGCGCTGGGATCGAGACAGATAATCAGGCGGTTCGTCTCGTAGTAATCAAAGAGCATCCGCATCAGCGCACGGCGGTGGCGGGTGCGTTTGCCAAGAGTAGACTGGATGCCGCCCAGATCAGGCAGGGGCGTATCCTCTTCGTTGAACAGATAATCAATCGCCGGAATGTTCGTCGTCTGCTTGATCCGGCCCAAAAGCCGCTTGGCGACGTGCCACTTCTTGCAGGCGACGATCATCAATTCGCGCTCACGACCAAGAGAGGCCTCAGTCTCCCAGAAGCGGGTGGCAAAGCGGCGGCCGATGCGGCCCCGCCCGGTGAGAAATTTGTAAAGGCCATTGCCCTCGTTCGAGATTTCGAACTGCGCATCCCGGGCCGCATAAAGCTCACCCAGGCGGCGCTTGAGCTCGCGCGCTTCGGGGCTGATTTTTCGGGCGAACAGAAAGTCCTGGCTGAGCAGCAAATCATAGTGGTCGTTGTAAAACGTAACCGGCATGCCGTAGTCAGAAAACAGCAAGAAAGTCAGCGTGCGTGATTTGATCTCATGCTCGGGCACCAAATGGCGCACCAGCGTTTGAAAGAACGTCTCGTCGGGAATCCATGTGGTGCGGAAGAACTGCATCACGTCCTTGCGCTCGCGCGTGAAATCGAGAATCCATTCGATCGTACGGCGGCGCAGGCACCACCATTGGCTGCCGATCATGACCTGAATATCGGCAGGGATTTCACGGGTCAAACCAAAGCGGCGCTGCAGGTTAAACGCCGTGTAAAAGCGCCGCTTTTGGGTGCGTTCGTTAAAGAAGTGACGGTAGATCAACCGCTCTTCCTTCATGCCGGTCTTGATCCAATCACTTTCGAAATAATCGAAGCTTTCGATGTAATCGACGTCATTGCTGTCAAGGAACTCATGCGCATATTCAGCCGATTTGATCGCCATGCAGTCGCCCGACAGCATGTAGAAATGGGTGGCACGCGGAAACGCCTCCTCTGCAGCCTCGACAGCGTGAAGCGTGGCCTGCACCAGTGACCATTCCCCCCAACCACACTTGATGCGCTTCCTGGAGAACGTGACATTGGGGTTGTCGCCCAGGGCGGCGCGGATCATGCGGTAATGCGCTGGCTTGGCGCGGGCATCAAAGTGGATCGCCATATAGTCGCCAACAGCCGTCAACCGCTCGGCCTGCTTGATAATGGCCTCGGGGTCTTTGTGGCACAGCAATATGAAGGCGATTTTTGCCATTTAAACAACGAAACCCTTTAAAATCGTTGATTGTTTACACCAGATAACGTGAACAGACATTGAATAAACAGAGTTTGTTTGCTTTTTTGTGCGCAAGTGGCGCTGAAGTGATTTCAAAAGCCCACAATTGGAGGCAGGTTCATGGGGTTTCCCGGCACTTGGATGACCGAGAGTGAAAGCGTCGTATATCGGGTCGTGCCGAAATGCGCCTGTTCGACCATTGGCCAGATTATGTTCTACTCCGATCATGGGACGTTTTTCGACGGCGATATCCATGATGCCACCGGTGGGATGCACAAATGGGCGCTTGAGGACAGCCAGCCCCTGATCACCCAGAATGTGACCGCACATAAATCTTATGCATTCACCTGTGTGCGAAACCCCTACACCCGCATTTTGTCATCTTTTTTCGACAAGATTTGCGGGATTCAACGCAATGGCAAACGCTACCGCGGAAACCTTGTACCACTGTTGATGCAGAAATACGGGATCGAAGTGGGCGATCCTGAGACGGGCTTTGAGTTTGACCAGATCCAAAGCTTCCGACGCTTTTTGCTGTTTGCCCGCGACACCATCCGCTGGCGGCGCCCTATGGATCCCGATATCCACTGGTCCGCCATGGCCGGCCACATCTCGACCTACATCGTGAATGGCGGCACCTACGACAAGATTTTCTGGACCGAGCAGTTTAATAACGGAATGCAAGATGTCCTGAACGCGATTGAGACGCCAAATAAAATCGATCTTGGCGCCATTCCCCGGTTTAACGAAAGCGAAGGACATGGGCCCAAACGCGCGCATCCGGTGGAAGACTATTTCGACGATCTTTCGATGCACCTGATCTATGAGATCTACAAGAAGGACTTTGACCTTTTTAAGTATGACTTCGAAGATCCGTCGAACAAAATGCCCATCGGGGAAATCGATCTGGCCGAAGTGCACGCAAAACTGGGCGAGTAGGCGCTTTTGGATATGGCTGGATTTCGGTATTTAGAGACAAAAGAAGGACAGGTCGGGCCTTGCTTTCAGCCGATCAGAGCAGTCCTGACGCTTACCGAAAACAAGGCGCCTTCTTCTGTCACGGTCATCGGCTCCGCAGCCTGTACCGCACTCGTCTGATAGCGCCATTAACCTTAACAGCGGGTTAAGCTGCATTCTTTTGTCCTCAAATACCGTGGGGGTCTGGGGGCAACGCCCCCAGCCGGTCCGGTCCGTCAGGACCGGAAACCAAAGGACTAGAGCAAACCCGTCGTCGCAAAGAGTGTCTTGAGGTCTGTTTCGGGCCGCGCGCCCATATGGCTGATAACTTCGCCTGCTGCAGCACAGCCCATCTTACCGCATGTTTCCAGATCCTGATCTGTTGCAAGCCCATATAGAAAACCTGCTGCAAACTGGTCTCCTGCTCCTGTTGCATCAACTGGCACGATTTTTTCAACTGGCACATTAATGCGGGTATCGCCTTGCAGAATGCTGACGCCATCACCCGAACGGGTACAGACGGCAAGTGGGCACAGGGCAGAGAGCTTTTTCATCGCGAGATCAAGGTCATCTGTTTCGAAAAGGGATTTTACTTCATCTTCATTGCCGATGACGTAGTCCAGTTCTTCTCCGATGAGTGTCAGAAAATCAGCGCGGTGGCGTTCCACGCAGAACGGGTCAGAGATGGCGATGCCGGCCTTGCCACCCGCCGCGCGGCACGAACGTGCGGTGCGAATAAACGCCTCTTTGCCTTTGTCTTTATCGAACAGGTAGCCTTCAAGAAAAACGATTTCGGCTTGTCCTGCGACGTCCTCGGACACGTCATCCGGGCCAAGTTCAGCCGAAATCCCCAGATACGTATTCATCGACCGCTCGCCGTCAGGCGACACGAAGATCATCGAGCGCGACGTCGGCAATTCGCCTCCCGGGACGGGCGGGTTCACAAAGGCTGTGCCATCTTCTTGCATCGCATCTGCGTAAAACCGGCCCAATGCATCGTCATGCACACGTCCGATAAATCCGGTCTTCAGGCCCAGATTGCCCAAGCCCGCCAGCGTATTTGCGACCGATCCGCCCGGCGCCTGCACGCGGCCTTCCATCGCGCCATAAAGCAGTTCAGCGCGCTCGCGCTCCACCAGCTGCATGATGCCTTTTTCGATGCCCATATGTTCAAGGAAATCATCACTGGATTGGGTCAGCACATCCACGATAGCGTTGCCGATGCCGACAACCTGAAACGTTTTACTCACGCAGTTTTCTCCTCGAACTGACAGTATTCTTCGATGATGCAGTTGCTGCATACCGGTTTGCGCGCCTTGCAAACATAGCGGCCGTGCAGGATCAACCAGTGATGGGCATGTAGCTGAAAATCAGCGGGGATGTTGTCTTCAATGGCACGCTCCACGGCGTCGACGTCCTTGCCGGGTGCGATACCGGTGCGATTGCCGACGCGGAAAATATGGGTGTCGACGGCTTGGGTGGGTTGGTGCCACCACATGTTCAAAACCACGTTGGCGGTCTTGCGCCCGACGCCGGGTAGGCTGACAAGGGCCGCACGCGAGTTGGGAACGACACCGCCATAGTCTTCGACCAGAATGCGGCTGAGCTTTATCACGTTCTTGGCCTTGTTGCGGTAAAGCCCGATCGTCTTGATATGCTCGATCAGTTTTTCTTCGCCCAGCGCCAACATCTTCTCGGGCGTATCTGCAATCTTAAAGAGCGCGCGCGTCGCTTTGTTTACACCTACATCCGTAGCTTGCGCAGACAGGGCAACAGCCACGACAAGCGTGTAGGCATTGGTATGCTCCAACTCGCCCTTTGGTTCAGGCTCCCTGTCGTGAAACCGCTCGAAAATCGCACGGATCGTCTTGTAATCAAGTTGCTTTGCCATCTTGCCCCTATGCCTTTGTCCGCGAAAAACCGCAAGGAACGGGTCGCGCCTTCGGTCAAACATCCTCTAATGTAGGGCAAAGCAAGGATGTGACAGATGACCGATCAGACCCCTTTGGAAACCCACTACCACTACGGCGTGATGCGCCGCGCAATAGAGGTGATTGACGGCGCGGAGGCTCCGTTGAGCCTCGAGGCGTTGGCCGCGCAGATGCAGATGAGCCCGACACATTTCCAGCGGCTTTTCAGCCAATGGGTCGGAGTATCGCCAAAGCGTTACCAGCAATATCTGACGCTGGATCACGCCAAGAGCCTGTTGCGCGATCAACATACAACGCTGGACACCGCGCAATCGGTGGGTTTGTCGGGTTCAAGCCGGTTGCATGATCTCTTTGTGCATTGGGAGGCGATGACGCCGGGCGCCTATGCCAAGGGTGGCGCGGGGCTGACGATCTTATGGGGCTGGTTCGAGAGCCCCTTTGACCCGGCGTTGGTCTTGGTGACCGAAAAGGGGCTGTGTGGGATCGGGTTTGCAGCCGAAACCGGCGCGGAGCCGACGATGGCCGATCTTAAATCCCGCTGGCCGAAGGCGACATTTATCGAGGATCCCACAACGCTGAGGCCATTGGTCGATGCAGCATTCGGCGGAGGTGAGGCGCAGTTGCACCTGATCGGCGCGCCCTTTCAGATCAAAGTGTGGGAGGCGCTGCTGCGCATCCCGTCGGGCACCGTCACGACCTATTCGGATATTGCCGAGGCGATTGGCAACCCCAAGGCGGTGCGCGCTGTAGGCACAGCGGTGGGGCGCAATCCGATATCGTGGCTTATCCCGTGTCACCGCGCTTTGCGCAAATCCGGAGGTTTGGGCGGGTATCACTGGGGCCTTCCCGTTAAGCGTGCAATGCTGGCATTTGAAGCCGCCCGTGCAGAGGTTTGATGGGCAAAAGCCCGCCACTTTTCCCCCTGAAAACCTTTTCCCTTGCAGGCCAGGCCCGTGTATAGATTTCTCATAAGCGTTAAAATCGCACGAGCAGTAAAGAGGCTTTTCAAATGACAAAAATTAGGACTTTCACGCTGATGGCCGTGTCCGCAGTGGCTTTGGCTGCTTGTGACACGACCGCTGGACGTTTTGACAACAGCGGCGCATCCAACAACCCCGACCCCAACCAACGCACCAAACAAGGCGCGCTGATCGGTGGTCTTGTGGGCGCTGCCACAGGCGCGCTTACCGCTGGGGACGATGCAGATGAGCGGCGTCGCGGCGCGGTAATCGGTGCTGCGATTGGTGCAGGTGGCGGTGCAATCATCGGCAATCAGTTGGACAAGCAAGCTGCCGAACTGCGTCAGCAAGTTGGCAATGACGTGCAGATCGTCAACACCGGCAATGAGCTGATCGTGACGATGCCGCAGGACATCCTGTTTGCCGTCGACAGCGCGACGTTGCGCCCTGATCTGCAAAGCGATCTGCGGGCGCTGGCCACAAATCTGAACAACTATCCCAACAGCACTGTTGACGTTGTCGGTCACACCGACAACACGGGTGAGGCGAGCTATAATCAGGAATTGTCCCAACGCCGGGCGCAATCGGTGCGCAACATCCTTATCAACTCGGGCGTTGACGGGTTCCGTTTACGGGCCATCGGACGCGGCGAAGATCAACCCGTGGCCAGCAACCTTGACGAGTTTGGCCGTGCGCAGAACCGCCGGGTCGAGATTATTATTCGTCCGAACGCCTAGAACAACATCATCTTTCGAAAGGCCCGCCAGATGCGCGGGCCTTTTTTGTTGAGATACCTGCGCTTTGGTCATATCATTTTACCAATACACCCAAGGCTACCCCTGAGTTCGCACATGCCCTTCAAACCCGTCCAGGCAGAGCGTTTGTCCTCTGCCGTTGTCCGTCAAATTGAAAAACTGATCCTGCAAGGCATCTTGCGGCCGGGTGAGCGGCTGCCGTCGGAGCGCGAATTGGCCGACAAGTTGGGCGTGTCGCGCCCATCGCTGCGCGAAGCCATCGCCGAGTTGCAGGACAAGGGATTGTTGGCATCACGCGCCGGAGCAGGGATTTTCGTCGCCGATGTTCTGGGTTCTGCGTTTTCAGAAGGTCTGGTCCGATTATTCGCGGCCCATGACGAAGCGGTCTTTGACTATATAAGCTTTCGCCGCGATCTGGAGAGCCTTGCCGCTGAACGCGCAGCGCGGCTGGGCTCACAGACGGACCTCAAGGTCATAGACACGATTTTTCGCAAGATGGAAGCCGCCCATTCCAAGCGCAACCCGGCCGAGGAAGCGGCACTGGATGCCGATTTCCACATGTCGATCATCGAGGCGAGCCATAATGTCATCATGCTGCACATGATGCGCTCCATGTTCGAGCTGCTCCGCGAAGGGGTGTTTTACAACCGAACGGTGATGTTCAAGCAACGCACCACCCGTGATCTGCTGCTCGATCATCACAGAGCGATCAACAGCGCGCTGCAGGCCCGCGATGGTGCGGCAGCCCGTGCCGCAATTGAAATGCATCTGAACTACGTTGAAAAAGACCTCAAAGACCAGAAGAAGTCCGAGGCCAATGAAAGCATAGCCCAACAGCGCTATGAGCACGAGCAGGTCCGTTAGAAAGACGTTTACGTTGGCGTAACTAATGCTTCTTAGTTTAGCCAAATGGGTCTAACGTGTTTGGTAATAAAACAACAAAATAGAAACGGGCTATGACCATTAAAACCAAGGAAACACCCATCGCCGCGCGCGACTGGGTCAGAGTGCTTGCGCAATATCGTGAGCCGAACACATGGCGCAGCAGCTTTGAGCTGGCTGTCAGCTTGATCCCTTTTGTCGGCCTTTGGGCACTGGCTTGCTGGGTCGCACCGCAATCCTACCTTGCGGCTTTCCTGATCTCGGCCCTGAATGGCTGTTTTCTGGTGCGCATCTTTGGCATTCAGCATGATTGCGGGCATGGTTCGTTTTTCAACAACCGCCATGTCAGTGATTGGACCGGGCGCGTGTTGGGCGTGCTGACGCTGACCCCTTATGATGTCTGGCGGCGATCCCATTCGATCCATCACAGCCATGCCGGGGACCTGTCTCATCGCGGCATTGGCGACGTGATGACCCTTACGATTGAGGAATATCATCAACGCACATGGTTCGGGCGGCTGCTGTATCGCGCATACCGCCATCCGCTGGTGATGTTCGGGCTGGGGCCGACCTATGTCTTTATCTTATGTCACCGTCTGCCGCTGGGCATGATGGACCAAGGGCGCAAATACTGGATCAGTGCCATGGGGACAAACCTGGCAATTGCGGTCATCCTGAGCATTATCGTTTACTTCGGCGGTATCACCGCGCTCTTTCTGGTGTTTCTGCCAACAACGCTGATTGCCGCCTCTATCGGGGTCTGGTTGTTCTACATCCAGCACCAGTTCGAGGAAACGCAATGGGATCACCCCGAAGAGTGGCAACTGCATGAGGCGGCGTTGCACGGCAGTTCGCACTATGATCTGCCGCCGATCCTACGCTGGTTTACGGCCAATCTGGGCATTCACCACGTGCATCACCTCTATAGCCGCATCCCGTGCTATCGCCTGCCGGAAGTGCTGCGCGATCATGAAGAACTGGTGGATTGCAGCCGGATGACCCTGCTGGACAGCTTCAAGTGCGCGACGCTGCATCTTTGGGATGAAAAGAACCGGACGCTGGTGTCATTTGCAAAGGCACGCCAATTGGCGGCAACCTGATCTGGCCCATCACATAGCGTCTTTGAAACGCAAAAGCCCCGATCATTGCTGACCGGGGCTTTTTTGATGTCTTGATCGAGCAGCCTAGTGCAGTTTGGCACCAGCCTCCTTGATGGCTTCATCGATCAGCTTGTTCTGATCGGCAGCTGTCAATTGCTTGGCAACGACGTCTTTCGCAGCACCGACGGCTACTGTGATCGCGGTGTCGCGAACCTCACGAACCGCACTGGCCTCAGCGCTGGCAATCTGATCTTCAGCAGCGGCCAAACGGCGGGCGATGCTGTCCTTGATGTCGATCTTTGCCTGCTCTGCAGCTTCCTGCGCTTCGGTCCGCGCATGAGAGACGATGCGGTCTGCCTGCTCTTGCACTTCCTTTTGCTTGCGCTCGTAAGAGGCCAGCAGGGTTTGTGCTTCTTCGCGCAGAGCTTTGGCTTCGTTCAGATCCGACTGGATCCCCTCGGCTCGCTTATCAAGCATCCCGCCAATCAGGCCGGGCACCTTGAAATAGGTCAGGACTGCGATGAAGCAGACAAAGCCAATGGCAACGACAAAGTCGGTATTGGCAAGCGAGAAGAACGGCTTGTCACCAGCCGCCAGCGCGGGGCTGGCAGCAAGGATCAGCGGAAGGGTGAGATATGCACGCATCAGTCTATCCCTTCATCCGGGCGTTCACCGCCGCGGTTACCGTTCTCGCGTCGGCCTTGCCACCCAGAACCGCTACCAATTCCTTAGCAGTGTCCTTGGCGACTTCCTTGACGCTTTCAGCCGCACTTTCGCGGATCGCCGCAATGGCCTTTTCAGACTCGGCGGTCTTGGCAGCGATCTCAGCGTCGGCTTTCTGAATTTCGACGTCCAGCTCTGCCTGAATCTCGGCTTTCGCTTCTGCCACAATCTGCTGAGCCTCAGTCCGGGCATCGGCAAGCGCTTTGTTATACGCTTCTTCCGCCTCGACAGCCTTGAGCTTCAGCTCTTCGGCAGCGGTCAGATCGTTTGTGATCGTTCCCTGACGTTCCGCCAAAACAGCCGCAATGCGCGGCATCGCGATGCGCGACAGAATGAAATAGATCGCGATAAGCGCGATCACCAACCAGAAAATCTGGTTCGGAAAGGTCGAGAACTCCAGCTGCGGCATGCCCGCCGCTTCGGTGCCCCCAGTTGTTTCAGTAGCCATATTGTCCTCCAGGACCCTCTTTGCTCACTGGGCAGAGCCACACAGGGCTCTGCTCAGGCGTAAGGAACATCTGTCGGATTATACGGCGAACATCAGCAGCAGAGCGACGAGGAATGCAAAGATGCCCAGTGCTTCTGCGAATGCGATGCCGATGAAGAGCGTGGCGGTCTGACCAGCAGCAGCCGACGGATTGCGCAATGCGCCCGCCAGGAAGTTGCCAGCAACGTGGCCCACACCGATAGCAGCGGCACCCGAACCGATGGCTGCCAGGCCTGCGCCGATGAATTGACCCATTTGTGCGATATCGCCTTCCATTGGTATTCTCCTTACGATGGAATTTGGTTGGAAACTTGGTTGTTTGCTTGAACCTTGACCTAGTGATGCGGATGCAGCGCGTCTTTCAGATAGACGCAGGTCAGGATGGTAAAGACGTAAGCCTGAATGGCCGACACCAGAACTTCGAGCGCGTAGATCGCGACGATGCCGAAGATCGGAATGAACGAGAAGACGCCAAGCGACGCCGCGAAGCCTGCAAACACTTTCAGCACTGCGTGGCCTGCCATGACGTTGCCTGCCAAACGAATAGAGTGGCTGACGGGGCGCACGAAATAGGAAATCAGCTCGATAATCGCGAGGATCGGGCGCAGCACCAGAGGCGCGCTAGAGACCCAGAAAAGCGACAGGAAGCCTGCGCCGTTCTTCACAAAGCCCAGCACAGTCACGGTGATAAACACGGCACCTGCCAGCACGGCTGTGACCGCGATATGCGAGGTTGTTGTGAAGCTGCCTGGGATCAAGCCAAGGAAGTTGGCCAGTAGGATGTAAAGGAAAAGCGTGAAGATGTAGGGGAAGTACTTAAGGCCTTCCTTGCCGGTCACATCTTCAACCATCTTGTAGACAAACCCATAGGCCATTTCGCCCACTGACTGGCTGCGCGAGGGAACGATTGCGCGACCGCGCGTGCCCACAACCATCAGAAGCGTGACAGCAACCACGGCGAAGAACAGCCACAACGTCACATTCGTAGGCGTGTACCAGTTGATCGCACCGTCGCCGAACAGCGGCTCAACGATGAACTGGTCCATCGGGTGAATTTCGATGCCGCCTTTTGCTTCGTCTGCCACGTCGGTCAGTCCTTCTTCTCTTCGCCCTCGCGGGCTGTCTGTTCTTTGGCCGCTTTGGCCTCTGCTTCTGCTTGAAGCTCCTGCGCGGTTCGCATCATCGTTTTGACGCCCGCCGCAAGGCCCAGCAGTATAAATATCACCAGGAAGATCGGGAGTGTCCCGAACAGGCTGTCCAGCCCGTACCCGATGCCAAAACCGATCACCAAACCTGCGACCAGCTCGATCACCATCCGCCATGCCGTTTGGGCCGTCGAATAATGCTCGTCAGCGCGCGGAGCCGGTTCGAGGGATTTCTTGACCCCGCTGATCCGTTCCTCAAGCGCCTTCAAACGCTCTTTGTCAGGATCGTGCGACACGGGCAAAACCTCACGCTGATGTGGGCGCAAACTAGGTTTGAGGGGGCTAAGAGTCAATAATGGTTAAGCTACTGAAAAAGAAATGAAAAGTCAGGATGTCGCTGGGGGTATCATATTCAACCAAATGGTTGATCTTCAGCTCAGGCCTTGGGTAAATCCAGCGCATCATGGACCCAGCCCAGCGCCTCGTCTGCGTGAAATTGCTGCGTGGGGATCACATCGTCAGGCCGCTCTAGAAGCGCGGCGTAAAAGTGCGTTTCATCTGGATAGCGGGTGGACACATAATAAAGCTGCGCGCCACAAGTCCGGCAAAAACCCCGTGTCTGCCCCGAAGAGCTTTCTTAGGTCTGCGGAGCCTGACCCGTCCACCGCCAGCGTCCGTTCTCATGCCCGATCCACGTCGTAAACGGTGACGCGCTGGCGCGACGGCAGCTTTCGCAATGGCAATGGCCCACCCAGTTATGCGGCCCCGTCAGCTCAAAAGACGACGCTCCGCAAAGGCAATGCCCGCGGAGCGTCTGCTCGGATGTCTTAGTCGTGGCACGTTCCATAGGCGCACCATAGGCCGTCAGACCGCGCGCGTCATCACAGACGCGCAAGCCAGGCGAAAGGGGCCCGGATCCGAGGTTGCGGGAGCCACCGGAACGTGCGGCGTTTGCGTGGCTGCAAGTCGGCTTGCATCTGTGCAAAAGCTTGCTGCTCTTTGCGGTATTCCGTGGCGGGCTGATCCGGGATAGTCAGGGAGACGAGTAACGGGGACATCTGGATACTCCTTTTCGGATAGGACAGCCCTGAAGGTAAAGGCCCGCTGAGCCCCTGCTCAGCCCCTGAAACCGAAGGTGGAGTTGCAAATATGAAAGCACCCGACTGGAGTGATCTTGCTTATTTCTCTGCCGTAGCCCGGACCGGCAGCCTGAACCGCGCGGCGGAAGAGACAGGCGTCAGCGCCGCCACCCTCAGCCGCCGCATGAAAGCGTTTGAGGCCAGCCTTGGGCGACGGTTATTCCTGCATGGGGCGGAAGGGTATGCGCTGACATCCGAAGGGCGTGATCTGCTGAAACGCACCGCACAGATGGAGGATGCAGCCCGCCAGATCGGCCAATGGCGCGATGCGGCGCAAGGGCCGACCTGCGTGCGGATTTCGGCGGGCACATGGACCGCGCTCGATTTGGCGCAACGGCTGTCGGAGTTCTGGACGCCCGATGCAATCTGGCTGCCGGAGTTCATGTATTGCGACCTGAACCTCGATATCGCGCGGCGCGAGGTCGATATTGGCATCCGCAACGCACGGCCCGACCAGCCTTGGGTCGCCCGCCAGCAGATCGGGCATGTGGAGTATGCCATTTATGCAGCGGATCAGCATGTTGAAGGCTGGATCGGGCCGTCCTGGGACACCCCGCTCACCCCGTCGATCCGGTGGATACAGGACACGCATGGGGCGGGCATCGTAACCAAGGCCAACAGCCCGCATCTGGCTTGTGCCTTAGCGCAAGCGGGGATGGGTCGCGTCGTGTTGCCGATGTTCATGGGAGAGCGCATGCCAGGGCTTGTCCGGCTTGGCGATCCGATTGCCGCCTTGCGCAGCGAGCAATGGTTGGTCTCGCATCACGAGGGCCGCAACGAGCCGCCGGTCCGCGCCGCGCTTGATGCGATTGCGGGTTATCTGGCGCAGCGATCACGGACAAGCTAACTTGCGTGTCATGAGCTCTTCACTCGACACCGTTTTTGCGGCCCTTGCCGACCCAACCCGCCGCGCGATCCTTGCAATGCTGCTGGAGGACGACATGGCCGTCACAGACGTGGCCGAGCCGTTCGAGATGTCGCTGGCGGCGATCTCAAAACACCTCGTTATTTTGACAAAGGCGGGCCTGATTTCGCAGGAAAAACGCGGCCGCGTGAAGTGGTGCAAGCTGGAACCAGATGCCCTGCGCGATGCATCAATTTGGATGCAGGGGTTTGGTCAGTTTGAGGCCGTGAACCTTGATGCGTTCGAGGCGTTTCTGGCGACTGAGTTGCGAGACTAATACACAAATTTAGCTAAAATTACCGGTATTAACCGTGATGCTTTCTGGTTGGCCTTCACCAATTTTGAAGGTCCGCGGGACAGAATCCCATCCAGACAAAGTGATGCACCGCGCGTCGCTCCCCTTTTGGATATGGACCCGACATGCCCCAAAGTACCGGCTACCGTCTTTACCATGATACCGGCCATACCGGTGCAGATACGGGCGATGGTGTCTCTGGCGGCTTGCAAACGCTGGATTTCGATCCCGCCGACTATTCCCAATCCGCCACAGGCACGGTGAACTATCCCAACACGCTGGGGGATGTGTTCGGTTCATTTTATTTCGTCAACGGCAGTTACTACTTTGTTCCCGATAACGCGACTGGCTTTCCGCCGAACGAGGCCGGGACGGTTAGCAACACCAACTACAATGGCGGAAACGGCGTTGTCGATGGAACCAGTGGCAGCGATGTCATGGGCCCGCACCTGTCAGACACAGATGTCGACGGCGACCAGATCGACGGTGCGGATGGCGATGATGATGTCATCTATGCAGGCGGCGGGAACGACTGGGTCGATGGCGGCATGGGCGATGACACCATCTACGGCGGTGACGGCAATGATGTTCTTGGCGGCGCGGAAGGGAACGACACAATCGACGGAGGCTCTGGCAATGACAGGATCTACGGCGATGCGATTATGTATTCGGCGAATTCCTATGCCTCGCCAACCGACGACGATGATGATGATGATGATGATGATGATGATGATTCCGGGACGATTCTCACAATCACAAATTCAGCCGATGGCCCGATTGAGGTTCACTGGATCGATGGAAACGGCAATCACGTTTATTATGACACGCTCGACCCTGGCGAGACGGCTTCTTATGCGACCCATGTAGATCACAACTGGGCCCTCAAGGATGAAGACGGGATCGTCGTAAAGATCATTGAGGGCGGCAACCAAACTGTTGATTTCGGCGCGGATGGGCTGAATGACACCATCTACGGCGGCGCTGGGGACGACAGCATTTACGGCCAATTCGGCGATGACACGATTCATGGCAATGATGGCGACGATAAGATCCATGGCGGCACGGGCGATGACACAATCGAAGGTGATGCCGATGACGACAGCCTCTACGGCGGTGCCGGGGATGACGCTTTGCATGGCGGAACCGGCGACGACGCACTTTATGGTGGCGATGGGGCCGATACGCTGCGCGGCGGTGTTGGTGACAACACGTTAGACGGCGGCAGCGGCAGCGACACGCTGCATACCGCAGAAGATCACGGCAATGAGACAATCATCGGCGGCGAAGGTGGCGACGACAACGATACGCTCTGGTTTTCAAACTACAGCACCTCGGATGGCGCAACGATCACGTTCAACGCGTCAGAGGCTGGCAGCGGCACGCTGGGCACCACCCAGGTTTCATTCTCGGAAATTGAGACAATCATCGGCACCGAATATGACGATGTCATCGACGCCAGCGGCAGTTCCGAAAATCAAACGCTGCAAGGTCAGGGTGGTGACGATACCATCATCGGTGGTGACGGCGATGATATCATCGAAGGCGGAAGCGGCGATGACCTGGTCGATGTGAGCGACGGCTCAGACACGATCAATCTTGGCGGCGGCACCGATCACGTTCAGATCGTTGATAATGACGGGCATGACAGCCTTGATGGCGGCGATGGGTTCGACCGCCTCGATTTTGATGGAACCGACAGCTGGAATGTCACCATCACAGAAGCCGGCACTGGCAGCTATTCAAATAGCACTGGCGCGTCTGGTGATTTTACGAATTTCGAACGTATCTCAGGCGGGTCGGGCGATGACATCTATGATGCCAGCAGCGCAACGCAGTCGGTGCAGATCGACTCGAGCGGCGGTGATGACAACGCCTTTGGCTGTTCCGTCTATCACACGCTGCATGGCGAGTTGGGTGACGATACCATCAATGGCGGGGAGGGCGATGATAATATTGAAGGCGGAAGCGGTGATGACACGCTTACGGGCGGTGCGGGCGACGATACGTTCGTATGGAATGTTGGCGACGGGCACGACACGATCATCGATTTCAACGCGGGCAATACCGGCACGCTGAATGATGGTGACAGCACCAATAACGACTTTGTGGATTTATCGGGACACTACGATCACATATCGGAGCTGTATGCGGATCAGGCTGATGACGGTGTGCTCAACCAGTCCAACAGCACCGATAACGGCGGCACCGTTGATTATTCAGACAACACCGAATTCGGCAGCGGATCCCTGACGTATCAGGGTGCATCTGCGGACAATTCAAGTTTCACACAAGAAAATACCGGCGTTGTCTGCTTTACATCCGGCACCCAAATTTTGACGCCACGGGGAGAGGTTCCCATTGATCTGCTGCGTCCGGGCGATCTGGTTTGCACTCAGGATAACGGCCCTCAGCCCGTGCTTTGGATTGCAAGTCGCACGCTTGGGCGTACTGCATTACAAGCCGCGCCGCATCTTGCACCCATCCTGATCGGTGAGGATGTTCTGGGCGGTACGGGCGCACTGTTGGTATCTCCGCAGCACGGGCTTTTACTGGGCTCTGATCGCCTGATCCGCGCCAAACATCTTGCAGCACACATGCCAGGCGTGCGTGTGGCACGCGGCAAGACCCAAGTGCGCTATGTCCATCTGCTGTTTGACCAGCACCAGATCATCTTTGCACAAGGCCGCGCCGCGGAAAGCTTTTTTCCGGGGCCGATGGCACTTGAAACACTTGCGTCAGACGCACGATCGACGCTGTTCTCGATCTTCCCCGGCCTGACTGATACGCCTGTCGAGCAGTCATATGGCTCAACCGCAAGACCGTTCATGAAACGGCGCACGCTGCCCAAAGCACGGCGTGATTGGGCAGCTATCCGAAACGAGCCCAGTATGGCGCAAACCCTATGTGCGTGACGCTTTCAACTGCTTGCGAATATATTATGCAGCAGATCGAAAATGGCTGGGGCCCACGGCCTCACCATACCGCCCCAAAGTCCATTTGCCGTTACCACCAAGCATCGGACCACCATAAAGCGCCGCATCATCGCGGGCATTCAGTATCGTGACCAACTCTGCCTTGCGCGCGATCAAAAGCGCTTTGGCCCCCTGCCAGTCAAGATCAGCTTGCTGTGCGCGGATCGCCGCGTTCAGTGGCTTAAGCGCGTTCCATTTATATCCGGGTGCAGGCATCTCAACAGCGCGGCCACTCTCCCCATCGGAAATCCAGCGCTGATACATGGCAATCCATTCCGCACGATGTCCGACCACATCCTTGATTGATATCCCGTCCGTATCCGGCTTTACCGCTTCAGGTTCAGACACCGTTGCAAGCAGTGCCAAAAGCTTGGCCCAGTCTTTTTCAAGAATTGACAAAAGTTCGGATTTTGATGTCGCCGCCATGCGCTGCCTCCTGTGCCACAGATCTAGCGCATCCTCTCATCAAGCACTCTGATCCAGCGCAAAGGTTCAAACATGATCCCATGTCTTGGCGACATCTTTAATGTACTTCAAAAAAGCCTGCACCTTTGGCGTCCGGTGCAGATCGACATGGGTCACCAGCCAGGTCGACACAGCCCATTCCGGCAACGGAGCTTTGACCAACACGAGGTTGGGATGTTTCGCGGCTTCCCACACTGGGAAAAAGCCGATCCCAAGGCCGTTCAGAATGGAGTCTTGCAACACCGTGTCATCGGTTGCGGTGAAGACGATACGCTCTTCCGGCACGTTCTGGCGCAGCCAGCGGTAAAACGGCGCGCGATTGTCTTTGTTGTCATGGGTGATGAAGTTATGGGTGGCAAAATCCTCGACCGTTTCGGGCATGCCATGCGCCTCGATATATTTGGGGCAGGCATAAAGGCCGAAATTCTGGGGCACAAAGGGCTGGACAACATTGTCCGGCTGATCGGGTGCACTGCCCAGCCGGAACGCCACATGCGCCTCACCGTATTCAAGCCTGAAAAGCCGCTCGCCCGTTAAAAGGCGGATGATGATCTTGGGATTTTCACGCTGAAATTCGGTGAGAGCTGGCACCAAAAGGCCCGAAACCGCAGTAAGCGTGGTGATAACCAATTCACCGCTCACATCATCGCCGCGCCCCTTGATGCGACCCGAAAGCTGGGTGAGCTGGTCATCGGTGGCTTGCGCCACCTGCATCAGATCCATGCCGGCTTCGGTCGGGGTATACCCGCGCGCATGGCGCTGGAACAATTTGGCGCCCAAGCGCCCCTCCAGGCTGTCGATATGGCGAATGACCGTTGCGTGATGCACACCCAGCACATCCGCAGCGCCGCTGACCGTGCCCATCCGCGCGACCTGGAAGGCTGTCCTGATTTCGTCCCAATTGTCCATTTCGCGGCCCTTTGTGCGCTAGCAAACATGTGCTGTGGATAGGGGCATATTGCGTTCGCTGATGCAAGGATCAACTCTTGCGTCAGACATCACACTTTCTGGAGAGACACCATGACCCGCACGATCTTACGCATCGACAGTTCCGCCCGCCGCACGGGGTCTATCACCCGCGATCTCAGCGATCGGATCATCGAGCATCTTGCGCCTGACACCGTCATTACCCGCGATCTGACCGACACTATCCCCCAGATTGACGAGGATTGGGTGGGCGCCAATTTCACGCCCGCCGCAGATCGCAGTGAAGCGCAGGAAGATCGGCTGGCCCTTTCAGATGCGCTGATCGACGAGATTGTCCGCGCAGATACGTTGGTGATCGGTTTGCCAATCTACAACTTCTCGGTCCCGACTGCGTTGAAATCATGGATCGACCAGATCGCACGCGCGGGGGTGACCTTCCAATACACGGCCGACGGCCCGAAAGGCCTGCTCGAAGGCAAACGCGCGATTTTTGCGGTGGCCTCTGGCGGGACCGAGGTCGGCTCTGACATCGACTTTGCAACGGGCTATCTGCGCCACATCATGGGCTTTATCGGGATCACGGACGTTGAGATCGTCCACGCTGATCGCATGGCGGTAGAGCCGGAAGAGACGCTGAAGGCAGCGCATGCTCAGGTGGACGCTCTGGCGGCTTAACGAAAGAGACAGAGGGCGCAGACAGATGCGCCCTCTTTTGGCCATTATGGGGCTGTAACAGAGCCACAAGAAGGTTAACCGCGATACTCCCGAACAGCTTATTGTCGATCATTTCTCGATCTTGATGGCTGTTATGACGGTCACCTTTGGCGCCATTTTCCTGGGCACAGGCCTCTTTCACCTGTTTCAGGGCAAGATTGAGGGCCTCATCTTTGTCATAGTGGGTGGGAGCTTTACCGCGATTATTCTGTACTACACTGAGCGGGTGCAGGTCATCTTGGATCGCCAGACCGACAAGCTCATCATCCGGCGTCGCAATATCTTCGGCTACAAGCAAATCGAACATGACCTGAGCGATCTTGACCGTGCAGTTCTTGAAAAGTCGGTCAGCAACCGCCGCAACCCTCAAGAACTCTACCGCGCGACCCTTGTTCTGGAAAGCGGGATGAGCGCCGGGCGGCATCCGATTGTCGAAGTTTACACGAACCTGCCAGGCTCTCGGAAAACGGTGCACGCCATCAACCGCTGGCTTGACTCGCACCGCCTCGCCACCTAAACGCGCACTCACATCCGGAAGTATGCACATCTTCCGGTCCCCGCCTGTGAGCAGGGATCGCCATCCGTCAGCGCGTTGCGCCCACGGGTGTGTTTGTGCTTTGAGCCGTCCCTTCCTATTTTAGGGGCATGTTTTGATAGGGCCGAAGGAGGGCCGAGGGCATGTTTGAAAATCTATCCGAACGCCTCTCAGGCGTCTTTGATCGGCTTACGAAACAAGGCGCACTGTCCGAGGATGACGTAAAAACCGCGCTCCGCGAAGTGCGTGTGGCGTTACTGGAGGCCGACGTTTCGCTGCCCGTGGCGCGCGATTTCGTCAAAGCGGTGCAGGACAAGGCGACTGGTCAGGCGGTGACCAAGTCGGTCACGCCCGGTCAGCAGGTCGTCAAGATCGTGCATGACGCGCTGGTCGATACGCTGACCGGCGAAGGCGAGCCCGGTGAGCTGAAGATTGACAACCCGCCTGCCCCGATCCTGATGGTCGGTCTGCAGGGCTCCGGTAAGACCACAACGACCGCCAAGCTGGCGAAGCGTCTGAAGGATCGCGACAACAAGCGTGTGTTGATGGCCTCGCTCGACACGAACCGCCCTGCGGCAATGGAGCAGCTGGCGATCCTTGGAACGCAGATCGGCGTGGACACGCTGCCGATTATCAAAGGTCAGGATCCCGTCGCTATCGCCAAACGCGCCAAGCAGCAGGCGACGATGGGCGGCTATGACGTTTATATGCTCGACACCGCGGGCCGGTTGCATATTGATCAGGAGTTGATTGCGCAGGCCGCTGCCGTACGTGACGTGGCCAACCCGCGCGAGACGCTTTTGGTGGTCGATGGCCTCACGGGTCAGGACGCCGTCAACGTCGCCGAGGAATTCGACGACAAGATCGGCGTCTCTGGCGTCGTGCTGACCCGCATGGACGGCGACGGGCGCGGTGGTGCAGCTTTGTCGATGCGCGCTGTGACCGGTAAGCCGATCAAATATGTCGGTCTTGGCGAGAAGATGGACGCGATCGAGGAGTTCCACCCCGAACGGATCGCAGGCCGTATCCTTGGCATGGGCGACATCGTTTCGCTTGTCGAAAAAGCACAGGAAACCATCGAGGCCGAGCAAGCTGAGCGCATGATGAAGCGCTTCCAGAAGGGTCAGTTCAATATGAACGACCTGAAAGGCCAGCTTGAGCAGATGATGAAGATGGGCGGCATGGAAGGCATCATGGGAATGATGCCGGGCATGGGCAAAATGGCCAAGCAGATGGAAAGTGCTGGCTTTGACGACAGCATCCTGCGCCGCCAGATCGCGCTGATTAACTCGATGACAAAGAAAGAGCGCGCCAATCCGCAGCTTCTGCAAGCCAGCCGCAAAAAACGCATCGCCAAAGGTGCAGGTCTTGAAGTGTCCGAGCTGAACAAGCTGATGAAAATGCACCGTCAGATGTCCGACATGATGAAGAAAATGGGCAAGATGGGCAAAAAAGGCATGCTCAAGGGCGCGATGGGCCAGATGTTTGGCAAAGGCGGACCTTCGCAGGCCGAGATCCAGGCCGCTCAGGCACAGATGGGTGCGGGCAAGATGCCCGGCATGCCCGGTCTTGGCGGCGGCGCAGGCCTGCCCCCCGGTCTTTCAGGCTTCGGCAAGAAGAAGTGACCGCAACGCTCACCAATACCCCGGTCCTTGAGACCGAGCGCTTGACCCTGCGCGCTCCGATTCCGTCGGATATCGAACCATGGGTTGCGTTTTTGGTGTCTGATCGTGGCGTTTGGCACGGCGGCGGACCAGAAAATGGCGAAGGCGGTGCATGGCGTGTGGCTGCGACCTTTGCAGGGCATTGGCTGTTAAACGGGTTTGGGCTGTTCGTGGCTATGGAGAAGGCAACCGGACGCCCGGTCGCTTCTGCAGGGCCCTATGCGCCACCGGATTTTCCTGAAATTGAAATTGGCTGGTCGGTGTGGTCGGATGAAGATCAAGGCAAGGGCTACGCGTCCGAGGCCGCCAAGGCGATCATCGCCCATTGCCGCGACGATCTGAAATTGCCCTCGCTCGTCAGCTATATTGCGCCCGAAAACGCGCGGTCCTGCGCGCTGGCCGAACGACTTGGTGCGGTGTTGGACGCAAAAGCAAAACGCCCGCATCCCGATGATCTGGTCTACCGCCATTTCGGGGAGGCCGCGTAATGCCGACCATTCCCGTCCTCGAAACCAAACGCCTTGTCCTGCGTGGCCCCGAGCCGGAGGATTATCCCGATTTCAAGGCGACCTTCACCAGCTACCGTGCCCGCTTTATGGGCGGGCCGCTGAATGCCTATGAAAGCTGGATGCTTTACGCGGCTGAGATCGGCCACTGGGCAATCCGCGGTTATGGCATGTGGATGATCCACGACCGCAAGACGGATGAAACCTACGGCATGGCCGGTGGCTGGAAGCCTGCGAAATGGCCCGAGGCCGAGATCGCGTGGATCATCTGGCCCGATGCCCAAGGGCGCGGGATTGCATTGGAAGCCACGCATATGGCGCGAAACTACTTCTACGAAAAGCTCGGATGGGAGGGTGCTGTTAGCTACCTTGATCCCAAGAACCTCGACTCCATCCGGCTGGCCGAACGCCTTGGCGCGACCAAGGACAAGGATGCGCCCAGCGTCGATGGCAACGATGTCGTCTACCGCCATCCCAGCCCCGAAAAGCTGCGCGGCTCCCAGCTTGCCGATGGCATCGCGCTCGAGATCGAAAGCTACCAGAACCCGCTCTTTCAGCCGAAAGGATACGCCATTGACTGATGCCGTGACGCTCGCATCGCAGGTCCTGAAGGATCACCGCGACAGCATCGACCGCCTTGATGCGATCCTCGTCTATACGCTGGGCGAGCGGTTCAAGCACACGCAGGCCGTGGGTCAACTCAAAGCCGAGCACGCCCTGCCCCCCTCTGATCCCGACCGCGAAAGCAAACAAATTGCGCGGCTCGAAGATCTTGCCCACCGGGCCGATCTGGACCCGGAATTCGCCAAGAAATTCCTGAACTTCATCATTCAGGAAGTCATCCAACACCATAAACAACACCAAAGCTAACGGGCCCGTGCCCACACGCCATTCTTAAGGAGAAACTCACATGGCTATGAAAATTCGTCTCGCCCGCGGCGGCTCGAAAAAGCGTCCCTTCTACCGCATCGTGGCTGCTGACAGCCGCATGCCGCGCGACGGTCGCTTCATCGAAAAGCTGGGCACCTACAACCCGCTGCTGCCCAAAGACAGCGAAGAGCGCGTGAAGATGAACATGGAGCGCGTTCAGCACTGGCTCGACCAAGGCGCGCAGCCTACCGACCGGATTGCACGCATGTTGGAAGCCGCAGGCACCCTGCCCAAGACCGAGCGCAACAACCCCAACAAAGCCAAGCCCGGCAAGAAAGCCCAAGAGCGCGCAGAAGAGAAAGCCGCCAAAGCTGCTGAGGCCGCTGAAGCGGCGGCTGCACCGGCTGAAGAGCCCGCAGTGGAAGAAGCGCCGGTCGAAGAGGCCGCTGCTGAAGAAGAGAAGTCCGAGTAATCGGGGAGGCAGGGGGTGCACAGCTTCCCCCAGTCTTTTCGGGACGAGCTTTCAGAGCTTATGCGGTGGAGGCGCGACGTGCGCCGCTTCCGCACCGATCCCGTCGATGCGAGCGTTCTGGATCGTTGCCTTGCCAGCTTTGCCTGCGCCCCATCCGTGGGCCTGTCCGAGCCGTGGCGTCTGGTGCAACTGACCTCACCCGAGGCCCGCGCCAAAGCCCTTGCCAATTACCAGAATGCAAATGCCGAAGCGCTCAAGGGCTATTCGGGCGATCAGGCGGCGCGCTATGCGACGCTAAAACTGTCCGGCATGCAGGAAGCGCCTGTGCAGTTTGCGATCTACTGCGATGAAGCGACGGACAAGGGCGCGGGTCTGGGGGCTGCTACCATGCCCGAAGCCCGCCGCTATTCCGTCGTTGGCGCGATTATGCAGTTCTGGCTGACGGCACGCGCCGAAGGATTGGGCGTCGGCTGGGTCTCGGTGCTTGATCCAGCGCGGTTGAACGCGGACCTCGCTGTGCCACCCGCTTGGCATTTGGTTGCCTATCTCTGCGTCGGCTGGCCCGAAACCAACAGCGAAACGCCCGAGCTGGAAGCGCTGGGTTGGGAACAGCGCGCGGCGGCCCTCCCCATCGAAACGCGCTAGAAATTGCACGCGTGACCCGCTACGCCAATGCAAATGGAGAACAGAATGTCAGAGCGTATTTGCGTCGGTGCCATCGCCGGATCCTTTGGGGTCAACGGCGAAGTGCGCCTGAAGAGCTTCTGCGCCGACCCCACCGCGATTGAAGACTATGATCTGACGACCGAAGACGGCAGCCGCGCGTTCAACGTCACCCTGACCCGCGCGATCAAGAACGGCTTTGTCGCTGACATGACCGGCGTAGCTACTAAGGAGGAGGCCGATGCACTCAAAGGCACACGTCTTTACGCCACGCGCGACCAGCTGCCCGAGCTGCCCGATGACGAGTATTATCACAACGATCTCATCGGCTTAGAGGTGTTCGACACGGGCGGCACCCAGATCGGCACTGTGAAATCTGTGATGAACCATGGCGCGACCGACCTGTTGGAAATCCATGGCCCCGCGCTGAAGGATACCGTCCTGCTGCCCTTCACGCTGGAAGCCGTCCCAACCGTTGATCTTGGCTCGGGCCGCATCATCGCAGATCCGCCTGATGGGTTGATCGACTGACAAGCACCCCACAACACCACGCGGCGAAAGCTGTACTCAAGCGTTACGCTCAGGCGACGGGCGATACCCGGAGCTATCAGCTTATCCATCTGGTGAACTCGACCGTGAACCCCGAAGCGCGGTCTGTGTTTCGGCTGCATCACACGGATGGTGATCTTGCACTTAAGCTTGATCTTGACGGTGCAGAAACACAGCGGCCCCGGCAAGAGTTTGAGACGCTCACCCGGCTAATACCCGTCTTCACAGAAACGGTCGCCAGGATCGTGGAACCGATCTGGTACGATCCGGAAACGATCGGTCTGCTCACACGCTTTGTTTCGGGCCCGACCGCTTTGCGCGCCGTGACAGATGATCCAAGCGCCGAAAACCTTGCTTTGCTTGGCACGAATGGCGCCCAATTCCTGAATACGTTGCACGCCGCGGATCTGGTTGAAGAAATCGGTTATTGGCCCGAATGGGTGCTCAAAAGGCTCACGTCCTTGGCGTCAAAAACCGGGCAGCGTATGCCACAGATCGGAACGCAGGCGTGCAATCAACTGATTGAACGCTTCCGCCAGATCAGTCATGCCCAGCGCGGTGCCGCGTGCCTCAAGACACTGGCGCATGGGGATTTTCATGGCGGCAACCTTATCATTGGCGAGGCTCCGACCGGGCTCGATATGACTGAGATGCGCTATAAACTAGGGCTTTACGATGCGGTCGATTACCTGACATCGCTTGAAATTCTACGGCCCGATGCAAAGACAGAACTGACGGATCTGGGCCTTCATCCAGCCCTAGATCAGGCGTTTGTCGAGACGTATTCACACGACCTGCCTCGTGAGGTACTGCGCTGCGCGATGCTGGGCAAATGGCTGATCCTGACGTTCAAAATCACAAAAGCGCGCCATGCGGCTTCTTCGTTTCAGCGCGCAAAGCTGAAACGTCTGCTGGACCGCATCGCGCATATGACATAGACAAATGCTACCATTGCACCCTATCTGCCTGCCATGAGCAAACCTACGAAATCCCACGGCCGCAAGACGATCCAAAGCACTTTGCAGCCGCGCGAGCTGATGACCCACCGTCCCCAGCTCAAAGGCGCATGGATGGCCAAGATCATCACGCTGTTTCCCGGCGCGTTTCCCGGTCTGTTGGGCGAAAGTCTGACGGGCAAGGCGCTCAAAGACGGGGTGTGGCAGCTCGAAACGGTCGATCTGCGGATGTTCGGCGAAGGCAAGCATCGCAATGTCGATGATACGCCCTCGGGCGGTGGCGCGGGCATGGTCATCCGGCCGGACGTGTTGGGACGCGCTATTGAGCATGCGATCAAAGGCCCGCCGCGTCCGCTGATTTACCTGTCGCCGCGCGGCAAGCCGTTTACCCAGGCGATGGCGCAATCGCTAAGTGAAACGCAAGGCGTGACGATGATCTGTGGACGGTTTGAAGGCGTCGATCAGCGCGTCATCGACCACTACCAGATCACCGAAATCTCCCTTGGGGATTTCGTGATGACCGGCGGAGAGATCGCAGCGCAAGCGATGATCGACGCCACCGTGCGCTTGCTGCCCGGCGTTCTGGGCAATGATGAAAGCGCGGCAGAGGAAAGCTTCTCGGACGGGTTGCTGGAGCATCCGCAATACACGCGGCCCGCTGAATGGAACGACCGCAGGGTCCCGGAGGTTCTGACCTCGGGCAACCACGCAAAAGTGGCAGAGTGGCGTCAGCAGGAAGCCGAACGGCTGACGGCAGACCGCCGCCCCGATCTTTGGGAGGCCTATAAGGCCCGCAAACGATAAAAAGGGCGGGTCCGAAGACCCGCCAGTCGACGCAACACTCTTGCGCCGATAAGGCCAACAGGGAGTGTGGCCCTATTCCTTATCCGCCCAAGACAGATCGCGCTTGGTGTTGAAGCGCCGCTCCGCCAGTCGGTGCGGCAGCTCCATGCGCGGAGCATAGGGGTTGTAAAGCCCATGCTCTGGCCTTGGGTGCGGGTTAGCGACTTTCGGACGGACCCAGTCGAAGGTCAGAAAACCAAACATCGCGTTCACCACAGGTCCCGCTGGCGATCCAGCCGGAACGGGCGTTCATTCTCAAGCCGTGCGCGGCGAAGCATCTGGCTGTGAGCGTGTTGGTCTCTCATCCGCTCATCCACTTCATCACGTTTCTGACGGGTCGCGGTCATCAATGCATCTGCGATAATTGTAAGCATGATTTTTCCTTTCATGGTGATGACAGAAGAAATATGCTTCTTGTTCTCGTTTTGCTAATCAGCAATAGTTTTAAGATGTAAGCTGAACTAACAGGTGAAATATGGACTGGCGCCACGTCCCTTCCCTTGCTGCCCTGAGGGCGTTTGAAGCCGCAGCCCGGCTCACCAGCTATTCCGCCGCCGCGCGCGAGTTGAACGTGACCCATGCCGCTGTCGCCCAGCATGTGCGCAAACTTGAAGACCATTTCGGGCTGAGCCTGATGCGGCGCGACGGTCAGACGATGCAGCCCACGGTAGACGGGCAGCGCCTATCGCGCAGTCTAAGCACGGCCTTTGGCCAGATTGCCGAGCTCAGCGAAGATCTGATCGCCCGTGACGCTGACCATCCGCTGCGGATCGCCACGACCCCCAGCTTTGCCGAATACTGGCTGATGCCCCGGATCGGCGGGTTTTGGGCCACGCATCCGGACATCCGCATAGAAATCGCGCCTTCGGGCGATTTGGTGGACCTGCGCGCCGATGGCTTTGATCTTGCGATCCGGTACGGGCGGGGGAACTGGCCCGGCTTGAACGCGGAACGTCTGGAATCGGCCGGCCATATTGTTGTCGCGGCACCCTCTATCGTTGGCAAGGATTACGTCGGCTGCATGTCCGACCTCGGAGACCAGCATTGGCTCATAACTGGAACAAGCAAGGAAGAGCGCGTCTGGCTCAAGGAAAATGGCCTCGATCTGTCGAAATGCCGTGTCACCCAGATGGATGTGACAGCCCTTTCCCTGCAAGCCGTCCGCGCCGGGCATGGGATCACAATCGTTCCGCGCGCCGTCGCGATGGGGGATATCGAGAATGGAACGCTTGTTGCACTTTGCGAGGAAATCGATAGCGATGTGGGCTACCATATCCTGACCCGGCCTGATCGTGTGTCACCACAGTTGAAAACCTTCATCAACTGGCTCCGAAAACAGCGCAAAACCCCTTGATCGCTTAACTCAAAGGGCCTATACGCCCCAAATCCGCCGCTTGGAAACTCGCGTGCGGATTCGTTTGTTTTGGCCGTAGCGGGGCTTGCCCGTGTCAAACGGGGTCAAACGCGGACGCAAAAAAGGAATGACGGGCTGATCTCTGGCGGGCACTGCGGTGGACCCGGAACAAGACCAAGAGCTCTGAGCACGCGCACATCTTCGCGGATCAACCGTGAGCATTAATGGAGACCAGCGATGGACCTGATCGCACAACTCGAAGCCGAGCAAATCGCAGAGCTTGGCAAAGACCTTCCCGATTTCAAAGCGGGTGACACTGTTCGTGTCGGTTACAAAGTGACCGAAGGCACGCGCACCCGTGTGCAGAACTACGAAGGCGTCTGCATCGCACGCAACAACGGCAAAGGCATTGCCGGATCGTTCACCGTGCGCAAGATTTCCTTCGGTGAAGGCGTGGAGCGTGTGTTCCCCCTGCACTCGACCAACATCGACAGCATCACCGTTGTGCGCCGTGGCCGTGTCCGCCGCGCCAAGCTGTACTATCTGCGCTCGCGCCGCGGTAAGTCCGCGCGTATCGCCGAGCAGACCAACTACAAAGCGCCCAAGGGCGCCGAAGCGTAAGGACGGACCGAGATGAAAAAAGACATCCACCCCGATTATCACTTCATCGACGTCAAAATGACCAACGGTGACATCGTGAAAATGCGCTCGACCTATGGCGAAGAAGGCACCGTTCTGGCGCTGGATATCGACCCGTCCGCGCACCCGGCCTGGACGGGCGGCAACACGCGCCTGATGGACACCGGCGGTCGCGTCTCGAAGTTCAAGAACAAGTACGACGGGTTCGGCTTCTAATCAGCGCCCGTCGTTACCCAATAGACAGCCGCCCTGCACCGGGGCGGCTTTTTTCGTTGCCGACAGATAGACGCTCAACGCTCTAAACTGCTGTCATGATCTCACATATCACTTTGGGAACCCGCGATCTGGCACGGGCCCGCACATTTTACGACCCTATGTTGCAGCTACTTGGCTGGCACTTGTCTTTTGAAGCTGAGGACTGGCTGGGATGGACGCCACAGGATGCCGAAAGCCCGCTTCTGAGCATCACCCTTCCAGAGGATGGCGCGCCAGCAGCCCCCGGCAACGGTGTCATGGTTGCCCTTGATGCCCCGTCGCAAAGCGCTGTCCGAAAAGCACATCAGATCGGCCTGACAAAAGGTGGCAGCGACGCAGGCGCACCCGGCCTGCGCCCACAGTATCACGCCAACTTTTACGGCGGATATCTGCGCGATCCGGACGGCAACAAACTGTGTATTTGCTGCCAACGCGCCATTGCATCGTGAAGATTGGCGCCCCACGCAGTGCAAACCCGACAAAACATGCATGAAAAACGACGAAAATATTTCAGAAACGACATTTTCGTTTCTTAATTCGGTTACAATGCGCAACACTCGGCGCAGACCTTGGATGTGTTAAAAGTAATCGCGGCTAAGGAAGACTAAGGAGCAGCCCCAAAAAGAGGGTTATCCATCGCCAAACAGGGAGAATACAATGTCTATCAAACCCCCCCTATCTGATCTGCCGATCAAAACCGCCGAACATGGTTTTTATCGCGGCTTCAGTGTCGACGTGACTGTCGTCAGTAAAATTATCATCTCGGCCCTCGTGGTTTGGGCTATCTTCTGGCCCGTACAATCAGGCAAGGTCCTGAACGGGCTCAACAGCTATATTCTTGGAAACTTTGCGGGCTGGTATATCTGGGTCGTCGCATTTTTCATCATCGTCTGTCTGGGCCTGGCCCTTTGGCCGACCGCCGGAAAGATGAACCTTGGCGTCGAAGGCGAGAAGCCTGAGTTTTCCAACTTCTCATGGTTTTCCATGATGTTCGGTGCCGGTATCGGCGTTGGCATGCTCACATGGGCCGTTGCAGAACCGGTGGCCCATTTCGGAAATAACCCCGAAGTGATCCAGGGGATCACGACCGGTGGCTCTGAAGACAATGTGCGGATGGCCTATAAATGGTCATTCCTGCATTGGGGTCTTGGCGCTTGGGCGTGCTATGCTGTGGCTGGTCTGTCACTGGCATTCTTCAGCTACCGCCGTGGTCTGCCGCTGACAATCCGGTCCTCGCTAACGCCGCTTTTCGGGAAGTCGCTTTCAGGCAAGCTTGGGCATCTGATCGATATCGTGGCGGTTGTTGCAACCATTCTTGGTGTCGCACAAACGCTTGGTTTCGGCGTTGAGCAGTTCGTTGCAGGCCTGACCCGGATCGGTCTGAGCGGGCTTATGAATGAGGATGGCGGCGCGACCATTGTGGGCGTGATCGTCGCAATCGTGGTTATCATGGGTGCCTCGACCCTGTCGGCGCTTTCAGGCGTTGGCAAAGGCATCAAGTGGCTCTCTAACATCAACATGGTCCTTTCGATCGTGCTGCTGGGCTTCTTCATCCTTTTCGGCGCGACCTTCTTTGGCGCACAGGCCATCGTGCTGGGCATCTGGGACTACCTGATCGCTTTGCCCGAGATGAGCTTCAACGTCTGGAGTTCGGACGGTGTCGAAGGATCTGAATCGTTCCTGCTGGCACAATGGCAAGGCTGGTGGCCCGTTTTCTACTGGGCCTGGTGGATTGCCTTTGCCCCCTTCGTGGGTCTGTTCCTGGCGCGTATCTCACGCGGTCGGACCATCCGCGAATTCGTTCTGGGTGCGATGATCGTGCCGTCAATCATGTGCTTTGTCTGGTTCGCCTGGGCGGGCGGCACGGCGATTGATCTGGAACTGAACGGTGGTGCCAATGGCGTGATCTTTGATGCCGCCAACGGTGACAAGATCTTTGCCATGACCGAATTCATGCTGGCACCGATCGCGCAGGCTCTGGCCTGGGGTATGGCGCTGCTGATCGTGGTCTTGCTGATGACATTCCTTGTCACCTCGGCTGACTCGGCTGTGTTGATCGTCAACACGATCAATGCCGCTGGCGACGAAGGCCCCAAGGCACGTCCGCACATCCTTTTCTGGGGTGCCGCCCTTGGACTGGTCGTTGCAGGTCTGCTGATATCGGGTGGAACATCGGCGATCCAAACGGCGATGGTGATCGGTGCCTTGCCATTCTCTTTGGTGATGGTCCTGATGTGCGTCTCGCTTATCAAGGCGATCTACAACGACGGCAAACGCGAAGCCGCTGGCGTGGGGACAACCATCGACCATCCGGATCTGTCTTCGACACCTGCTGAGTAAGCACAGCATCTACACGGCGAAACGGCCCCGGTTCATGTCCGGGGCCGTTTTCATTTCCCCTTACGAGGGGATCGGTCTAGGTACACAGCAATGCGCTTGTTCTCTGACAAAGATCGCCCGGTTCACATGGGCCCCTATCCCACTGAGCGTCTGACCCGCTGCCATCAGGCTGACCTTGCAGGCGTTCCGATCACCCGGCAGTTGTCGTTCAATCGCCCTGAAGAACCTCACTCGATCCTGAATGCGATGCGCGAACATCAGGCAATGCTGGACGCGATCCGTGACGGGCTTGTCAACAAGGCCATGGCAAAAGCCCCCACAGCCCCGCTTGAGCGCAGCAATCACATCAAGGCGTTCGGCTATTTTGCCGATGCCGCTGTCGTCGGGGTCTGCAAACTGCCCGCAAGCGCCGTGCTGAAAACCCCTTTCGCAAATCCAGATATCAACCGTCTGGCCAAGGATCTAAGAACCCGCCAAACCAAGACGCTTGCCTCTGGCATCGACATGATAATGGCCGATCTCAAAGAGTCGATGGAGGCGCCCCCCACAACCATCAACGGTCACACCCATGCCGTCGTCCTGCTTTACGAAAACCCACGCGATATCGCGCTGGATGAACCCGGAACCGGTTGGATCAAAGACGCGGCTGCGCATCGGGCCGGGCTTCTTGCCGCTGAAACAGCGATTGTTGTGGCCAATTACCTGCGTGTTCTGGGGCACCCCGCGCGGGGGCATACTGTTTCAAGCTCGGACGTTGATCTGAACAAACTTGCCGTTGCGGCAGGCCTGGCCACGGTCGAAGACGGGCAGCTCGCCCATCCCTATATCGGCACGCGCTTTGGCCTTGCGGCTGTGACCACCACGTTTGAAATGGCTGCCGACGCACCTCTTGCGCCACACGCGGCGCAACCCAAATCCGCTTTCGGCGCGGCTTGGCGTATCGGCTCTGCGGCGCGCAAGAATGCGACGAACGCAGTGCCATATGCCAAGCGTCGTTTCGTCGACGGAGCCCACCCGTTCGAGACGCTCAAACGCGTCGAAACGCCGACAACCTACATTGATGAGCCCAATGTCGCCCGCGTACCAAAGCGCGCCGATATGTTCGCGCGGGCGCAGTTTGGCGACATGGGCAAAAAGATGCAGGACGCCGCTAAGGGTGGTCATTACGTGCGCAAGGCCGCGCCGTCGATGGCCCAGCGCCGTGCGCTTGGCGCGTTTGTGCTGCTGCAGGACGGCGAACCAGCGCCGCAAAAAGCCAAGCTGACGCCCGTAGAGGCAGCCGCTCTCATCAAAGCGACAAGCTATTGGCTGGGCGCCGATGCGGTGGGCCTGTCGCGCTGTCCCGATTGGGCCTGGTACAGCCATGACGCGCGCGGTGAACCAATCACGCCGCCCCATGACCAGTCGATCAACATGATTATCGATCAAGGCTATGAGACGATGGAGGGCTCCTCTGGCGATGACTGGATTGCAGTGGCCCAATCGATGCGTGCCTATCTGCGGTTTTCCCTGCTGGGCGGCGTGATCGCCCGTCAAATCCGCAATCTTGGCTATAGCGCCAAGGCCCATACAGTGATGGATGGCGAAGTGCTGCAACCGCCGCTTTTGCTGCTGTCCGGCCTTGGCGAGGTGAGCCGCATCGGAGAGGTGATCCTGAACCCGTTCCTTGGCCCGCGGCTCAAATCCGGGACGGTCACAACCGATCTGCCGCTGGCCCATGACAAGCCAATTGATTTCGGCCTGCAGACCTTTTGCGAAAGCTGCAACAAATGCGCACGCGAGTGCCCGTCGGGCGCAATCACTGCAGGGCCGAAACTGATGTTCAATGGCTACGAGATCTGGAAATCCGACAGCCAGAAATGCGCCACCTACCGCGTCACCACCGAAGGTGGCGCGATGTGTGGACGTTGTATGAAGACCTGCCCCTGGAACCTCGAAGGGCTGTTCAAGGAAAAGCCCTTCCGCTGGGCGGCGATGAATATTCCCAAGCTCGCACCAGCCCTGGCCAAACTGGATGATGCTGTCGACAATGGCACGCTCAACCCTGTCAAGAAATGGTGGTGGGATCTTGAGATCGCCGAAGACGGCGGCTACCGCCCGACCGAAAAGCCAGTCAATGCACGGGCGCTGCAAAAAGATCTGAACCTGAAATACGAAGACCAGACACTGGCCGTCTATCCTGCACCACTTGCGCCGCATCCGTACCCCTACCCGTTCAACATGGATCGCGAAGCCGGGATCGAAGCCTATCAGGCGATGCTGACAGCCAAGGAATACAAAGCGCGCTTGGCGCGTGGTGATGCAGGCGTCCTGCATGCCTACACCGCCGATGGCGAAAGCCCCGTCATTCAGGTCGAAATCACCAAAGCCGAAGCGACTGCCGAAGACGTCATGAAGTACGAATTTCAGCCAGTGGCTGGCGGGGATCTGCCCCCATGGCAGGCCGGAGCGCATCTTGATATCGTCGTTGCGCCAGAGTTTTTGCGCCAATATTCGATGTCGGGCGATCCGAGTGACCGAAGCAGCTATCAGATCGCCGTTCTGAAAGAAGAGGACGGGCGCGGCGGCTCAAAGCTGATGCACCGCATCTTCACACAAGGGCGCAGGCTTTTCATATCCAAGCCAATCAATCATTTTCCGCTGAACCCAACAGCCCGTAAAACCATCCTGATGGGCGGCGGTATTGGTGTGACCCCGCTCGTGGCAATGGCCCATGAACTTCATGCGCAAGGGCGCGACTTTGTTCTGCACTACTCCGGCCGCAGCCGCCGAAAGATGGGTCTGCTCAAAGATATCGCAAGCTTCCCTTGGGCCGACAAAGTTCACCTGCATGTGACCGATGAAGGCACGCGGATCGATCTTCATGCAGCCCTGTCCTATAGCGACGGCGCACATGTTTATACCTGTGGTGCAGATCGCTATATGCAGGCCGTGCTTGAAGCCGCCACCGCTGCAGGCTTTCCAGAAGATGCCCGTCATCTCGAGTATTTCACAGTTCCGGAACAGCCTGATTACATCAATCAGCCGTTTACCCTGCGCCTCGCGAAATCAGGGCAAAGCCTGCATGTTCCGGCCGACAAATCCGCAACCGATGTGTTGCAGGCAAACGGTATTCCCGTGGACGTTAAATGCGCCGATGGCATTTGCGGGGTTTGCAAGTGTGGCCTCACCTCGGGCGCCGTTGAGCATCGCGACTTTGTCTTGTCCAAGGCGCAGCGGGCCGACACGATTATCCTGTGCCAGTCGCGCGCTGCAGAAAAAGACGGCGTGGTCGAAGTCGATCTGTAATGACACCTCATTCAGAGCGGTATTGCATCACGTGCAAGGCCGCCTAAAACACAAAGCCCGGCGCAGTGGCCGGGCATTGTGCAAAAAGATACAGAGCGCTTTAGCCGTCTTCGAGGATCACATCAAAATCAACCCGGCTGGCGGTTTGCGGCCCTTCGCCAGGTAGCGGGAAAGACCGGGATGGCGCACCAATAATGATCTGGTCTGAGGCAAAGCCCGCGCCAACAAGAGTGGTCATCATCGCAATCGCACGAAGACGACCCGTCGCGGCCCCTTCGATTAGACCGAACCCATCAGAGTGATGACCGACCACCCGTAACCGGGCCTGAGGACAATCAACGGCCTGTGACGCAAGGCCGTAAACCGCCTCCATATCCGCCTGAGAGACAATAACCGAGCCCGGGGTGTAAAAGACCTTCGCATCCGCAACGGCGCGCTGCAGATCAGCAGCACAGGCTGACAACTCCCATTGCGTCGAAGACGCAGGAGGCGTGAAAGACGCCTGCTGGCGCGTCCCAAGCTCGATAAGTGAGAACTCCACGCGGCGGTCATAATAAGCGGGTGCTTCCGGCCCCGTCGCGTTCGAGGGTTGCCGATCGCCCATGCCAATGGCGACAAACTTGGACGTATCGATATTGGCTGCTGCAATGCGCGCAATGATCGACTCCGCACGCGCTTGGCTAAGACGCATATTGATGCGCGGATCACCAGACGGATCAGAGTGGCCTTCGACCTGAATGGTCACACCAGCACAGTTTTGGGCAACCAACCCGATCAACCGGGCCTGGCCGATGCCGCTTTCCTCGCCGGTGACGCCGCCGCTTGGAAAGTAGACGCGGGCCTGTGTGGTCAGCGTGCGCAAATCGTCAATGCAGGATTTCGCTTCGGCCAAGGGCGCTTGAACCGGGTTCAACCCCACCGGTGCGTTTGGAACAAACGATGCGGCCACGGTTGCAGGCTTTCCTTGAACCTCGGGTGTCGGTGTGACAGCGGCCAACGCATCAGACAGCGGTGCATTACGCGTAACCTCGACCGCGGCAGGCACTGACGCAACCGCCTCTGGTGTTGCAGCTAGTGCAACAGGTGCCGGTGCGACGACCGCGCTGGGCGAAACCTGCGTCTGGCTCATCTGTGGACGGTCAAAATACCCCGACGCTGCCAGCAAGATCGCAGCACTCGGCGCAATCCATGGCAGACTTTCAATCATTTTCTTCATCGTATTCCCCAAAATACTGCTCAACCCCTGGAATTTCTCTTCCACATGTTGGGTTTATGCCGAAACATAGCGGTATTTTGCCTAGTACCGTCAACATCTATGTGGCGATTTCAGAAAAACTCTTGTCTTTTTAAGGAATAAGGGGGCCGTTTTTGGCTGCATCGCGATTCTACACGATCGCCTCCACCTTTAACCGCGGCGCGCAGCGCGACTGAAATAGCAAATGTTCCACACTTTTCTGGGTCCGTGCTGCAGCCGCGAAATAAAGCCGTTTCCTTAAGCGATTCCAAAGCGCAACAGTATTTCTGCATGTGCAAAATCACCTTTATGTATGCAATGGTATTCCGCTAAGTATCTCATTTCATTTGATTTTTTCTGCTCTCTACTGCAAATTGCGAATAGGGAGATTTCGATGGGGCAGAACCATACAAAGATGTTTGAAGCACGTCAGCTCACCAGCAGTGGCGGCGTTTCGCATCAATTGGCAGCACAGATACACGCCACACTTGGCGCAACAACGGCAGATGCCCCAACAGATGGCAGCGCACTGCCCGCCCTTTGGCACTGGATGGCCTTTCCACCGACGGCGCCCATGTCTGATCTAGGTGCGGACGGACATCCCAAACTTGGAGCATTCCTGCCCGATTTAGGTCTTTCTCGCAGAATGTGGGCGGGCGGCGCGTTGACGTTTGAAGCGCCCCTTCATGTCGGAGACGCACTGACCAAAACATCCACCATCCGCAGTGGCACCGAAAAACAGGGGCCGAACGGCCCGATGAGCTTTGTCATTGTGGATCACGAAATCAGCGGGTCGGACGGGGTCTGCATCCGCGAACGGCAGGACATCGTGTACCTTGATATCCCCGACACATACACACCCCCGCGGAAGGTGCCTGTTCCTGAAAACGCGACGGCGCAGCGCGATGTGCCTGTGCCGCCAACACTGCTTTTTCGCTATTCGGCGCTCACCTTCAATGCCCACCGCATTCACTATGACCTGCAATATACGCGCGATATCGAACACTATCCCGGCCTTGTGGTGCATGGCCCGCTGCAGGCGACGCAGGCCATGCAAATGGCTGTCGAAATCGGCGGTCGCACACCAGACCGCGTTGAGTATCGCGGCATTCATCCGCTGTTTGCAGGCACAGACCTAACGATCTTTGGCACCCGTCAAACAAAGGGACAAGTCGATGTCGCCATTGGCGCGGCAGAGGGGCACCAGACCCTGCAAGGCAAAGCATTTTGGGAGGAAACTTGATGCAAAACGGTATTCTGAACGGCATGCGTGTTGTCGAAGGTTCAGCCTTTGTGGCGGTTCCTTTGGCGGGGATGACACTGGCCCAAATGGGCGCCGAGGTCATCCGGTTTGACCGTATCGGGGGTGGTTTGGATGCGGGCCGTTGGCCGCTATCGCCCAGCAAGCAAAGCTTGTTCTGGGCGGGCATGAACAAAGGCAAAAAATCGATCGCGATTGACATGAAAGCGCCGCGCGCACGGGAATTGGTAACGCAGATCGTCACCGCTCCGGGCGAGGATGCCGGACTGTTTCTGACCAATCTGCGCGTGCGTGGCTGGATGGACCACGAGACGCTCTCGCAGCATCGTGACGACTTGATTTGCGTGACGCTCACCGGGGACCGCCATGGTCGCCCGCAGGTGGATTATACCGTGAACCCCGCCCTCGGTATCCCGCATATCACAGGGCCCGAGGGTAGCGCCGATCCGGTCGCCAATGCATTGCCGGCGTGGGATTTGATCGCTGGAAACATGTGTGTGTCCGCATTGCTCGCAGCCGAGCGGCACCGGCTGCGGACCGGTCGCGGTCAGGACGTTGAACTTTCACTGAAAGACGTGGCTGCGGCGACGCTGGGCCATCTGGGTATGATCGGCGATGCTGTTCTGAATGATGAAGAGCGCACCAAAGCCGGCAACGCGCTTTATGGCGCGTATGGGCAGGATTTTGTCTGTGCCGACGGGCGTCGTGTGATGGTCATTGGCCTGACAGACCGGCAATGGCGTGGGCTGGTTCGCGCGACAGACAGCGCGGATGCGATGGCCGCAATCGAAGCACGCCACGGCGTTGATCTGCGCGATGAAGGCATCCGCTGGACCTTGCGCCATGAGATTACAGATGTGCTGAAACCATGGTTTGCGGCCCGCCCGGTCGATGCTTTCCGCAAGGCGTTTGACGAGGCGGGGCTGACATGGGCCGAGTTCAACACGCTGAAGGAAGCGGTTGCGACGGACCCGGATCTGAGCCCCGACAATCCGATGTTCCAAACGCTGACCCAGCCCGGAATTGGCACGTTCCCCGTACCCGCAACGCCGGTCACGTATTCTGACAGCGCCCGCCGAGCGCCCGTGCCGGCCCCCGCACTTGGCCTGCATACCGAAGAAATCCTGGGCGATGTGGTTGGGCTGACAGACACTGAAATAGCCCAGCTTTTTGATGAAGGGATCGTTGAAAGCCCGCAATACAGCTCGGCCCGCCCTGCAGCCTGACGCGGTTTTCGCCCTTTCCCCGGCACCGCTAATCCGCCTATAACTGCGGCCAAAGGCGCATAAGCCGAAGGGGTTAGGGCAGTGGCACATATCATTGTTGTCGGAAACGAAAAGGGCGGCGCGGGCAAGTCGACCGTCTCGATGCATGTGGCGACCGCGCTGGTACGCATGGGCCACAAGGTTGGTGCGCTGGATCTGGATTTGCGCCAGAAAACCTTCGGGCGCTATGTCGAAAACCGAAAAAAAACCGCTCAGAAAGAAGGGCTTGATCTGGCGACGCCCGACTATCACGACCTACCCGAGATCGACAAAGACAGCCTGAAACCGGGCGAGAATATCTTTGACCACAGGCTTTCTGCCGCCGTGGCGACGCTGGCGCCGGATAGCGATTTCATCCTGATCGACTGCCCCGGCTCGCACACGCGCCTGTCGCAGGTTGCCCATTCGCTGGCCGATACCCTTGTGACACCGCTGAACGACAGCTTCATCGACTTCGATCTGCTGGCCCATGTGGACGGCGATGCCGAGAAAATCCTCGGCCCATCGGTCTACTCCGAGATGGTCTGGAACGCCCGTCAGCTGCGTGCGCAAGCGGGGCTAGAGCCTATCGACTGGATCGTCGTGCGCAATCGACTTGGCGCACAGAACATGGTCAACAAAAAGAAGATGGCGGCAGCGTTGGACAAGCTGTCAAAACGCATCGGCTTTCGCACGGCGCCCGGCTTTAACGAGCGTGTGATCTTCCGCGAGCTGTTCCCACGCGGGCTGACGCTGCTCGATCTCAAGGACCTCGGCGTGACGCAGCTAAATATCTCGAACGTGGCAGCACGACAGGAACTGCGCGATCTGATGAGCGCGCTTAACCTTCCGGGGGTGACGGTGGATTTCTAAGCGCTTTCAGGGATCTATAGATCACGAAGACCGCGAAGCCACCGCCGAAAAGGCCCACCTCGACCCATGCCGGATTAAAGGCGCCCATCATCAATGTGGCAATCACGCCCACGATGAAGAACGCGATCAGTGCGACGCCGAACCACAAAAAGAACAGCGCTTCCCCGCGTGATGGACCGTATTTTGACATGATAGGCGCCCCCTCTCTCGACAAGAGATGCAAATTGCGCGCAACGGGTCAAGGGAAGGGACGCGAGACGCGGCACGCGCCTATTTCGGGAACAGCTCCAGCAGCGCCTTGGCCGTCGGCGCAGACGAGCCTGGGTTTTGCCCGGTCACAAGCAAGCCATCCGTGACCACGTGCGGTTCGAAATTCTCGCGCTTTTCATAGGTCGCACCGACCTGCTTAAGCGCATCCTCCAACAAAAATGGCACGGCATCTGTTAGGCCAACGGCTTCTTCCTCGGCGTTTGAAAAGCCGGTGACCTTGCGCCCTGCCAGCATCGCGCGGCCGTCCATATCCTGCGCCTGAAGCAGTGCTGCGGGGGCGTGGCAAACTGCGCCAATCGGGCGCCCCCCGATCTGAAACCCCTGAATCACACGCTGGGTCTCTTTATCTGTGGCCAAATCAAACATGGGTCCATGGCCACCCGGCACGAACACGGCGTCAAAGTTTTCAGGCTCCACATCCGCCAGCTTGTTTGTGGACTGCAAAGCTTCTTGAACGCGAGTGTCCTCATAATAGCGTTTGGTGGCGTCGGTCTGCGCATCTTCGGTTTCGCTGCGCGGATCAATGGGGGCGGCCCCGCCTTTCGGAGACGCAAGTGTGATCGTCGCGCCCGCGTCTTGAAAAACGTAGAACGGCGCTGCGAATTCTTCGAGCCAGAGGCCGGTTTTTTCGCCGGTATCGCCCATCTGATCGTGGGAAGTCAGGATCATTAGGATATTCATCAGTGCGCCCTTTCAGTTTGTTGGCGTTCCCTGACCAACGGACCATCTGCGCACGAGTTCCGCTCGAAACGAAAAAAGGCGCGACCGAAGCCGCGCCTTTCGCTCATCATGTGAGCCACTTAGTTCGGAATTTCAGCCGTCAGACCTTCGACATAGAAGTCCATACCCGCCAGCGTGCCATCATCCGCGGTTTCACCTTCAGCCAACCAGACAGAGCCGTC
>ERZ1740070.182-NODE-182-length-44138-cov-4.927228_pt1 | contig 44138 bp, 36 predicted proteins | sample MGYA00581734_ERZ1740070 | MGnify/ENA primary metagenome ERZ1740070 (study PRJEB43018, sample SAMN04849744) | marine metagenome | isolation source: floating plastic debris | place: Pacific Ocean | collected 2008-09-01 | study: EMG produced TPA metagenomics assembly... | reverse complement strand
GCAAGGCGCGCGCTTCCCCGTTCGTCGATCCCCAAAAAGGGTCGATAGAACCGCTATCCCCAGAACCGGCGCGCACCGCTTTACAAGGGCAACACACCTTAATAGCTTCGACACCGACGCTGGCCGGATTCTTTTTCGGCCATTCTTACAGGGACCTATCGATCATGCTCGAACTCAACAATGTCAGCCACGTATACGCCAACGGCGTGCGCGCGCTTGATGATGTCACGCTTTCCATTCCCAAGGGCATGTACGGGCTGCTGGGGCCAAACGGAGCCGGAAAGTCGACCCTGATGCGCACGGTGTCGACGCTGCAATCGCCGACCTCGGGCGCAATCACGTTTGATGGGGTCGATATTCTCGCCGACCCAGAGAGCTTGCGCAAACGGCTGGGGTATCTGCCGCAGGATTTTGGCGTCTATCCGCGCGTTTCGGCCTACGACATGCTCGATCATATGGCGGTGCTGAAAGGCATTAGTTCCAAAGGCTCGCGCAAGGACACTGTCGAAACCCTGCTGAACCAGGTCAACCTGTGGGATGTGCGCAAGAAAGCCATCGCGGGCTTTTCAGGCGGTATGCGTCAGCGTTTCGGTATCGCTCAGGCGCTGATCGGCAACCCCGATCTTATCATCGTCGATGAACCCACCGCCGGGCTGGACCCGGAAGAGCGCAACCGGTTCCTAAACCTGCTGGCCGAGATTGGTGAGAACGTGGTGATCATTCTTTCGACGCACATCGTCGAGGATGTGGCCGATTTGTGCCCCAATATGGCGGTGCTGGTGTCAGGTTCGATCAAGCTTCAGGGCGCACCCATTGATCTGATTGAGCGCGCGCGTGGAACGATCTGGGCCAAGACCATCGATCGCGGCGCTCTGGACGAGCACAAGGAGCGCTACGAGGTTATCTCCACCCGCTTGTTTGCCGGGCGCACGATTGTCCATATCCTGTCGGACAAAGACCCCACCGATGGCTTTGAAGCGGTCGATGGCGGGCTGGAAGACGTCTATTTCTCGACGCTTGCCGCCAGCCGCCGGAACGCACCGGCTCAATCGCAGGCCGCCTGAAGCGCGAAGCAAAGGGAACCACGATAATGTTCGGATCAATCGCGCTGTTTGAACTGCGTTACCAGTTGCGCAACCCGGTGTTCTGGGTCGCCATCGTCATCTTCTTCCTGCTGACGTTCGGAGCCACCGCAAGCACCAACATCCAGATCGGCAGCGGCGGCAACGTGAACGTGAACAGCCCCGCGGCGATTTTGCAAACGCAGATGATCATGGCCCTGTTCTATATGTTCGTGACGACCGCGGTCGTCGCCAACGTGGTGGTGCGCGATGATGAAAGCGGGTTTGGCCCGATGGTGCGATCCACACGTGTTACCAAGTTTGCCTATCTGATCGGGCGCTTCACCGGGGCAACTCTGGCGGCGCTGTTGGCCTTCATGGTCGTACCCTTGGCCATTTTCATTGGTTCCATCATGCCGTGGCTGGACCCCGAAACCCTCGGCCCCAACACGCTATCTTACTATTCGCTGTCGTACCTGCAGTTCATCGCGCCCACGATCATCTTGCTGTGCGCGGTGTTCTTTGCGGTCGCGACCGCGACCCGATCCATGATGTATTCCTATGTCGCGGTTGTCGCGTTGCTGGTGGTCTATCTGACGCTGGACACCATTGTGCGCGGCGAACCACTCTACCGCGATATGGCCGGCTTGCTTGATCCGGTGGGCCTTAGCGCGGTCGGAAACGCCACGCGGTATTGGACCGCTGCGGAATCGAACGCGCAACTGCCCGCCATGACGGGCAGTCTGCTCGCCAATCGCATCGGCGTGCTATTTGCAGCCGCCCTGGCTCTGGCCATCGCCTATTGGCGCTTTAGCTTTGCCGAAAAGGGCGTGTCGGCGCGCAAAGCGGCAAAGCTGGCGCGCCAAGCCGAAAAGCTCGCGCGCGCCAAACCGCAACTTATCGAACGCTTGCCCGACGCGTCGCCTGAGACGGCGGGCCTCGCGCGGCTTATCAAGACGACGCGTTTCGAGATCAGCCAGGTCGTGCGCAGCCCCGCTTTCTTTGTGTTGATGGCGATTGGCCTGATCAACTCGGTCGCTTCGCTGCTGTTTGGAAACGAGCTGTACGGCACCGCGCCTATCCCGGTGACCTTTTCGCTGTTTTTCACGCTGGCGGGCAGCTTCGTGCTGATCCCTATCATCATCGCGGTCTATTACGCAGGCGAGCTGGTGTGGCGCGATCGCGACCGCAAGTTCCACGAAGTGATCGACAGCACCTCTCTGCCCGGCTGGGCCTATATGGTGCCCAAGACGCTTGCGGTGACGCTGGTTCTGTTTTCGACCCTTATCATCTCGGTCCTGGCGGCAATCGCCACACAGGCGATCGCGGGTTACTTTAACTTCGAGTTCGACAAATATCTGATGTGGTACGTCCTTCCGCTTGGGGTGGACCTGGTGCTGACCGCGGTTCTGGCGGTGTTCCTGCAAGCGCTCAGCCCCAACAAGTATATCGGTTGGGGTCTGATGGTCCTCTACCTTGTGGCGACGCTGACGCTGTCGGGCTTTGGCTATGATCACCCGCTCGCGCTTTATGGCAGCGCTGGGCCATCGGCGGTTTCCGACATGAACGGCGATGCCACCGGCCGCGCGGTCAATTGGTGGCTTCGCCTGTATTGGGGCGGTGTGGCGCTGGCGATGGCGGTGCTCGCCCACCTGCTGTGGCGGCGCGGGACCGAGACGCGCCTAGTCCCGCGTTTGAAGCGCTTGCCCGGCCTTCTTGTCTCACCCGCTGGCGGCTTGGCGGCGGCCGGCTTAGCGACCAGCGCGGCGACCGGCGTGTTCCTTTATGATCAGATGAACGTCCAGAACACCTATCTCACGACCGACGAATTCCAAGAACGCCTCGCCACTTACGAGAAAGAGTACTTTCAATACGCCAGCCTCAAGCAACCCTCGATCACCGACATTGTGATGACGGTCGACATCTACCCCGAGGAACGCCGACTGGAGGCCAGCGGAGCGTACCAAATGGTGAACGACACCGGCGCGCCGGTTGAGTTCCTGCATGTGCGGCTGAACAACGCGTCGACCAAGCTGCTTGAGGTCGACGTGCCCGGCGCGACGCTGGAGAAAAACGACGAGACTTATCAGCACCGGATCTATCGGTTTGACACGCCTTTGCCGGTCGACGCCACCGCCAGTCTGACTTTCAAAAGCCAACGCTGGCACAAGGCGATGACGGCCAACGGCTATGGCACGCGTCTGGTCGAGAACGGCACTTTCATCGACAATTCCGAGTTCGGCGTGCAGGTGGGCATGGACGCCTTTGGCCTTTTGACCGATCGCGCAACCCGCCGCGAATACGGGCTCGACCCCGAACTGCGTTTGCCCAAGCTGGAAGACGAAAGCGCGCGTGAGCGCAATTATGTCGGCGACGTGGACTGGGTGACAGCCAATATCACCGTCAGCACGTCGGCCGATCAGGTGCCGGTTGCGCCGGGCAAGCGCGTCTCCGACACCACCGAAGGCGACCGGCGCACCGCGCGCTTTGTCTCGACCAATCCGATCCTTGGCTATTTCTCGGTCCAGTCCGCCCGCTACGAAGTCGCCACGCGCGATTGGGACGGCGTTGAACTGCAGGTTTATTACGACCCTCAGCACCCCTACAATATTGAGCGGATGCTGGACGCGATGCAGGCCTCGCTGGGCCATTACCGCGAGAATTTCGGCCCGTACCAATTCGACCACGCGCGTATCATCGAGTTCCCGGGTTACGCCTCCTTCGCGCAGGCCTTTGCCGGAACGATGCCTTGGTCCGAAAGCGCTGGCTTTATCGCCAACTTGGCAGACCCCAGCGAGATCGATTACGTCACCTACATCGCCGCGCACGAGTTTGGGCACCAATACTGGGCGCACCAGGTCATCAGCGCGGACCAACAAGGCGCGACCATGCTGGTGGAAAGCATGGCGCAATATTCCGCTCTTATGGTGATGAAGCGGCTGTATGGCGAAGACCAGATGCGCCGCTTTCTGAAATACGAGCTCGACAATTATCTCAGCGCGCGCGGCAGCGAAGTGATCGAGGAACTCCCGCTCGAACGGGTCGAGAACCAGACCTATATCCACTACCAGAAGGGCTCGCTGGCGATGTACCTGCTGCAGGATCGCCTGGGGGAAGACCGCGTCAACGCGATGCTGGCCGAGCTGATCGAACGCTATCGTTTCAAGAGCCAGCCCTATGCCAATTCGCGCGATCTGGTGGAGGGTTTCTACAGCCTCGCGCGCGACGACGCTGAGCGGGATCTGGTGCGCGATCTGCTACAAAAAATCACGATCTACGACCTCACTGCTGAAGAGGCCGTGGTGACCAAGCGCGACGATGGCCGCTTTGAAACCCGGTTCACGGTCTCCGCCGCCAAGTATTACGCCGATGGCGAAGGCGCGGAAACCGAGGCCGAGCTTGCCGATGAAATTGAAATCGGTCTGTTCACTCAGCGTCCCGGTGATGACGTCTTCGCCACGCAAAACGTCCTTGTAATGGAGCGTCGCCCAATCGCGACGGGTGAGCAGGAGATCACCATCATTTCGGACAAGCAGCCGGTTTGGGTGGGCGTTGACCCTTACAACAAATATGTCGATCGCAATTCGGACGACAACCTGATCGAGGTTAGCTGACGAGGCGTAAGCGTTCGCTTGAAAGCCCGCTTTACGGGTTTTGGAGCACGAAGCGCTGGACGCGGCGGCCCGAATTGACTTCGGTTGTGTAGACATTGCCCGCGCTGTCGACATCGACGCTGTGCAGCCAGATAAACTGGCCGGGATAGCGCCCGTTGCGGCCAAACCAGCCGACAATGCCGTGCGTCTCGCGCAGCAGGATCCACACCCGCCCGTTCATCATGTCTGCAACATAGACGTATCGACCATCGGGGCTGAACGCGACGTCGCTGGCCGTGCGCGTGCCGCCGGTTTCAGGCGCGATGGCGACGTTCTGGACGAACTCGATCCCGGCCTCGGTCTCGCGGAAAATCTGCAAGCGGTTGTTGCGCCGGTCGCAGACATACACGGTCTTTTCCGGCCCGCGCACGACGCAATGAACCATGGGTTCAAAGTCGGGCGCGTTGAGATCGGGGCCACCTTCGGCGGTGCTGGTCGCCATCGACTGATCAAAATCGCCCGCGCGCGTGCCCGAACCCGGTTCGGTCCCATACGCGCCCCACAATTGGGTGAAGGCAAGGTTGGTCGCGGAAAATTCAATCACGCGGGTGTTGGTGTAGCCATCGGCCACCAGCACGCTCTTACCGTTCACACTGATATCGGCTGGGCTGCCGAGATAGGTCTCGCTCAAATTGCCTTCGGTCACCTGCCGCCGCCCGATCTGGCGGATAAACTCACCATCAGCGGTGAAGTTCAGGATCACGTGATCGCCCGCGCCGTTGCCGCCAATCCACACGGTTTCATCCGCATCGACATAGAGGCCATGAACGTTGACGGGCCATTGCTGGTCGCCCTCTTCGCGGCGGTTTCGCCCGCTGCCGGTAAAGGCGCTTTTGCCCGGCGCCAGATCAGCCCCGCCCCAACCGCGCAGGAGGTTCCCCTCCTGATCAAACTGCATCACATGCGGCGGCAACTTGCAGCACGCGGACGTGATCGGCGGATTGGCGCTGCGCCCGGTCTCCGTCGCTCCCAGCGAGTTGGGACGCGTGAGGATCCAAATGGTGTCGTCTTTGGCGATAGAAAGGCCAGGTATCTGCCCCAGGATCAGATCATCGGGAAGCTTGGGCCAACTGGTGTCCGCTTTGAAGGTGGGCATGGGCACGTCTGTATCGATGTGCTCCTGCGTAACATCGATCAGCGTGTCCGCCCGCGCGGCGAAGGGCACCGTGGCCGTCAACGCGGTGGCGGCCAAAGCGGCCAAAGCCCAACTTCTCATCATTCTCTCCCTAAAGGTATCACACCCTAAGGGCGTCGATAACCTCCGGCAGCGCTTTCGCATAGCGTTCAACGTCGGCCAGCATGCCGGTGGAGACGCGCGAATACTGGGTCCACTTGCCATAGGCGCCGCGAATGCGAATGCCGCGATCCATCATCGCCTTTTGCACCGCGTCCGCGTCGGGCACTTCAACATAAACGAAGTTGGTTTGCGAAGGCAGCGCGGTCAGGCCCGACTTGGCGACCGCGTCCATGATCATTTCGCGCCCTTCCAGAACCATCGCGCGCGATTTGGCGAGGAAGTCGAAATCGTTGTAACAGCCCAGCGCGGCGGCGACCCCGCCGAGGTTCCCGCCAAAGCTCATCATGTGGCTGCGAATACGCTCGGCGTTCTCCTCGCTGGTGATGGCGTAGCCGACACGTAGGCCCGCCATGCCATAAATCTTGGAGAAAGTGCGGCACACAATCATGTCCGCGCCACCGCGCACCATATCGATCATGCTGTTGTCATCGGGCGCGTCGGTCAGCTCGTTATAAGCCTCATCGACCAGCAGCGTGGCGGTGGGCGCGGTGCGCCCCGCAAAGGCGCGAAGATCGGCCGCCGGGATCAGCACACCGGTCGGGTTGTTGGGGTTGCAGATCTGGATCAGCGACACATCGTCGGTTAGACCCGCTTCAATTCCGGCGAGATCGACGTTCAGGTCGCTGTCCAGCGGGACGCGGATTGATTGAACGCCTTGGCGCTCTCCGTATTTGACCGTCGTGTCCCAGAACAGGTCCGGGCAAAGGATCGCGCCGTCACGCCCCCAGGCGAGAGAGATGGCGCACAATATTTCAGTCGATCCGCTGCCCACCACAACCTGCTTCACATCCACGTTGTGACGCTCGGCAATCATGTAGTGCAGCTTTTCAAGGCCGCGATCGGTGTAGTAGCAGCCCATTTTGGCGTTGTCGGTGATCGCTTTGATGGCGCTTGGTGAAGGGCCGTAGGGGTTTTCGTTCCGGCTGAGCAGAGCGGTGCCGTTGGTCGGGCCAAAGTCAGGCTCCGGCATCTCAGCCGCCGCGCTCGACGCGATTGGCACCGCGCTCAATCCGGCTCCAAGGCTCGCCCCGGCGAGGAAATTCCGGCGATTGGTCGGCATAACAAAGCTCCTTTTTCAGCTCATGGCTTTCGAGATCATCGTGATCCCCACGGTGATCAGATACAAGCCAAAGACCCGGCGAAGGATCTCAGGCGGCAATTTGTGCGCGGCGGCGACGCCCATAGGCGCGAAGATAACAGAGGTCGCGATGATCGCGGCGGCCGCGGGCAGATTGACATAGCCAATCGAGCCCGACGGCAAATCCGGCTCGCCCAAACCAATGATCATGAAACCGATTGTGGCGGGCAGTGCGATGATCGCGCCCATGCCCGAAGCTGTTCCAATGGCGCGGTGGATCGGCGCGCCGCACACGGTCATCGTCAGCGTAGTGATCGTGCCGCCGCCTATACCAAGAAGAGCGGAAAAAGCGCCCAGCCCTCCGGCCATGCTGGCACGCGGAAAGCCGGTGGGCATGCCAGCGAAGACAGGCTCGCCCGATCTTGCGGGCAGCAGGAAGTAAATCGCAAAGCCGATGACGCCGGTGCCAAAGATCAAGGCCAATTGCGCGCCCGACACAAAGTCGGCGATCACCGTGCCCAAGGCGGTGCCCAGCACCACCCACAAGGCCCAGCTTCTAAGAACATCAAAATCGACCGCATCGCGCTTGGCATGGCTGTGCGTGGCGCGGATCGAAGTGAAGATGATGGTTGCCAGCGACGTGCCGACCGCGACATGCGCAGCCATATCGCTCTCCAGCCCCAGAACGGGGAACAAGATCACCAAGGCAGGGACGACAACAAAGCCTCCGCCGATGCCGAACAAGCCGCCCGCAAAGCCGGCGGCCGCGCCAGCCAGCAAGAGCAGCGGCACAGCAAAGGTGAGGTAGGAGAGATCGCTCACTTTTTAATAATACCCGTGAACCGGGATTCGCCAAGCGCTTTGTTGCGCTGCAATATTGTTGCGCCAACGCGATGGTTTACACCCCAGGCCCACCGGTCCACTTTTCGCGTTGCATTCGCACGCGTGCGCGCCTCTAACGCTACGCCATGATACGCGCCGCTTTGCACCACCTCACCCATTACCGTTATTCGCGCCCCATCGAAGTGGGCCCGCAAGTGATCCGCCTTCGCCCCGCGATGCACACGCGCACCGCCGTGCCCAACTATTCGCTCAAGATTGAGCCCGAAAACCACTTCATCAACTGGCAGCAGGATCCGCACGGCAATTGGCAAGCGCGCATCGTGTTTCCCGAAAAGGTGCGCGAGTTTAAAATCGAGGTGGATCTGATCGCTGATATGGCGGTCATCAACCCGTTCGATTTCTTTATCGAGGATTACGCTGAAAACGTCCCCTTTGCGTATGATGATACGCTCAAAGACGATCTGGTCGCCTATTTCGATATCGAGCCGCAAGGGCCGCTGTTCGAGGCGATGGTGGACCGGTTCAAGGTGTATGAAGGGCGGACAATCGACTTTCTGGTCGAGGTGAACCGCGCGGTGAACGCTGGCGTGGATTACGTCATCCGCATGGAGCAGGGCACGCAGACGCCCGAACAAACGCTGGAAGTCGGGCGCGGATCGTGCCGTGACAGCGCGTGGCTGTTGGTGCAGCTGTTGAGGCGTCTGGGTTTCGCCTCGCGCTTTGTCTCAGGCTATTCGATCCAGCTGGTGGCGGATGTAGAACCGGTCGAAGGGCCCAAGGGCGTCTCCCAAGACGTGGTGGACCTGCACGCCTGGGCCGAAGCTTACGTGCCGGGCGCAGGCTGGGTCGCGATGGACGCCACATCGGGCATGTTTGCCGGCGAAGGGCACATTCCGCTGGCCGCGACGCCGCACTACCGTTCCGCCGCGCCAATTGAAGGCATGGCCGAGCCCGCCGAGGTGGACTTCAACTTCGCCATGTCCGTCGACCGGGTGAAGGAAGCGGTGCGCATCACCAAACCTTTCACCGATGACCGTTGGCACGCGCTGCTCGATCTGGGCGCGAAGGTTGATGAAGACCTGCAAGCTCAGGATGTGCGCCTCACGATGGGCGGCGAGCCCACCTTTGTCGCCGAGGACGGTGGCGAGGCGCCCGAATGGAACGGCGAAGCGGTCGGCCCGACCAAGGCGCGCTACGCCGACAAGCTGATCCGCAAGCTGAAGGGCATTTACGCGCCGGGCGGCCTGATCCACCACGGCCAGGGCAAATGGTATCCGGGCGAAAGCCTGCCGCGCTGGGGCTTCTCGCTCTATTGGCGCAAGGACGGCAAGCCGCTGTGGAACAACCCCGATCTGATCGCCAGCGATCCGGATGAGGACGCCGAGGGCACCGTCTCGTCCGAAGATGCGGGCGCCTTCCTGCAAACCGCCGCGCGCTCGCTGGGCGTCGAAGAGGAATTCGTTCACCCGGTCTATGAAGACCCCGAAAAATGGATTGAGCGCGAAGGCGAATTGCCGGTCAATGTCAGCCCGCTCGACCCCAAGATTGAAGATCCCGAAGAGCGCCAGCGCATCGTGGAAACCTTCAGTCGGGGCCTCACCACGCCGATCGGCTATGTGCTGCCAATCCAAAAGCAGCAGACCCAGCAAGCGCGCGAGCCGGGCCGGTGGAAGTCGGAGCAATGGCGGCTGCGGCGCGGGGCCTTGTTCGCAGTGCCCGGTGACAGCGCGCTGGGGTATCGCTTGCCTCTGGGGTCGCTGCCGCATGTGCCCGAAAGCGGCTATCCCTATATCCATCCGCGCGTTGAAACGGACAGTCAGAAACCGCTGGCCGATTTTCGCGAACAACGCGCCAAGCGCGGCGAGCAGGCGCGCGAGGAACAGGCGCCGGCGCAAGCTCACCGCCGCGTCGAAACCATTGGTGGCAACGCGCAGGAGCGCGTCGAACAGGAGATCATCGACGGAGCGGTGCGCACCGCGCTGACGGTGGAGCCCAAGGGCACCTATCTCTCCGTCTTTGTGCCTCCCGTGGAAAGCATGGAGGATTTCCTCGAACTGATTGCCGAAATCGAAGCCACGGCAAAAGCGCTCAACACGCCAGTGCGGATCGAGGGATACTTGCCTCCGCCTGATCCGCGCATCAATGTGCTCAAAGTCACGCCGGACCCCGGCGTCGTCGAAGTGAATATCCACCCCACCGCCAGCTTTGATGAACTGGTCGATGTCACCACGCAGCTTTACGACGCGGCGCGCGAATGCGGGATGACGGCGGACAAGTTCATGGTCGATGGCCGCTCTGTCGGCACGGGCGGCGGCAACCACCTGGTGCTGGGCGGCGCAAGCTTCACCGACAGCGCGTTTATCCGTCGGCCCGATATGCTCAAAAGCTTCGTGCTCTATTGGCAGCGCCACCCCAGCCTCAGTTATCTCTTCTCCGGCCTCTTCATCGGCCCCACCAGCCAGGCCCCGCGCATTGACGAGGCGCGGCACGACAGCCTCTACGAACTGGAAGTGGCGCTGGGCCAAGTGCCCAAGCCGGGCGAAGACCTGCCCTTCCCCTGGGTCGTCGACCTGCTTTTCCGCAACATGTTGGTCGATGTCACGGGCAACACCCACCGAACCGAAGTTTGCATCGACAAGCTCTATTCGCCCGACGGCCCGACGGGGCGTTTGGGTCTGGTCGAGTTTCGCGGATTCGAAATGCCGCCCGATGCCAAGATGAGCGTCGCGGCCCAGCTGCTCTTGCGCGCGCTTTGCGCGTGGTTCTGGCGCGAGCCGCAGGACGGGAATCTGGTGCGTTGGGGCACAAGCCTGCACGACAAATTCCTGCTGCCGCATTTCTGCTGGAACGACTTCTTGGAAGTTCTCGGCGACCTGCGCCGTGCGGGATACGATTTCGATCCCAACTGGTTCGAAGCCCAGCGCCAGTTCCGCTTCCCGGTGCACGGCAGCGTTCAGGCGAGCGGCGTCGAACTGGAGGTGTCCCACGCGCTTGAACCCTGGAATGTGCTGGGCGAAACCGGCGCGATTGGCGGGACCGTGCGCTATGTCGACAGCTCGACCGAGCGCTTGCAGGTCCGCGCCAAGGGATTGACCCCCGGTCGCCACGTGATCGGATGCAACGGGCGGCGCGTGCCCATGACGCCAACGGGCCAGCCCGGATTGACTGGGGGCGAAGCGATTGGCGGCGTGCGCTATAAGGCGTGGGCCCCGGCTTCGTGTCTGCACCCGCTGTTGAAAGCCGATCCGCCGCTGACTTTTGACGTCTATGACACATGGAACAACCGGTCGCTGGGCGGCTGCGTCTATCATGTCGCGCATCCCGGTGGCCGGTCGTTTGACGATGTCCCGATCAACAATTTCGAAGCGGAATCGCGCCGCAAAGCGCGTTTTCAGGATCACGGCCATTCGCCCGGCACGGTATCCATCCCCTCCGCCGAGGATCACGGCGAGTTTCCCTTGACCCTCGATTTGCGCCGACCCGCGCACCCGGTGTAATCAGCCCTCGCAATGAACGAACAGGGCAACTCCTCCGGTTTTGCAGCCGGCGACGTGGACCTTTTTGGGCCCGATCCCGAATCCGATCCGCTTGCCTATTACGCGGGGCAAGCGCCCGCCGGGGATTTCTACAACGGTTCTGCGCCCTACATTCAAAAGGCGTGGCGTGATCTGGCACGCGGTTTTGCCGGACAATGCCAAGGCGATCTGGTTGCGTTGCAGGGCTACCTTGATCGCCACGTAAAGGATCTGGGCCTCGCCTTCCGGGTAACAGGCGACGAGCAAGAGCGCCCTTGGCCGCTGGGGCCAATGCCAATCCTGATCGCCGCTGATGAATGGGAAGGTGTCGCGAACGGCCTGATCCAGCGCGCCGATCTGCTCGAAGGCGTGATCGCAGACCTGTACGGCGATCAAAACCTGGTGCGCGAGGGCCATCTGCCCGCCCCCGTGGTGTCGGGCAGCCCTGATTTTGCGCGCCGTATGGTGGGCATCAAGCCCGCGAGCGGCCACTTCATGCACACCTATGCGGTGGATTTGGCACGCGGCCCCAATGGCGAGTGGCGGGTGCTGGCCGACCGCGTGCGCTTTCCCATCGGCATTGGTTACGCGATCCAGAACCGTCAGGCCCTGGCGCGCGCAACCGGCGGCCTGCTCGCCTCAATCGGCACGCGCTCGCACAGCGGGTTCTTCGAAACGCTGCGCCGCGGGATCGCCGTTTCGTGCCAGCGCGATGATCCCAGAGTAGCGCTGCTGCCGCCGGGGCGCTTCAACCAATCCTATCCTGAGCAAGCGATCCTGGCGCGCCAGCTTGGTTTCTCGCTGGTCAAAGGGCGTGATTTGACGGTGAGCGACGGGCGTTTGTTCGCGCGCACCATCGCTGGCCTAAAGCGGATTGACGCCCTTTGGCGCTGGATCACGACGCGCGATCTGGACCCGATGAATTTCGATGCGCGCTCGCAAATCGGCGTGCCCGGCTTGATTGCGGCGGCGAAGGAAAGCCTTGTCCTGACCAACTGGCCAGGCTCTGGCGTGGTCGAAAGCCGCGCGATGCCCGCGTTCCTGCCGCGTCTGGCGCACTCCGTGCTGGGCGAAGATCTGGCGCTTCCCAACGCGGCAACGTGGTGGTGCGGCGGCGAAGCAGAGCGTGACTATGTGCGCGACCATTTCGATGATCTGGTGATCAGTTCGGCTTTTCGCCGTCCGATTACCGGCCTTGCCGATGGGCATACGCGCGCGGGCGCCAGCTTTTCGCCGGACGAGCGCGCGACTTTGGAAGCGGGCATGGCGCTGCGCCCGATGGATTACACCGCGCAGGAAATCGTGCATCTTTCGACCACACCCGCGCTGGCAGGCGGGCATTTTGAGCCGCGCGGGTTCACCTTGCGCGCGTATCTGGCTCGCGACGAGGATGGGCAATGGGCTGTGCTGCCGGGCGGCTTTGGCCGGGTCTCGCAGCGCGGCGATCTGCGCACGACATTGATGGGGCTGGGCGATATCTCAAAGGATGTGTGCATCGTTGAGCCTAGTCCGGTGCAAGCGCCCGCCGCGGTGCTGGAAACCTCACCCAGAGAGATCCGGCGTGAACAAGGTCTGTTGCCCAGCCAGGCCGCCGATAATCTGTTCTGGCTTGGCCGCTATGGCGAACGCGCGCAGCAAACCGCGCGCATCATTCGCGTGCTGATCGACCAGATCGCCATGTCGGGCGAAAGCGGCAGCGCCCCGACCACCGTCACTCGATTGGGCAAGCTGCTGGCCAATCTTGGATCGATCAAGCGGCCAGAGAAAGCCACAAGCTTTATCGAAATGGCCTCGAAGGGATTGGGCGACGTCGCCTCGCCCGGCTCTGTGCGCAGCCTGATCGAGCGCGAACAGAGCATCGCCCAGATCTTGCGCGATCGCTTATCGCGTGACAGCTGGCGCGCGGTGCAGCGCGGTTTGCCCAATTTCATGCCCGGTGATGCCGATTCCATCGCGCTGGCCTGCGACACTCTGGTCGAGAGGCACGCAACTCTCTCGTGGCTGCTGTCCGACGGAATGAGCCGCGGGCCCGAATGGCAGTTCCTCAATATGGGCATGGCGATCGAGCGCGCCTCGATGATTTCGCAGGCGGCGCAAGCCATCATCCCGGGCAGCGCCAGCGCCGATGATCTGTCCGCGCTGCTGGAACTTGTTGATTGCCAATCCCTGTATCGCAGCCGCTATCTCACCATGCCCTATATTCCGCGCGTCTATGACATGGTGCTGCTGGAGCCGGGCCAGCCGCGCGGGCTGGCTTTCCAGATCGCCAAGATTGAGCGGCACCTGGCGACCATACCTGTCCTGCGCACCGACGGGATGCCCGAAGCCCCCTTGCACGCGGTGCGCCAGCTGCGCGCCAAGATCGACGGGCTAGAAGCCACCGCTATCGGCCCCATGACGCTGGAAGAGGTGCGCAAGGATTTGGCGAAACTCTGTGAGGCGATCAGTGAACGCTACTTCCTGCAAGCCGATGGATCCGCCGAAGCGCGCACCAAGAGGCTGTTCTGATGCGCTTTAAGGTGCGCCATATCAGCAAGCTCTCTTACGCATCGCCGGTCGCAAGGGCGCGGTTCAACCTGCGGCTAAAGCCCCGATTGCGCCCCGGCCAATCGCTTGAAAGCGATGCGCTCACCCTGTCCCCTCGCCCCTCGGCAAGCGTGGATCAGTGTGGCCCCTATTGGGTCAACACGTCGCAAGTGGGTTTTGACGCGCCGCTCAAGAAGCTGGAGGTGACCAGCGAGTTTGTGATCGATGTCGCCGCCCCGCAATTGCCCGCCTCCGGTCCCGCTCTAGGCGCCGTGCGCCAACAGGCTTTGGACGATCAGGATCTCTCCGATCTGGCCCCCGCGCCTTACGTGTTCGCCTCGCGCATCGCGACCGCAAGCGACGCGATAACCGCCTGGGCCAGCGCACGACTGCAACCCGAAGGCGATATCGTCGCTGCGGTCAGTCATTTGATGAGCGCGCTGCACGGCGAGTTTGCCTACGCACCGGGGAAAACGACCAGCCGCACCCCGCCACAAGAGGCCTTCAGCGCGCGCCACGGCGTGTGCCAGGACTTTGCCCATATCATGATCATGGCGCTGCGCGCGCACGGCGTTCCGGCGGCCTATGTGAGCGGCTATCTGCTGACCCGTCCCCCGCCCGGACAGCCCAAACTGGTGGGCGCGGACGCCATGCACGCCTGGGTCGATGTGTGGTGCGGACGCGCGCTTGGCTGGATCGGCTTTGACCCGACCAACGATTGCCTGGTCGGCGACAATCACATCGCCGTCGCCATTGGGCGCGATTACGCGGATGTCTCTCCCATCGATGGCACCTTCATCGGCAGCGCGCCGCAAAGCATGACAAGCGCGGTCGATGTTGAGCGCATCGGCTAGATGCACCGTCAGCGAGGAAGCGCCGCGCTCTATCAACGTGATACAAACCGCGACGTGGCGCTTCATCTGGAATTCAGTCGCGCAGCCTCAGGCCACGCGCCAGCGCAGGCCCCTTTGGCCCGCTGCCCCATTTTGGAGGACCCCGACATGAAAACGCCCCTAGCCGCCGCCCTTTTGACCGCCACCCTGGTGACACTTGCCCCCGCGGCTCACGCGCAATCTTCGGATGATCGGCTGGCCAAGCTCACCGAACGCTTTGAGAAAGCCGACGCTGACAAGGACGGCAAGCTGACGCAAAAGGAAGCCGAGGAGGGCGGGATGAAGCGCGTGGCGAAGTTCTTTGACCGGCTGGACAGCGACGGCGACGGCTTCATCACGCTCGATCAGCTGAAAGAACGCCTCGCCTCGCGAAACCAGTAGCGCTCGCTCCGCGTTCTCTTGCGTCGCCGCGCCCTTCGCTGATGCAGCCTCTCAGGCGACGGGCGCGGCGAAGAACCCGGCAAGGCCACACGCGCATTCGCGCACATAGTCCTCAACCGGGGGCGCCGTACCTTGCTCGACTTGGAGAGCGTAATCCGCCGCTTGGACAAGCGACAGCAAAAAGCCATGGCGAAAACGCGCCTCTATGGTGCTGACAGGTATATTGGGAAGATTCTGCACCAGTCTTTGGCTTAGAATTTCGAGGCTGACCAAGCTTACCTCGTCCACCAACTCGTTGATGTCAAAGCGTGGATCGGACGCAAACTGCAGGCAAAAACGCACATAGCGCCGGCCGTCTTCATCCAGGCATGTGGTCATCAGCGGCGTTAGAGCGGCTTCCATCAAAGCGATCAACGGCTGCGCTGGTTCTTGGCGGTCGAGCGCGGCAAACAGCTGCAAACGCTGCCGCTCAATCCGGGTGAAACGCTGCACAAAGACTTCTTTGATCAGCTCTTCAACGCTGCCGAAGTGATAGTACACCGCGCTGGGATTGCGAGCACCGGCTTCGCGCGTGATGTCTTTGACCGACACCGCGCCAAGCCCCTTCTCGGCGAAAAGCCGCACTGCCGAGCGCACCAGCGATGTGCGAGTGTCGGGGGTGTCTGGGTCTGGGCTTTGGGTCTTTGGCATGCTCAGTTTTGCCATCCTAGCGAAGTCAGGTGCATCCTGAGGCCTGTTGAGCCGTCAACAATCGCATGGTGCCCTAATTGTTCCCGTTGTTCAATGTCGCCTGCAACGTGACCAGCGGGAAGAACAATTGGCTCAAAACCTGGACCACCCGGCTGGGGCGATTGGCTTCGGCCTCACCGATATACAGCACATCATCGTCGCGCATCTCGAAACGCTGGGCTAGAATATACGAGCTCGCCTCCAGCATGTTGAAGTGGAAGACGGTGGGCTTCTTTTCGCCATCTGATCCCTCAACCAGTCGGAACACGAAGATGGCGCGCGGATCGCCCGAAGCGGCGTTGGCGCCCCCCGCCATCGCAACCGCCTCGGCCAGCGAAACCGACGGAGCAGGGAATTCAAACTGATCGGCACGGCCCGCAGCCCCGAGCGCCGAGAAGGTCTGGGGCGCACGCACAAGCAAAATGCGATCAGAAGGAAACACCCGCACGTCCTGTTCAGGTGTCGCCAGAATATCGCTCAGGCGAAATTCGCCATAATCCCCATCACGCTGGATACGGACCAAGAGATCCTTGATGTCGCCCGTGCTGCCTCCTGCCAAAGCCACGACGTCCGAGACGGTCTCACGATTGGTAGGCAGGACAATGCGGCCCGGCGAACGCACATCGCCGCCAATAATCACCGAGTTGGTCAACCCGGCGGAAATGGAAACCAGCACTTGGGGGTTTTGCGACTTGCCACGCAGTCGCTGGACGATCAGCGCCTCGATTTCATCGGTGGTCCGACCCGCCACCTTAAGATTGCCGATGAAGGGAAAGTTGATCAGGCCATCATCGCCCACACGAAACGGCGGAAATTGCTGTGATCGCGCGCTCGGCGCTACGCCCAGAGCCGATTGGCCTTGAGGTCCGCCAAGCCCACCGCCCACCGGCGCGGGACCACCGAAAAGAGAAACCCCGGTCTCAAAAACCGTGATCTCAAGTTCATCGCCCGGACCGACCATTTCCGTGGGCGGTGGCGGGGCATAATCCTGCGCGAACACGGCCACTCGAGACTGTCCGGCTGGCACATCAGCCATGTTTTTGACCGGGACCAGATCAATGGCCATCATCGCTTCGTCATTTTCGATCTGCGAGCGCAGGGCCCCACCGGTTGGACCAGCCGCGGGGACCGTCGAGCAACCGGTCACAATCAGAGCCGAGCCTATCACCAGAAGACGAATTGCCGCGCTGAGGTTCAGCGCGTGTTGGATACGAGTCACGTTCGGGATCCTAAAGATCTTAAAGGGGGATCGTTGCCTTACGGCACGAAGGCGCGGTGCGAAACCCGGCAATACGACCATTTTCAAGCCTGGCCAAAGGCTCGCTTGAACGTATCATAAAGCTTTGCGGCGCCGCGTTTTGGCCTTTCAATTTCGGCGCCTGCATAGACGTTTGGCCGTGGGCGACCATCGTGGATCGCCGTCACCTGCCTCAGATCAAGCTTGCCCAAAGCTTCGTCGGAAAAGGCAGGCGTGTAATAGAGGCACTCGTCAAAGTAATAGTGCGTGACCTGTGAAAAGCGCGAGAGGCGCGGGTCATTTTGCGGACTGCCGCCATGCAGCAGATTAGCGCACCAGATCAGCGCCTGCCCTTTCTTGGCGAGGAAGGTGTCTTTGGGCGCTTCCTTGGCGGCGCAAATGGCGCTCCACGCCTCTTCATAGGGATGTTGCGCCGATGCAAGTTCGACGCCCGCACCCTGCCGCCCCACCAAGGCGTTGCTCATAACCGGCCAGCGGTGTGAGCCGGGGTAATAAAACAGGGGCCCCGCATCCGCTCCGACATCTTCCATCGCCAACCATACACCGCACATGAATTTTTCAGGCTGGCTTGAAAAATGCACCATGTCCGAATGGGCCGCTTGCTGCGTGCCGACCGGAAAATTGAGCGTTTGGAAGGGAAAGGCTGCGCGGCCGTAAAGAACGCTCAGCAATTCGATGACACCCTCATTCGCAGCGATAGCCTTCACGTCGGCGTCGAACTGCCAGGCGTCCTGAATACGGCCCTCCCCCGTGGTCTTGTCGCTTTCGGGGTCGTCAAAATCGACCCGAAACCGCGGGCCCAGCCCCGCTTTTAGTCGCTCAATCCTCTGGTCCAGCTCAGGGTCAGGGAAATCGAAGACGGCGTATCCTTTGTGGTGCAGATCAAGCCCTATGCGGGCCTGATCTGGCGTAAGCCCAAGCTCCAGTAGAAGCGCTGGAAACAAAGGCGATTCGATCAATGGCAGACCCGGTAAGAGGTTCTTCACAGCGTCGTCTATCCTTCTTCACGTTTAGCCATTTAGCCGTCACCCACTCGCTATTCGAAGTTTAAAGGGATCGCTTCAGCGCCCAATAGCCTAGTCTCGCACGCGCGTGACCAACCAATCGCATGTCAATCTGATCGCCCGCCGCAAACCGCCTTTTCCTCGAGACAAAAGGCGCAAGAGCAAGGCAAAATCGTGCCAAACACTCGAACGCTCATCCAGCCTTTGGTAAAGATCGAAGAAAGCCTCGTTCCCGAGCACGCGCGGCATGTGCCAGACACCATGGAAACCAAAGCTGTGATCAAGGCTGCCAGCCCGTTCCGTTGAAAAGGCATCAGCCAGTTCAGGCGCGGCAAAGCGTAAACCCTCTGATTCAAGCCATTCGCGATTCTTGCGACAAATGGCCAAGTCTTCCGGATGCGAAGGGTGAAATTCCGGACTGCGACACGCCTCGGCCAGGGCCCGGCTGCGCAAAGAAAAACCTCCATTGCCGACGTTTTTCTCATCAACAAAATGAGGCCAACGCGCTCCGATATAGTCGCAGTCGAGGAACTCGGCGCGCCAAGCCACCGGGCGAATCGCGTACCCATCCCACTGGACAAGCAAGCAGTGCGAGGTTTCGAAAAGGTCAGCCAGCCGGCTCAAAACGAACGCTGAATAGTCGCGAGCGGACGCCAGAGGGTCAATGGACACAACAGTGATATCATCGGGGACGCTGACCGCAGTCTTATCCGTAACCAACTTGACTGCGGCAAAATCAATGTGATGACTGGAGGATTGGAGGGCTTTCACGGTCGCTTCAACATTCACCGATGAGATCGCAATCAGTGTGACCTGAGACAGTTCCAGACGCGGGGCAGTCGTTTCGGGCATCTAAACAAAGACCGCGAATTGTTCGCTTGCTCGGCTAAGCTGCGGATGATGGTAAGGGTCGACGATGCAATCGGTTTTCCATCGGCGTTGAAGCGCGGCGAGCTCTCCCTCAAATCGCGCCGCCCCAACCGGGTCATGATCATGCCCGCGCGACACCGACTCGTGATGGATCAGCACAGCTCTTGGTTCAAAGAGCGATTGCCACCCCAGCTCATTCAATTTCATGCACAGATCGACGTCGTTGAAGGCCACGGGGACGCCATCAGGGGCCACCCCGCCTGCTGCACCGACCCGATCCCGGCGCACGACCAGGCACGCGTCCGTGACGGCCGACACGTATTGCGGCAGCGAATGACGGAAAAAATAGCCTTCATCGGTCGGCCGCAAAAAGCGGTGCGCATGACCCGCCGCGTTGCCGACACCGATCACCACGCCAGCGTGTTGAAGTCGCCCATCCGGGTAGAGCAGTTTTGCACCAACTGCGCCGACATCATCGCGCATGGCCTGTGTCGCCATAATCTCCAGCCAGTCGGGCTCCAGCACTTCGATATCGTTGTTCAGAAGGCAGATCAGTTCGCCGCGCGCTTCGTCCACAGCTCGGTTGTTGATCGCCGAATAATTGAACGCTCCCGGATGGCGCAGAACTCTGACACCGCGCGATTGCAGAGCCTCTAGAAGTTCAAGCGCCGCTGGCTCGTCGCTGTCATTATCAACCACAACAACGTCGAGCGAGGGATACCGTGTCGCTTGCAGACCTTCGATACATTTCGACAACAGATCAGCACGATTGCGGGTCGGAATTATTACCGAAAGAGAAGGCAGATCGCGCGCAATCTCGAGAGCCTTGGGAGGAAGGTCGGGAACAATTCGTGAGCGCCTGTGATGCAGAACCGCCTTTACATGATGCGCGCTTTTGCGCGCAGCTATAGCCCGCTCCGTAAGCGCCTTAACCCAATCTTGCGCCTCGGCGGCGTCGGTTACATCGTCTTCATGAACCCGAAGGATGCAGGCGCCGCGAAGGTAGTCGTAATGCTGGTAGAGTTCCGCGTTCCAAGAAGGCTTGAAATAGGGGCTTTTGCGTTGCCCCAACAGCCCAAGAGTATCGTCATCGGCGTAGACAACATCGGCGCTCGTGCCGGCAATCGCCTCACGATAAAGGGCAGCCGCACCAGGCGCCAACTCATCACCCGCTCTTACGAGAAGAAGCCAAGGCTCCCTCGTCCAGTCGATCACTGTAGCGGCCCTTTGGATATCAGAACACACATCATCTGCGATAACAAAGGCTTGCAAACCTTCGGCCTCCAGCGAAGCCAACGATTGTTGCACGCCTGCCCCTTGCTCTCTTGCGTCACCCAGCGCGACTATGGGGGGTGTGGCTGGGACGCTGGGAACCCTTTGCTGCGCGTTTCGAAGGGCCCATAGAGGGTAGGAAAAGTACGTTCCGCTAAGGAGCGGTGCGAATTGTCCGCGTGCTCGAACCTTTTTGCCGAGAATGCGCCACATCAAGGCGGTGCCATAGGGACGAGGTGATCGCACAATGGCCTCTGCATGGACCGCCAAAAACAACAAGATGTAAGCTAAAAGGCGCAAGCGTATCGGTCTCATGCGGGAGGTCGCGGTCAAATTGCCACCGCCGTTTCTAAATTCGCGGCCTAACTATAATAGGAAAAACAATCGAACCACTGTTCTACAAAAAAAGAAACTTCGAATTGGGCGATTTCAGACGGTTCCTTTGCTAGACAAGATCAAAGCGCCTGAGCTAGTAGCGCGGCATGCAGAAGACCGCGAAGAATGGCAATCCTGATGCGACCAAACGCAGGAAGGCTGTGAAACCTCAAGGATTGATGGTTCTTGGCATGCATCGAAGCGGCACAAGCGCTATGTCGCGCGTGCTCAATCTTCTGGGATGCGCTCTTGCCGATGAGCTTCTCGACGCTGGCACGGGCAATGAGACCGGGCACTGGGAAGCGCTTGATCTGGTCCGATTGAACGACAAAATGCTGGCCTCGGCTGGAACCGTCTGGTACGATTGCAATCCGATCAACGAAGACTGGCGTTCTTCCGCGATCTATTCCGATATGATTGCCCGCGCGGCTGCGGTTGTCAGCGATCACGCATCACGTGGGCCGCTGTTCGTCTATAAGGACCCGCGCTCTTCGAGGGTCGCCGATGTCTGGATTGAAGCGTCGAAGGAAGCCGGCGTCTCACCGCTTGCCCTCGTCATGATACGCAATCCAGCCGAGGTGGCCGTTTCGTTGAAAGGCCGCGACCTGATGAACGGAGGCTACGCGGAGCTTTTGTGGCTTCGTTACACTCTCGACGCCGAGTATTTGACGCGAGGCTGTACCCGAACTTTTGGCCGTTACGACCAGCTGATTTCGAACTGGCAACAGCTTGTTGGCTAGATAAAGAAAGATCTGAAAATCGCGCTTCCGCGAAACTCAGCGAAGGTTCAGCGGGAGATCGACGAATTCCTGCAAGCGGATCTGCGCCATCATGACTTTGATCCCGAACTCATGATCAATGATCTTCGCTACACGCAATGGCTACGCGATACGTTCGGCATAATGATGCGATGGACTGAAACGGGTGAAGACGCCGCTGATTATCCTGCGCTTGAACAAATTCGCGCTGAATTTGACAAAGCGTGCGCGGCGCTTGCCCGCGTTCTGCAAGATGATGAGCTTGTAGGCGAGGCAGGCGTGGGACCCGGATTAACCGCAGAACTTGAGGCAGCCCGCAAGGAGCGCGATGACGCCACGGCGAAAGAGGCTGAGCTTAAGGATCAACTCGATAACGCGCAGGCCTTGGTCGAAACTTTGGCAGAAGAGAAAGCACGCGCGATAGAAGACGCCCAATCAAAAGCCGAGGAGTTGGAAACGCTAAACGAGCGTTTGAAACACGAGCTGGAAACACAAGCGAGTTGGGAGGCCGAGAACTCCCATCTGAAAGCCGAAGTCGAAGCGGCCCAAGCCAAGGTTGATGGCACGCATGCAAGGCTTGCCGACGTTGAGAACCGTGCCAAGCAGGCGCAAGCGGAGCTCGAAAGGGAAAGCGAGAAGGCCTCCACTCTCACCGCTCAGATTGCGGTCCTGGAAAGCACAGCGGCGCAGCGCGACGAAGAATTAAGCCAGGTGTGGTCGACCCTCAAGGAAACCGAAGCAGCAGCGGCCGAGGCAACGAAGAAGGCGAAAAAGCACAAGAAGCGCGGTGATAAAGAAGCCGAACGTCTTTCCAAACGTCTCAAAGAGATAGAAGAACAAAGCCGAAGCGAAACTTCTCGCCTTTCTGCCGAAGTCTCGGAGTTGACCAAACTGCTCAGTCAGAGCGAAAGCGAAGGTCAGGCAGCTATTGAACAGCTTGCCGAAGCGGAGCGGCAACACTCGCACACCACGGGATCGCTCAACGCCCAGCTTGATCAGAAAACCAGCGAACTTCAAGCCAGATTTAGCGAAATTGCTCGATTAACCGCGATGCTGGACGACGGGATATCGAAGGCCAAGCAAAGTGATGAAGAATCCGACTGGCTTCGAGAGATGGCTCAAGTCAAAGAGAGTTTCCCGAAATGGTGGAGCCTAATGCCAACGGCCTGGCGTCGACACCGCGAACACAGGCGGTTTCGCCGGGCAGGCCTATTTGACGCTCAGTCCTACTTGAACCAATACCCAGATGTGGCTGGGGAGGGAATGGATCCCGTCCGGCATTATATCGTGCATGGCATGCGCGAGGGTCGGATACGCCCTCAATGAGACTTAGCCGGGATGATTGCTTTGCCCGCAGTCTGACGGCCAAGGTCTCCACCAACTCTCGCCAGCACCACCTTAAGTTGCCGGCGATTACGCGACCCTTCGAATCTAGAGGATGCAAAGTTGACTGAGCTTAGATCCTATTCTGACATCAGCGAGGAAGATGTCGCCGAGCTGCTGCAAAGCGGGCGGTTCGATCCGCAAGCCTACTTGGAACGCTACCCAGATGTCGCTCAGAGCGGGCTGGATCCAGCTCGGCATTATTTGTGGCTGGGCCAAAAGCTGGGACGACAGGCTGATCCTTCATCATCGCCAACGCTACCGACTCAGAAGCGCAGTGTATCGCGGCCAAAGGTTTCGCGTGAGACCGATCTTGATGCGCTGTTTATCGACGGAACCAACGGAACCAGTTCAACACCCTATCGCGTGGGTCGCATTGCCCTTGGGCTCGCTAAAGCAGGATGGAATGTCCGAACTGCAAAAGGCGACGATGTCAAAACTCTCATGGAAGAGGGCATTTATGGCAGAATAACTGTTTTTCATCGCGCGCCCTACTGGTCTCCTTTCATCGAGTATGTAGAAGAGTTGCGCAAGTTAGGTACAATAATCGTTTTCGATATCGATGATCTAGTCTTTGATGAGAGCGTCATCCCAAATATTGACGGGTATCGGATGCTTACGGAAGAGCAAAAGCGCGGCTTCAAAAACGGCGTAGATGCCTATCGGAACTTTATCCTCAACGCTGATATGTGCACCTCGACGACCAGCTTCCTCGTGGAAGAAATCAAGAAGCTTGGAACGCCTACATTTCGAGTACGCAATGCAATTAGCCTAGAAAACATAAATACGTTCGAACGCATCGGATACCAACGACGCGATCGCCCCTCGCCGTTTGTAATGGGCTATTACTCAGGGACAAAAACTCACCAGGCCGATTTCGCAGTCGCCGCACCGGCGTTAATTGCTTTCATGCAAGAGAATCCGGATACGGTTTTACGCATAATTGGTGAACTTGACATAGAAGCATGGCCCGAACTTGAGCATTGGCAGCACATCCATCGCCCAGGTGATGTGCCCAGAGTAGTGCGGGTCGGGCTCATGCCACATGACGTAATGATCCGTGACCAATTCAGCTGCGATGTAATTCTCGCTCCCCTTGAAGTGGGAAATCCTTTTTGCGAAGCAAAGAGTGAGCTTAAGTTCTTTGAAGCCTCACTAGCACAAGCTCCAGTCATTGCATCTGCGACACGCACTTTCAAAGAGGCTAGCGAAGACGGACGACTCGCAGAATTGGCTATAACCACCGAGGACTGGAAACATTCGCTAGACAACGTGTACCATAATTATTCGGCCGCTTTGGATCGCGCAAGACACGCTTATGATCATGTCCGCTACTTCTACTCTCAAGGATACGCGGCGAACGAAGCGTTGGAAGCTTATGAGGCTTTTTCATCACAGATTTCAGGCACTCCGCTTGTCGAAGCGAACGATAGTTTGGACAAGGTGGCCGACGTTGCCATCATTCTTCCTGATTTCACCGGGCCATCAGGTGGGCACCGAAAGATCTTTCTGGTTTGTGAAGCGCTCGTTGAAGCCGGCCTGAGTGTGCACCTATACTTTTACACAATGAGAAGCTCAAAAGTAATAGAGCGTGATATAGCGCGATATTTTGGGAGTTTCGACCTAAAGATCTCTCGTTTTTTGGGGTCTCTGGATACACACAAAGCAGCCATTTGCACGCAGTGGAAGTCCGCTTATGACTTCAAAAACATTCCCTTCAACGGACAAGTCTTTTACTTCGTCCAGGACTTCGAACCTCTATTCTACGCTTGCGGTTCGGACTACATGCGCGCTTTGGTTTCGTACCGGCAGAACTTTCAAACAATCTGCTACGGCCGGTGGGTTGCCGCCCAGTTGAAAGACAATGTCGGTGTCGAAGCGAGCGTTATCTCATTTACTCTCGATCATGCGACTTATTGCCGTCCGAGCCGAGAAGCTATCCGGGATATTGATATTTTGGTCTACGCGCGCCCCGACCAAGATCGAAGATGCTTCGATCTAATCGTTGAAGGGCTAATTATACTCAAGCGACATCGCCCAGAGACAAAAATTGCGCTCTTTGGAGAAGAAAACTATCCCGACTTCGGATTTGAGTTCGAAAACCTGGGTAGTTTTTCGAGCCTTGCGGAACTAGCTGCGCTCTATCGCCGCACCAAAGTCGGCGTATGCTATTCGCCCACCAATCCGAGCCAGTTGGGCTATGAAATGGTCGCTTGCGGCGCATGCCTGATCGACGTGGAGATCAAGTACGCCGAGCTTAACTTTGGGGGCGATGATTTCGTACTTTATAGCAATGGGCTACCTGAAGATATGAGCGCAGCCTGCCAGGAGCTCCTAAATGATGAAGGCGAGCGCGAACGGCGTCAAAGAGCTGGCTATGCCTTTACAACTGCTATGCCGAATGACGATGACCTAGGCCGAAGTTTCCTCGAAGCCTCCGGATTGGGTAAGCTCAGTCGCGGTAAGTAACAATCGAGTGCTGCACACTTCACCGCTCGTTTAAGCCTTACCTTTTTTCAAAGAATACAGTGAATTCATTAAACCCTTCCGGTGTCGGCTCGAACGCCGTCATAACTAAATCTCCGAGTAAGTTTATGTCGGACAGGGTCTGAAACTGATCTCGAAACGTTGCATCATCCCAAACATTGCAATGCGCATCGGCCTCACCACTTTCATAATTTGAAATGGCGTGATTATAGGCTTCGGCTAGATCAACTTTACGACCGCTCTCATGCTCAACGGCGTACCGGTGAAACTCAATTATATGTTCGAGGCTCGGATACCGGGTTTGCTCGTGGAAGTGCATGAGCAGATGATCGATTTTTGATAGGGGACGATGAACGTCAAAAGTACAGCGCTTGTCAGGAACCGTCAGCATGATCAGACCCTTAGGCTTAAGGAGCTTGGACAATCCATGAAGGTATCATATTGGGTCGGAGATATGCTCGATGACGTGACATGCGATGATGTAGTCAAAACGGTCATCGATTTGCTGACTTATGCATTTCTTGCGATCAAGAATGTAAGCAATGTCGCACACGGCTTCTGAACTAAGATTCCAGAGCGCCACCATCTCCTCAGCGGATCGAAAGTCAGCGAATCTGCACTCGCGACGCTCGCTTGGGACTGTGGGTTTGTCACAGGCACCGATTTCAAGTCCCTCAAGCGTATCAAGACTCAGGCGCGCTTCGAGCGAGGCAAGTCGCTTAGCCTGATACTCGTTTCGGGCGACAACATTGGTCACAAGTCTGAACTCCAAAAACTACAACAATGCTTACGTTCGCTAATCAGAACACATAGATGACTGAGCCTGAATGTAAGATCTGGCTGATCCCCAAAATCTCTAGAAATGCGATGAGTCTTACATACTCTCGTAGGCTAACACTGCATCTTCAATATTTTCGTATTCGGTCGCAATTCCGTTCTCTAAAACGATAGCTTTATCGCACATATTGCGAAGCGTATACATATCATGACTTGCAATAAGCATAGCCCTGTCGGCGCGCTTATCAAAAAGCTCGTCATAGCATTTGCGCTGAAAGTTCTGATCACCCACCAGAATGACCTCATCGATCAAGAAGCAATCGAACTCGATCGCCAGCGAAAGCGCAAAGGCCAGGCGCGCGCGCATCCCGGATGAATAGGTCTTAACAGGCGTCTTGAGCGAGGGGCCAAGCTCTGTGAAGTCCTCTACAAATTCGCGGATTTCGGCGTAGGATCGGCCATAGATACGCGCGATGAAGCGGGCGTTATCCAAGCCCGTGAGACTTCCTTGAAACCCGCCGTTAAAGCCAATCGGCCAACTGTTGGTCATCTTTCGGATGATGCGTCCACTGTCGGGCAACTCGACACCGCCAATCTGCTTGATCAGCGTGGATTTTCCGGCGCCATTGCGGCCAAGAAGCGCCACCCGCTCGCCCTTGTTGATCGTAAGATCAACACCTTTGAGGACGTGGAACCGGCCATGGCCCGCGCGATAGCTCTTTTTGATGTTTTGGCAGTTGATCATTCGACCACAAGATCACGCCGCACATAACGGCAAAGCAGCAATCCCAGCAGCATGCATGGGAGAATGAACGTAAGGGGATACAGATAGTCGAATTGCGGATCGATCGAGGGGCCAAAAACGCCGTATCGCATCATTTCCATGCCATGGACCGGCGGCGAATAAAGCACCGCAGCGGCCGCGCTGTCGTAGAGCGAACTCACCAGGTAGAAGGCGCCAGAGAACGGGATCATGATGTAAATGGTGACAGGCATGATCTTCTCGACCACTTCGCTGATCTCGCTCAGCGGGGCAACGACAACACCGACAGCAAAGGTGAAGGCGGCATAATAGAACCAACCCAGCATCAAGAATCCCAGATCATAGGGAACAGGGAAAAAGCCAAAGGCGCCCAAGACAAGCGCGATAAACAGGTACGCCATCATATGGCCAAGCAGCTCGATCAAAAACCGAACCAGAAGCATGTCCAGGATTTTGATCTGGCGGTGGTACATCAGACTGCCGTTGGCGGTGAACACACTGACGCAGCGCGAAATGGTGCTCCGGAACAGAACCAGCGGGATATAGCCTGTTACCACAAAGGCAACGATATCCACCCCGTATTCAAGCGGACCCTTCATTGCGCGCCACAGCAACCCAACCAAGCTCGCACACAGCAGCGGTTCAGCCATGATCCACAAGAAACCGATATTCTCGCGCCCAAAGCGCGTGGTCAGTTCGCGCAGCATAAGCGCTTTGATGACCCGAAGTTGGATGCCAAGGCCGTTGGTTAGAGCGGACATGGGCTAATCCTCAGGGGTGTGTTCGAGGATACCGACCAAGAACATCCACGCTATGAAATACAGGCAAACAGCAAAGCCCAGGACCGTCAGCACAATGCGAAACGCTTTGGGATACGCCGCCTCGTCGGGAGTATTGGGTTCGACCACCCGCTCAAGGTAAAACTGCTGCTTGAGCGCCTCAACTTCGGCCGTTTCAAGAGTCGTCTGCGCAAGCACCAACAGCTGCGCGGACAGCTCCTGCTCGAAGGCCAGCGCGTCATACGAAGGCAGCTTGGCGCTGATGGTGTTGGAACCACCCGTAAGGCGAGCGGTTTGGCGATTGATTTCGCGGGTAAGCGACTTGACCTGCTGCTCGAGCGCGGGGATCGAAGGGTTGTCAGGCGTCACACCTCTCAAAGTCGATAGCTGCGCTTCGATCGCCGCTCGCTCGGTGATGAGACGGTTAGCGATCTCTGCAACCCCCGTGGCCTCTTTCAAGGGATCAACGACGGAAGCACGCGAGCGATATTGCGCGATAGCCCTTCGGGCTGCGGCAACCCTTTGCTCCGCCTCGGTCACACGCGTGGCCGCTTCTTCGATCGCCTTCTCTCTGGCGTTTTTGTTCAGAACATTGACCAGCCGTTCGCTCTCGGAAAGAAGGGTTTCGTTGATGGCCGCCGCCTTCTCGGGGTCAAAGGCGAGAGTCCGCAGGCCCACAAAACCGGTGTCCACGTCGCGGCTGATGTCTATCTTTCCTCTGTAGAATGCGAAAAGATCTTCTTTCGTACGCGATTCCCAAAAACGCGGAAAACGCGAGAGGAAATCGACGGTTTCATCCGAGTATACCTCTTCAACGGCAAGGTCTTGTACCAAGACTTCAAGCGCTGAACGCGAACGAACATAATCAATCACTTGATTGGACTGTTCTTGACCACCCGAAAGGCCTGTCGTCTGGATCAGGTTTGCAATGGAAGTGGTGGGCGCCTTGCGCTGGTTAGGGGCCTTCACCAAGAAGCGTGATTCCGACACGTACTCGTCCGACGCCACGCCGAAGTAGTAAACCGCCGTCAATGTCACAGGCAGAACAACGCCCACCAGGAACCAGAAATGGCGCCGCGCTGCGGTGACCAGATTATCGATTGTGGACATGGGCGCGCTATGTTTGGGTTTGTTGGAGAAAGTCAAGAAGCTTGCTCGATTGTGATCTGTGTGAAGGGGCTATTCCAAACCGGCTTTACGCCAGAGCGTGGCTATGCTGCGATGACAGATGGGTCCGGTTTGATGATTTCGACCAGTCGCAGGGAAGGCCCCCAACCTGACTCTAATCATCAACGGGCCGCCGTTTGCCCACGGGGGTCCATGGCTGGCCCAGCTGTTTTTCGAACCGATCGCGCAACTTCCAAAGCCAACCAATTCGGCGCTCTGCAATTCCAGGCAGGCTGAGCAGATCGCCTCCGAGCCATGGAAAGAACGGATTGCGCCGGGCGTAGGACCAGATTTCGACCCTTTCGCCCGAGCGCGAGGCAGGCCCGCGCGCGTGAAAGCCGCCGGTATCTGCGACAACAAGCGTGTTTTCCGCGACAGGGAGCGCTTCGGCCGCCGCAAGGCCAAGTTTCTCCAGCACGGCGTCGTCGATCCGGGGCGACCCACGCGCAGAGAGGCGATCGATCGCTTTGGGATCGGCAAGGCTGCGCGCGTATTCCCAGTCCATGCGCTCAGGCGTAAAACAGTGTGAGCCCCGCACATAAGTGAACGGTCCATCTTCCTTCGCCACGGGACGCAGGAACAGCCAGGCCTTCATCGAGGCGTGAAAACTGTCGGCGTGCATCGTTTCCTGCGGATCGGGATCATGGCCGCCGCTGTGGCTCACGATGGTCTGGATGTAATGCAGGGGCGTTGTGCGGTAGCTGGCGACATAGTGGAACAGCGCGTTGATATCCTTGCGATCCAGCAATCGCTTAAGCTGGGGGATGGCTGTCAGCATGGGCGGGTCAATCGCGATGCGGCGCGTGATCGCATCGCCCTGTCGCATCTCGCGCGCTTCCCACTGCGTGTCCAGCACGGCGTCCCGCAGTTCGGGAAAGTCGAGTTCGGGGATCACGTTCTCGACCACCACGAAACCGTCGCGATCAAACGCCTCGCGCCATTCACGCGGCACATGGCGCGCAAGGCGAGCGCGCCGCCAGCGGCAAAGACGGTCCGCGATCCGCACGCGGGCTCTATGCAAGCCGATGCGGTTGAGCCGTCGCGATCCAATCAGCGGATGATCGAGAAAGCTCTTGGCGGTTGTCGCCAACTGAAGGATCCAGATGGGCGTGAGCACCGCCGCTTTCAGCGCGCGAAAGACCGCCATCGTTAGCTTGGCGGGTCGGATTTGGCGATCTCGTCTATCGCCAACAATTGGCTCACAAGACCCTCAAACCGATCAAGCGGCAAGGCGTTGGGGCCGTCTGACAGCGCGTTGGCGGGATCAGGATGCGTTTCCATAAAGACACCCGACACACCCGCTGCAACAGCGGCGCGCGCCAGCAAGGGAACATACTGGCTCTGCCCGCCCGAACGGGACCCCAGCCCCCCCGGCTGCTGCACCGAATGGGTGGCGTCGAAGACGACCGGACACCCCGTCTCGGCCATGATGGAAAGCCCGCGCATGTCCGATACCAAGGTGTTGTACCCAAACGAGGTGCCGCGTTCACACAAAAGAAAATTGTCCTGCGAATGCCCGGCCTCGCGCGCGGCGGTTCGCGCCTTGTCAACGACGTTCGCCATATCAGCGGGAGCCATGAACTGCGCCTTCTTGATGTTCACGGGCTTTCCGGTCGCGGCCACAGCGGCAATAAAGTCGGTTTGGCGCGCCAGGAAAGCCGGAGTCTGCAACACATCGACCACCTGTGCGACCGGCATTGCCTGGGCTGGCTCATGAACATCGGTCAACACCGGCAATCCGGTTTGCGCGCGCACTTTTTCCAGAATGCACAGTCCCTCTTCCATCCCTGGCCCGCGAAAGGATGTGCCAGAGGTTCGGTTCGCCTTGTCAAAGGAGCTTTTGAATATCAGCAAGATACCAAGGCGCTGCGCAACATCCGCAAGCCTTTCAGCCACTCTCAAGGAGTGCTGTTCGCTTTCAATTACGCAAGGACCCGCGATCACGAAAAGAGGGCTTTTTGCCGAAATGTCACGGCCGCACAGAATCATAGCGAAAACGCTCCGGCTAAACGTTGAATTCGGCTCTGCCTGTTTTGGTCATTGGTCGCAAGTTTCGATACAATTTGACGCAAATTCTTGATTTGAATCGGTCTTTGACTTGACTATTTGTCGCTTGAGCGGGCTAGGTATCAGCCCTTATTGGTCGCACTTGCAAATTTTGGTAGCCCCCAACCAAATGACACAAACCCTTACTCGCCGTCACGTATCTTCTGCAAGGAAGACGCTTGATCTGGAAATCGCCGCGCTGAAGGAATTGAAGCAGGCGCTGCTTGAAACCGATCTCGGCACCGCATTTGAAGAAGCGGTGAATGTGTGCGCGACGGCCAAGGGGCGGGTTGTCATTACCGGCATTGGCAAAAGCGGCCATATAGCCCGAAAGATCGCGGCGACTCTGGTTTCAACCGGCACCTCGGCGCATTACATCCACCCTAGCGAAGCGAGCCATGGCGATCTTGGCTCTATCGGGCGCGACGACGTTGTGCTGGCGATCTCTTGGTCGGGCTCAACGGCCGAATTGGGGGATATCGTCAATTTCTGTAACGCTAACAGCCAAACCTTGATCGTGGCGACCGCCTATCCGCACAACTGGATCGGCAAGGCCGCCGATATCTGCCTCGCGCTGCCTATTGTGCCGGAGGCCTGCCCTAACGAACTCGCGCCGACATCCTCGACCACGATGCAGATGGTGCTTGGTGACGCTTTGGCCGTAGCCCTGATTGAAGCGCGCGGGTTTTCGTCGCACAATTTCCGCGCCTTCCACCCCGGCGGACGCTTGGGTGCTCGCCTGACAACACTTGAACAATTGATGGCAACGGGTGAGGCGCTGCCCAAAGTCAGCCTCGACGCCACGCTTCGCAGCGCGACGATCGAGATGAGCCGCAAGCGCTTTGGATGCACAGCGATTGTCGACAAGGACGACAAGCTGGTTGGCGCTTTCACCGATGGCGACCTTCGGCGGTCCATCGCTGTATACGATCTTGACGATGCAATCACTGATCACATGTCGCAGTCGCCGGTCACCGCGGCCCCATCAACCCTGTCGGTCGATGCGCTCGCGCTCATGAATGACAATGCGGTCTCGGTTCTCTTCATCGTTGACGACGAGCGGCTTGTCGGCATCGTTCACATGCACGATCTGGTGCGTCTGGGTATTGCCTGATCCCTCTGGGTTCGCCAAACCCTGCGCCAATCAATGACTGAACGCGTGCAAAGGACACGAGGCGTTGAGCGACCTTATCGTTATTCCGGCGCGCTACGGTTCGACCCGCCTACCGGGCAAACCACTGCTGAAACTGGCAGGGCGCACCTTGCTGGAGCGCGTCGTTGCCAACGCGCAGCGGGCCAGTGAGCTAGCGGGAAATTGCGATGTGGTGGTCGCAACCGACGATCCCCGCATTCGTGACCACGCAATGGCGATTGGCGCTCAAGCGATCTTGACACCCGCCTCGCTTAATTCCGGCTCCGCGCGCGCGCAAGCGGCGGCGAACCAGCGGGAGGCGCCGCCAGAGAGGGTTATCAATCTGCAAGGCGATGCCCCCTTTATCTCTCCCACCTCGATAGCCGCCTTGATCGACGCGCTGCGCGAGGGAGAGACGGACGTCGCAACACCGGTTTACCAACTCGACTGGGATCGGCTTGATCGCCTGCGGGAACACAAGAAAAGCGCGCCTTTCAGCGGGACCACCTGCGTGCGCGATGAGGCGGGCAAAGCGCTATGGTTCTCGAAATCGATCTTGCCTGCCTTGCGCGGTGAAGAGGAACTGCGCGAACGGCCGATGTCCCCTGTTTGGCAGCATCTGGGCCTTTACGCCTACACGATGGAAGCGCTCGACTGGTTTGGGCACGCACCCCAAGGGGTTTATGAGAAGTTGGAAGGACTGGAGCAGCTGCGCTTCCTTGAACACGGACGCAGCATCGCCACGGTCCCGGTTGAACCACCGCAGCACGCCTTGTCGGGCATCGACACCGCCCACGATCTTGAACTGGCTGAAGAGGCCATCGCGCGCCTGGGCGACCCTTTCGACGCCTAGGCGCGATCGTTTGCAGTCGCTTCGACACGCGCTTAAAGCCGCACCAATGTTGGTCATCGTCAGACACGGCAACACCTTTGAAAGCGGCGAAAAACCCCGCCGGATCGGAGCGCGTACGGACCTGCCCCTGACGCGCAAAGGATGGGAACAAGCCCGAGCGCTGGGCGCGCACTTCGCCGCGCAAGGCATGCGCTTTGAAAGCGCGCTTATCTCGCCTCTCACGCGCACGCGGCAGACCGCTCAGGCTATTCTGGACGCGCAGGATCAGCCGCCGCCGGCGCGCACCGCCGCGTTTCTGCGCGAGATCGACTACGGACCCGATGAAAACCAGCTGGAGGACGATGTCCTGGCGAGGATCGGACGGCCCGCTCTTGAAGCGTGGGAGCAACGCGCCGATCCTCCTGAAGGATGGATTGTCGACGCGGCGGAGCGAGTGGACGCTTGGAAGACTCTAATGCAGCAAATGGCCAAGCGCGCTGGCCCCACTCTACTAGTCACCAGCAACGGCGCGGCGCGATACGCCCTTTTGGCGAATGCGGCCCTCTTGCAAGCAAGCCAGAATTTGGAAAGCCTCAAGCTGCCCACCGGAGGGTTTGGCATTATTGCCCGCGCTGATGACGGCGGCCTTAGCCTGTCCGCATGGGCCAGCCGACCATGAGCCGAGATCGGCCGCGCGCCGAAACCCGATTGCTGCGCCCTCCCCCGTTTCCATGGGCAAAGGGACCGAAAGCTTTACGCGCACCCGCACCCGATCCCGACCCAGAACTGGATCGCGACACCCTTTTTGCAGCGCTGCGCGAAACGCGCGTTGGTGGCGCCTTTTGGGGAGCGGCGTGGAAAGGTAAAGAGGCGCAGCCCAATTCAGCGCCTGTCACCATCGTTCGAACCAAGAAACGCGAACACGCGGCTAGCGCGATCGCAATGGCAGAAGGCGAAGAAATCGAATTCGTCGCACCTCATGACGGGGACGCGCCAATAGATCCTTGGTCCGCTTTAGCGGGGGCATACCACCTTTTCGCGCTTGGAGAGTATGAATGGATCGCTCTTGCAAGCGTTCTGGGCGTGCGCGTTGCGGTGCTGAGCGCGGGCCGGTTTGGTGCGCCGGGCGACTCGCCAGAAGACTTGGAGCAGCGCGCCTTCGCAGCGCTGCGAGAACCCACGCGCGATCCTTTTGGGGATAGCTGGCTGGAGCCTTTCGCTGCAATCGAAACGCTTGGCGACTGGCGGCGCTCGCTTGATGGCAATCGCGGCGCTTCGGGCGAGCGGATCGTCGCGGCCTGCGGAATGAGCTGGTGGAAGCGCGATGAAATCCGCCGTTTCCTGTGGTCGCCAGGTCCACCCCTGCGCATCGCCCGCTCTGACCGCCACGCGGTCGAAGAGGCTGCGAAACAGGGCGGGTCTCTGGCGGTCTGGCCCTCGCGCGTCTCATCCGAACTGAACGAAGTTGCGGCGGCGCGCGGCGTAAAACTCGTGCGCGTAGAAGATGGCTTCGTGCGTTCGGTGGGCCTGGGCAGCAATCTGGTGCCTCCACTATCCATCATCGTGGATCGACAAGGAATCCATTACGATCCTTCGCAGCCCAGCGATCTCGAGACCCTGCTTGCGACCACGCAGTTCTCAAGCGCGACGCTTAAGCGGGCCGAGCGTTTGCGCGCAGCAATTGTCGAGGCAGGAATCAGCAAATACGCATCGGGTGAGGGGACTGGAACAAAAACGATCGAAAAGAGCGCACTGGAACGGCGCATCGTTCTTGTGCCGGGCCAGGTCGAAGATGACATGTCTGTTCTGGCTGGAGGCGGCGGATTGACCTCCAATCTCGAGCTGCTGCGCCGCGTCCGTGCTCTGGAGCCAGAGGCCGACATCTGGTGGCGTCCCCACCCCGATGTCGACGCAGGCCATCGCAAGGGCGCGGTGGCTGATGACGAAGCGCTTCGCTACGCGGATCGCATCGTGCGCGAAGGGGCGATGAGCGATCTCTTGAGCCAAGCGGACAGCTTGCACACGATCACATCGCTTTCCGGTTTTGAAGCTCTGATGCGCGATTGCGAAGTGACCTGCCATGGGGTGCCCTTTTATTCAGGCTGGGGCCTGACGCGCGATCTGGGCGATGTGCCAAGCCGGCGCGGTCGGCGACTTTCACTGGCCGAACTGATCGCGGGTGTTCTCGTGCTCTATCCGCGCTATCTTGATCCGGTGACTGGTCTGCCCTGCCCTCCCGAAATCTTGATCCGGCGACTGGCCAGCGGCGACGCCGCTAATCGGTTGAGCTGGGTCGAACCGATCCGCCGCGTGCAAGGTCAGCTGATGAGACGGCTGCGCGCATTGGGTGGCCGATGAACCGGATCGTCCTTGATATTTCGCGGCTTATATCAAGGGTGCGGCATGCTCGCCCGTCCGGCGTTGACCGCGTTGAAATGGCCTATGCGCGCGGTCTTGCCGCGCGTTACGGGGATGCGCTGGATTTCGCGGCGGTGCATCCAACAGGGCTCTATGGCCGCTTGGCGCGCGAGACCGCGCACGCTTATCTTGAAACCCTCGAACAGCGCTGGGCCGATCCGGACAACACGCAAGGCGAACGCTCGGTTGCCTCGGTATTGCCGTGGATGAAGCGCTTGATGCCTCAGCGCGGCGGAATGGGAGCCGCGCGCACGCTGGTGCAGGTCTCCCCGCACCATCTGCATGACGGTGCCAAGATGAAGCGTATTCTTGATCAGGAGAAAGCGCGTTTCGTTTGCCTCATCCACGATCTGATCCCGATTGAATTTCCCGAGTACGCGCGCCCCGGAGGCGCAGCGACTCACGAGAAGCGGATGGAGACCGTCGCTTCGCTTGCCGATGCGGTGATCGCGAATTCGGCGGCGACCAAAACATCGTTCGAGAACTGGGCGAAGGAACGCGGCGCGTGGGTTCCGCCGATCGAAGTCGCTTTGCTGGGTACCGAACGCCTGCCTAGCGTTGCTGCGCTGAAGGAAGCCAAGCCCTATTTTGTGTGTCTTGGCACGATTGAACCGCGCAAGAACCACCTGCTGTTGCTGCACCAATGGCGCCATATGGCGCGCACGCTTCGCAGTGATGCGATCCCCCGGCTCAAGATCATCGGTCGGCGTGGCTGGGAGAACGAACAGATTATCGATCTACTTGAACGCTCGCCCGCGCTCGCTCCCCAGATCGATGAGATCAACAATTGCTCGGACAACGAATTAGCCGCGATCCTTAGAGGGGCCAGCGGGTTGCTGATGCCCAGTTTCTCCGAAGGGTACGGGATGCCGATTGCTGAGGCGCTTGCAGCCGGGACGCCGGTGATCGCCAGCGATATCGCAGCGCATCGCGAAGCTGGCGGGGATGCCCCCGAGTTTCGTGACCCGCTTGATGGCCCCGGCTGGCAGAGAGCCATTCTGGATTACGCGGAAGAAGGGCCACAGCGGCAAGCCCAAGTGGAGCGACTAAAGGCGTGGCGTGCACCGGAGTGGGGCGCGCATCTTGATATTGCTCAGTCAGTGATCGACCGGGTCTCCGCTTAGAGAAACGCTGTTCCGGTCCGAATGCGTAGGACCGCGAAGTGAGCGTTGAGGATCACTCGGCAGGCTCAACCCCTTCGACGCGGGCTGCGGCGCTTGGTCGAAAAGTCCTCTGATCCGACGCTTTGATCTTTGTGCCAAACAGACGGTCCCAAAACAGGCCAGTTACCGCGTAGTTTCCGTTCTCGGAGATGAAGTGATGCAGCATATGGTGACGCTTGAACACGGTTGCCAGCGGCCCGCGCATCGCGGCGTGATGCGAGGCGTAATGGGTTAGATCGTAAGCAACATACCCCAAGAGGAAGCCGAACAACATCCAGTCCCCGGCTGTTCCAAAAGCAGCGTCCAACAAAGCGGCGACGGCAAGACCAATCGGAAAGCTAACAATGGGCGGCATAAGCGCCCGCAGCTTATCCGTCGGCTGCAGATGGTGGTTGCCGTGCATCACGAACACGACCTGAGCCAACAGATCGCTTTTGGGCGTCCAATGAAACACGTATCGATGCAAGGCGTATTCGAGCGCGGTGAACAACAGCCAGCCCGCACCGACCAAGGGGATAGCCATAAGAGGTGTCGCCGATCCCCAAGCGTTGACGCCGAGATAAACGAGGACGCTCGACCAGATCGCAACAAACCACCCCACGGAAATCACCGTGAGTTTTTCAAGCCATCGATTTTCGAACAGCCTGAGACGTTTGTCGCTTGAAGTCGGACCCTTCATGTAAGACCTGTCGACCAGTCAAGCTTGGGTTTGTCAAGCGCACCTCGCTGCAGTGCAGCAAATATTCGATCAATATTGGAGACAATTTTGTCGCAGCGTGTAGCAAAAGAGGAGAATCTCGACTTACCTATTGGTAATCCTTCGATTTTCTTAACCGGAGCCTCGGGGTCATTAGGCCGGGCCATCGCTTTACAGCACGCCCAGCCGGGGGCGCGTTTTCGCCTGTGGGGACGAAATAAGGATCGACTTGCCAGCACCGCTGAGGCCGTCATCTCTCGGGGGGCGGCCGCTCTGCAGACACATTTTGATCTGACCGACCCACAAGCCGCAGCCGAGATGCTGTGCGCGCAAGACGAAACCGAGAAATTCGATATCGTGTACCTTGTCGCCGGGACCGGCGAGACGCGCGCAGCGGGCGCTTTGGTCGAAGACCCTGTGCTGATCACGCGCATGGCGCTGGTCAATTACGTCGCCCCGGCTGCAATGGCGTCGGCTATAGCCGCACGCATGGCACCGCGCGGCGGCGGGCGAATCGTGATCATCGGTTCCGCCGCTGGCCATCATTCTCTGCCCTTCGCGGCCAGCTATTCAAGCTCGAAAGCCGGGCTTGCCCGCTTTGCTGACGCTTTAAGGCTTGCGGTTGAGCCTCACGGTGTCAGCGTTACTTTGGCTGCTCCTGGCTTTATCAACACGCCCACCGCGCGCGCGCGGTCGCAAAACCGCCCCTTCGAGATCGAAGTGGAAGAGGCCGCTCGACGGATCGTGCACGCTGGAGCTAAGGGTGTGGCGCATTACGTAACGCCTTGGCCCTTTCGCGCGATGCACGCCGTGGATGCGCTGCTGCCGAACGCCGTGCGCGACAGGATTTTGGCCAAGCTCGAAGCCTAGGGTCTAGCCGCCCGGTCGAGAATGGCTTCGTGCAATCGGGCAGGCGTCAGGTCCACCCGTTCGGGTGGCTGAGAAGGTTCGCTACAGCGCGATCCTGAGGGCACAATGACATAAGGCGTGTGACGATCACCGCCCGGAGCACTGGCACCGGGGATGGTTGGGCGATGGTCGCCAAAAAACACCAGGGTCACGGGTCTATCAAGACGATCAAGCCCATCCATTAACTGGCCCAGCATCGCGTCGCCCGCCAGAACAAGGCGGTTGTAATTACCGATCATCGAGGCCGTGCTGGCGTCCCCGCGCGGCGCCCAAGGGCCGTGGTTCTCCATTGTAACCGCGTAGATAAAAGCCGGACCAGACGCGGCGTGGGCAAGCTCCAATATTTTGGTCGCAACGGCTGCGTCGCTCACATAGCGCTCACTTGGAGGCTCTGGTTCAGGGAAGCGTTCCTCCCCTATTAACTCGTCAAAACCGGCTTCCGGCAAGATATCGTTGCGACCGTAAAAACGCATATCGTGCGGGTGGACAAAAAGGCTGTGCCATCGATCCGTGCCAAGCTTTTGGGGAAGCGCGCGCGCCGGATCGATCTGAGCGGTCAGATACGGATCATACAGCAGGAAGCCCAGTTCGTTTTCATCGCGGCCAAAAAGGACACCATACTCGGTGCGCATTGTGTAAGCGCCAAATCCACTGACGAGCAGGTTTCCCCATCGCGCGCTTCGGCGCTTGGCTTTGCCCAGATGGGGCAGAAAAACCCCGCCCTCAGAAAAGACTTCGGTTGGGTCTGCAAAGGATTCGCACTGGACGACAACGATTAACTCGTCGCCGCTGCCAGTGTTACGCTCACTTGCCGTGGCGTCTTGCCCGTGTGGGAAGCTTTGGGCGATCAACCGGCTTCGAGCCTGTTTCCAGCGCATCCAGTATAACAGAAGCGTCGGCACCAGCCCCAGTGTCGCGACATCGCGGCTTAGGCCGGGTTCCGTTGCTAGACGCCGCCACGGACCGAGCCTGACGCTCAGCATCAACACCGCCGCGCTTGTCGCAGCGATCGCCGAGCCCGCTATTGCTTTGGTAACGCTGGGCTCCATGAGCCATGCGACCACACCGATCGCGATGAGCAGCGCAAACGCACCCAAAACCTGCTGCCACAGCGCAAGGATCGAGAAGTAGAACTGCGGATGTTTCACCATGGCCCCCAAAAGGGCGAGATCGCTGAAGACCAGAGGCTCGCCCAGAACCCGCCGCTTGGCGTTGGATGCAAAGGTGAAGAGGCCGGCCAACCCCACAGTCAGAAACGCCGCCAGATCGGGGTTACCGCTGAGCGCCAAAACGGAGCCGAAAAGCGTGGACGCGGCAAGACTGGTAATCCAAAGCCCGCGGGCAAAGCGCATGACGCGCCCCGCCTGCGCTGGATCTGGGCGCGCGAAAGCGTCCGCAACCACAACGCCGACCAGGCTTAGCAGCCATAGGGGGATAAGCTCGATCATTCGCCGTTCAGTCAGTGGCCACTACCGCAATGTGGCCTATTCGCGGGTGCAGCGCAAACGCGCAACGCTATCAAATCCGATGGAACTTTCGATTTCGTCTTAGGTTTCAATTCCAAATAATGATAGAGCGATCACTTAGGTCGTATCGTGGTAATTCGTTTTGATTTCAGACAAATTTCAACAGTTTGACAGCGCGGAAAAGGGCGGAGGATCGGACAAGCCGAAACTCAGCCAGACCCCCGACACAATTCCGCATGTTTCAAACCCACAGCCCGAGCCAAAAGTGGTTCTGCTGTTGCAAGGGTTGATGGGACCACTGTTTCGTCGGTTGGGGCAACAGCTGATCCGCTCAGGCCATTCGGTTTACAAAGTCAACTTCAACGGTGGTGATCGTTTCTTCTGGCGCTTGCCGGGCGGCGTTGATTTTCGCGGAACGCTGGAAGAATGGCCCGATGCGTTGGACGCTATCATTGATGATAAAGGGATCACCGATGTGGTCCTTTTTGGCGATTGCCGCGCGCATCACATCGCCGCGACCGCCGTTTGCCGGGAACGCAATATCCGCGTCCACGTGTTTGAAGAGGGGTATATCCGCCCCGATTGGGTGACGCTTGAACTTGATGGCGTGAACGGACACTCGCGTCTGCCGCGCGATCCCGAATGGTACCGCAAGAGAGCGGCCAAGCTTTCCCCTGTGCCTGAGCACAAGCAAGTGCCCTCTTCGTTTCAGCGCCGCGCTCTTGAAGGCCTGCTATACAACACCGCCGATGTGCTTTCGCGTTGGTGGTATCCCAATTGGAGCAATCACCGTCCCTGGCATCCGCTGATCGAAGGGGTCGGATGGGCGCGCAAGCTTTTGCGGGGCAAAGAACGCCGAGAGAGCTCTGAGCAAGTGGTCAAAGCGCTGCTGGAGAACGACCAGGAGTTCTACCTTTTCCCCCTTCAACTCGCTTCGGATGCGCAGATCCGGCTGCACTCCCCCTTCGCTAGCATGACGGATGCCCTGTCCCTGGTTATCAAGTCGTTCAGCGAAAACGCGCCCGCGCATACGCGCTTGCTGGTCAAGGAACACCCGCTCGACAACGGGGTCGTTGACTGGAAACAGGAAACCCGTTCACTGGCTGAGCTGTTCGGCGTTGCGGGCCGCGTCGACTACATGAGTTTTGGCGATATTGTTCCGGTGGCGCGCGCGGCCAAGGGCATGGTCACGATCAACAGCACCAGCGGAACACTAGCCCTCGATATGGGCGTACCAGTTGTCGCGCTGGGCCACGCGGTCTTCGACATCGAAGACGGCACCTATCAAGGTGGGATCGACCGCTTTTGGAAAGAGGTTCCCGCTCCCGACCGCGACACGTTCAACGCGTTTCGCCGCGTTCTGATTGAGCGTTGCCTGGTGCCGGGCGGTTTCTTTTCGGAAGAAGCGCTCTCAAAGGTTGTGCGCCACGCCGTCGCCCGCTTTGAAGGCGAAGGGCTTCTGGAAGAGTAAGACCGCTCCTTGCCGCAGCGTCGCGTCAGGGACGTTCTTTTGTCAAAGGGCTTCAAACCTTATTTGACGAGCGGCTTCCACCAGTCTTCGTGATCGAGATACCAGCGCAGCGTTTGGCGCAACCCTTCATCGAAACCACGTTGCGGCGTGTAATCGAGTTCAGCGCGCGCTTTCTGCTCGTCAATGGCATAGCGCCGATCGTGTCCGGCTCGGTCCGTGACGTAGGTTTTGAGGGTATCGCTGTTGAGGCCCTTGGCCGCGGGCGCGTCGGGATAGCGATCCGCCAAGCCCTCAACCTCTTCGAACGCGCGGTCAACTTCGCGGCAAATCGCGTCAATCACCTCCATATTGGGCAGTTCGGCTCCGCCGCCGATGTTATAGGTTTCGCCGGGCTTGCCTTTATCAAGGCACGCTTTGATCCCGCGGCAATGGTCTTCGACATGCAACCAATCGCGCACGTTCATGCCGTCGCCATAGATCGGCAAATCTTGGCCTGACAAAGCGTTGAGCAAAAACAGCGGGATCAGCTTTTCAGGGTATTGGTAGGGTCCGTAATTGTTTGAGCAATTCGACGTTGTGACTTCGAGCCCATAGGTGTGGTGATAAGCGCGCACCAGATGGTCCGAGGCGGCCTTGGACGCCGAATAGGGCGAATTGGGCGCGTAAGGGGTGGTCTCGCTAAACGCGGGGTCTTTGGGCCCGAGGGAACCGAAAACCTCGTCGGTCGAGATATGGTGGAAACGGTGGTCCACCCCATCGCCTTCCAGCCACACCGCGCGCGCGGCTTTCAGCAAGCTGTTGGTGCCCAGAATATTGGTATCAATAAACGCGTCAGGCCCTGTGATCGAACGATCGACGTGGCTTTCCGCCGCAAAGTGCACGATCGTGCGGATGTCGCGATCCCGCAGCACGTGTTCGACCAGCGCCTGATTGCGGATATCGTCTTCGATCAATTCCGTTCGCGCCGCTCCTTCAAGCGTCGAGCGATTGCCCGCATAGGTCAGGGCGTCGAGCACGATTACCTCGTCCTCAGGATGGTTCTGCGTCCAATAGTGAACGAAATTGCCGCCGATAAATCCGGCGCCGCCGGTGACAAGCAGATTAGCCAAGATTTGCTTCCTCATTGAGCATCAAGCGCAGATTCACGCGCCAGTGAACCGCTGGCGTCCCCAACACGTCACGCGTGGCCCGGCAATCGAGCAACGAGAAGGCCGGGCGCGCCGCAGGAGTTGGATAATCCGCTGTGGTCAAGGGTTTGATAGTGGGAGTTTTATCCAAAAGCCCCACGGCGCGGGCTTCTTCCGCGATAGCGACGGCAAAATCATACCAGCTGGCAACGCCCGCATCGCTGTGATGATAGGTGCCTGAGGCGCCTTTATCGACAAGGCCCCAAATCGTCTGCGCCAGGCCCGTTGCCCATGTCGGCGAACCGATCTGATCAGCCACAACGCCCAGTTCGTCACGCTCTTTCATCAAGCGGATCATAGTGCGCACAAAATTCGCCCCGCCCGCTTCATAAACCCACGCGGTTCGCACCAGCAGATCGCCATCGCGCAGGTGATCTTCGCCTTCGGCCTTGGTGCGGCCATAGGCCGAAATCGGCGCGCGCGGATCATCGGGTGCGTAGGCTTTGGAGGATTGCCCATCGAACACGAAGTCGGTCGACACGTGCACCAGCTTGCCGTTCTGCTCTTCCATCGCCTGCGCCATAACCGCGACCGCGTCCGCGTTAATGGCCCGGGCGGTGTCTTCGTCCTCTTCGGCTTTGTCGACAGCGGTGTAAGCGGCCGCGTTGATAAGAACATCGGGCGCTTCAACCACAAGCCTGGCGGCGAACATCGCCTCTTCGGTGAAGTCCACATCGTCCACATCAATGGCGTTGATATCGACATGAGGCGGAGCGGTGCGCTGCAAGGCGCCGCCCAATTGGCCGTTCGCTCCGGTTATCAGGACCTTCATACCCGTGCCTCCCTAGTCAAACGCCGGCACGTCCGCCAACGCGAGGCCCACAGCGTCCTTGTCCGAGATAATCGGATCAAGGTCAGCCACCGGCCACTCAACCCCGACCGAGGGATCGTCCCAAGCCAAGGTGTACTCCGATGCCGGCGCGAAGGGTGCGGTGCACTTGTAGAGAAAATCGGTGTGATCCTCGAGCGTAAGAAAGCCGTGCGCAAAGCCTTCTGGCACCCAGAACATCCGCTTGTTCGCGGCGGAAAGCTCGACGCCGACCCACTGGCCAAACGTCGCGGACGATTGCCTTAAGTCCACCGCCACATCGTAGACTGCGCCGCGCGCGACCCTTACCAGCTTGCCTTGCGGCCCCGGGTTCTGAAAGTGCAAACCGCGCAGGACGCCTTTTTGCGAGTGGCTGTGATTGTCCTGGACCCAGGCCATATCCAGCCCCGCTTCGGCAAAGCTGCCCGCGTTCCAGGTTTCCATAAAGAACCCGCGTTCATCTCCAAAAACGCGCGGTTCGATAATCTTGGGTCCAGCAATCTGTGTGTCGAGAATCTGCATGCTCAGGCGCCTGAAAAACGGGGTTCTTCGAGCAAGCTCAGCAGATATTCACCATATCCCGATTTGCGAAGCGGCTCGGCGATCCGGGCAAGATCATCATCCGATATGAAGCCTTTGCGCCAGGCGATCTCTTCGGGGCAAGCGATTTTGAAACCCTGGCGTTCCTCGGTGATGCGCACATAGGTCGCGGCATCAAGCAGCGAGGCGTGCGTGCCGGTATCAAGCCAGGCGTATCCGCGCCCCATGATCTCCACCGACATGCTCCCTTCATCGAGGTACAGACGATTGAGGTCCGTGATCTCGAGTTCACCACGGGCCGATGGCTTGAGGTCGCGCGCGCGGTCAACCACCGTCTCGTCGTAGAAATAAAGGCCCGTCACCGCGTAATTCGACTTGGGTTCGGCGGGCTTTTCCTCAATCGAGATCGCCTTGCCGCTTGGATCAAATTCAACCACCCCAAACGCCTTGGGGTTGGTGACTCGGTACGCAAAGACCGTCGCTCCGGTCTCGCGAGCGTTCGCGTTGCTCAGCAATTCGGGCAGGCCATGGCCGTAGAAGATGTTGTCACTCAGGTTAAGCGAGCTTGGCGAATTTCCTACGATGTCCGCGCCGATTTGG
>ERZ1740070.181-NODE-181-length-44207-cov-9.153923_pt1 | contig 44207 bp, 37 predicted proteins | sample MGYA00581734_ERZ1740070 | MGnify/ENA primary metagenome ERZ1740070 (study PRJEB43018, sample SAMN04849744) | marine metagenome | isolation source: floating plastic debris | place: Pacific Ocean | collected 2008-09-01 | study: EMG produced TPA metagenomics assembly... | reverse complement strand
CAGCGTCTGCCCGGCGTCGAGTGTGAACGTCGCCTGGTCGAACTCGGCCTCATCAAAGACGCCCAGCAGCGGGCCCTCGGTCTCGACCGTGCCCGTTGCCGAGCCGGAGAGTCGTAGCGGTGGGGGGTGTCCTGCGCCGGCAAGGCGGACTTGGCGGGTGCGGACGTCGATGACGCCGTAGACCGCGGTTGCGAAGCGCTGGCCGTTCTTGCTCCAGCGGACAAGCTCGCGGTTGAGCACCGACATTGCCTCGGCGGGCTCGATGATGGTGCCGTGCCGATCGGTGCGCACGAGTGCGCGTGCGATGATCATCGTGAGCAAGGCGGCCGGGACGCCGTGACCAACGGCGTCGGCGAGCAGGAAGCCCACGTGCGCGTCGTCGATCCAGGAGATGTCGTAGATGTCGCCCGACACATAGGTCGCCGGGCGGTAGAGCGCCCCGAACTGGATGCCGTTGGTCTCGGCGGGGAGTTGCTTGGGGAGTAACTCGCGCTGCACGCTCGAGGCGAGGTGGAGCTCCTCGTGGATTTTGTTCATCTCGCCGGAGATGCCGCCGGTGCTCGCCTGTGCGATGCGGGCGTCGGACGCGAGGCGCTCAAGTGTGGGCTGGCGGCACGAGAGCGCGTAGGCGGACGCCGCGATGGCCGAAGCGCCCGCCGCGATATCGATCATGCAACAGCCGTCGCCCGAGACTTGCGCGCGCAGGGCGCTGGCATCGGTGCTGACCACGACCACGGGCCGACGCTCGGCAGCGAGCGCATCGAGCACAACGCGGAGTGCGGCCGAGGGCATGTCGTCATCGGCGAGGATCACGTGCACCGCGCGGGCGTGCTCTTCGGCCAGCGTGATCTCGGCAAAGTCAGAGCGCGTGACCGCGGGCAGCGCGGCCTGATCGGGCCATGCGGTAAGGATGTCGCTGGCGATACGGGTCGCGTGGGTGCCTCGCGGATCCGAGGCGACAAGCATGAGATCACGAGCCGGCATCGAGCCCCTCCACCGTGCGAGCGTTCTCGGACCACTACGGATCGGCCGAGCATGTCACACGCAGGGGTGATCGGCTCAGCGGGCCCGCCGCTTCAACCCCTCAAGATCGAACTCGGGTTTATCGCCGGCCTTGACCTCGATTTCGTCGAGCGTGCCCCCCGCGAGCTCGATCACGAACTGCGACGGAAACCGCGACGAGTAGCGCTTCAGCCGCTGCTCATAGGCGAAGTCGCTCTCGCCCTCGTTGCGCGGCTGGACGACCATCTGGTGGCTCTCGACGACCCGGCCGGCCGCGTCGAGGTAGATGATGTCGATGTCGACGAGGCAGTCACGCATGACGAATTGCCGGACCGCCGAGTTGGTGAAGACGAAGAGCATGCCGCCGTCGGGCGCGATGAAGTCGCGATCGGAGAGCCCCTGCACCCTGCTGGGCTCGTCGAGCGCGAGCTCGAGGTAGAACGCCCGGCCGTCAATCACGACCTGCGCCCCATCACCCTCGGTCGTCTCGTCGCACCCGGTCAGCGAGAGCGTCAAGACCGCAAGCAGGGCCGCGAGCGTGCGGGCGACGCGGTGTGTGATCAGGCGCGTGATCGGGCGTGTGATCAGGTGCCGTGTGTCAGCCATTGCTCATCCTCGGGTGTGAACGTGATCGAGTGCTTGGGGATCGTATCGAGCATGAGCCCATCGGCGAAATCGGCGGCCGACATGGGTACGGGCTCGGCGGTGATGCCGCACCAGTGCGCGCACAGGCCGATGACTCGCTCGGCCGAGACGCCCATTTGTTCGTAGGTCGTTAGACGGGTGTCGCCGTGGCGTTTGGCGAGTCGCCGGCCGTCGTGTCCGAGCACAAGGGGCAGGTGGCATTGTGTCGGGACGGTCGTTGCGCCGAGTTCGCGGGCGAGGAGCATCTGGCGGGCTGCAGAGTCGAGCAGATCGTCGCCGCGCACGATCTGGGTGATGCCCTGCCGGAGGTCATCGACGACGACGGCGAGCTGGTACGACGGGGCGTTGCGTTTGGTCCACACAACGAAGTCGCCGACGGACTCGGCTGGCGTGTGCTGTTGCGCGCCTGCGAATATGTCGTGGAATGTGATCGAGTTGCCGGGTGTGGCGAAGCGCCAGTTGCGGCCGTCGTCGTCGAACGAGCTCGGCCAAGGTCTTGGCGGGCGCATGTCAGCGGTGACGCGAGACTCGTGCGTGCCCTCTTGTGGTGCGGATGCTGCCGCTTCGATTTGGGAGCGTGTCAATTCGCACGGGTAGACCATGCCGGACGACGCGAGGCGCGTCATCGCGTCGCGGTAGGGCTCCAGATCGTCGGCCTGGCGGACGGGGCCCGCGTTCCAATCGAGCCCGAGCCACGCGAGTGTGTTGATGGTCCGCTGCTCGACGCCCGGCTTCACGCGGGGTGTGTCGAGGTCTTCGATGCGGAGCAGGATTTCCCAGCCATGCTGGCGTGCGAGCGCCCAATTGACCAGAAACGTGCGCGCATTCCCGAGATGAAGGGCCCCCGTTGGCGATGGCGCAAGACGGGTTCGCTCGGTCTGGGCGGGCTGGGCACGGTCACGGGATGGCACGGATACACTCGCCACTGATCGACATACTTACTCGTCCGGGGCACGCCGGCAACGCACGCAACGGGAGCGACCCATGAGCGACAAGACGACCGACAACACGCCCACGAAATTGACCGAGTCCGAAATCGCCGCGTCGCTCGAAGGGCTCGACACTTGGTCCGAGGTCGGCGGCACGATCCAGCGCACGTACGAGTTTCCCGACTTCATCGCCGCGATGGCGTTCGTGAACAAGGTCGCGGACGCTGCCGAGCAGCAGCAGCACCATCCGGACATCCTCGTGCGCTACAGCAAGGTCACGCTCACACTCTCCACGCACGACGCGGGCGGCATTACGAGCAAGGACTTCGACCTGGCCCGCTTCTGTGACTCGATCGCGTAAGCGACGACGACCTGCTAACCGAGCTCGACCGACCAGTAGGCGCTGTCGAGGAAGTTTTTCCACGACGCGTATTTCTCCGTGCCCATGCGCATCGTGATGAGCGGGTTGCGGCGCGGGCGGATGGGTTCGCGGATCAGCGCGATGCCGGCTTGCTGCGGCGTTCGGCCGCCCTTCTTGGCGTTGCAACGCACGCAGGCGCAGACGAGGTTTTGCCATGTGTCGCCGCCGCCCTGCGATCGCGGGTGGACGTGGTCGATCGAGAGCTCGCTGGTGGGGAACTGCTGGCCGCAGTACTGGCACTGGTTGCGGTCGCGCGCGAAGAGGTTTCGGCGGTTGAGACGCACCTGCTGGTTGGGCAACTTGTCGTAGCCGAGCAGGCGGATGATGCGGGGCACCGCGATCTCCATGCGGACGGTGCGGACCCAGTCGTGCTGCTCGTGCTCGAACTCGGCCTTGAGCTGGGCGATTTCTGTCCAGGACTCAAAGTCGTAGTTCGCGTAGTGCCCGGCATCGATGTCGATGACCTCGGCGATATTGCGCACGAGCATCCCGAATGCGCGTTTCGCGGAGATCACCCGCACCGCGACGTACGCCTTGTTGAGCACCAGCACCTTCGCGTTGAGCCCCTCGTTGTCGGGCAGGTTCATGCGAGCTGCGACCAGTGATTCGGCTCTTGATTGGGCGGCGATGGACCCCGCGCCGGCGGTGCCGGCGGAGGCGCGCTTCGAGACGCGGGTCGATCGTGGGTGTGGGGGCGTGTCCATTCCAAGTGCTCCCACGCGGGGGCATGGGGGTGTATCGGTTTGGAACAAGATACCCGACGCGGGTGTCAGCTTCAATCGGTGTTGCCCGCGCACCGGATGCCGTTGCACAATGTCGACACACGACGAGCGCAAGTCTTCACGGGTTCTTATCGGTCGGGGTATCGCGCTGCGATGTGCGCGATCAGTGGCGGAAGTGTCGCGTGCCGGTGAGCAGGCAGGTGACGCCGTGCTCGTTGCAGAGGTCGAAGGTTTCGTCGTCGCGCCGCGACCCGCCGGGATGGATGAGCGTCGTCGCGCCCGCCTCGATGAGCAGCTTCGGTCCATCGGCGAACGGGAAGAACGCGTCCGACGCGGCGAGCGCGCCCGCTGCGCGCGGGCCCGCTTTGGCAATCGCGCCCCGGCATGACGCGACGCGGTCCATCTGTCCGGCGCCCGCGCCGAGCAGGCGGATGCCGCCGTTGTCCGGGCCGACGAGGCAGACGGCGTTGGACGAGAGGTGCTTGCACACGGCGATCGCGATGGTCGCGATGCCGAGCGTTTCGGGTGTGGGCGCAGGGCCGGCCGCGTGGGTCCAGTCCTGGCTCGGTGTGAGGCGCATGTCGCGGTCTTGCACGAGCATGCCGCCGGGCACGGAGCGGTGCTCGACCTTTCGGCCCGTCGACGGCTTGCGGTCGCCGACGGCGAGCAGACGGACGTTCTTCCACCGGCTCTCGAGCGTGGTGCGTGCGTCGTCGTCGAAGTGGGGGGCGACGACGACTTCGAGGAAGGCGTTCTCACCGCAGATTTCGGTTGCGGCTGCGGCGTCGATGGTGGTGTTCACCGCGAGGATGCCGCCGTAGGCCGCGAGCGGATCGCCCGCGAGGGCGAGGCGCACGGCGCTGGCGATGTCGTCGCCCACGGCTGCGCCGCATGGGTTGGTGTGCTTCACGACCGCGGCTCCGGCGCGGTTGTCCACGCGGCGCAAGGTTTTGACGATCTCGAGGGCGGCCGCTGCGTCGGCGATGTTGTTGTAGCTCATCGGCTTGCCGTGCAGCTGCTCGGCGGCCGGGATCGTCGGCCCGGTGCTTGAGGGGTCGCGGTACAGGGCGGCGTGCTGGTGCGGGTTCTCGCCGTAGCGCAGGTCCGCGGCTTTGACGTAGCCCAGGCGGAAGACGTCGGGGAACGCCTCGCCGGTGCGCCGGCCCATGAATGAAGCAATCGCCGCGTCGTACTCGCTTGTGCGCCCGAATGCTGCCGATGCGAGGCGGGAGCGGAGCAGATGGGTGGTGTGCCCGTCGTGCTCGCCGAGCTCGCGGGCGACTTCTTCGTACTGGGCGGGCGAGGTGACGACCGCGACGTGGGCGTGGTTCTTCGCGGCCGAGCGGATCATCGCGGGCCCGCCGATGTCGATCTGCTCGATCGCGTCGGCGTGGCCGACGTCGGGGTTGGCGACGGTGTCCTCGAAGGGGTAGAGGTTGATGCAGACCAGGTCGATCGGGCGGATGCCGTGGGCCTCGATCGCGGCGGTGTGCTCCGGCAGGTCCCGACGCGCGAGCAGCCCGCCGTGGACGGCGGGGTGGAGTGTCTTCACGCGGCCATCCAGCATCTCTGGGAAGCCGGTGATTTCGTCGATCGCGGTGACCGGGAGATCGGCCTCGGCGAGCGCCTTGGCGGTGCCGCCGGTCGAGATCAGTTCGACGCCCATGCGGTGCAGCGTGCGTGCGAAGGGGACGAGGTCGGTTTTGTCGGACACCGAGAGCAGTGCGCGGCGGACAGCAACAAGCTCAGCCATGGGGCCTCACTCCGAGATGCGGTGGATTGGCGTGCTCGGCGAGCACCATCAGTTCCGAGCGATGAACTTGGCGAGCACGCCGTTGCGGGCGACCGCGAACATGGTGCCGTCGACGAAGCCGTGCGCGACAAGGTCGAGCGTGCCGGGCAGCTCGACCGAAGCGATCAGTGTGCCATCGCTCGTGCGCACGGTGTGTGCGATCTCGTTCTCGGCGTCCCAGACGACAAGCGCGTCGCCACGCTCGGCGACGACGTGGCCGCGGATATCCGGCGTGCGCCATTGCACGTCGCCCGACTGGGCGCCCAGTGCGACGAGCCCCTCGTCGGGCACCGCGACGTACACGGTGCCGGCGTGGTAGACGGGGCGGTAGCGCAGCGGGTAGCCCGTGCGATAGCGCCACACGGTCTGGCCGGCGGGCGTGATCGCGTACACGGACTGGTCGAGGGAGGCGGCGAAGAGCAGGTTGTCCGAGGCCGCGGGCGGCGTGACGAGGCCGTCGAAGATGCGGGTCTTGCCGATGAGCGAGCCTGTGGGGCCGTCGACGAAGAAGACATCGCCCGACTGGGTCACCGCGCCGACGGCCGAGCCGATGCGGACGGGTGTGACGTTGATCGAGCCGTCGGCCGCGTTGGCCCACGCCTCGACGCCGAAGGTTGTCAGGTGGCCCATGAGCTCGCCGGCGGCGGTGCCGTAGACGAGCAGGTCGCCAAACTCGATGGGCTTGGTGTTGATCACGATCGAGTACGACTGGCGATCGACCAGCGTGCCGGTGTCGATGCTGAGCACGTGCAACTCGGACTCTGACGAGGCGAGGACACGATCATCCGAGCGGATCGGGGCGACGAAGCGTGTGAGGCGTGTAGCGAGCTCGTTGGACCAGCGGAGCCTGCCCGTGTCGGTCTCGAGCACCGAGAGGATCGAGCCGCCCTCTTGGACGAGGATGACATCGTCGTAGGGTCGGAGGTGCTGGATGGTCTGGCCGGTGGTGACGGGCGGGAAGCCCCGCCAGTCGAGGCGATAGCCGAGCGTGCGCCAGCCGTCGTGGTCGACGGTTGCTTCGGCGGCCCGGGCTTCGAGCCGGGCCTCGGCATTGTTCGATGCATTGCGAGAGGTCGGCTTGGGGCCGAATGTTTCGGTGGAACTGCAACCGGGCATGACGGAGCCGGCCAGCGCGATGCCGGCCGCGAGCGCGGCGATTGAAAGGGCGCGATGGGTGATCGCGCGGGTGGGCATCGGCATAACCTGTGCTCTCCTCGTCGTTTGCGAGCGAGGTTGGGGCCGCCGGGCCCTCGAAGACCCGCGCGGGACGGTGAGTATCAACCCCCCGCCGCGCACGGTCAAGCTGGGCGGGTCTCCCGGGGCATTTGCTGCACCATGAGCTGCACCAAGACGGCAGCGCGAGCGGAAGGAATCTGGCATGTTCACCGGGCTTGTGCAGGCGATGGGGACGATCGAGCAGCTGGAAGCGAGCGAGGCGGGGTGCCGACTCGTGATTGACGCATCGGGCTGGGACCATCGGCCCTCGGCGGGCGACTCGGTGGCGATCTCGGGCTGCTGCCTCACCGCGGTGGGAGACGCGACCGACGACGGCCGACTGACCTTCGACGCGATTCCCGAGACGCTCTCCAAGACCACGCTCGGCAGTTGGACCGAGGGTCGCCGCGTGAACCTCGAGCACAGCGTCACCGCGATGACGCTCATGGGCGGGCACGTCGTCCAGGGGCACGTCGACGGCGTCGGCCGGGTGGCGCACGTCGTCACAGAGGGCGAATGGCGCGGGCGGATCGAGCTGCCGGCCGAGCTGATGCGGTACGCGACGCCCAAGGGCTCGGTGTGCATCGATGGCGTGTCGCTGACGATCGCCGAGCAGGACGTGCAAGAGCGCTGGCTGGAGGTGGCGCTGATCCCCGAGACGCTTGAGCGCACAACCCTCGACCGCCTCGCGGCGGGGGACACCGTGAACCTTGAGATGGACGTGCTCTCCAAGACCGTGGTGCACCACCTCGAGAACTACTTCAAGAACAATCGCTTCGACTCGCGGGGAATGTTCGACCAGGCGTAGCCGGTGTCGCGTGGTCGGTGGCCTGTAGACTCCGCCTGTGCGTATTCTCGGCATTGATCCCGGCTCTCGGATTACCGGCTACGGCTGCATCGATGCCGATGCTGATTCGGGCTCGATGACGATCGTCGAGGCGGGCGTGCTTCGGCTTGGCGGGTCGTCGAGCGTGACGGTGCCGCTCGGGCAGCGACTCGTCGAGCTCGACACGGACTATGGCGAGCTGCTTGAGCGCCTCGCGCCCGAGCGGGTCGCGATGGAAGGGCTGTTCGCGCACTACAAGCACCCGGCGACGGCGATCGTCATGGGCCATGCGCGGGGCGTGCTCGTGCTCGGCGCCGCACGCTCGCGGATAGGGCTGGTCGAGTTCAAGCCGGCCCAGATCAAGGTCGCGGTGACGGGCTCGGGGCGGGCGAGCAAGGACCAGATGCAGCGTGCGGTGCAGTCGATCTTCGGGCTCGCCGAGCCGCCCACGCCGGCGGATGTGGCCGATGCGCTTGGCGCGGCGGTGTGTGCTGCGCGTCGGCTGGCGACCGAGGCGATTGGCTGAGCGGCGTACTATTCCTCCCGCATGGCAATCTCAGGAAACGACAACTCGATCGCGGCCCAGGTGCTCATCGTCGAGGACGAGCCCGACCACGCCGACGTGATGGCCGACGCGCTCCGCAAGCCGGGGCACGTGTGCACGATCGTCGAGTCGGTCGAGAGCGCGGTCGATGAGCTTCGGCACGGCGCGTTCGACGTGGTCGTGACGGACCTTCGGATGCCCGCCAGCGCCGGAACCGCGTTTGAGGATCGCTCGGTCGCCGGCGATGGCGGGAACGCCGGGCTCATCGTGCTTGCGGCGGCGCGGACGCTCCAGCCGCAGGTCGAGACGGTGATGGTCACGGCGCATGGCGACGTGCCGACCGCCCGGTCGGCGTTCAAGGAGGGCGCGTACGACTTCATCGAGAAGCCGCTCGATCTTGAGGTCTTCCGCAATCTGGTCAACCGCGCCGCAGAGACGGTGCTCTTGCGCACGCGCAACGCCGAGCTCGAAGAAAAGCTCGAATTGTCTGGGTTCGAGGGCTTGGTTGTCGCGAGCGAGCCGATGCGACGGATCGTCGGGCAGGTGCGCACAGTCGCGCGGAGCACGATTCCGGTCCTTGTCACCGGCGAGAGCGGCACGGGCAAGGAGCTCATCGCGCTGGCTGTGCATCGCAACTCGCGAAGGTCGGCGGGGCGGTACGTCACGTTCAACTGCGCCGGGCAGAGTGAGAGCTTGCTTGAGGATCAGCTCTTCGGGCACGTCAAGGGCGCGTTTACGGGTGCCGACAAGGACCGCGAGGGCGTCTTTGAGTATGCCGCGGGCGGCAAGGGCGGGGGCGGGGGCACGCTGTTTCTCGATGAGATCGGCGACATGCCATTGGCGATGCAGGCGAAGCTGTTGCGTGTGCTCGAGACGGGCGAGGTCGTTCGGCTCGGCAGTAATGAGCCGCGGAAGGCCGACGTGCGGTTCGTCAGCGCGACGAACCGCGACCTGCAGGCGATGGTCGCCGAGGGTACGTTTCGCGAGGACTTGTATTTCCGGATCAACGGCGCGCATGTGCACTTGCCGCCGCTGCGGGAGCGGCGCGAGGACATCCCGCCGATCGTGCAGCACGCGGTGGGCCGATTCGCAGCCGAGATGTCGGGTGAGGGCGAGGCGCCGCCGCAGGTGAGCGTCACCGACGCGGCGCTCATGCGGCTGACCTCGTACGACTGGCCGGGCAACGTTCGGCAGCTTCTCAATGTTGTGCAGAATGCGGTTGTGACGGCGCTCGGTGAGGCGGCGGGTGAGGGTGAGACGGACTCGGCAACAGTCGACGTTCGGCACATCCCCGCGGACGTGCGCGAGGCCGAGGTTGCGGCCGAGGCGGGCGGCACGGGCTCGCTCGCGGGCACGAGCCTTGAGCAGATCGAGAAACGGGCGATCCGCGAGACGTTGAAATTGACCGGCGGCAACCGGGAACAAGCATCGGCGCTGCTTGGCATCGGCGAGCGCACGCTCTATCGCAAGCTCAAGGAATATGGACTTCGCTGACGCAGCGCTGCGTTGGCTGAAGCGAGGCGTCGTGTGATGCCGGTTTCACTTTGGGGGAGGACTCTGCAATGGCACGGGAAGAACGCACGATCGCCAGCGCCACGTTTGACGCTCGGGTCATCCAATACATCGTTCTGAATGCGGCGATGATTTGCATCGCAACCGTCATTGGCATCCCGGCGTTGATCGTTGTCGTGCCGCTGACGATGGTGCTCGCGAAGATCTACTTCTCGCGGCTGCGTTGCGAGCTGACGGACCGAAACCTACAGATCGATAAAGGCGTTCTGGTGCGTACCGAGAGCACGATTCCGCTGGACAAAATCACCGATATGCAGATGGTCCAGGGGCCGCTGATGCGGCTGGCGGGCATCCACGGCCTCAAGGTCGAGACGGCCGGGCAGAGTGCGGGCGCGAGCGGCGCCACGGGCACGATCCTCGGTGTCGTCGATGCGCGCGACTTCCGCGACCGGGTGCTCGCCGAGCGCGACCGCGTGACGGAGAACACCGCGGGCACACCAGCACCGTCCGCGACGGCTCTCGCGGGCGGCGAGGATACGGCCGAGGTGCTCCGCGATATCCGCGACACGCTGGGGCGCATCGAGCGCGGCCTGGCGGACAGGTCCTGACGCGCGGTCGACTGCCGCGGTGAGATGATCCGAATGGCCCTCGAAACCTAGAACGTGCGGCGGATCTCGATGGCGAGCAGGCCGAGGTCATCGGACGGGTCGTTCGGCGTGCCGTTGTCGTCGATGCCGAACTCGTCGCCATCGTCGAGGTCGCCCCAGAGGATCTGGTCGTCGAGGCCCGTGCCGACCCAGCCGAAGAGCTGGGGCGTGCCGACATAGTTCTCGGCGACCATGAACATCGGGACGAGTTCGGTGAACCCGCTGGGATACGCCTCGCTGAGGTCGTAGTTGATCCAGATGTCGTTGGTCGGCTTCCAGCGGAGGTTGTACCCGGTCTCGATGTCGTCGTCGACGTAGTAGTGGTTGATGGAGTTGTCGCGGGCGTCGAAGTAGGACGAGATCGAATCCGCGGCGGCCTGTGGCGCGCCGGCGTCCTGCCCGATGCTCGCGTACCGCCAATCGCGGTTGGTCACGTGCCACCAGTAGGAGGCGAGCCGCCCGGTGGTGTCGAGCCCGGTGATAGTAATCGTGCCGTAGTCGGCGCTCACGGTCTTGATGTCGCCGGTGAGGTCGCGTGTGTCGTTGCCGGCTTCTTCCTGGATGTCGGTGACAAAGTAGCGCAGGCCCTCGGGTGCCCAGACGGTCGTGGTCTTGCCATCAACCGTGAAGGTGAGGATCTTGGTGCCCCAGCTAGTCTCGTGGGTGTGCGAGCCGGCGTCGGGCGTGGGGATCGCCTCGCTGTTGGAGCGCAGGTCGTCGCCGATGTTCTCGTAGGAGACCTCGCCGGAGAAAGAGGTGTCGGTCTCGATGGGGCTCCAGGTGTAGCTGATCGGGTCGCCGGCGGTGTCAAAGCCGGTGAAACTCGCACGCTCGCCGAGCCATGACTGCGTGAAGCCGTGGGCGTTGAAGTTCGTGCCGCCGGTATCGTCGGTGGCGTTGATCATCTGGATCGGGTCGAAGCCAAGGCCGAACTGGCACATGACGAATCCGCCCGCGGTCTGCCCGGCGACCCAATAGCCGCTGCCGTCGGAGCTCGCCCACGACACGGGCTTGGTGGTGAAGGTGACCGAGAGGTCGTTCTGGATGGGCGTCTCGCCGTCGGCGCCGAAGAGGGCGAGGCGGGTGGAGTCAGTTGCTTCGTCGTAGGAGACGAGCGACTGGGTGACCATCGTGAGCGGGAACGAGGGTGGCGTGATCGGGGGCAGGGTCTCGCCGGTCATCACCGTGGAGAAGGCGCCGAACACCTTGTCGCCGACGATGTCGGTGGGGCCATCGAAGACATCCGTGGGCGTGAAGGCGGTCATGTCGCCGTTGACGGCGAGCACGATCTCCATGCCGTCGGCGTCGACGACGGTCAGCCTCCCAGACTCGTAGGTGTAGGTGCCGAGCTCGCCCTGCCCGGGATCGGTGCTGGAGCCGATGGCGTCGTAGAACGCTTCGCTGTCGAAGATCTCGGCCTGCCCACCCTGGCGGAGGCGGATCGTGACGGGGAGTGTCGAGGAGCTGTCGGCGACGCCCTGATCGAAGCGGCTCGCGATGGAGCTGTACATGACGCCCGAGATGGTCTTGCCCTCGAAGTCCTCGGTGACGAAGCCGGTGCCCTCGCGGAAGCCGTAGGAGATCGAGCGGAAGCCGTCGGCGATGTCGAGCTCGGCCCCGAACGCCTGGAGCGCGAGGCCGCCGAAGAGCAGGCGGGCGTCGTTGTTGAGCGCCGTGAAGCCGTCGCCGAAGAGCGACGCGATTGTGTAGAGGGCGTCGATGCTCCCGAAGTCGCCGTTGATTGCGCCGGTGACATCGTTGCCGTTGATGTTGATGTCGCTGGTGAAGCCGTGCATCGTCGGCGTGCTGGTTGTGTCGTTGAAGAGCATGCCCGACGACGTGTAGCTGCCATCGCGGTCGCCCGCGACGAGGCCGACCGCCTGGTCCATGAAGAGGCTGAGGCGGAAGTCGGTCCCGGCGTTGTTCCATTCGTAGATGTAGCCGAGCCCGCCGGCGTCGAAACCCGCGCCGACCTGGTTGTCAAACGTGGCGGTCGCGCTGCCGCTGTAGGTCGCGGCGAGCGAGTTCTTGTTGCCCGAGCCGCCGAAGTCGAAGCCCGTGAAGTCGAGCGAGCCGAAGCCGCCGGTGCCGAGGCGGTTCGAGAAGTTCAGGCTGCCTGTGCCCGAGTCATAGTCGTAGAAGGAGCTGCCGAAGTCGAAGTTGCCGCCGACGTAGGAAAGGTCGACGCCGAAGCCGCCGGTGAGGACCACGCGCTGCTCGAGGTGCTCGCAGAGTGTGGGGTTGCTGGGGGATGTGCGGCGGGCGTGCCGGCGGGCAAACATGGTCATCGCGTGCTCCTCGGTCTCTGGGGGGATAGACAAAGCCCCACGCGGAGCACGCACGCGCGGGTCCGTATTGAACCGAAACACCGAGCTGCGTGCAAGAATGCCTACAAGTCGAGCGGTGCACGCCACGTCGAAGCAAGTGTTTCTACTGGAGTGGGCGCGGTAGTCCAACTGCCGGAGAGCGAGCCGGATTCGTCGAGTGTCGCGATGGTGCGAACAGCGAGATCGGGGTAGCCATCGGAGATTCGGGCGGCGTCTTGGGGCGCCACCTCAATGACGTAGCGGGACGGGGTCTCGGCGAACGCGGCAACGGCTGGGTCGGCGTGGACGGATGCGAGATCGACGCTTGCGCCGATGGGTGCGTCGGGCGTTGAGCCGGCGATGAGCATCTCGGCGATCGCGCAGAGCAGCCCGCCGTCGGAGCAGTCGTGTGCCGCGCGAACGAGGCCGTTGCGGATCATGCTGTGGACAGCGCGGGCGGTTGCCGGGCCGCGCTCGAGGTCGACCGCTGGAAGCTTCGGTGAGCCCACGCGTGCATCGCATGTTGCGTGGTAGAGCGAGCCGCCCATCGCGTCGGTCGTTTCGCCGATGAGCAGGAGCACGTTGCCGGGCGTCTTGGCGTCGCTGGTGACGCAGTCCTCGAGCGACTCGACGATGCCCATGCCCGTAATGAGCAGTGTGCAGGGGATTTCGATCGTTCGGCCGTCTTGCGTGGTGAACTGGTTGTTGAGCGAGTCTTTGCCCGAGACGAAGGGCGTGCGATAGGCCTTCGCGCCGTCGTAGCATCCGATGCACGCACGGGTGAGCGAGGCGAGGTTGGCGGGCTTCTCGCAGGAAGGCCAGCAGAAGTTGTCGAGGATTGCGACTTGGGTCGGGTCGGCGCCGCCGCAGACGAGGTTGCGGATCGCCTCGTCGATTGCGGCGAGTGCCATCAGGTATGTATCGCCGCCGACCCTCGGATCGCCAAGACCCGTGGCAAGCCCGGATGAGATCGCCAGCCCGCGATCGCGTTCCGGCACGGGCTGGATCACCGCGGCGTCGCTCGGGCCGCGGCGCATCGGGCCAACCAGCGGCTTGACGACCGTGTTGCCCTGCACCTCGTGGTCGTACTGCCGGATGATCGCGTGCTTGCTCGCGATGTTTGGATCGCCGAGCAGTTTGAGCAGCGCGTCGTTGATGCTCGGCGCGGTGCCTGATGCGTGAACCGCGGGCATAACTGGATCCCACTTCGCGTCACGCGTGGGCATCGGGATGCCGTCGTGCATGAACGCCATGGGCAGTCGGCCCACCTCGTGCTCGTGGTAACGCAGGATCAGCTCGGCGTTGTTGGTGCCAAACGTGCCGAGCACCGCGAGCTCGACGTGCTCGGTGTCGCAGATTGCTTGCAAGCGGTCGAGCTTGCCCTGGGGCACCGCGAGCACCATGCGTTCCTGGGCCTCGCTGATCCATATCTCGGTGTAGGTCAGGCCGTCGTACTTGAGCGGGGCGCGGTCGAGCTGGACGTCGGCGCCGATCTTCTCGCCCATCTCACCGACGGCGCTGCTGAAGCCGCCCGCGCCGCAGTCGGTGATTGAGCTAAAGAGCGGTCCGTCGTGCTGGTCGCGTGCGGCGAGGATCGCGTCGAGCACTCGCTTCTCTTCGATCGCGTTGCCGATCTGCACGGCGTGGCCGAACTCGTCGGCGTGGGCGTCGGTCAGCTCGGCGCTGGAGAAGGTCGCCCCGTGGATGCCATCGCGCCCGGTTCGACCGCCGAGCGCGACGATCAGGTCGCCCGGCTGCGCGTCGCCCTCGATGAGGTCGATGGGCATGACGCCGATGCAGCCGCAATAGACGAGCGGGTTGCCGATATAGCGGTCGTCGAAATGAACCGAGCCGTGCAGGGTCGGGATGCCCATGCGGTTGCCGTAGTCGCGGACGCCCGCGACGACCTCGGTGAGGATGCGCTTGGGGTGCAGGCAGCTGGCGGGCACGTCGGTGGTGGTGGGGGGCGCGACGCAGAAGGTGTCGGTGCTCGCGATGGGTTTGGCGGCAAGTCCGGTGCCGATGATGTCGCGGATGCAGCCGCCGATGCCGGTCGCGGCGCCGCCGTAGGGCTCGAGGGCGGAGGGGTGGTTGTGCGTCTCGACTTTGATGCAGACGGCCGTGTCTTCGTCGAAGCGGACGATGCCGGCATTGTCAACGAAAACGCTGAGCGTCCAATCGATGCCTTCGGCGATCAGCTCGTGGGTCGCGGCGGCGACGGTGGAGCGGAGCATGTTGTGGATCGTGACCGAGCCGTCGGCCGCGACGTCCACGCCCGGCCGCCCGGTCCAGTCGATGATGTCACTCGCAGGCCCGGTGTAGCGGACGGTCGCCTTGAGCGTCTTGTGCACGCAGTGCTCGGACCAGGTCTGGGCGAGCGTTTCGAGCTCGATGTCGGTCGGCTCGCGGCCGAGCGTTTGGTATTCGTCGCGGATCGCTCGCATCTCGTCGAGCGACAAGAACAAGTGCGCCGATCGGCTGAGCTTTGCCAGCGCGTCATCGTCGAGGTCGCGCAGCGGGATCGTGCGCGCGACGAACTCGGCTTTGTGTCCCTTGGGCAGCGACTCGGGATGGAATGGCGCGGTGTGCACCGCGTGCACGACGGCATTGGCGAGCAGGCGAGACGCGATCGACTCGGCCTCGGCGGGTGAGACGCCCGCGAGGTCGTACCGCCAGCCGGTGGTGACGGCCGGGACCTCGTCGGTCGGCGTCCCGCGAGCCGCGAGCAGGTCGTAGACCGCTTGGGCCACGGAGTGTGCTGCGGGATCCATGACGCCGGGCAAGGGATGAACCTCAACCGAAGCGCCCGTCGCGGGGGCGATGCCCACGTTCGCGGCTTCGATCACGGGGTCGCTCAGCAGGTCACGGGTGATCGCTGTGAGTTGGCCCTCGTCGAGATCGGCCTCGATGAGGTAGACGCGGGCGGTCGCGGCTGCGTCGAGTGTGAAGCCAAGGGCCCGTGCTTCATCGCGGAGTCGGTCGCCGCGCGGGTCGCCGTGGGTGGGCCGGACCTCCACGCGGTGGACGCGGTGGTGGACGCGGGCGGCGGGCGCGGCGGGCGATGGGCTGGTCATGCCCCCAGCGTAGCCCGGCGGCGGTACAGTGCGTGACCATGCCCCGCACTGTCGGCACAGCCCGCGCGCCACGCAACGTGCACCTCTTTGAGGTTGCCACGGAGGTCTGCTGCAAGGTGGGCGGTATCTACCAGGTGCTGCGGTCGAAGGTCCCCGCGATGCAGAAGCGGTGGGGGGCGCGGTACACGCTGGTGGGCCCGTGGGAAGATCGCTCCGCAGCCGTCGAGTTCGAGCCTCGCCCCGCCCCGGCGTGGGTGAAGCGGCTGACCGAGCGGTGTGCCGAGGAAGGCTTGCGCGTCCATCACGGGCGATGGCTCGTGACGGGTCGGCCGCGGGTGCTTCTTGTCGATCAGGTGGTCGATGCCAAGCGGCTCGGCGAGATCAAGTACGACCTCTGGCAGCAGCACGGCATCGACTGCCGATCAGGCGATTGGGCGCTGGACAAGGCGGTCTGGTTCTCGGATTGCACGCGGCGCTTGATCGCGGCGGCGCAGGAAGAGCTCGCCTCGGACGACCAGCGGGTGCTGGCGCACTTCCACGAGTGGCTGGGCAGCCTGGCGATTCCCGAGCTCCGGCGCGACAAGGTGCCCGTGGCGACCGTGTTCACCACGCACGCGACGCTGCTCGGCCGGTACATCGCGTCGGGCGAGGGTGATTTCTACAGCCGGCTGCCGCACACCGATCACGCGGCCGAAGCGACCAAGTTCAACGTGATGGGCCAGCACGGCATCGAGCGGGCGTGCGCACACGGCGCGCACGTGCTCACGACCGTCAGCCCCATCACGGGCGAGGAGTGCACCCACCTTCTCGGACGCAAGCCCGACACGATCACGCCCAACGGCCTGAACATCGAGCGCTTCGAGGTCGGCCACGATCTCCAGAACCTGCACGCCGAGTGCAAGAGCCAGATCCACGACTTCGTGATGGGCCACTTCTTCCCGTCGTACTCCTTCGACCTCGACCGAACTATCTATATGTTCACGTCCGGTCGATTCGAGCCGGGCAACAAGGGCTTTGATATCTGCTTGGAAGCGCTCGCACGGCTCAACGCCGAGCTGAAGGCGTTCGACCTGGGCGTGACGGTCGTGTTCTTTGTGGTCAGCAGCCGGGCGGCGCGGAGCTTGCATCCGGATGTGCTCGAGAGTCGGGGCGTGCTCAATGAGCTTCGGCGGACGTGCGGGAATGTTGCACAGCACTTGGAAGACCAGCTCTTCCGGCGTGCCGCGGCCGGCGAGCCGTTGCAGCTCGATTCGCTCGTCGAGGAGTATTGGCGACTTCGTTATCGGCGGACGCAGCAGGCGCTCCGGCGGGACCGCCTGCCGCCGGTTGTGACGCACGTGCTCGATGATGATGCGACCGATCCGGTGCTCGGGCAGATCCGTCGGCTCGGGCTGTTCAACTGGAAAGAGGACCCGGTGAAGGTGGTGTACCACCCGGAGTTCATCACGCCGACGAATCCGCTGTGGGGCATCGAGTACGAGCAGTTCGTGCGTGGGTGCCACTTGGGCGTGTTCCCGAGCGCGTATGAACCTTGGGGGTACACGCCGCTGGAGTCGATCGCGTCGGGCGTGCCGGCGATCACGAGCGATCTGGCGGGGTTCGGTCGGTACGTTGCTGAGAAGATGCCGGACCACGATTCGTGGGGCGTCAACGTTGTGCGTCGGCGCGGGCGGGATTACGACTCGGCGGCTGCGGACCTTGCCCGCTGGCTGCTCGCGTTTTGTCGGCTCGATCGGCGCGGGCGGATCGGCTTGCGGAATGAGGTCGAGGAGCACGCGAGCGATTTTGATTGGTCGCGTTTGGTGCCCGCGTACCACGCGGCCCATGAGCTGGCGCTCGAGCGGGCGGCCGATGAGTTTGGGTGGGGTGCCGAGTGACAAAGGTTGGCGGCGGCGACGAGCCGCAAACGAAGGTCGAGCTCTACACCGACGGCGCGTGCTCGGGCAATCCCGGCCCAGGCGGCTGGGCGTACATCCTTCGGCATCCGGCGACGTCGCAGGAGAAAGAGGGCTCGGGGGGCGACCCGGCGACGACCAACAACCGCATGGAGTTGCAAGCGGTCATCGAGGGTCTTGCGATCCTCACACGGCCCAGCACGGTCGAGCTGTTTTCTGACTCGAAGTACGTGCTCGACGGACTCGAGAAGTGGATCGTCGGCTGGAAGAAGAACGGCTGGCAGACCAAGTCGCGCCAGCCCGTGAAGAACCGCGATCTGTGGGAGCGGCTCGACGAGCTGAAGGGCACGCACGTGGTGAAGTTCAACTGGGTCAAGGGCCACGCCCAGCACCCTGAGAACGAACGGGCCGACACGCTCGCGGTCGCGGCCCGCGACGCGGCGGCGGGGCGATAGGCGGGCGTTCACGCTCGCGAACGACTGATAACGAGCCGCTTCATCGGACCTGAGCCGCGACGCTGGGGTGCGTGTTCGTGCCAACGTGCGCAGACCGCGTGGGCGGCATGGTCCGCGCTGTTTGCCCGGTTCTCGGTGTCAACCAGGGCGGGGCTGCGCTCGATAGCCCATGCGTGAGCCGCGCCTGTGTGTGTCGCGGCGTGAGTTGTGTTTGTGCCAGTCGCCCGAGGGGCGGTGGAGACAGCCCGTGGAACTTCACGCGATTCTCGAAGCCGCATTCGAAGCCGACGCCTCGGATATCCACATCGTCGCGGGTCAGCCGCCGATGGTGCGCTCGCACCAGGTGATGCGTCCGATCGAGGGATCGAGCGAGCTTAGCCAAGAGCATGTCAACAACATGTTCGAGCACATGGCGCCCAAGGAAGCGATCTCGACCTTCCAAGACGTGAAGGACGCGGACTTCTCGTACTTTGCCGAGGGCATCGCCCGCTACCGTGTGAACGCGCACTTGCAGCGCGGCAAGATCGGCATGGCGCTTCGTACGATCAAGACCGAGGTCCCACCGCTGGGCAAGCTCAACCTGCCCGAGGTCATCGCTCGGCTGACGTACTTGCCCCGCGGGCTCGTGCTCGTGACGGGTGACACCGGCTCGGGCAAGACGACCACGCTCGCGGCGATGATCCAGGCGATGAACGAGCGCTACGCCAAGCACATCATCACGCTTGAAGATCCGATCGAATACACCTACGAGTCCGAGCAGTGCCTCATCGAGCAGCGCGAGCTCGGCCAAGACATGCCGAGCTTCTCCAGCGGCCTGAAGCACGCGCTGCGTCAGGACCCCGACATCATCCTCGTCGGCGAAATGCGAGACCTCGAGACCACGGCCCTTGCGATCTCCGCGGCCGAGACCGGCCACCTCGTGCTCTCCACGCTCCACACCGTGAACGCCTCGCAGACCGTGCAGCGTGTGATCGATATGTACCCCGGTGCCCAGCAGAACCAGATTCGCGCCATGCTCTCGACGACGCTGCAAGCGGTCGTGTCGCAGACGCTCTTCAGCCGCATCGATCGGCCGGGCATGGTGCCCGCGGTGGAGACGCTGCTGGCGACGCCCGCTGTGCGGAACCTGATCCGCGAGAACAAGGCCTACGAGATCCCCAACGTGATCGAGACGAATCGCGCGATCGGCATGAGCTCGCTCGACACGTCGATCGCGGAGTTGTACTTCAACGGCATCATCAGCCGCGAGGACGCGATCGCCAAGGCCGCCTTCCCCGACAAGCTCGACCGCCTCCTGGCGGCCTGACCCGAAAGGTCGTAACCGATGGGCAGCTACCGATATCAAGTCCGGGGCTCGGGCGGGCAGGTCCAGTCCGGCGTGCTCACCGCCGACACGGCAGCCACGGCCGCGGCGATCCTGCGCAACCAGGGCGCCCACGTGGTCAGCCTCGCGCCGGTCAAGGGCGGTGACGGCTCGAAGGCGAGCCTCGCCGAGTTCTGGCAGAAGATCAACTCATCGAAGCCGACGCAGAAGCAAGTGCTCGATTTCACGAGCCAGCTCGCGGTGATGACCCGCGCGGGCATCAACCTGCGATCCGCCCTCGAGGGCATCGCCGACCAGCTCACGCACAAGGGCTTCCAGCGCGTTGTGCAGGAGCTCAAGCAGGACGTCGAGTCGGGCAAGCAATTCTCGGAGGCGCTCGCGAAGCACCCGAAACTGTTCGGGCCGCTTTATATCAACATGGTCCGGGCGTCTGAGATGTCGGGCTCGTTCAGCGAAATGCTCGATCGGATCTGTGGCTACATCGGGCAGCAGCTCGAGACCCGCAAGATGGTTGTGGGCGCATCGATTTATCCGGCGATCATTGGCATCTTCGCGGTGGGCGTGACCGTCTTCCTGCTGACGTTCGTGCTGCCGCGGTTCTATGACCTCTTCGAGGGCAAGGAAGACGTGCTGCCCTGGGCGACCACGTTCCTGATGACGCTCTCGAAGACGATGATCGCCGAGTGGCCGTTCATCGTCGGCGGCGTCTTTGGCACCGCGATCGCGTTCTTCCTCGTCGCGCGGACGGACACGGGCTCGTTCTGGATCGACAAGGCCAAGCTCAGCCTGCCCCTGCTCAAGACGATGTTCCGCTCGCTCTACATCAACCGCTCGCTGCACACGATGGGCCAGCTCATCAACGCGGGCGTGCCGATGCTCGACACGCTCGCGATCACGGGCGACATCTCGGGCAACCAGCTCTACAAGGGCATGTGGCGGCGTGTGCACTCGAGCGTAAAGCAGGGTAAGAAGATCGTCGCGCCGCTCCAGAAGGACAACCTGCTGCCCAAGTCGGTCGTGCAGATGATCGGCGCGGGCGAGGAGTCCGGTAATCTTGGCGCGGTGCTCGATGAGGTTGCGACGTACTACTCGAAGCAGCTCAAGGAGCAGATCAAGGCTGTCACAGGCATGATCGAGCCCCTCATGATCCTTGTGATGGGCACAGTCGTCGGGTTTATCGCCATGGCGATCATTCTCCCGATCTTCAAGATGAGCCAACTGGTCTCGTAGATTCGACACTATCGGTGCGTCGCGCCGGATCCGCGCGGCGACAGAGTCGGCCGCGCAGGCCGGTAAGGACGATGGGCACCATGGGAACGCAATCCGCGACGACGAGTTTGGCGACCGCCTCGGGATCGACGCGTCGCAAGGGCGTGTCGAGCGGCGGCTTCACGATCATCGAGGCCGCGATGGCCACGGTCATCATCGGTGTGGGCGTGGTCGCGATGGTCGAGGCGCAGCAGGCATTCCTGATCTCGAACGTCTGGTCGAGCCACAGCGCGACCGGCGCGTACCTCGCCAACGAGATCCGCGAGATGACACGCACGCTTCCGCGGCACGACCCGGTGACAAGCCTCTACATCATCCCCGGCGAGGGCGCCGATCCGGACCAGCTCTTCGGCTGGGGCCGAGAGACCGGCGAGGTCACCGTGGACGATTTCGACGATCTCGACGACTTCAACGGCATCCTCTTCTCCGACGTCGGCACCACCGACCCGAGCGACGGCGATCTGCCTGGTCCGATCAACTCGTTCGGCGAGGTGATCATGGAGATCGCGGCCGACGGCTCGATCGTCATGACGCCCGGCGGCGACGAGGAAGCGCCGCCCACGCAGGTGCCCATGATCGGCTGGTCGCAGCAGGTCTTCGCCGAGAAGGTCAACCCCTTCAACACCGCCGAGGTCATCGCGCCCGGCGCAGCCAACGTGACCACGGCGATCGATGATTTTCCAGTGCGGATGACCGTGATCGTGAACTACCAGGGCCCTTGGGCGACAGCGCCCGAAGAGGTCACACGCCTCGTGTGGATCGTCCCGCGATAGAGAACGCTCAGACCGACAGCGAGCAGTTGATTCCAGCCGATTCCGTGCGATTCCAAGCAGCCGAGCCCCACCGGGGCGGGAGCAGCAACCCGTGACACGAACCCCGATCAAGCCCGTTCTCCCACGCACCGGTGTGTCCAAACTCCTTGCCTCGCGGCGGGGCGTGGTCTCGGTGCTGGCGATGATGCTGTTGATTCTGTTCGGCTCGCTGGTGACGGCGATGGCGATCTCGAGCAAGGGCAATATCCGTGCCGCGGCAACACAGTTGCACGTGAACCGTGCGCTCGCCGCTGCGGAGACCGGGCTCGACATCGCGATGGCCCGGCTCGAAGAGTCGGCGGGTTTGTTCGTCGTGTCGCGCGGCACGATCGATTCCGATCTTGGTTGGCGTCTTTGGACGGGCGAGACCGTCGAGGCCGACGGCGTGAGCGTGCTCGCCTCGCCCAGCGGCGTCGACGCGGGCGGCCTGCCCGATGGCATCGCCGACGCGCTCGCCCAGCTCCACAACTCCGACGCGAACACCGTCGTGCTCGAGGGCATCACGTCGTCGATCTTGGGCAACAAGCCCATCGGGGCGGACGACAGCATCTATCGCGGCGGCTCGTGGCTCTTCACGCCGGGCGTCTACCTCTGGGAGCAGCCCGACAGCGGGGCCGCCCCGCCCGCGTTCCAGGTCACATACGCGCCGCTCGCCTCGGGCACCGACATCCGCGTCATTGTGACCGGTTTCGACTTCGCATATCGCTCCAACGGCATGCCCGTCACACGCACGATCATGCAAGACTTCCGCATCGCAAAGCGCGTGAAGCAAGCGATCAACAGCCCCACCCGCGTGATGATCGGTAAGAACGTTCACGTCGAGGGCGACCTCGGCGCACGTTTCACGGATGTTGACTTCGAGCACGGCCACCCCATGGTGCTCCGCAGCGACTTCCGCGGGATCGACTCCGATCTCGATGACAAGCTCGATCTCTTCTATGACGGCGTCTTTGCACACGATGTGGATGGCGACAACCGGCTCCGCGCCGACCACCCCGGCGAGGCCGCGGGCCTGCCCGATGAGGACCTCGAAGAGGACGAGGACAGCCAGTATCGCGACATCACCGGCGACGGCTACATCGACGAGTTCGATATCTTCATCATCCACTACGACAAGGACGGCGACGGCCGCGTGACGCTCTCCTCCGCGCTGAAGGCGGGCACGCCCGCGGCGTCGAGCGCGAGCGAGTTCGTCGATGGCAGCGGCAACCCGATCGACGACGATCTCGCCCTGCTCATGGACTCGTCGACGCCCGATCGCAACCGCAACGGCATCTACGGCTTCGTCGACGCGAACAACAACGGCCGATGGGACGCGGGCACCGAGAACCTGCTCGACTTCGACGACACAACGACAACGTTCCCCGATCAGCAGCTCGGCTATCGAGACGGCTACATCGACGCGCTGGACCGCTATGTGAAGGTCAACGGCCGGCTGCTCTTCCGCGTGCAGGAAGACGCGTGGTCGAGCGAGTTCGAGGCGTACGCGAGCCTGTTGCAGGGCGGCGTGCGTGGCAACGATCCGACCGATCCCTCGCGGCTGTTCGATGCCGACGAGGACGCACTGCCAACACTCGATGAGGACTCGTTCGCCGATTCCTCGACGGGCCTGCGCGGGGCGGCCGACGGCGAGTCATTCGCTCGCCAGGTCGCCGACAACCTTGGCGTCTCCGAGAGTGCGCTCTTGACGTACGTCGAAACGGCGTCGTCCGGGGCGACCGACGGCAACGGGACGCCGACACCGCGATTCCTGCGCCTCGATCGCGACAACAACCTCGACGGCCTGCCCGACAACTGGCAGACCGCCTACTACGAGCGTATGCCCTTCAACAGCCCGAACTACGCCGACTGGTACTACCGCCCGGTGTACGAGAACATGACGTTCTACGACGTGCAGATCCCCGTGGGCACCAACGCACTCTTCATCAATTGCACGTTCATCGGCGCCACGTACGTGCGCAGCAACAACGACAACAGCCACCCGCACTTCACGACCTATGGCCGGATGGAGCTCGACTCGAGCGACGGCAAGCCCAAGCCCGATCGCACACGCATCGTGTGGGGAGACGACGCCTCGGAGACGCTCGCGGGGCTGCACCCGACGATCGCCGATGGCGTGAGTGACGGCTCGAACGTAGCGATCGCCTTGGACGAGCCGCTCGACAAGGGCGACATTCCGCTGATCTATGTCAGCGCCTTTGAGGCTGAGGCGTACGCGTCGCTGCCCGAGCCGCTGGTGATCGGCGGCAAGCACATCACCGACACACGGACGGTCGCGAACAACATTCGCTTCCACGGCTGCCTCTTCGTCGGCTCTATCGTCAGCGATGCTCCCCAGGAGTACACGCACGTGCGCAACAAGCTCCAGTTCACGGGGTCGACGCGCTTCACGACCAAGCACCCCGACGATCCGGATGACGCGGCCCTGAATCCCGAGCCCGGCGACGAGGAAGAGCTGGCAAAGAGCAGCATGCTGCTGCCAAACTACTCGGTCGACATCGGCTCCTTCAACAGCCCGCCGGATCAGTCGGTCGCGCTGCGTGGCGCGGTGATCGCCGGCGTGCTCGATATGCGCGGCAACGCGTCGATCGATGGCGCACTGATCCTGACGTATGACCCCGAGGTTGGCGTCGGTCCGTTGCAAGACTTCCAGGGCAACCCCGTTGGTAATCCCGCGTGGTTCAACACCTCGATCGGCTACTTCGGCTCCGAGGACGGCGATGCCGAGGCGGTCGATCCGCGCACGCTGCCGACGGTCAACGGCACCAAGATCGTCGGGAACGACACAGCCGGCGACGGCGTCGCGGACATCGGCACCGAGGAGACGCCGCCCTCAGGCGCGACGGCTGTGCCGTTCAACGGCTACGGCGGCATCCAGCTCCGCTTCGATCCCAACATGGTCATGCCCGACGGCATCGAGATCCCGCTCACGATCGATCCGCTCATGGCGAGCTACCAGGAGAACAAGCTTTGAACCGCTCGCGAAAATCCAATCCTGTCCGCTGTGGATTGCGCCGCGGCTTTAGCTTGGTCGAATTCCTCGTCGCGCTGGTTATCAGTGGCACGCTGCTCGCCGCGTGCGTTTCGGCGCTCGACGCGTCATTCAAGTCGTACGAGTCGACGACAGAGCAAGCCTCGCAGCACATGGTCTCGCGGCTTGTCGTTAATCGCTTGCTCAGCGTCATCCGCACGGGCGAGCAGTTCGGGCCCTACCCGGCGAACCCGATCCTGAATCCCGAGATCACTACCAACTCGATCGAGTTCGTGAGCGTGATCGATCCCGATCGCGACTTGCGACAGATCTGGTCGATCAATCGCGAGGTGGTCGTCGGCGAGCAGGGGCCGTTCCGCTTGGCCGCGACGGTCGAGGTGTGGGAGGGTGCCGACCAACTCAGCGTCTCGACCGAGCCGCTGCTCTGGAACGTGCAGGACTGCTCGTTCACGCTCGAGTACGACGTAGGCCCGCGCCTTCGCCGCGCGACGATCGATCTCATGCTCGCCCAAGACAGCCAGCAGGGCGACGCGGTCCGCGGGCTGATCGAGATTCCGGTCACGCGCCTCGTCGCGTCGGTCAGCCCGCGCCGGCTCGACTAAGAACCATCACGGGTTTCGCCCCGGTTCCGAGGCCCGAAGCGACTCGACCGCCTCGGGCAGCAGGCTGGCGAGTTCCATCGCGAGCATGCCGCCGCTGGCGTGCTGCTCGCGGGCCCATGATGCGGCGGCGCGTGCGTGCGCCTCAACACCGGCGCACGCCGCTTCGTAGAGGTCTATCGATGTCGGATCGCGCATCAGCGGATGTGCGGCGATCCGTACGTGCTGGGCGATGATGCCCGCGATCGTGCCGGCGAGCACGTCGCCCGTGCCGCCGGTCGCCAGAACGGGCTCGGTGTGTGCGCACGTCCACGAGCGGTGACCATCGCTCACGACCGTGCGTGCTCCCTTGAGGACGACGACCGCGCCGAGCCTTTGCGCGAGTTCTTCGGCGAGCCGAGGGCGGTCGTCGCGTGAGGATGGATCGCCCGTGATCGAGAGAGCGACGGCAAGCCGAGCAAACTCGCCCGGGTGCGGCGTGAGCACGCAGGATGCCCGCAGATCACGCGTGGGCTCGGGCATGCGCGAGAGCAGCGTCAACGCGTCGGCATCGAGCACCGCCGGCGCGTCGTCCTGCTGCATCGCTCGGAGCACAAGAGCCGACGCGGCATCGCTCAAGCCCAAGCCCGGGCCTACCACGAGCGCATCGCTTGCGTCCGCGGACGCGTCGAGGATTTGTATCGCGGACTGCGCCGACATCTCGCCCGCGGCTGTCGCTTCGATCTCAAGGCCCGTCGCCGATGGGCAGGTTGCGAGCGCTGCGTCGAGCACGCGGCGTGTCGCGGCAATCCTCGCGAGCCCTGCGCCCGATCGGAGGGCGGCGGTCGCCGCGAGGGCCGGCGCGCCGATCATCATCGAGCCATCGGAGGCCGAGCCGCCGAGCACGGTCACGGTGCCGAACGTGCCCTTGTGGCCGGTCGGCAAGCGTTGTGGGAGAGTTGGCAGCGTCTCGTCCATGCCTAGTCGTCCACGCCTACTCGTCCGCCCACTCGATGGTCTCGACCTCGATCTTGAGCGTGCCGAGCAGCGAGGCGATGGACATGAACCCCGCGTCGACCGCGCCGTCGCCCAGATCGCTGAGTCCGAGTGCGATGTGCGTGGCGTCGAACGGTGTCGCATCCGGCAGCGTCGCGTCGAGATCGACCCAGGTCATCGTGTCGCCGATGGGCAGGAGGGCTTGCGTCCACATGTGATACGCGAACACCGACTCGGCCCCGGCGAACTGATCGGCGTACACCAGCCCCGCAGCGGTGCGCGAAGGAATGCCCGCGGCCCGCAGCATCGCGGCGAGCAGCACGCCGTGCTCCGTGCAATCGCCCGACCGCGTGCGCGCGACTTCCGAGGCGGTCGCGAAGCCCACGCCGAGGTTCTTCGCGTTGATGTAGCTGTGCACGAACCGTCGCAGCGCCTCGGCCTGCTCGACCTGCCCGACGATGCCGTCGAGTGCCCCGGCGGTGAGTGAAACGATCAGTTCGTCGCTGTGGTTGCAGGTGCTGGTTGCCGCGAGGAAGTCTGCGTCGTTGATGTCGCCGGCATCGGCCGCGGTCCGCTCGTTCATGTCGACCAGCACGCGCACCGCGTCGTCGCCGTCGGGCTTCACGTGCTGCACGTTGGTGCCGGGCAGGCTCGGCCGCTCGCCCGCGTTGGCGCTGAGCCGATAGATCGCCCGACGCGTGCCGCGCGGGTTCTTGATCGGGCGGTCGGGCGAGACGAACGTGCTGACCATGAGCTCGGGCGCGAGCTCGGCGGCGATGACCACGTCGCCGCTGGTGCGCGTCATCACGACGCTCAGCCCGCCCATCGCGATCTCGCTGCGCACGGGCATGCCCGCCGCATCGATGTACTCGGTGCTCGCGGCGCCCGGCGAGGCGCTGCTGGTGGCGCGGCACTTGGTCACCGGCACCTGCTTGCCCTCGATCTCGATGGTGGTCGGCTCAAAGTCGGTGCGCGTGACGACGATCGGCGTGGGGTCCGAGGTCGGCTCGATCGTGCGCACCGTGATGCTCTCTGCGCCGGCTGCGAGACGCGCTTTAACATACGCGGCCGCTGCCGATGGCGTGAGCCACGCCCCCTCGGGCAGCGGGAGCTCGTTGGTCATCGCCTGCCCGCCCTGGCTCGACACGGCCGTGATGCCATCCTCTTTCCAGACGTACGTGATGCTCGTGGGCATCGTGCCCAGCGCTTGCTCGGTGACCATGCGGATCGGCTCGCCGCGTGTGCTCTCGACGAACTCGCTGCCCATGCTGATCGTCAGTCCGGTCGCGCCGCGGTTGAGCTCGAAGCGCATCGACATGGTCGTGGTGATCTCGTCGCCCTCGGTCTGCTGGGTGACGGTCATCTCGCCCGCGGTCTGGCCCGCCATCTCGACCTCGTACTTGTGCTCATAGTCGGGCGTCTGTGCCTGCGCGAGGGGCGCGAGCACGAGGCAGGCGAGGGCGGCGAGAAGGGCGCGGGCGGCTCGGTGCGGGGTTCGTTGCAGGGCTGTTTGCATCATGGTGCGTGAGTCTACCGGGCCGGGACCGCCGGGTTTCTTCGTCGGGACGTCGTGCGGGGCCTAGCGTTGCCGCGTGATCGACACGCATTGCCATCTGACCTTTCCCGACTTCGCGGCCGACGTGCCGGGTGTGCTCTCGCGTGCCCGCGAGGCGGGTGTGACTGGTGCGATCACGATCTCGACCACGTCCGAGGATTGCTTGCTCGCGCGGGCGACCGCCCGCGAGAATGATCGCGTCTGGTGCACGGCGGGCGTTCATCCGCTCTATGCGGACCGCGGGCCGCACGCATGGGAGAACATCCGCGCGGTCGGCGAGGACGAGCGCTGCGTCGCGTGGGGCGAGCTCGGGCTCGACAAGCACTACGACACGCCGGCGATCGCGACGCAGCGAAGCGTGCTGAAAGACCAGCTCGCGCACCTCGAAGAGTGGTCACGCCAGGGGCTCGCTAAGCCCGTCGTGCTGCACTGCCGGAAGGCGTTTGATGAGCTGATCCCGATGCTTGAGGTCTCGTCGCTGCCGCGAGATCGCTACGTGTTTCACTGTTTTACGGGAACTCCCGACGACGTGAGGCAGTGTCTGGACTTCGGCGCGATGGTCAGCTTCACGGGCGTGGTGACGTATCGAAACGCGCCCGAGGTGCGCGAGGCGGCCAAGCTCGTGCCGATCGATCGCATCATGGTCGAGACGGACGCGCCGTACCTGAGCCCCGAGCCGATGCGCGGCACGCGACCCTGCGAGCCCGCGTTCGTTGCGCACACCGCGCGCTTCCTCGCCGAGCTGCGCGGCGAGGCGTGGGATGAGTTTCATGCGGCCATCAACGCAAACACCGCGCGGTTCTTCGGGATCGACGCGTCGTGACGAAGCCAATGCTCGCAGCCTGGGTGCACGACCTGAGCCCGTACCTCATCGAGGTCTCGTCGGGTGTCGGACTTCGCTGGTATGGCTTGTCGTACGTCGCGGGCGTGGCGGTCGCGTATGTGATTCTGCGATGGATGGCCGGCCGGGGCATGACGCTGATCCCGCGTGATCGCTGCTTCGACGCGATCATCACGCTTGCGATCGGCGCGGTGGTGGGGGGGCGTCTTGGGTACATCGCGTTCTATGAGCCGACGCTGTTGTGGTCGTTCTCGTCGAGCCCGCCGTGGTGGGGCGTCGTGCAACTCAACCGCGGCGGCATGGCATCACACGGCGGCATCATCGGCACCATCATCGCCGCGGCTCTGATCAGCCGTGGCTGGAAAGATGAATCGGGCACGCGGGTGGGCCGATGCCCGCCGTTGCATGTGATGGACACGATGGCTGCCATCGCACCACTCGGCCTTGGGCTCGGTCGGCTTGCGAACTTCATCAATGGTGAACTGTTGGGCAGGGTGGTCGCCGCGCCCGGCGAGGCGGCGCCGGCGTGGGCGGTGCGGTTTCCGCAAGAGCACCTGACGGGCCATGCGCCCGCGCTCACAGCCGAGCAGGACCTCGCGCTGACGACACTTATCCGCGACGTGTCGCCGCAGGCAACGACATGGGGCGAGGGCTACCGAGCTGTGATCGAAGCGGTGCAGAACGGCGTGCCCGGCATTGCCCAGCGGCTCGAGCCGATGCTCGCTGCACGCCATCCGAGCCAGCTCTATCAGGCGGTCGCAGAGGGCCTTGTGCTGATGGTTGTGGTTTGGGTGGTGTGGCGCCGGCCTCGCAAGCCGGGCGTGATCGGCGGCGTGTGGCTCGCGACCTATGGCCTGCTCCGCATCGCGACCGAGCATTGGCGGCTGCCCGACGATCATCTGCCAGTGCAAGTCATCGCCGGCCTCTCGCGCGGGCAATGGCTGAGCGCTGCGATGGTTGTTGCGGGGCTTGCGTTGTTTGCGTTCGCGGTCTCAAGACGAAACGCGCCGAAGCTCGGCGGCTGGGCTCGAACGGATCACGCGGGCGGTTGACCGCGGGCCGGCTTCTCACGCCCAAGCCACGACACGCCGAGCGTGACACCAAGCCCGAGGACGATCAGTCCGATCGCGCCGCCGATCTGCGTGCCGCTGGGCGTGAAGTAGGCAATAGGCCAGTCCTCGGCATCGATCGTCGCCTGCGACTCGGCGGTGACGACCTCGCCCTTTACGGTCGAGCCGATGTCGGGCAGCACGCCCTGTTGGAAGGGCCAAAGGCCGACGACCGCGCCGAGCAAGAGCCCGAGCAGCAAGCCGAGCGTGGGCTTCTCGAATCGCGCGAGCATGATGCGCAGCACGTTGCTCACTACGGCGACGCCCACCACCACGCCGATGCCAACAGGCACTAAGACGGTCAGCGCGGGAGAGAGTGCCGCGGCGTAGTCGCCGGCGCGGACCGCGTCCTTCGCCGAATCGATCGCGCTGAGGATCGGGACGTACTGCCCGAGCACGAGCAGCAGGTAGCCGCCCGATACACCGGGCAGGATCATCGCCGAGGCGCCGGCGACGCCCGCGAGCCCGAGCATGACGACGTTCGAGCCGCCGCCACCCGCGGCGCCGAGCCCCGACTGCTGCGCGATCGCGAGCGCCGCCATGGCTGCGAAGCCGACAAGGGCCGCGATCCAGACGGCTGCCATCGGGCGCGCATCTTTCGATGCCCGCACGAGCCCCCAGAGCGCCGGCACGCCACCAAGCGTGAGGCCGATGAAGAGCGAGTACGCGGCCCACCGCTGGTTGACGACGAAGTCCTTGAGCGCTCCTGCGCCGAGCACGATCGCGAGCAGTGCCGCCGCGACAACGGTGCCGAGGATGACCACCGGGCCGAGCTTGAGTCGGAGGCGTGTGACCTCGCTGATCGCGTTGATAAATCTGGGGTAGACACCGGCCGCCAGCAGCATCGTGCCGCCGGAGATGCCAGGCACGAGGTTGGCGAGGCCCATGAGCACGCCGCCGATGCAGCATCGGACCAGCACCGCGGGCGAGATTCGATTGAGCGTTGAAGAATCCAAGGCGTTGTCTCCGCGGGGGGCCGACCGGCGCGTGGGGAGCCATATCATCGGTCGCAGCGCCAGCGTGTGTTGAGCCGTTACTTTCAGACCAGCGACGGAGCGTAGACCCATGGCAGATTCCAGTTCATCGTCCGGTTCGATCATGGTCACCGGCGGCGCGGGCTACATCGGCTCGCACGCGGTCCAGCGGCTCTTGCGGGACGGGCACACCGTCGTCTGCGTCGACAACCTCGCCCGCGGGCATCGTGCCGCGATCGACCGGCTCGCGTGCGACACGCTGCACTTCCACCAAGCCGACATCGGCGACGGCGACACGATCGAGAAGCTGCTCCGCGACTACAACGTCTCGACGATCATGCATTTCGCGGCTCTCGCATACGTGGGCGAGAGCGTGACCGACCCGCTGAAGTACTACCGCAACAACGCCGCGGGCGCACTCGCGATGCTCGAGGCGGCCGACCGCGCGGGCGTGTCTCGGTTTGTCTTTTCGAGCACCTGCGCGACCTACGGCGAGCCCCCGGCCGACATGGTGCCGATCCCCGAGCACTGCCCGCAGTCGCCGATCTCGCCCTACGGCGCGAGCAAGTTGCATGTTGAGCACATGCTGCGCGACCTCGCCGAGGCGAAGCGCCGAGCCGATCAGCCGTTCGGTTACGCGGCGCTGCGGTACTTCAACGTCGCCGGCTCCGATCGCTCGGGGCTTATCGGCGAGGACCACGATCCCGAGACACACCTGATCCCCGTCGTGCTGCAAGCCGCGATGGGCCAGCGCGACGGCATCAGCATCTTCGGCACCGACTACCCGACCGACGACGGCACGTGCATCCGCGACTACATCCACGTCGAGGACCTCATCGATGCGCACGTCACCGTGATGCACGCGCTCGAGCCGGGCGACGAGCGGCACTACAACCTCGGCATCGGCACGGGCTACTCGGTCCGCCAGATCATCGACGCGGCACAGCGCGTGACCGGCACGACCCTGAAGATCACCGAGGGCCCACGCCGGGCGGGCGATCCGCCCAAGCTCTACGCGAACCCCGCGAAGATCAAGAGCGAGCTCGGCTGGAGCGCGTCGCTCACCGATCTCGATGAAACGATCGCGAGCGCGTTCCGCTGGTTCCAGAAGCATCCGAACGGCTACGACGCGTGATCGGCGTGTTGGCGATCCTTGTGCTTGGTTCCGCGGCGGCCGCCGACCCGGCAGTCGCAACGACGGCCGAGGACATCAAGGTCGAAGTGGCGACATTCGGCCAACATGATTTCATTCCTATCGCGATCGGCACCCGCGCTCCGCTCGCGATCAACGACGGCGTGCAGACCGAGCCCGTGTTTGCTGGCGAAGAGTCGCTCCGCGTCGAGCGATGGGGCTCGATGCTTGTGTCGCTCACGCCTTGGACCGATGGGCACACGCCCGAGCTGCCCAACACCCAACGGCCCGCGGGCATCGTCCGCGTGGCGATGGCGGTGCCCGGACCTGCGTCGGATGCTGGCACGAGCCGCGAACTCGAGCGGTGCTGGTTCGCGTGGTACGAGCCGAAGGTCGAGACGCGCGGCACGGCTGTGCTGCTCCCCGGCATGTTCGGCACGCCCCGGTGGATCCTCGAGACGTGGACCGAGCAACTCACGACCGATGGCTGGCTCGTTGTTCGCATGGTGACCCAGCCGAGCCGATTCACCGAGCGTCGCCGATTCGACGTCGACGATGGGATCGAGCCTGTCGCGCAACAGGTCGCGGATGTCTTCGATGCTCGGCTGATCGCGTGCGCGGTGTCTGTTGCTGAGGCGTGCGACACCGTCGAAGGCAAGCGACCAGACCTCGCGGAGCTGCCCCGCATCGCGATCGGTCTCAGCGGCGGCGGGCTGATGCTGCCCACGGTTGTTGCCCATGACGCTGAGCGATACAACGCGGCCGTGGTCCTCGCGGGCGGGGCTGACCTTGTGACCGTGATCGCTGAGAGCAACTACGCGCCGTTCATCGGCGCGGTCTCGATCCGGCGTGGCGATCGGAAGCTGCTGGAATGGGAGCTCCGCGAGCTGTCGGAGGCGTATCTGGCTGCGGCGTCGGAGGACCCGTACCACGCCGCAACGCGTATGGGGAGTGTCGAGACGCTGATTGTGCAGGGCACGCGCGATCGCGCGGTGCCAGCGTCGTCGAGCGATCTGCTCTGGACACGCATGGGCGAGCCGGACCGCTGGCGCTGGCCTGCGGGCCACGAGGTGCTCGCGCTCGCGTTGCAGTCGCGCTTCGGCGAAGTGCTCGATTGGATCGACGAGGCGGTCGAGGGCAATGATCCGGACGGGCGGCCGCAACCATGATCGTGGCATTGAGCCCATACCACCTGACCACCCGCGAGGCGCCGGCGATGGCGAGCTTGCAGCTCGCGGAGCATGTCGTCACGCTGCTGCCGAGCGCGCCGATCGATGAGATCGTCGATGAGCGTGCCGGCTTCGAGCAGGCCGTGCGCACAATCCCGCGCTACCACGAGCTCCTCGACGCGTGGCGATGGTGCGAGCAGCTCTGGGCGGAGGGCGTGGTCGCCTCGACGCTCGACGGCGCCGACCCCGCAGCCGACGTGCAGGACCAGATGCGTCGGCTCTCGATGGGCGAGCGGCCCGAGCTCGCCCCGCTGATCGAGCACGGGCTCGAGAACGACGGCTGGGGCATGCTCGGCTCGGTCGCGAAAGACCTGATGCGGGGCGGGCCGGATCCGGCGATCAGTTTGCCGGTCGCGGCGGGGCTGGACGCGTTCGCGTCGCGTCACAACCTCGTTGCCGCCCGCTCGCGCGCGGCGAGCATGGCCCAGAAAATCGAGGAGCAACTGGCAACGAAAGTCGCGTCGTTCGCGGTGCCCATTCTCGCCCAAGCGGGCGGCGATCGGATCGCCGAAGCGCGTGATCTGCTCGCTCCCGAGCTCGACGTGTTGCGAGCCGAGATGGTCGCAGCCATCGCTGGGGAAGCGACCGATATCCGCGACGCGGCGCACGCGTACACCGCCGCCTTTGAGCGCGATCGCGAACATCTCGTGCGCACCGACGACGAGCTCGATGAGCGGACCATCGCGCGGACGGTGAGCGTCTCGCTCGTGTCGCTCCCGGCCGACTGCGTGCTCCGCTCGGCGGTGCAGGCGGCCCAGCGGGTGCGGCTGACCAGCGCGAAGTCGACGCCCGGGCTGCTGCGCGCCGATCGCGTCGTGGGCATGATCGTTCGGCTGATCGACTGAGCGGGTTCGTCGGCTGAACCTTCTTGTTGATTGAACCTACCGTCAGGGCATGCCCAACCGACTCGCCGGACAGACAAGCCCGTACCTCTTGCAGCACGCGAGCAATCCCGTGGCCTGGCAGCCGTGGGGGCCCGAGGCGATCGCCGAGGCGCGCGAGCGCAACGTGCCGATCTTCCTGTCGATCGGGTACTCGACGTGCTATTGGTGCCATGTGATGGAGCGCGAGTCGTTCGAGGATGCCGAGATCGGCGAGCAGATGTCGCGCGACTTCGTGTGCATCAAGGTCGACCGCGAGGAACGGCCCGACCTTGACGACGCGTACATGGCCGCGACACAGATCATGACCGGTCGCGGTGGCTGGCCGATGAGCGTTTTTCTTGAGCCGACCGAGCTCAAGCCCTTCTGGTGCGGCACGTACTTCCCCAAGGTCGCCAAGCCCGGCATGGGCATCCCAACGTTTCCCACAGTCCTCGAATCGATCGCCGGCGCGTGGCGCGATCAGCACGGCGAGGTCATGGCGCAGGCCCAGCAGCTTGGCGACGCCGTGCGCGACCATCTCGGCGAGGCGGGCCAGACCGTGCCGCTGCACGCCGGGCACGTCCGCGAGGCGGCCGGCGCACTCTTGCAGATGGTCGACCGGACCGAGGGGGGCTTCGGCAACGCGCCAAAGTTTCCGCAGGTTGTGTATCTCGATTTTCTCTTTGAAATCCGCGAGCGAGCCGACGACGCGACACGCGATGCGATCGACGCGGTGCTCCTGCTCACGCTCGATCGCATGGCGGTCGGTGGCATCCACGACCAAGTCGGCGGCGGGTTTCATCGCTACAGCGTCGATGCGCACTGGACCGTGCCGCACTTCGAGAAGATGCTCTACGACCAAGCCCAACTCGCGATCGCGTATGCACGCGGCGCGGTGGTCTTTGGCGACTCGTACTTCGAGCACGTCGCCCGGCGAATACTCGCGTATGTCGAGCGTGAGATGGTCGACGGCTCGGGCATGTTCTACAGCGCTCAAGACGCCGAGGTCGACCATCGCGAGGGGCTCAACTACGTCTGGACCGCCGAGCAGTTCCGCGAGGCGCTCGCCGACTCGCCCGATCATGACTGGGCCGCCGAGGTCTTCGGCATCACCAACGGCCCCAACTTCCGGGACCCGCACCACCCAGACGACCCCCCGGTGAACGTCCTGCGACTGTCGGCCCGCCCGGAGCAGGTTACCGACGAGCGCGGTGAAGATGCCGGCGAGTTCGCGGCTCGGCTCGATCGGGTGTCTTCGGCCTTGCTCGCGGTGCGCGACGGCCGCGATCAACCGCATCTCGACGACAAGTCGATCACGGCATGGAACGGCATGATGATCGAGGCGTTCGCCCGCTGCGGCGAGATGTTTAACGACGAGCGGTTGGTGACCGTCGCTGCGCGTGCCGCCTCGGCCGTGCTCGACACGCACACGACCGAGACGGGCAGTCTCGCCCGTGTCTCGCGGCGTGGCAGCATCGGCGGGCCGGGCTTCTTGGACGACCACGCGCACATGCTTGTCGCGCTGCTCGCGCTCGATCGCGCTGGAGACACGTCGCGATCTTGGCGCGAGGACGCGGTCCGGCTTGCGGCCGTCATCGAACGCGATTTCGCCGCCCCCGGTGGCGGCTGCTTCGATGTTCCCGCCGCGCGCGTCGATCTTCCCGATGCGCTGTTCGTTCGCACCCGCACGACGTACGACGGCGCCACGCCGAGCGGCCAAGGTGTTTTGCTCTCGGGCTTGCTCGGGCTCGCCGAGCGCACGGGTGAGGGCCAGTTCCTCGAGCGAGGAGCGGATCTGCTCTCGAGCATGAGCGCATCGATTGCCTCCTCGCCGGTGTCGACGATCAACGCCACGCGTTCGGCTGCCGCGATGCTGGGCATCGAAGCACTCCGCGATCGCCCGGGACTATTTGGCGACGATGTCCCCGGTGCCGAGACGCGCGACGCGGCCCGCGAGAGCCCGGTGCAGGTCTACGCGGGTGTCGAGCGCGTCGATCTGAAGCGGAGCGAGCCGGCGGATCTTGAACTGCTCATCAAGATCCAGCCGGGGCACCACATCATCGCGGCCGAGCCCGGCGACGAGGCGCCCGCGGGCCTGATCCCGCTGCGCGTCTGGACGCACGGCGGCGCGGGCGTCGATGCGTTCGTGGACTATCCCGTCGGCACGCCGATGGACGTGCCCGGTGTGGGCGGCGTGATGGTGCACGAGGGCGATGTCGAGCTTCGCGTCGTGCTCGAGCGCGGCGGCGACTGGTCGGGCAGGCCGATGCTGATGGTCGCGTACCAGGCGTGCTCGGAGACCGCGTGCGATCAGCCGGTGACGGTCGAGCTCGATGTTGCTCTCGATCCGGCGAAGTAGTCGCGGCTCGCTAGAGATCGATGCCAACATCGCGAAGGGCCGCCCGCATCTGCGCGGGCGGGTCGCCCGTGTGGTCGATCTGCACCGCCTGCCAGCCGAGCGTGCGGGCGGTCGCGATGTTCTCGGCGAGATCATCGAAGAAGATGATCTGCGAGCCCGCGAAGCCTGTCGCCTGCTCGAACGCGTGATAGATCTCAACATCCGGCTTGGCATGCCCAAGCAGGTGGCTCGCATGCGGGTGCGCAACCCGCCCCGCCGTCGGGAAGTGCCTGCCGTTGCCTGGTTGCTGGCAAATCCAATGCCGGTGGTTCGTGTTCGAGAGCAGGCCGGTGGTCACTGTGCGGACCGCGAGCAAGTCGTCCATCAGTGCCGACGCGCCGGGGTATTCCTCGATGAGCCACGCGTCGTGGAGCTTTGCGATCTCGGCCGCCGAGTACAGGCCCGCGGTCGCGTCGGCGACCTCGGCGAAGAACGCGTCGCAGTTGAGCTCGCCGCGCTGGTACCGCATCGAGGCGTCTTGCCTGCGTGCTCGCAGCGACTCGTCTTCGACTCCCGCGCGAACGTCGAGCCCGGCGTGGGCGCAGCCCTCTTGCCACGAGCGGCAGATGCGCAGCAGCACGCCGCCCCAGTCAAAGACAACGATGTCGGGTCGGGTCGTCACGGCCTAGTCATCGTCCAGATCGGCGCTGGCCGTGAGCGACGGGCGGTCCGCGGGCGGCTTGATGATCTCGCGGAGCACCGTTGTTGCGAAGGATCCTCGCGGCAGGTCGAACGCCACACGCACGAACGGCCCGTGCTCGTCCATTCCGCCCTCGATGTCGGGGCTTCCGAGCGACACGCGCAGCGGCCGACGCGATCCCGAGACCATGCCCGAGTGCTTCGCGTCATACGCGGAGAAGTCCGCGGCCGACATGCCCAGGCGATCAAGTGCCCGATACTCAAGATCGCGCACCGCGCCAGCCGCGTCGGTCATCTTCGGCCCGAACATGGGCCCCGATGGGCCGATCTCGTGCTTCCGGTTCCGCTCGATGGTGTCGGGCTCGCCCGCGGTCGCCTCGTCGACGGCGAACACGGCGCGATTCTCGAGCATCGCGAGGTCGCCCGCGACGACGCGGTTCCACGTGCCGTCGACCACGCGCGCGTCGAGCACGGCATTGAAGACCGCGGACTGCAACGCGCTGAGGTAGTAACGCGCGGTGGTGTGATCGAGCCCGTTGATGATCTTGCTGGGCGAGCCACGCTTGCGGAGTCGGCGGAGCGCGTAGATCTCGGTGCGCAGGTAGGGCGGCATGAAGTCGAGCGCGGTGTCGTAGTCGCCGTGGTGGTAAGCGATGCGTGACTCGGGCTGGGCCTCGGGGTGGGCCGCGTTCGGGCCGAGCAGCAGATCGAGCGCCTGCTCGTGTTCCATTAGCACGATTGCGCGGCCGATGAGGTGGTTGTTCTCGAGGTGCCCGAAGCGTTGCTCGCCGAAGCGGTTCGGCACGCCCTCTCGCTCGAGCGTGTCGAGCACACGCTTGGCCGAGACGACAGACGTGGGCGCGACGCCGCGGATGCGAATCGAGAAGCGGTTGCCCGCGAGGTGACCGGGGCGGAGCTTGTTGGTGTGCAGGTCGGTCCACATGACCGCGATGCGATCGTGTTGCAGCATCGGAAAGTCTTCGGGGCGCTTGCCGGGCACGTGCACCGAGACGACCTGCCGCGTGATCGCGTGCTTGTCCTTCAGGCCCGCGTAGCTCACGGCCGATCGTGAGACGCCGAAGTGCTTGGCGACCTCGCGGAGCATGTCGAACGTGCTCATGCCGCGCTTCTCGATGAGCATGTAGATGTGCTCGCCCTCGCCCATCGGCTGATAGAGCGGCAGCTCATCGACGAGGAAGTCCTCGGCGCGCTCCTTGATGTGCCCGCCGATACCCGGGATGTCGCCCGTGATGTAGCGGGCGGGCGTGACGTGCGGGTCTTGATCGCGAGGGGTTGCGCCCTGGGGTGCGGTGTCCACGGGTGTGGGAGCCTTCCGGTGGTCTGGTTGTGTGTCGATTAGATATCGACGTCGCGCGATGCCGACTCGAGCACGTGCTCGGCGACAAAGATCGGCACATCGCCCGCGATGCCCAGCGCGATCGCGTCCGAGGGTCGGCTGTCGATGTTGACCACGTCGCCCGCGGCGCTGACGACGTTGAGCGTGGCGTAGAACGTCGAGTCGTCGAGGTTCGTGATCGTGATCGACTCGAGCCGCCCGCCGAGCTGATCGATGACGTTCGCGAGCAGATCGTGGGTCTGCGGCCGCTTGATCTCGACGCCCTTCAGGCGGCGATCGATCGCCTGGGCCTCGGGCAGCCCGATGACGATCGGAAAAAACCGCGGCTCGCGGTCGGGGTCGTGCCCGTCGAGCACCTCGGTCAACTCGATCACCTGGAAGTCGGTGAGCTCGCGGATCAAGATGCGGCTGAGTTCCATACGAACATGCACGGGCGCGGCCCTCCGCGTGCATGGTGCGTCAGGCGACACGCGAAATCAAGCGGCCGACACCTCCCGGCGCCCCCCGGCACCGCGGCACCCCGGCTACGCTCGCCCCACGCCATGTCCGACCTCGTGCGACACGCCATCTTCTTCACGCTCATCGCCCTCGCGACGGCTCACTGCGTCTACTGGATCGCGCTGATCGCGCAGGTCTGGCGTACGGCCGCGGCGGTGCCCACCGCGCGGGCGGGCCTCGCGCTCGCCAAGCAGGCGCCACCGACCGGCCTGGTGACCGTCATCGTGCCCGCCCACAACGAGTCGGCCGTCATCGCCGACCTGGTCACGAGCCTGCGTGCCCAGACGCACGAGCACCTCCACGTGGTGCTCGCCCTCGATCGATGCACGGACGACACGGCCGACGTCGCACGCACCGCGATCGCCGGCGACCCCCGCTTCGAGATCATCGAGCTCTCGCAGTCGCCCGGCGAGTGGGCCGGCAAGGTCAACGCGGTGTGGCAGGGTGTCCAGCGGTCGCGATATGTGCCGCTGTCGGAGTATCTTCTGTTCGCCGACGCGGACTGCACGCTCGATCCGAGCTGCATCGCCGCGACCGTCGCGCTGCTCGAGGATCGCAAGCTCGGCATGCTGAGTCTCGCGAGCACACTCACGCACGACACGTGGTTCGAACGGCTCGTCCAGCCGGCCGCCAGCTTCTACCTGATGAGCCAGCACCCGCTGCTCCGCGCCAATCGCCAAGACGCCCGCAAGCGAGCGTTCGCCAACGGCCAGTTCATGCTCTTCACGCGCGATGCCTACCGCTCGCTCGGCGGGCACGCGGCCGTATCGACCGAGCTGCTCGAGGACCTCGCGCTCGCGCGGCTCATGAAAGATCGCGAGATGCCGCAGGGCGTGCTCGTGTCCGACGGCATGGTCACGTGCCGCATGTACGCGACCTGGGCCGAGTTCTGCCGCGGGTGGCGACGCATCTTTATCGAGGGCGCCAAGCGCCGCCCCGACCGCCTGCGCAGGCAGGCCCTGCGATGCCAGCTCGCGTACGCCGTGCTGCCAGCGAGTACCGTCGCGCTGGCCGGTGCCGCGTCGTTTCTCGTGACCGGTGCCGGCGCGACGCTCGGCACATCGCTCGGCGTGGCGGGTGTTGCGATCTGGTTGTTTGGTGCGGGCTGGATCTATCGCATGGGCCGGTCGCCGCTGTGGCTCGTGCCGGGGTTTGTCGTCGGTGCGTGGCTGGTTGGCGGGATTCTCAGGCGTGCCGGGCGTGATCTCGCGCGGGGCAAGGCGGTCGAGTGGGCGGGGCGGAGCTACGTCCGCGAGGTCCGAGACTAGACCGCGCTGGCAAGCGATACGATGCCCACCGATGCGTATCCGCCGCAGCAACGCCGCCGAGCCCCGACTCGAGATCACCCCGCTCATCGACGTGGTCTTCTTGCTGCTCACGTTCTTCGTCTTCGCGTTGGTGCTGATGGTTCGGGTCGACGTGATGGGTGTGCAGCTACCGGCGCTCGGCGAGGCCGACGCGGCCGAGGCGGGTCCGGTCATCAGCGTGACGATTGCCCGCGATGGCACAGCTCGCATCGACAGCGAGACGATCGAGCGCGAAGACCTCGCCGCGGTCGTCCGCGAGCGACTGGATGCCGAGGAAGACGCGCGGCTCTTCCTCGTGCTCGACGAACGCGGCGTGATCGCCGACCTCGTCGATGTGATGAACCGCCTCCGGGCCGAGGGCATCACCGACCTGCAGGTCGTCGGCCGACCCGCCGACAGCGAATAGCGGCGGGCACGTGCGCATAAAAAACACGCCCCAGCCAATCGGCCGGGGCGTGCGAAGGTGTCAGTGCGAGGCGCTGGTCGGCTTACTGGTTCTTGTAGATATCCAGCGCGGCCTTGAGCTCTTCACGCATGCCCGCATCCTCGGCCATCTCGATGGCCTTGGTCTGCATGGCGATCGCGCCGGCCTTGTCGCCGGTGTCGAAGTGCGCCTTGGCGAGCGTGTCGAGGATCGACGCGTCCTTGCCCTCAGCGAGCGTGTTGGCCCGGGTGGCGATCGTGCGTGCCAGCTCGGGGTTCTTGCCCTCTTCGGCGGTCAGCAGCATCCACGCGGCGCCGTTGAGTACCTGGGCGTTGTCCTTCGCAAGGCTGTCGCGGAGACGGGCGGCATAGGCGTGCGCGGCGGGGATGTCCTGCAGCTCGGGGCTGACCATGAGCATCTCGAGCTTGTTGACGGCATACACGCCGTACTCCTCGGCGTCGAGCTCAACGACCTCGTCGAGCTTGTCGAGGGCGAGCGCCTTCTGGTCGTTCTCCCAGAGCGCGTTGACCTCGGTCATGATCGCCTGGGCCTTCGCCTCGTTCGCGGCCTTCTTCGCAGCGGCCTCGGCAGCCGAGCCCATGTCGTAGTTGCCCGCAACGATCTGCGCGAGAGGTGCGTCCATGCCCATGGGGTGGCCCATCCACGCGACCTTGCCAGCCTTATCGACGATGAACGCCGAGGGAATGCCGCGACGGCCGGCGGCGGTCATCCAGTTCTCGGCCATCGAGGTGCCGCTCTCGATCGCGACGGTGTAGCCCATCCGCTCGCCCTGCTTGGCGACGAAGTCGGTGACCATGTCGGTCCGGGCCTTGCCCTCGGCACGCTCCCAGATGTTCACGCCGATGACCGTGGCCTTGTCGTCGTACTGCTCTTGGAGTTTGGTCAGGTGGGGGAACGCGTCGACGCAGGGCTTGCACCAGGTCGCCCAGAACTCGACGACATAGACCTGGCCGTCTTGAAACTCGGTGATCGGGTCGCCGTTGACCCAGGTGCCGATGGTGAGGGCGGGGGCGGGATCGCCGACGCTCAGGGTCGGGGCGTCCTGCTGGGCCACGGCCGAGGAGACCATGGCGACGGCGGTCGCGGTGAACAGGCTCAGTGTGCGAAGCATGGGTGCAATCCAATCTTGGCTGGTGTGATCGAAGTCCGGGCCGCCCGGCGGGCGGCGGGAGTGTCACAAGGGCAAATTTCCGGGCCGGCTCGATGCCTCGCGATGCCCGTTACGGGTCACAATACACAACCAACCCGCGCCCATCGGCATTCATTCCCGCTCGCGACCGCCCGGTCGTCCACTCAGGTCACACAACCGTGACGCACGAACCCACCCCAACCACGCCTCGGCCCCAGCCCTACGCCGACGCTGCCCGCCGGCGGCTCGCGATCGGCGGAGCGCTCAGCGTGCTCACGCACATCGGGGTGGCGCTCATTCTGATGGGCGTGCCACCGACGGCCGCGGACGCCGACCAGCCCACACGCGTCAATCGGCTCGACCCTGCGTCGCCGACGCCGCCCAAGGTCGACCTGGGCATCGAGCGCTCGACGGCAACCACCATGAACTGGGTGGGCTTCGAGGAGTACCAGAAGCACGTCGGGCCGCAGAGCGAGGTCGATCAGGCGGCGCTGGCTCGTGCGCCGGGGCTGCCGGGCGACCCGACCGTGCCGCAGCACGCGGTGCCTCCTCCGCCCCAGGCGCAACCGACACGTGAGCCAGAACCCCAGCCCGAGCCCACGGCAGTGGCCGAGATGCCCGTTGATGTGCCAACCGAGCCCGCAACGTCCAGCCCGGTGCCCGCGGACGTGCCCGCCCCCGCCGTCGCCGACGTGCCCGAGCCGGACGCGATCGGAGGCCCGGTCGTGATCGATCAGGCCATCCTCGATCAGCCCGAACCGGCCGCGCCCGCTCTCGCGCCGAGCGAGCAGCCGGCGACGGAGACCCAGCCAGCTAAACCGAGTCCCCAGCCCACGCCCGAGCCCAGTCCAAAGCCCAGTCCCGAAACCAGCCCCGAAACCGCTCCTGAAACCGAGCCCGATGCCGAGCCGGTCGAGCCCAAGCCGGCCGGTGGCGGCGGCGCCGAGTCGCCCGCCGAGCCGAGCGAGAAGGAGTCGGACGCGGCCGCGATCGAGTCGGCCATCGATGTCGTGCTGGGCCGCCCTCTCGCGGCCGAGGGGCTCGAGATCATCACCCGCAGGCCGAGGTTTGCCACGACCACGCTGCTGACGGCAAACCCGAAGTCGCCGGTCGTCCTCATCACGTTCGGCCGCGACGGCACGGTCATCCAGGCCCGCTTCGCGATCGACGGCGACACCGTCCTCGATTCGGGCAACATCGACGTCGATCAGCCGCTGCTCGACGCGATCTACGGCTGGCGTGCGAAGGGAGTGGCGATCGACGACCTGCCGGTCGATGATGAGGCCGGCGTGACTATCTCCATTCGTATTGCGTGGACAGGGCTGTGATCAGAAACGTGGTCAACTCGCTCATCGCGGCCGTTGCCCTGTCAGCGACGGGAGTCGTCGCGTCGGCGCAGTCCTCCTCGACCACATCTGCGGGGACCGGCCCCGGACGGGCGGTCGATCCGGGTGTGGGCGATCGCCCGATGGGCGCGGGCGGGCGACTCCAGCCGACCGACCTCCGCCAGCCTGTGGGCTTCCAGCAGGTCTACGCCTTGCCCGACGGCGGCTTCGCCCGGCAGGACGGCGCGATCACCGCTGTGTTTCCGCGATCGGTCTACGTCAACACCCGCCTCGGGCAGCGGCCGACCGTGCCGCCCGGCACGGTCTTCCGCATCGGCTCGGGCGTGCCCGATTGGGCGGTCGGTGCCCAGCCGGGTGAGGCGGCCGAGCCCGCCCTCCGCCTCGCGACCGCGTCCGCCCTCGCGACCGATCCGCGCACTCCGCCGGAACCAGCGGCCGCCGCGATGTTCGCGTCCGGGACGATCTTTGAGGACGAGTTCTACCGCCGCGTGCGCGTGGCGGATCTCGTGCTTCGGGCATCTCGCGTTGAGGGCGACTGAAACGCGGGCGGCGGTTTACCCATGCATCCGTGTGACACGCCCGCCGATCGGTCGGGTGCGATCAAGATCGATTCACCGCAGGTGAGGGGAACGCAATGCCAGATCGACGCCACCGCAACATCATTCAGAAGGTCGCCGCCCGACGCACGGTTGCTGTCGCAGCGGGCGTGCTCGTCGCCTGCTCGCTCGTGGGCTGCATCGGAGGCTCAAGCACCAAGACCTCCGGCACGTTCGTCGGCGCCGAGACGATGGAACGCATCGAGCCCGGCGAGACGACCGCCGACCGCGTCCGCGCGATGCTCGGCCAGCCGTCGCGCGTGAATAGCACCGACGACGGCTCGCAGATCTGGGTCTACCAGTGGAAGCGCACCGCCAAGGGTGGCGGCATGGTCTTCCCGATCGCCTTCGGCAACTCGTCGACCGAGACGTCCGGCCGGGCGTATGTCGAGGTCCGCGAGGGCGTCGTCGTCGACGCCTGGCGGGACTAATCGCCTGCTCGCAGGGCGGTAGACCTTAGTCGCTCGGCGTCATATCGCCGTTGCCCGTGCCCGAGATCGAGTCGCGCATCGACGTGTCGGCGACGAGGTTCCGCATGCGGTAGTAATCCATGATGCCCATGTTGCCCTGGCGGAACGCATCGGCCATCGCCTTGGGCACCTCGGCCTCGGCGAGGACCACCAGCGCCTGGTTCTTCTGCTCCTCGGCCTTGAACTCTTGCTCTTGGGCGAACGCCAGCGCGCGGCGCTTCTCGGCCTCGGCCTGGAAGCGCTTCTTGTCGGCCTCGGCCTGGTCGGCCTGCAGTGCCGCACCGATGTTCTGGCCCACGTCCACGTCGGCGATATCGATCGAGAGTATCTCGAACGCGGTGCCCGCGTCGAGCCCGCGGGCCA
>ERZ1740070.180-NODE-180-length-44503-cov-15.398623_pt1 | contig 44503 bp, 28 predicted proteins | sample MGYA00581734_ERZ1740070 | MGnify/ENA primary metagenome ERZ1740070 (study PRJEB43018, sample SAMN04849744) | marine metagenome | isolation source: floating plastic debris | place: Pacific Ocean | collected 2008-09-01 | study: EMG produced TPA metagenomics... | reverse complement strand
AAATACAGCCTGAACAGGTCTCTTCCAAGAAAATAATGTTTCTCAGCAAAGCCTACATAATTCAAAACCAAAATGGATATTACTTCATTACTCTTACAGTAGTTTATTGGGTAGACCTTTTTAGCAGAAGAGAATATAGGGATATAATAGTTGATTCCTTGAATTATTGTGTTAAAAGTAAGGGACTCGAGCTGAATGCCTGGGTGATCATGTCTAATCATGTCCATTTGGTCGGACGCATTGATACAGTGCTAGGGATGTCAGGCTTTTTAAGGGATTTTAAGAAATATACGTCAAAGCAGATCACAGCGGCTATCAAGGAAATACCTGAAAGTCGAAGAGAATGGCTTTTGGATAAGTTTTCCTATGAGGCCCGTAGAACCGGGCGCGCCAAGTACTATAAAGTTTGGAAAGATAGTAATCACGCTATTGATCTGACCAATATTGATATGATGGGTAAGGTTGATTATGTGCATGAAAACCCGGTAAAGGCCGGTATTGTGGAAGAGCCAGAGCATTATCTGTACAGTAGTGCACGAGACTATGCCGGGGTTGATGGAATGGTAAAAGTGCAGGTTATATAAATACTTGTATTTCCGTGCGTTACAAACGCACAGCTGGGAGCGAGGATAAGTTACGGATAACTCTCGTTTTGCCAAGAATGATGTAAGCCCCTGATGTAAAAACTCCATAAAGGCAATAGTCGAGGAACCATTAATCAGGTACTGACCTTCCGGCTAGAAATAACAGTTCTAATTCTGCTTGCTTAGCAGCGAAGGCTGCATTCTGGGCCCTTAGCTCGGCATTAATCAGATTGATCTGAGCTTCTCGTAGTTCAACTGAGTTTGATAGGCCAATTTCGTATCGGTCTTTTGCTATTTCATTATTCTCCTTTGCAACTTCCAGGTTTTCTGTTTCCAACTGTAGCAAATTAAGATTGTTTTGATAGTTTATGAATAGGTTTTTAATGTCCGTTTTAATCTCCAAAAGGCGCTGCTCGTACCTCAACTGAGCGCTTTCAGACTCAATTTTCGCATTCTGCTTTCTACGCTGAAGGTTAAATCCGTCAAAAACCCTCCAACTGGCGCTAAGTCCATAGGTTACATTATCTGTTGTTCTTTCCACGAAAAAATTACCCGGACTTTCTGATCTGGAGTGATTAAAACTACCGAAAACGCCTATTTGGGGCAGCATTTCACTCTGGACAATTTTCTCATTCTGATGATTTATTAGTTGCTGCCTTTTCAGGGCGCTCAGCTCAGGATTTTCATTTTCTACAACGATTAATAATGATGTAAGTGTGATATCCGTTTGAAACGATAATTGGTATTTTAGGTTAAAGTTGGCTGAATCACTGTCCACTCCCATTATTTCCAATAAGTTGAACTTTCCTTGTGCTAAAAGCTCAGACTGTTGAAGTAAAGCAGATTTATCTGAATTAAGATCTACTTGGGCTTGTAAGTATTCCAGTTTGGATGCCTTACCTAACTCATATTTATCTTTTGCAATGTTCAGTCTTTCCTCTGAGAGTGTAACATTGCTTTCAAGCAATTTGAGCCTTTCTTCTTCTGCAGCAGTCTGAAAATAATTGGATCTCAATTGGAAAATCGTAAGTTCGGTTCGTGTCTGTAAATTGTCTACACCTTGAAGGTTTAACTCTTCCAGTTGATCTCTCGCCACAAACATTCTGAGCCCATCAAAAATTGTCCAATCCAACTGTATACCGTAACCCAAGTTATTGGTGTTGGCTCCTGATATTTCTTCACTTTCACCTGAATTTCTGACCTGTTCTATATCTTGTATTCCGTAGGACCGGTTAAAGCTGGTATTTATTTGAGGCAAGAAGCCGGCATTGCCTAGCGTAGTATTATTTTCAGCCACCTCCAGCTCATTGCGAGCTATCTTTATTCCATAATTGTTCTCTAAGGTAATTGAGATCGCATTTTCCAATGTCAGTTGCTCTTGGGCGTTCAGCATGAAGAAACTCGACAAGAACGCTACGGTTAGTAGTAATCTCATATTCTTGCCATCCTTTTCTGAGCGCTTGTAATGACAGTGTAGACAGCAGGGATTACAAATAAGGTTAAAATTGTGGCGAACAGCATACCACCAATTACTGCAATACCCATGCTTACCCGGCTTTCAGCTCCTGCACCCAGGGCTAATGCAATGGGTAGGATGCCAAGAATGGTAGAAAGTGAGGTCATTAATATAGGTCTGAATCGTGACTTGGCCGCGTCTACAATGGCTTCGTTAACATTTAAGCCTTGCGCTTTGCGCTGATTAGCGAACTCTACAATAAGAATACCGTTTTTCGTGACTAGCCCAATGAGCATGATTATGCCTATTTGACTGAAAATATTTAAGGTTTCCCCAAATACATACAAGGATAACAGCGTACCCGCCAGCGCCAGCGGCACCGTAAACATAATGATCAAAGGATCTCTAAAGCTTTCAAATTGCGCGGCCAGCACCAAGTAGATTAAAACGAGCGCAAAGGCAAAGGCGAAGTATAAGTTACCAGAACTTTGTTTGAACTCTAGCGAGGTGCCGGCTAATGCCGTGCTAAACGATCCATCAAGTACCTCTTTAGCTACCTTATCCATCGTGTCAATACCATCGCCCAAACTGTATCCTGGTTTAAGGCTGGCAGATACGGTGGCTGAAGCAAAACGATTGTAACGATAAAGTTGTGGTGGAGTAGTGCGTTCGCTGAGTCTTACCAGATTGTCCATTTGTACCAACTGATCGTCATCATTTTGCACGTAGATGCTTTTGAGATCCAAAGGATCGTCGCGGTCTTCTCGCTCCACCTGGCCTATGATCTGGTATTGCTTACCATCTTTGATAAAATAACCGAAACGCTGACCACTTAAGGAAAGTTGTAAGGTTTGAGCTACATTCCTTACGGATACGCCTAGATCACGTGCTTTATCACGATCTATTTCTATACTTATTTCAGGCTTGTTGAACTTTAGGTCTACATTAACAAAATCAAAAACACCCGTATTATTAGCAGCTGCTAAAAAGTCAGGGATCACAGATTGAAGTTTGTCCAGGTTTGGCGCCTGTAGTACATATTGTACGGGTAGTCCGCCTCGTCTGTTTCCAATGGTTTGAGGTTCTGATACAAACGCCCTGGCTCTTGTGTTTCTGCTTACGCGCGGCTTTATGTCTTCTACAATTTTCTTTTGGGATCTGGACCTTTCCGAGGCGTCCACCAGATTGACCACGGCAAAACCGGAATTCACACTTGAGGAGGCGCCGAAGCCAGGAGAAGTTATGGTTAAAATAGACTCGTTTTCAGGAACAGTTTCTTTTACCAATTGATTAATCTGATCCATGTAAAAATCCATATACTCAAAGGTGGCGCCCTCGGGGCCAGTGGCATAAATCCTGAAATTGCCACGATCTTCCACGGGGGCAAGCTCCTGTTGAATGTTACTGTTTAATATATAAATAGCTGCAGCTGAAACCGCTATTATGGCAAAGGCCATCCACCGCACTTTCATAAAACCAGCGAGCATCTTGGCATAAGTTTCATTTAGCCAAATGAAGAAAGGTTCAGTCACTTCGTAAATCCATTGCTTCTTTTTGCGCTTTTTCAACATGCTTGAACTTAGCATGGGTGTAAGTGTAAGCGCCACGAAACTTGAAATGATAACGGCCCCCGCTACGGTAACACCAAACTCTCTAAACAATCTACCCGTTAGGCCTTCCAGAAATACGATAGGGAAAAACACTGAGGTTAATGCTACGGTTGTACTGATGACCGCAAAGAATATTTCTTTGGCTCCTCTTTTTCCCGCCTCATGTGGCTCTTGCCCGCCTTCAATTTTCGTGTAGATGTTTTCCAGCACTACAATGGCGTCATCCACCACCAGACCAATAGCCAATACAATGCCCAAAAGGGTCAATACATTAATGGAGAACCCAAAGGCGTACATCAAGAAGAAAGAACCTATTAAGCTGATGGGTACGGTAATTATCGGAATGAACGTTGTACGCCAGTCCCTTAAAAAAGCAAAGATGATCAAGGCAACCAGTCCAAACGCGATGTATATGGTTTGTTCCACCTCGGCGATAGATTCCGAGATGTATTCTGTGTTATCAAAGGATATTTGGGTTTCGATATCTGCGGGCAGATTCTTTCTGATATTCCCTAAGCGTTTATAAAACTCCTCTGAGATCTCCAGATTGTTGGTGCCAGGTTGTGGTGTGAGTACAACGATGACCATTGGAACCCCATTATTTTTTAGGATGGTCCGCTCGTTTTCGGGAAAGAACTCTGCTCGGCCAATATCCCTGAACCGCGTAACGCCGTTCTCATCTTCTTTTATGATCAGGTCATTATACTCTTCGGGAGAGTTGAGTCTTCCCAAGGTTCTTACTGAAAGTTCAGTGGCGCTACCCTCGATTCTGCCCGACGGCAATTCAAGGTTTTGAGCGCCTACAGCGTCAAATACATCGAGCGGAGTTACGCGGTAAGCAGCAAGTTTATCAGGATCCATCCATAACCGGATAGAATATCTTTTACTACCCCATATTCTAACTTCGCTTACTCCCGGGATAGTTTGAAAGTTTTCTTTAAATACGTTACTTGCCATTTCTGTCATTTCAAGCAAGTTGCGTTGCTTACTAAAAACCCGTACTCCCATAATAGGCGAGGCATCTGCATCCGACTTGCTTACCACCGGTGGTTCAGCGTCAGGAGGTAGATTACGTACCGCACGTGAGGTTTTATCACGCACATCATTGGCAGCAGCCTCAAGGTCGCTATCCAAATTGAACTCAACACGTATTGTGCTGCGACCGTCTCTTGAGGTGGAGATCAATGATTTAATACCGGCAATACCATTGATGGACTCTTCCAACGGTTCAGTGATTTGTGTTTCAATGATCTCTGCATTAGCTCCGGCATAACTTGTGGAAACAGTAATGATTGGCGGGTCTACGCTCGGGTATTCGCGCACGCCCAAAAAGTTAAACCCAACAACGCCCATAATTATAATGAGCAAGCTCATAACAATCGCTAATACGGGTCTGTCAATACTTATGCTTGAAAGGCTGCTCATTATTCTGATTGAAGATTAATATCTACTTCCATTCCAGGGCGTAACTGTAGAATACCGGTTGTAATAACGGTATCGCTATCAACAAGTCCAGTAGTAACTTGAATTTTATCGGCAGTTCTTAAGCCAGTGGTTACTTCTTTACTGGCCGCCTTACCGTTGGCAAAAACGTACACTTTCTTACCATTTAGCTCAGGTATGATAGCCTCAGTTGGGATCATTATGGCCTCTTCAACAGTTGAGATGGTCAAATTGACGCGTGCAAATTGGCCCGGAAGAAGTTTGTTTTCCGAGTTATCACTTACGGCCCTTACTTTTATTGATCGGGTTTCCGGATCAATTTGTGGCTCAATGGCATAAATGGCCCCTTCAAAAGACTCGTCAAATGCATCAACAGTGAAACTAATCTGATCCCCTATATTCAACTCCGAAATATACCTGCCGGGGATACTGAAATCAACTTTGATCGGATCAATATTATAGATAGTAGCTATTAGATCCGATGGACTAATGTAGCTGCCCTCGCTAATTTCCCTAAGGCCTACCGTACCGCTAAAAGGAGCCCTTATTTTGTGCTTTTCAATTTGTACCTGATTAATTTTTATTTCTGCAATTGAAGTTTGAAGTGTTGTTAAAGACATTTCATACTCTTCTGTGCTTATTGCCTCTTTGGCTAAAAGCTGTTTCTGCCGGTATTCAATATCTTCATTCAGTTTCTTTGTGTATTGAAGCTTTTCAAGCTCAGCCTTAAACTCTTCATCGTTGAGTTCTACAAGCAATTGGCCCTTTATAACCTTCTGACCTTCTTTAAAAAGAATGCTTCGGACAACACCCGATACTTCACTTTTAAGTTCTACGGATTCATTGGCGGTAAGCGACCCTGTTATTCTAAGATCATTATTCAGTTTTTTTGACTGTGCTATTACTGCCAATACCTCCAATTTGTTGCTTTCAGGCGTTATGGCACTGTTCTCTTCGGGTGTTTCACTTCCCTTATCCCACCTTGGGATGATTATAAATCCCAGGCATATTATTACTATAATCGCGATAACGATCTTTGTACTACTCTTCATGATTACGCTTATAAATACAAAACTCATGTTTATCGTTTAAACATGAGTTTTAGATTTTATAAAAGGAATGAACAGAGGATAGGGGGTAAACCTATCTTGATATTTGTCTAGGCTACGACTACTTTGGTGATTTTATCTCCGCCTCGGATTTCATCAATTACCTCAAGACCTTCTACAACTCTTCCAAAGCAGGTATGATTTCCGTCCAAATGAGCCGTGTTATTTCTGCTATGGCAAATGAAAAACTGGCTACCTCCGGTATTTCTACCTGCATGGGCCATTGAAAGAACACCCCGGTCGTGGTATTGATTATCGCCATCTAACTCACAGTCAATAGAATAACCCGGCCCCCCAGCGCCTGTTCCATCTGGACAACCGCCTTGAATAACAAAATCAGGAATTACGCGGTGGAAGGTAAGGCCATCGTAAAAGCCGCTTTCCGAAAGTTTCACAAAGTTATCAACGGTATTGGGAGCGTCCTTTTCGTAAAACTCCACTTTCATAGTTCCTTTTTCTGTAACGATCTCTACAGTTCTCATTTGATTATATTTTTTGCAAACCTATTAAAATTATTGAATCATTGCACACCCGATAAAGATTAAACCTATGCTAAGTCCAACTACTAAAATGAAGCTTATAAACTGGTGGCCACCGATGCTGGGAACCGGTATTACTTTACGTAAAATAGCAAAAGATATGAGACGTTTTGAGGTAGATATGAAACTGCGATGGTATAACCGAAACCTGGTTGGCATTCACTATGGTGGTTCGCTCTACTCTATGTGCGATCCCTGGTACATGTTTATTTTGACGGCTAATCTTGGTCGCGGATATGTAGTGCTGGATAAAGCTGCTAACATTCGTTATTTAAAGCCAGGAAAAGGAACGTTGACTTGTATTTTTGAGGTCTCCCACGAACAGACCGAGCAAATTAAGTCTGAAATTAACCAAATAGGTAAAAAGGACTATACCTTCTTATGCGAGGTGAAAAACGAGGAGGGAGAGGTGATTTGCGAGGTTGACAAAATCGTGTACGTAAGAAAAAAAGATTTCGATTGGGATAAGGTCAAAAATTAAGGGTGAGTTGAAGTGTTAGAGGCTTTTTTTCTTCTTGCTCATCAACTTCATGGTTGAGGTTGGATATCGATAATCCGAGTAAACGGATTCCCTTGGTCAGTGGTATTTCTTGAACTAAATCTGTTATAAGCTTCTTCACCTGGTTTTCATTCTCAATCCAATAATCTACGGTTTTACTGCGTGTGATTATCTGAAAATCTTCATACTTTGCTTTCATAGTAAAAGTCTTACCTTTTGTATTCGAACCGACCATCCTCCTGATCAGTGTTGCCTTTATGGACTCAAGCTTCTCAAGTACTTCTTCCAGAGTTATGATATTCTTAGAAAAAGTATTTTCTGCGCCTAAACTCTTCCTGATTCGGTCAGGATTAACGGGCCGGTCATCTTCGGCTCTGGCAATCCTGTAGTAGTATCTTCCTGATTTGCCGAATCTGCTTACCAGTTCTATTTCACTCCATTGTTTGAGATCTGATCCATGATGAATACCCATTTTGTGCATTTTTTCGGCAGTTACCTTGCCGATACCAAAAAAACGTTCGATAGGAAGCCTTTCAACATAAGCCACGGCCTTTTCGGGAGGGATAAGAAATATACCATCGGGCTTATTCACGTCGGAAGCTGTTTTTGCCAGGAATTTATTTATGGAAATACCAGCGGAAGCCGTAAGATGTGTAGTTTCTTTAATCCGTTGCTTTATTTCTTTAGCTATTAAAGTAGCGGAAGGCAGCCCCTTTTTATTGGAGGTTACGTCCAAGTAGGCCTCATCCAGTGAAAGAGGCTCCACCAAATCAGTATACGTATAGAAAATACTTCTAATCTGATCGGACACCTGCTTGTAAGCGTCAAAACGTGCTTTCACAAAAATAAGATTGGGGCATTTTCTGGCGGCAATTTTAGACGGCATGGCCGACCTTACGCCGAATTTGCGAGCTTCGTAGCTGGCGGCTGCCACTACGCCACGATCTGAGCTACCGCCAACAGCCACGGGTTTGCCTTTAAGGTTCGGGTTATCGCGCTGCTCAACTGAGGCATAAAACGCGTCCATATCTATGTGTATGATCTTTCTAATAAGGCTTTGCTATTTTTTATTTTCCTCTCAACCCGATTTATGTGCCATTCATCGAACAATTTATAAAAATCTGTCGTCTGGTTATAGCTTTATCAAAAACCAGCAAAAATGTTTATCGAAAGACCACACATCGATGATGTTTTGAGCATTTGCTCACACGATCATCTTAACTTATTGTTGATAGCCGAAAACACGGAAATTGATATTGATCAACTCGTTAAAAAAACTGACGAGCAAGGTTACAGCATAGCCGGAGGTATTTTTCCGGGACTGTTGTATAATACCGGAAGACTTGACTACGGTGTACTCCTTGTAAGAATGGACAAAGCTTCAAAAACCATTCTTCAAACACAGATTTCCCGACCAGAAATCTATAAACAACTTGAACCGTTAGGCGACGAATACCAGTCCGCACTCATATGGTTAGACGGTCTTTCCAGCGGTATACCTTCCTACTTGGAACACATTTATAGGCATTATGGGAATGGTCTGAATTATATAGGTGGCGGATGTGGCTCATTAAGTCTGAAGTCACAACCTTGTGTCTTCGATAACAGTGGATTTTACGAAGATGCCGGTCTCTTAATAGCGATGCCAAATAAGATCACTCTTGGAGTGAAACACGGCTGGAAAAAAATTGCGGGACCTTTTCTGGTAAATCAGTCAGAAGGAAACCGGTTAGGTCAGATCAACTGGGAATCTGCGTTTAACATTTACAAGCAAGAGGTCGATAAATACAGCCGTCAACCCTTAACTAAAGATGATTTCTTTGATGTGGCCAAAGGGTTTCCCTTTGGTATTTTTCGGCAAGGTTATGAGGATATTGTAAGGGACCCCATACTTACCGAAGATGAGAAAACGCTTACGTGCGTAGGAGCAATTGAAAGTAACACATTTGTTAATGTTCTTAAAGGCGATCCGGACAATCTCATTGGTTGTGCCAAAGAGGCCGCAGAGGCCGCTTTCATTGAAAATGTAAATTCATCATTAGTAGTGGATTGTATTTCAAGGACACTTTTTTTAGAGGATCGATATACAGAAGAATTAGAAGTTGTACATAATAAATTAAAAACTTTAAATTCCAACATTGGTCTTAGAGGGGTATTGTCTCTCGGCGAAATATCATCTCATGGAGACGGTTATTTAGAATTTTTAAATAAAACCATAGTAGTGGCAGGAATTAGCTAATGGGTTTTGATGCATCACAAATTACATTACTTTACGAGCTCAGTCTTGCTAACACAAGGCACTACAGGCCAATAGACAATGCAAGACAGTTTGTGAACAAGCTTCTATCCCGAAAGGCGCTAAGTTCAGGAGTAGTTTGGTTATTTGATGGGTTCCATCAGGACAGCTTTATTTGCAAAGTGCTTCACGCTATGCCTGATTTGCATAGTGTTAATGCCATTGAGGTAGGCCATGTTAACGAATTTTTTACCGATAATCTCGTAGTTTCTAATCATTCCATTTTTGGAGAGGATATAGACACGGGATACTATGCCTACTTTAAGTTAAATGACATTGGTTTCCTGGAGCTTTTTTCGGATGATGAGAGCAAGCTCTCGTTAAAATCATTAAATCCATTAAGAGACGTGGTCAATCAATTGGCTGTAAGTCTGGAAATCGGGTTTTCTTATCAAAACCTTCAAGACCAAATTAAACAAAGGGAAAAGGCTGAAAAGTCGCTCAGAGCAAATGAGCTAAAATATCGAAATATTATAGATAATATTCAACTGGGCTTGCTAGAAGTAGATAGAGATGAAATAATCACCTACGCTAATAAATCCTTTCAGGATCTTGTGGGTTATTCGCTTGCCGAACTTATTGGTAAAAAAGCATCCACGCTAATTGATTCGGAGGATGCAGCGTCTCTAGACCGCATCAATAGCCAAAATGACCGGAGAACCGTAAAAGTTTCAGGCTCTTACGAACTTTCTATTAAAGATAAGCATGGAAACAAAAAATGGGCTGTCATTAGCGATGCTCCAAATTACGACAGTAAAGGTGAGCACATTGGTTCTATTGGCATTCACCTCGACATCACCGAGCAAAAGAAACTTATAGAGGAGAATGTATTCAAGGATACCAGAATTAAGAAGTTATTCGATATTTCCTTGGATGCGCTTATTTCTATTGATTCCAAAGGAATTATTTTTGAATGGAGCCGTCAGGCAGAAGAAATCTTTGGTTTCACTATGCATGAGGCTATTGGCAAAAGTTTGTCTCATACAATAGTTCCTGTTCAGTACAGAGCAGCACATGAAGGCGGGATGCAACATTACTTGGCCACAGGCGAGGGGCCGGTTTTAAATAAAAGAATTGAGATAACTGCTATACGTAAAAATGGAGAAGAGTTTCCTATTGAATTGACTATTTTTCCATTAAAGTTCAACGAAAAGCATTTCTTCACAGCTTTCGTTAGGGACATCACCGAGATCAAGGAATCTCGTGAGAATATGGAAAAAGCTTTAAATCGACAAAAGGAATTGAATGAACTGAAATCGAAATTTATTTCAATGATCTCCCATGAACTGAGAACTCCACTTACAACGATTAGGTCCAATACAGAGATTGCGAATTACCTTTTAGAGCAGGAGCATGCTCCAGATAAAGATAAGTTGACCCGAAATATCTCGAGAATAGAGAGTAATGTTGAGCGTTTAAATCAACTGATCAGTAACATTCTGATGATAGGCAAGTTGGATGCAGGTAAAGTGCCATTTAATCCGCGGAAACAGAATATTTATTCCCTTATTAAGCAAGAGGTTCTGCCTAACCTATCCGCTCAACCTAAGTTGAATGATATCAATGATCAGCTTGAGAGTGAAGTAGATACCAAATTATTTACTCACGTAATGAACAACCTTATTGAAAATGCCTTTAAATATTCGCCCAATGGCACAACTCCGGAGATTGATCTAAAAGATGGTGGCGACACGGTTTTGATCAACGTTAGAGACTTTGGCATTGGAATTCCTGCCGAAGATCATAATCGTGTCTTTGAGACCTTTTTTAGAGCAAGTAATGTCGACAACATACAGGGGACAGGGCTGGGATTATCTATAGTGAAAGACTATGTCGAGCTTCATGGGGGAAAAATAACATTAATAAGTGATGTTGGAAAAGGAACAGTTTTTAGTATATTTTTACCAAAATAGAAATTATGGCGGCTTACAATATTTTAGTTATTGAAGATGATCCACAAATTGCTGAGTCTCTGGTTGAAATGTTGGAAATATTGGGACATCAGGTACTGACTACCGCAGAATCCTACGATCAGGCCGTTGCGGCGCTCGACAAGGAAAATCCGGATTTAGCCTTAGTGGATATTCAGTTAAAAGGACAGAAAACGGGTATTGATGTAGCAGAACGATTGCGAAATGAGTACAAAGTACCCTTCATTTTTACTACAGCTTACGCTGACAAGGAAACCATTGAGAAAGCCGCTGCTCATAGTCCTTATGGTTATATCGTTAAACCTTATGGCATGAAGGATATTAATGCAGGCATTGAGGTTGCTATTTCCAATCATCAAAATATCAAGTTGCTGAAAGATGAGGAAGGAGAGGTATTCCAGCAGAGTAACCTTTTCGTTAAGGTAAATTCGCGGTTGGTAAGAATAGAGCCTGATAATATTCTGTTTGTAGAAGCTAAAGGCGACTATGTACTCTTCAAGACTCCTGAAAAAGGTTATATCGTTCATTCAACTATTAAAAATATCGAGGATAAATTAGATTCATCACGTTTTGTAAGAGTCCATCGTTCTTACATTGTGAACCTAAGCAAGATTGTAGATATTGAAGAAAATAACTTACTTCTTGGTGACCTGATCATTCCGGTAAGTCGTAATCAAAAGCCTATCCTATTAAGTAAGCTTAATACTATTTAGTTTCAACGGGATTTAGAGAAGGAAGTCATTCCGTAGCAAGGCTAAGGAATCTTTTCCACAAAGAAGATCAAGGGATATCTTCCTTTATTGTAAATCGTTCTGTTTTACTATCTCACCCACTCAATAAAGGCGTGTTACTCATTGCATGGTAAAAACGTCTCCATACATCCTATCCATGGTCTGTGTCCCCACAGACCGCATCTACAGTGTTTCTGGCAAATTCGTACATCAACATTACCCTACCACTCAGCTTTTAACTCCTTCCACTAGTCGAAGTTTCCAAATCCCACCTTTTCTGTGCTCTAAGTTTGAAGAAAATAAAAAGCTATGGAAAAGGTCACAACCTCCCTTAAAGGAAAAATAACTGCTGAAAATGTTCAGCGGATAAGAAGAGACTTAGCCGACTCAATCTCCAAAGGTGATAACATAAATATATGCTGCAGAGCTGTAGACAAAACAGACCTGGCAGGGTTCAATGCACTTGTTATCGCCCATATGGCCGCCGTAAGAGCAAATAAGGCATTACAATATATTAACTGCCAAGAGCCGAAACTTGCTGATTTCATTTCTCAAACTCAGTTCGGTCATGTCTTCGTTTCTTAATCGAAGAGCCTTAACCCAAAAGTTGAAGACGGGAATAGGGGGTGAGCTAATTTTTATGGCGAGCTCCCTAGTTGTAAATGCAGGTAACTACTACTACAACCTTTTTCTGGGTCGCTCGGTAGGTCCTGAAATATTTGCCGAGACTGGTCTTATCGTCACTTTTCTTCTCATTCTTTCTTTTCTGGGAATGACGATGCAGCTGACGGCCGCGAAATATATTGTAGAAATGGAAGGTAGGGCACGCAGCGGACTACAGGCGATCTTGTCGAAGATTAGTTTATTGATCGGACTTACTCTAGCCATAGTTCTGTGGCAAGGTTCGGAGATGGTAGCCGCTTTCTTCAGTATTCGATCTGAAGGTATAATCCCTGCCTTTGCCATTGGGGTTACCGCTTACTTCTACCTGAGTGTTATGCGTGGTGTACTCCAGGGGCAGCAGCGCTTCAAAAGGCTGGCGCTTTCCTATCAAGTGGAAATGGTCATGCGCTTTGTGGTAACGGTGATCCTTATCTTTGGATTTGACTCATCCGCACCATTGAGTGTCAGCATCGCTGTTTCTGCCTCCATACTGGTGGGGGCCCTAGTTTGTGGAAAGCCGGTTCTTTTTAACAAGTCATTTCGCATGAAGCAGTCAAAACCTATTCTCGTGTTTTTACTCTTCACATTAGGTTATGAACTGGTTCAAATGATCATTAACTATTTCGACTTACTGTTGGTAAAACACTACTTCGATGCGTTCCAGGCAGGACAGTACACCTCGTTATCCCTCATAGGGCGCATGGTATACTTCATCGCCTGGATGTTTGTTATGCTGCTTTTGCCTCATGTGGTCAATGCCCGTAAGGCCGGTAAGCCGTATAAGCATCTGTTGACTCAATATCTGGCGGCTATTGGCTTGTTTGTGGCTATAGCCGTAACTGGATGTTATTTATTCTCCGAGGAGCTGGTATTAATTATGTTTGGCGGGCAGTACCTGGCCATAAGCCCGTTGCTATGGAAATATGCACTGGCTACCGGATTGTTCGCATTAGGCAATATATTCATCTATTATCATCTGTCTCTTGAGAATTATACTCCCGTTGGTATAGCGGCTTTTTTTGCTGCGTTAATGGTAGTCACTTTAGGTAGTTACCATGACAGCATTACCCTGGTTGTGACCGTGCAGATCATTTTTATGGGCTTGGCGCTAGTGGCACAGTTTCTCTACCATTTCGTGAAAACGACGCATTATCGAAACAGATTATTCATTTACCGAAGCGTGCCTTCCACTCATCGAAATATTAGCTATAAGGAAGACTGCCACGGTAAATTCGCTTAAACATTTAGACCATGAAGAAGATTTTTTATGCACTGATTTTTTGCGCCGTTGCTCTTTCGGCTCAATCTCAATACCAATACCTGGGCACGTATGATGCGCAAGGTGTTCCGGACTATTTAGAAGGCTGGGACGACATTTCAGAACAGTTGTTGGCTAATGTAGGCGCAAGTTTACCTGAAGGTAAGCCGGTTCCTACGTTTAATCCACACCTTATCTCCGCAGGATATGATAATGACATCCGACTAATTGATAGCGCTGACGTATGGGTGACTTTTGTAGGGGAAGGAGCTGGTTACCGCAATGTTTTGGGTTTCTATACCTATGACCTTGATTATCCCTACACAAGTAGTCCGCCAGAAGATGAGATAACTATCATTTTTCCCAATGTATCCGCACAAGGAAGCGGCGGTGGCTTAGTTGCAGGTGACAAAGTAAAGATTGGTACATTTCCCGCCAATACGGGAATCGGTTGGGTACTGATTGCCAACGGCTGGAAAGGCGCCGTTACTAATGGCAATTGGGTCTTATTTTCAAATCCTGACTTTAATATGGAAAGCGATCCGGCAGAACGATTTCACAACGTACTGCTTAACGATGCTGAGAATGATCTTATTGTATTGGGTTTTGAAGATATAAGAAGAGATTATGCCTCCTGTGATCAGGATTTTAATGACGCCCTATTTTACGTAACAGCCAATCCGATCACTGCCATAGAGCGAGAAAACTTTGCGGAAATCGTGGAAGCTACCGAAGTCAGTTCAGGAAATGACGGCGGGCTGGAAAGCAATGGTGATTTGGCTTCTTCCATTGCCAAGCGTAATTATCTTCGAGCGGGTAATGTCACGGTACAGAATAAAAAGAGCCGACAAATTGGATTTAGTAGATACAAAATCGCTAAACATGGCAGGAAGGCGAGCCTGGAGAAGTATTTCCCTGCGCAAGGTGCGCTAGGTGAAGAAGAGGTCTATGTAAGTAGCCCTACGGATCTGCTTGAACTTACTAATGCCAAAGAGGTCTTCTCTGCCGACTATTACATAGGTGAAAGCAGGGTAGCGGCGGCCCTTGTAATCGCAACGGATGGCAAGGTGTATAGCCATAACAAACATATTTGTGATCGTTTAAATGGTTCTAAGGTACTGGAAGCCCGATATGTACAATTGGAAGGCCAGCCGATTATTTATGTCAAAATAGTGCGTGACAATGGTGACATTGAGCATGCGGCCTGGTTTTCCGCCAAGGAGCTTGCGGCGAGTTACGAAATCCTCAGCCTTTGGAACATTGACGACTATCCCGATGGTGATTATTTGAATTTCCAGACCTGGGGATCATCACCTGCTCAGGTTTTCGGTACGTTGAGTCATATACTGCAAGAGATGAGCGCAGAGAAGACCATGGAAAAGACAGAAATGTCTACGGAACTTCCGGAGCTTATCGTGACTCAAGGATCTTATTCGGCCAAAAAGCTTTCTCTGGAGATATTTAACCCTAAGGGATTAACGGTAGCTACCTTAAAAGCCAATTACAGCGAAACCGAGCAATCGCCACGGTATGATGTGGAGTTCAGCCTTGCGCTTACCGGAGTCCGTTATGAGACAGTGCAAGTGGAAATCGGAACTATCTTTGACGCCGGGATTTCGTTGATCACTGCTGACGATAAAAATCATGATGCGCTTTACCTGGCAGACGGGGCCTGGGGTATTGATTACAACCCGGACAAAAGCGCGGTAGTGCGTTTTGACCTTGCTTCAGGGTCATATAATGCATTGAAGGAGGAGCATCTTGTCGAACGAAATTTTGAAGTGGCGGGAGAGAGTAACGATGTAGTTAACGTATTCCGAAATATTTTGGCGGGAAACCGTACATTGGATATCTCCGCTTATACCTCGTTAAGCTTTGAAATGAAAAGCGCCACTGACATTGAGATCAGTCTTATTGAAGAGGGGTTGGTCGACTGGAATGACCGGCTTACTGCGGTGGTTTCAGTAACTGAGGACTACCAGGAACAAATTGTGCCTCTTATTAACTTCAGGAGAAACGGAGAGGGTATCAGCGAAATAGGTAAAGTGAGGGCCATTGTATTTTCTTACGTCAACAAGAGTGGAAACAGGGAGGCGTTCAGCTTTGGCGCCAGGAACACCACATTTGGCCGAAAGGAATTGGTGACAGCCGTGGAAGCGGACGATTTACAGAATGTGCCTTTCAAATTGTACCCAAACCCTGCCATGGATCAGTTAAAGTTGGTCATTGAGCAGGAGCGGGTTGATAAATTGGAGCTTTATAATACCAGAGGTCAAAAAGTCTTGGAGCGTCTCAACTTATTAACACAGGAGGGTATTCGTTTGGATGTAGGTCCAGGTCTCTATAAAGTCATTGTACATGCAGCGGGAGGAAGGCAGCAGGCTTCTTTGCTGGTGGAGTAGTTGCTTACTTTGCTGTGTGTCCATCAGCCCTGACGGGACAGTCAGGGCTTTTTTAGTTTCCAAGACTAGTTCCACTAAAAAAGGAAGAGAAATGATCTGAGAGCTTTGATGAAGTTTGGAGTTGGAAAAAGTGCGGCAGTCCCTAGTTTCAGAAGATTACCATGACTTGCCTAGGTGCAAATTAGCGCTGAAGAATCGCAAATCTTACTTCCGTTTTAGGATTAAGGGCTGTTAAATCCGACTCAGCTTTCTAGGTGTCTTGCACAATTCAGATGAAACCTGGAAGGTCTTAGAATATGTCTGTTGATACTTATCTATTACGCCTAATCCACTACTATTTCATGTTCAGCGCCTATCATTTTATTATTAATGGTGAAAGCCGTATGATCATCACCATTCAGGGTGATGGCAATTTTATGGCGCCCCTTAGGCAGGTCTCCCAGATAGAACCAGTTGGAGTACATTCTTCCGACTTTTTTTCCATTAACATAAACATGAATATGCCCCTGATTTTCTTTGTACGATTGCCCGGAATGTTCGGGGGTAAACGCCCAGTTTTTCAATTTGACCCGTAGATTATACCCCATTTCCATGGCTTCTTCCTTGACTTCCATAAGCGTAACTTCCGGTATCCGTTCGGATTGCGAAACGTCAACCATACGCAGGTCGTGGCCATTTATAGCGCCTGAAGTCGTAGCCTTTTCTTTGGCCCAAAGGTGTTGCTGATCGGAAACGGTTTTGTAGGCAAATAAAATGACTAGCGTGATTGAAAGATAAGACAGGTTACCCAAAATTAATTTTTTAGCCGTGGTCCACATGCGATTGATAGGTGGCTTGTACACCCCTTCGGTACCGGTGAGTATGAAAAGTATGAGAATGGCATGTAGGGAGGTGTGTCCAATGATTTCTACCTTACCAAAAAACAAAGATGAAGTGATAAATACAAGAGTAATGACTGCGGCAAGTAATCGTTCTAAGGCTCCGAACAACATCACAAAGCCTAGTCCTATTTCTACGAATGCCGCAGCCTGAATAAAAAAATTATGAGGAATGCCCATCGCTAATTGTGGCTGCTGTTCCAGTATTTGTAGGGTCCACGAAGGGTAATAGAGCTTTTCAAAGGCAAGCCAGATCAATGAGAACCCCAAGGTGATGTAGAGTGCGGGAATGGCGCTCTTACTAATTTTTACATTGTTGGAATGGATGGTAGCAAGGTAGATGCCGATGCCTACAAAATGAAGGTAATCGAGCATATAGAAAAAGCCATAATCCACAATACAGTAGATGTAAAGCCCAATCAGTAGCACACCTGAAAGCGCCGTTGTTACAGGAATTAAAACACACAGCGCAATAAAAAATTGTAACCAAGGCAAAAGGTCAGACTTTGCGCTTAACTCGGGTGTAAGTACGGCGCCGTTGACCCATGCGACAAAGAGTACGGTAAAAGTAGCTATGGTGATGACATAATGGCCGTACTTTTTTCGTTCGTCGAGCCAGGTATTAACTTTCTTATTCCAGGCGGCCTCATTGATCTTATTGTCAAGAACAACCAGTAATGAGATCACTACGAGACTGAGGGCGGTTAATCCCCAATATGTTAGATTAGCAACCTCTCCGGTGGTTTTGGATTGTTCTAAAAAGGTAAAACTGGAAAACCACTTCACATGCGCCATGAGGTCCAGCGGAAAAAGCAGCGTCATAAGCGCTAAGACATATATCAGTATCCGTAGCTTCATGTGTGATTGGTTAATTGTATTTCTATTCATTGTAATTCAATATGACTACGGCAATCACAATTTATCGCCTCCACATTTCTTTTAAAAGCATGGTATCACATAATGTTTCTAATAAAACCATTAGGTTTCGACGCCTGGAATTCAAAAAATGAGCGCGAACGCGGTGACTAGCGATAACCTAAAAAATACCATTTCTATCTGTAAGTAAATTTATGGGCTGTTACTCACTTATTAACCATAAAATAGTCCTTATTAGTTGTGCCTGAACGATTTTTTATTTGAAGCATTAAATCGGCCGTTTTATACCGCATGAAGCCGTTCTGCCCGCGTTTTCACTTCGGTCGGAAGGTGTCGCTTAACCTACAACCAGTTATTTCTCAATTTACTGGCAATGGTGTAAAACGGTCGTGGTCGTGCCTAGTGCAGTTTTCAAGGCGCCTTACTTTCCACTAACTAATAATAATACTCAATTTTAATTATTTTTAATTTATTGCTAAATACCTCACAACGTAAGCCAATTCAATTGCGATATACTAGTTTACCATTCCAAAGATTTCATCGACCCATTGAGATATTTTCTTTGAACTCTGTTGATTCTGGCTTGACGTCTTCGCCATTTGGTTTTATCCATTGTATCATCCCAAAATAATATCTGTATCCCTCTTGGTTGTTTTTTCTTGATCGTAACTGGAGCCATTTTTTAGTAAGGCTATCAAAACTATTTATTTCTGCTCAGAGTTTTTCAAGTGAAAACTCCGAAATCTCGGACACTAAATGCTTGGGCCCCTTTCAAGTCTCTTTGAGGAGGAGTGAAATTCTCGGCAGAGTTGTGACCCTATGTTCAATCATTTTTTATCGATTTTATGTTATATTTTATAAATTTTATAGTTGAAATTTACTATACTACGCTTAAGCGAGATAGACGTTTTAATTGGTAAAGAATCTTTAAATACAAATGATAAAAGCACAAGTTAATTTCTTTCACTTTGCAGGTTCTCTCATAGGAGGAATAATTTTTTTAGGAAGCGCTCTTATTGGATTTGGGACCATTGTTTATCTTCATTATCCTTCTCAATTTCAAACTGACTACTTATCTTCTATTTTTTCTATTGGGTATGGTACATTTTTGTTAAGCCTTGCTTTGGTAGTTGGATATATTATTTCCTCATTTAGTGTTAAGTATTACTTTGATAAAGCTAAAAAAAGGATAGAATACCGTGATTTTATGAATGATTTTAGTGAAGTTCTTGGATTCGATTTACCTGGCTTGAACAATAAAGGTAGTTCAGTTGCGCTTGAACTTCAAGTACATTTAGCTTTTGCACAAAGTGTTGGGCATCCCATTAGTCTTTATGATTTAGCTGGAAGAGGAAGATTAGCCGGTTCATCTGCGTTTAATGGATTATGGATTTTTTTAGTAGCTCTTGGTGTATTGCTCACATCATTTTTTTCGCAAGTATCTACAGAATCAGCAGAACGGCTTTTTATTGTTAGTTCAATCGTGGCTATTTTCGGTTTATCTCTTTTTATTACTGGGCATATGATAGCAATACGATCATGGACGGCATATTTGACTAGAAGGGACATTCATAGTGTTTTCAAGTACCAAGATAGTGGTATTGTCCAAACAAGTGATCTAAAAAACATAGTCTCCAATGCCAAGAACTTGTATAACTTTAAGAGTCAATCTAAAAATACTGTTTAGGTGTGCAGTCGCCAAAAATAGTTATTATATTATCCATTTTTTAAGTGCGTATAGTCAACTGTAAGCGGTTTTAGTGAAACAAAAAAATCCCCACTCTCTCGAGCAGGGATTCCGACCACAATATGTCCCCAATAGCCGTTGGGAACAATTTCTTAATATGCTAAGCTGTTCGCATAACTCTGCCGAAGTGCAACAGGTACCAATCCGCAATCTCACTCATATCTAATGAGGCCGCCGCCTGGTAATTTTTAAACTCCAACGCCTTGCGGTAGGCATTATCGGTCACTACTTTTTCTACGGCATCCGCCAGGCTGTCTACGCTTTTAGGCTGGAAGTAAGCGCCAGCATAGCCTTCCGTATCAATAAGGCGTTCCAGGTCGCCCAACTTAGGTAATACCGCTGCTTTGCCATACGAACCGGCCTGGTGCAATACACCTGAGCTTCCGGTGGTAGATGTGTAAGGAAAAACTACAGCGGTGCTGTCGGAAAAGATCTTAGGTACATCTTCCTCCGCCACATACCCGGTAAAGGTGATACCCTCTACATGACTGTACTTTTCCTCAACTTCTTCCAGGTAGCCCTTTACATTGGGGTTGTCCGTACCAGCGATCACCAACTCAATAGGAAGGTCTGTACGGCTTCTAATCTTATCCACTGCCTCAATGAGTATTTCTACTTTCTTGTAGGTGCCGAACTTGCCAAAGGTCATTACCTTGATGTTTTCTACAGGCTTGTCAAAATTTGGAAGCTTCGGAATTTCGAACGTACCGTGTGGGATCAAAACTACATTCTGAGCCTTGTATTTATTACGTAATGTATCTACATACTTTTCGATGGTGACACCCACTACATTGGATTGTAAAATCAAACGGGTCAGGCATGAACCTATGAAGTTGTAGGCCTTCTGAAGTACTTTGTTATTAGTAAACCCAGCGTTGCTTAAGTCCACTTCTTCGAGGATGTTGTGCAGTAACGTCACTGTAGGAATGCGCAACATTTTCAATACGAAAGGGATCATCAAACCAAGAGCTGCAGCTATTTTTTTATCACCGAACAGCATGAACTGCAGATTCAACAACACTACATCAGGTTGTTCTTTTTTGATGGTCTTGGTAATGCTGTAGATATTTTTTAAGCTGTTGAACGACCAGCACGGGATGAGTTTTACATTACCATCCGTTTGCGGGTAACTCCCGGTTTCCAAGGTATTGGTGAGGACTACAATTTCTTCGATTTCCTCCTTTTTAGCAAAATGTTTGATCAAGTGATATCCATACTCAGAAAGTGTAACATCACTGGGTGGGTAGGGAGAAACGATGGCTATTTTTAACTTTTTCATTGTGGTATTATTTATTTGCGATTTACATGTACTATTGACTGTATTTCTTATAGAAGATCGGGAGCTCTGAGAGCCTGTAGCTCAGGCTAAATCCTGCCTGTGAGAAGCTGAATCCATTATTGGTTACGGCGGATTGCGAGTTGTGCTGCGCAAAGGCCTTCATTCCAAAGCGATTGAGCTTACGCTCTACTTTAAGGCTGGCCCGCCAAGCAAGTATCTCTGTTCCGTCACTGATCTGATATCCGGTTGCGAAGTCGGCTAAAATACTTACCGGAAAAGATTGGCTTTGATCCATGCTGAACCCTACAAACCACTCGTAATTTTGAAATGATCGGGGACTGTAATACTCCACAGGCTTGGACTCGGTGAACGACATCGCTGAAAAATTAATACCTGTCTTGATCATTGGGCTTTTCGTAATGTTCTTATACACTGAAGTGAAAAACAGGTTGCGGGTATTGCCATCACTCAAGCTGGTGTGGTATACCTCAGAGTACCATCCAATCTTCGGGAGCTTCCAAAAGCTGATGTTCTTGATGATGAAGTGGTTCATCGCAATGTTCTGGGCGAGTAGGTTCTTGTTGAAATTCTGAAGCTCCTTTTGCTGGGCCATTACTATTTGCTGGCTTTTGCTCACACGGATATCCGCTTGTATGATATGGTTCATGAAATTGCCATTGAATTCTTTGCTGTGAGCTTTAGCTAGCTCCAATTGGCCATTGAGTTTTATGCGTTTATTCATTCGATAACTGGCTCCGAAACTTACTGCGTTCACCTGTATGCTTTCATCTGTTAAGTCCCCATACTCTTCCATAGCATATCCGGAAGAAACTTTCAGAAGTGGAGTAAGGCTCACCGAAGATATAAGGCCATAACGCTTTCGATAGCTTTTATCACTGGTCTCAGACAAAGTGATTTTTGCTTCTACTTCAGGAGCGTGAGCTGCATTTAAACGGTTTAAAAACCCAATTACATCTTTCTGTCCTGGGAAGTAACCCAATGTTCTGAAAGCGCCTTCATATGCCATGTTATCCATGCCTAAAGCGTGGTTGGCATCGGCCGAGCCCAGATTTCCGGCAAAGGAAGAGGGGTTTTGAGTCAGGAACTGCTGATAATGATCGAGTCCCGCTTCATAATCTGATAGATAGATTAGCATCTGTGCTTTGGCGGCAAGTATCTCCTTACTATCGGGATATTGGGTCTCAAATTCATTCAGGTATTTACTTGCGAGCTTCAGTTTATCATTCCAAAGGAGTGCAGAAACGAAGTGTAATCTCATTTTGAGTAACATGGAGGGGTTCTGCTGGATTTCAAAATTTTCCATTCCCTTCCTTGCAATTTGCAAAGCCGCTTTGTCATCCTTAAGTAAATGGGTAGCGGTACTATTGCCTATGAATCGATCTAGCGTGTTTTCTATGCTATTGGCATAGATGTCCTGGGCTGAAGCAAAATCTTCTTTTAGCAAATAGATTGTTGCTTTTAGCATTAGTGAGTTTTGATCGGCAGGATGGTCCGTTAGATTGGCATTGACAATATCTAGCGCTTCTCCGTACTGACCCCGCTGAGCCGCAAGGTAATCCGCCAGCCCCAGGCGGATGAACTTCCTTGATAACTTTGCCTGAGCATTCTCCGGCTGAATAGCGATTGCCTTGTTGATGATGCCGTAAGCTTCTTCATATTCTTTTAGCATACTTTTACTATTGGCATAGCCCAATAAAGCCTCAAAGCCGGTAGGGTTATCCGCTAAAATCTTTTCATAAATGGCTGTCGCGGGAGCTCCATTTCCATTCCATAAGTGAGATTCCGCCAGGTTTAGAAGCGTCTCTTCGCTGCCTGGCTTCATATCTAGCAGTTTATGAAATACCTCCTGGGCCTCTGCTACATTTCCCGACAAGCCTGTCGCGCGACCATAACAGATCAAAGCCGTGGGGTTGAGTGAATCACTTGCCAAAATATCAGCGAAGAAAGTTTTAGCTTCATTGAATTGGCCCTGTTCCAGCATACGGAAGCCCGAAGTCATATCCTGTGACTTGGCCTGAAATAATAATAGCGTCGCAACGGCTATTGCGGCTACTATCTTTTGAGAATGTTTTACTACATTTTGCATATGATCGGTGGTCATTTGAACGATACAAATGTAGAGGGTAGGGTATAGGTGTTTTAAATGTTTCGATGAATGGGAGAGGATTGACGGTGAGGGGATATTCTTAAGACCTATATGGTTTATAAAATCTTTTAGGTCTATTTTTAGCGAATGAAGGATTAGAAAAGTTTGAACCCAGGTCGTACTACCAAATCTTAAATCACGTGGTGGGGAATGAAAACTTGTTTCGTGTAGATGATAACTATCGTTATTTCTTGAAACGGTATTCCTAATTATATGACTTCAGTATGTGATACTTTGGCTTACTATCTCATGCCTAATCATATTCATTTTTTGTTAAAAACACATAGCGAAGAAGTAATAAAAAAGCATCCCAAGTATGAACTCGATTTTCATAAACTGGTCATGCAGCAACTCAGCAATCTGTTAAACTCATATGCTAAAGCTTGTAACAAAAAGTATCAGCGCAGAGGTGCAACTTTAGGTTGATTTTACTAAAAGGTTTCACGTCAACTCAGATAGTTATTTGACCTCAGTGATTAACTATATTCATCAAAACCCGGTTAAGCATGGTTTTTCTCAAAAAGCAGAAGACTGAATTTATAGCTCATACCAGTCGATAAGATCAACCAAACCTCCCTTGCTCTCCAGGGAAGAGGTGATCGAATGGTTTGGGAATATGGAGGAGTTTGTGGCTTTTCATGAAAGTAACACTGCCGAACTGCTAAAGGAGTGGGAATATTAACGAACCAGACCTACAAGGTTTTCAAAATCTTACAGGTCTATTATTAAACCCCTTCACCACCTCAAACACAGGCTTCGGCTTTCCTTTCTTATCGATTAGCCCGAAGTTTTTCTGAATGCCTTTGCGCCATAAGGCTTTGCCCACCACATTATCTGGGATTTGCTTGAAATCGTAAAGTGTCCAGAGATTGTAGGAAATGCCGGCGCTGTCAACAGTTTCAAATACCTGCTTCAAATAGGTAGCCTGATCTGCATCCGACTTTCTGAATGGATACCACCAGGCATTGAAGCTATGCTGTCCGGTTTCTTCCAATAAAACAGGTTTATCATAGGTCTGATTGAGGTAATTCTTTAATTTATCAGCCTCTTTGTAATAATGAAACGAATAGTAATCCACGGATTCGCCCAGCATCTCCATATATTCCGGAGAGCTCCAGCCAATGGTTACCAAATGTTTGGGGTCATAGGTTTTGATACGTTTAATCATGAAATTCAGCCACTCCTGCACTTCTGCCTTACCATGGTCTTCAAAATCCAGATCAGGTTCGTTTTTGATGTCCCAGGATAGAATGGCCGGATGATCTGCAAAGCGGGTGACAATAGCCTCCGCATGGCGGTCTGATAATGTCCACTGATCCACAGAATAGCCTAAAAAGAAATCAAACAAAGTAACAATCACTTTCAGGTTTTGTTGATCTGCCATCTCAAAGAGGAAACCTAGTTTTTGCAGGTAGTCTTCTTTGACTTCAGCGCCGCCAAATTGTAGATAAGGTACGAAAACCCGGATCGTATTAAAGCCCGCCTCATGAATGAGTTTGAAGTCGCTTGTAAGTAAATCAGCGCTTAAATTAGGCCAGAACTCTTCCCAGGGGAATTCGGCAGGATAGTAGTTGATCCCTTTGCTAACCCATTTTTTACCGCTGTTAATAAACTGATTTTTCTTCGAAGATATAAAGTTGGTCAGAAAGTCCTGCTTTACTTTCCTTTTAGGCAAATCTATAGTAGACCTCGTTTTGTGCCGAACCCGCCAGAAGTTATCTTCTAAAAGTAACATGACATCAAACTGAGCCGAGTCATAGTAACCACTGGCAAATACCTCGTTTTCGTACAGCTGATGATAATTGATCTGGGTATCCTTAAGTACCACTAGCGTTCCGTCTTCTGCATACAGTTCAAGCTTCAGATCGTGACTGATGGTCGTATGGTGAATGGTCTGGTTCAACTCATGGAGAGAAGCGTTTATAAACTGAACTTTTTCTCGGCTTACTTTGGTATAGAAATCATGAATCCCTACCTCCTGACCTCGTGAAAGATACAGGTTATGATAATAGTAAGAAGCGAAATAGTCGTTCGAGATCTTTTTAAGCATATGCTTTTCCATCTCACGGCCCTCGTTGGTATGTGGTTGCCAATTAAATGCGGGCTGATAGAACTCCGTAATGTCTGGGTTTTCGCTGGTCGTAGTTAAACTTAAGTCTTCAGGAGTTTGAAAGTAAGCGATTAACCTTGAAGAAATAATGAAAAGGACAATAGATAACAGTACAAAAAGTCCTGTACTATACACCACATATAATCTTGAATGCTTCATCTTATTACTGCTGTTAAGATTGTTTTTTGGTCGCCACAATTGAGGATCAGGGTATATTCACAAGGCTCCAGGTCAAGACGTTCCAAGTCTAAATGGGCCATACCTCCTTTGGTAAATGCAATGACATTTTGCTGAAGGAAACCGTTTTGCATAATTTGTATTTCTACCGGTGTATGGTCTGCCACGAGTTGCTTATTAAACCCTTTGATAGGTCCTGCTTGGAGCTGATGATTTCCAATCATTTTCGCCTTATAACCTTGGATAGACTTCTTAAAAGTAACAAGCACAGGTGTGGATACTGAAAAGTTGTTAATCCGAGCTTCTACCTTCCATGTTATTGGCTTGATTGGAGCGGGTAGATTGATGGAAGCGACACCTCTAATGATTTCTCCGTTGGCTTGTGTGATGATTCGATTGTTTTCATACACTGTAAAATGGACAAGCGTGCCATCGGAAATGAAATTGTTATACCGGTCTTTGATAGGCGAGGTATAGACTTCTGCGACCTGTTTACCATCGGCAAAATCATGGTCTCTTTCTTCAAAAAGATCAAAGGATTCTGGGAAGTTAGGATAGAGAGTAAGGTCAAATTCCTGGTGCGGCGCCTCTTGTGAAAAAACGGTAATCGTAGCATTTCCCGATTGATTATCTGAAAAAAACCGTTGATATGCATAAAGAGACTTAGAGGCAACTAACTCTCTTTTTTGTTTGCCTTTATAGGTGTAATTAAAGTCTACAGGGGTCTTCTCAGGCCAGGGGTTATCCATGGAATCTAAGGTAGTACCCACAACAGCCGTGTAATCCTTCCCTCCCGTGAGGATTTGTTTAGGTCCGCTATATGCTTCCATCAAGGGAAGTTTAATGGTATCGGGAATAATGGTAAATTTATTTTCGGCTAGCAAGCCGCTTTGGCCATTTAGTCGTAAGGTAATAGCGCCTGCGTTACTTGAGATGCTTTGGGGCAACTCAAAAGCTACGGCACATTCCTTGGCAGCCGCATTTAATTGCAATAGGCCATAATTGTGCAGCAGAGTTAGCTTCAGAGTTTTTTCCTTAAGGTTTTCAGGTAGTTGGTACTCTAGGATCATGTGATGGCTGGCCATTTGGGTAGGATTCGTTGCAAATTGAATCTGTTGTGCCTGCATCAGGGTAGGTAGCAATATGGTCAGCCAAAGAAGTCTCATTAGAATTTACCAGGACTACCGATGAAATTATTTACACTAATCGAGATGTTCCTTTGATTCGAAAGTCTCAAGAGAGGAGGGCGAGATGCAACTACTTCCGACTTATACTTTTGAATGATGAGTTCGTTATTAATTCCGTTGACAAGTATTTCTTGCGCCTGGCGATCAAGCGCTATGCATCCATTGGTATCCATCAATTGAAAATCGAATGGCTCCGATCTTCTTGGGAAGATGCTTTTCTCCACTATTTTTTGTTCCAGGTCTAATAGATCTCCTTGAGTAGAAAAATATCCTATGAGAAGCTGTGAGATGGTTGCCGTTTCATTGCTCTGGTTGAAAAGGATCCCGGACAGCGACGCAGTGGAAATCTTAAGATGGGTTGCCGCCACCCATTTATACAAATCCTGCGAGGTCACCGACCCGAGAGCCTCCAGGCTGAAATCGCAAGGAATAGTTGACAATAAGCTGTCTGCTTCAAATGAGATCTTAAAGGGTGTAATCTCCTTGGGCAAGAGTTTATGAACGACATGCAAACCTTCTGATGACTCGGAGATCAACTTGTCATCCTCCCCGTACAATTTTGCGGTTAATGTGATATCTGCCGGATACGCGTCCACGTTCTGAAGCTCGCCCACCACATAAACCTGATCCGCCGATTGAATCAGGTTAGCCTGAAGCACTTGCAGCGCTGGTCTATCAATAATATCCGTATGAAACGTTTCTTCAACCGAGATGCGCTTTCTACCCTGGTTCCTGAAGTCGGTTACGCTAGACGATACAAACTGACGTGCTGGGATAGGATATTCTAGAGGCTCTGCCTTTATGAACCATTTACCGTCAATTTTTTTAATTACTTTTCGGTTCGTTTGATGGTAGACATCAAGTGGTGTATCATATTTAATTTTTGCATCTACTATGGCCGTACTATCTGTTTGTGCGACTATATTTGTTTGGATAGCATCAATTTTCCCATAAGAATCAACGATGCCGTCGGTAATGGAATTTTCCAGGATGAATTGATCAAGCGGATAATCAGCGCCTGCATCCAGGTAGCTATAGGCCCGTTCGTAGTCTTTAAAGTCTATGGCATCGAAAAAAGAGAATACGGCTTTTTCAGGTGTATTCTGCTTTTCATTATGAACATACAGCTGATACAAGGCGATTACCACCAGCGTCGCCATTGTGAAGAACCAGTACTTTGAAAAGTAATATACAATGAGATTGATCCTTTCATTGGTCTTTTCAGGGTTTGTATAACTGGTTCTGGATTGGTTCTTTTTTGTAAAATGATTGATCCAATGCAGTTGAATATTAAAGAATATCGCCAGAGTTAGACAAAGCATAGGAACCACGCCCCAGAGCACTTTCTGGTAAGTTGGGATATCCTTTTTAGGCAGAATTGATGGGAGTGGGCTAACATCTTCACGCTCCCAAACCATAATGCCATTGTCCAATTTCTTTACTCTGTGCCAACCTGAGAAGTAGAGCTGTGGATCGTAAAACTTATCGTTGGAAAAAATGTATTTGAGATGAAATTTGTTCGGATTAGTTAAAAACTGCTGCAAAGTGCCTACCCCTTCCGTACCGCGATACTTGGCGTTCTCCAGCCTCTCTATGGCTCGGGTGGTGAGTTCAGGTACCCTGCGTGCCGAGTGGTAGTTACCATCAATGGTTTTAGCATAAGTATTAGCCGAAAGCCAGGCCATCTGGTCGCCAAACCCAAGGGTCAGATACCTCCATTTATAGTGCTTATCCGAATTGATGAAGTTGACGATTGGTTTGATATCAATCTTTTCAGGTTGAAGCGGTCTGAAATAGCTTAAGTTTAGTGTTAATCCAGCGCTACAAAATATAGCTACTACCATTATCCCTGTTAGTAGGTTGTGCATGCCCTTGGAGTGGTTAACCAATATCTTATCCCGAATTGGGCCACTTAAGAAGCTCCAAATAAACTCGCCTGCTATTGGCATTGCCCAAATAGTTGCCCAAAAAGTGAATCGCTCAAGCGTTAAAATGCTGAAGGCATTATCACCTAACAACATCCTGGGTATGGGAGTGCTTCCGCCAGTGCCCAGAATAGAGAGTAATGTAAATGAGAGTCCGATAAAGATATTGCGTTTAGAGAAGTAACGATATAGAATGTATGGCAGTAATACCAATAAAAAACCCCATGGTATAATGAAGAATACCAACCCCGATGAGAACACCTCAAAGAAGTTGTCTCTTGAGCCGTGTGGTATGGGCACTTGTATGATAGGATCACTTTTTGACCATAACCAATATGGTAAAATAACAATAATAGCTACTAAAATGGTACTCAACCCAAAGCCAATGATCCTGGGTAAATATTTTTTTACGTACTTGAAAAACAAAGAGAGGTTCACCTTTTCATACCTTCCTACCTCGGTGCGAGCGCCGTCTAAAACAGCTGTTCCCATGAGGGGTAAAACAAAAAATACCATACCAAAAATAGGTGTGACATGATGGGAGCAAACCGCAACGGCAATTAAACTGAGGCTGTTTCGAAAGAATTTCCACTTACTAAAACGTATCCATAAGTAAATTTCAGGTAGAGCGTGTAACAACCAACTAATACCTAGCATAGAAGGGAGCTGACCGAATACATGAAGCGCTTCAACTACAGATGGCAGAAACACGGCTATCAACGCAGCGTAGCCGGCAGCCGTTTCATTGGAGGTAACTAGTTTGGCAAAGCGATATGCTCCAGAAACGTATAATAAAATTATTCCAAAGGTTAATAAGAAAGCGCCTGCCTTTAAACCGCCGAGCATAGACAGTAGTGCAATGAGTTGGTGTGCCAACGGTGGATAGCTGGTCAGATTGAAGCCCGTATACCATCGGGGCTCCCACGGATCAAACCAGGACCGAGCATAGTGATCTCCAAAAAATACGTGCACATAGAAATCATAGGTGCCCTCAAGTGTGGAGAAGAAGCTGGTACCATGAAACAATAACGCCATGGTCAGCGACAGTATCAATAATAAATATGGATTTCCCTTCAAATGCACAAGCGATGTTAAGGGGGGTCGGTCAGCCATATTTTTTTATTCGATGAGTGGTAGCATTTAGCCGAACAATGGTATATGCGCCTGGAACCACTAATTATCTATGATCCTGTGCGTCTAGCCTTCATGATCGAGCTGTAGAGCGATTATAACAATAAATAGCCTGAATATCACCTTTCTTCGAATTGTAGAAAAATTAAAATGTTATGTCAAACGGAATAATCATACCCTGTTATAATGAATCAAGTCGTCTGGATCTGAAAAGCTTCATTGAATATGCTGAGAATAACAAGCATAATGTTCTATGCTTTGTTAATGACGGAAGTTCAGATACAACTCGTGAAACATTGGCAAAAATTAAGTCGCTTGAACATGAAAATGTGCATATCTACAACTTGACAAAAAATTCCGGTAAGGCCAAAGCTGTTCAGCAGGGCGCATTGTATCTGTATAATGAAACCTCCGTCAAAACTATCGGCTTTATCGATGCCGATTTGTCAACTGACTTCCAGGATTATGCTGACTTGTTGTGGGCTATGAAAACAAACAAAAATCTGAAAGTAATCTACGGATCGAGAGCGGCTACTGGTGAAAATGAAATAAAACGGGATGGAATCCGAAGTATCATCAGTGCGGTGATTCGCTTGATCATTTTTTGTATCACGCGGCTAAAAATTCAGGACACGCAGTGTGGGGCCAAAGTTTTTGAAAGAGCCTTGATTCCGACACTTTTCAACGAGGAGTTTAAAACCCGATGGCTGTTTGATGTGGAAATACTGCTCAGGCTTAAAAAGGAAGTAACCATTAAACGTTTCAGGCATATTTTTTTGGAAAAGCCATTGACTAGATGGGTGCATATGGATGGTTCTAAGCTTGGTATGAAAGATGCATTATCTATTCCGGCTAGCCTGATAAAAATAGGCTTGATTTACAATATCTATCGTCCAATCCACGAACGTATAATCACTCCTTTAAAAGTGAGTTACTGCATTGCGCTCCGAGTTCCTGGATTAAGAGCTTTGTCAGTTGGTTTGATTTTAGTCTGTCTGATTTTTGGAGATGACGCAGATCAGAATGTTGCAAAATTCTTTCTAGCGGCGTTCAATATTCCATCTGTGGCGACTTTGTTTTTATATACGTTGCGAATGTTAAAATCAAAGTTAGTTGATAACCTTAAGTGGCTTTGGATGAAGGCACGAGTTAAGCAATCCTTTCGAGCGATTAAGGCTAAACCTTCCTTAACTAAATAAAACCTCGACATTAAGTACTGAGAAATGAAAAATTCAAATACAGATCTATATCCAATAAAATTTTACCCCATTTATAAACAAAAGATTTGGGGAGGAAATAAGCTAGCTTCCAATTTGGGAAGACCTGGCGCTCCTAAAGGCAATTGCGGAGAGTCTTGGGAAGTATCTACAGTCCCGCAAAATGTGAGCATAATCAAAGGGGGGCGCCTTGGTGGATTGCCCCTGGACAAAGTGATAAAATCTTATCAGGCGGATCTTCTAGGTAAAAAAGTATATGCTGAATATGGCAATACGTTTCCATTGCTAATTAAGTATATCGATGCCGTTGACAATTTGTCCATACAAGTTCATCCTAATGATGAGCTGGCCTTGAAACGGCACAGTAGCCTTGGTAAAACGGAAATGTGGTATATAATGGAGGCGGAAGAGGGAGCTCTGATCATCAACGGATTCAATCAAAAGTTGAGAAAGGATGACTACCTAACTATGCTGTCAAATCTGGGTTCAATCTTTAAAAGAGAAGAGGTGAAGAGAGGTGATGCCTTATTTATTCCCGCAGGTACAGTGCATGCTATTGGCAAAGGAATTCTGCTGGCAGAAATCCAGCAATGTTCCGATGTTACTTATAGAATCTATGATTATGAAAGAGCAGGTGATAATGGAAATAAAAGGGAGTTGCACTTGGAAGACGCCTTTGATGCCATTGACTACAGGAATGAAAATTCATATATTAAAAGGTATCAAAAACACAGCATACCAAAACTAGTGAACTGCGCTTACTTTACGACAAATCATGTGGAGACTGAGGCTGAAATGTTACGTGACTATTCGCAATTGGATTCATTTGTCATCTACATGATTATGGAAGGGGCGGCGTTAATAAAAACTGAGAGTGGAGAAACCAACATGACGCGTGGGGATGTGTGCCTTATTCCGGCTTGTTTTGATTATTCGATCATCAAGCCGTTAACTAAATCCAGGTTTTTAGAAGTTCATTGTTAAAACGGTGACTTATTACCTCCTTATAAGACCGTTCAAATAATTTGCCCTTTTACGTTAAGTGGTTATAGATCAAATTCAAGCTAAGGTCGAAATCACCTTGAATTTAAATCAAATCACTTCAACCAAAAAAAGGAGGAAAATTGAAACGTAGAGATTTTGTACAACTTGCCGGATTAGGAGCTGCCGGAGCTATGACGGTACCGTCCGAGTTAATGGGTAAGAATGTTCCGGTGGAAGCCTTGCTGGATCCGGGTGTAGATACGGCTGGGAAGAAAGTAATGGCTGATACAGCCCTAAATATGGCTAAATCACTTAGCGCCACTTACGCTGACGTGCGTTTAGGTCGATACTTAAATCAATATGTATTTACACGTGAAGACAAGGTCCAGAATGTCGTTAATACAGAATCGTTTGGAATGGGGATTAGGGTAATAGCCAACGGTACCTGGGGGTTTGCCTCTACCACGGACGTTAGCTCTGATGGAATTAAAAAGGCTACCGAGCAAGCTGTGGCCATTGCTAAGGCTAATTCCAAGATCCAAAAGGAACCTGTCAAACTTGCCCCGGTAAAAGGTTATGGAGAGGTGAGCTGGAAAACACCAATTAAGAAAGACTTCAAAGATGTACCGGTTTCTGAAAAAGTGGACCTGCTACTAAATGCGAATGCAAAGGCCATGGAAAATGGTGCAAACTTTGTCAATTCTGCACTTTTTATGGTAAATGAGCAAAAGTATTTTGCGTCCACCGAGGGCTCATACATTGACCAGGATGTACACCGGATCTGGCCAACCTTTGGCGTTACAGCCATTGACAGGGAGAAAGGTAAGTTCAAGTCGCGTCAAGCCTTAAGCGCCCCAATGGGTATGGGATACGAGTATATGGATGGCTCTGCTTCAGAAAAAATGAGCGCCCCTGGAGATATAAAGCTCTACAGAAATAGTTATGATATGGTAGAAGACGCTATAATGGCAGCGCAACAAGCAAAAGAGATGCTGTCTGCCAAGTCTGTTGAACCGGGTAAGTATGATCTGGTGCTGGAGCCGAACCACCTGGGATTAACAATTCATGAATCTGTAGGCCATCCATTAGAACTGGATCGCGTACTTGGCTATGAGGCTAACTACGCAGGAACAAGCTTTGCAACCTTGGACAAATGGAAAGCAGGTGATTTTAAATATGGAAGTGACATTGTAAACCTCGTAGCAGATAAAACTCAAGCAGGTTCGCTGGGAGCAGTTGGTTATGATGATGAAGGGGTCGCTTGTAAGAAATGGGATCTTGTTAGAGATGGAATTCTGGTAAACTATCAGGCAATCCGCGATCAGGTACATATGATTGATCAAAATGAATCTCACGGTTGTTGCTATTCGCAAAGCTGGAATGATGTCCAGTTTCAGCGTATGCCTAATGTTTCACTTGAACCCGGTACGGAAAAATACTCCGTAAGCGATATGATTAAAGACATTGAGAAGGGCATTTACATTGCGGGAAGAGGGTCCTATTCCATTGATCAGCAGCGGTATAACTTCCAATTTGGGGGTACTGTTTTCTACGAAATCAAAGATGGCAAGATCGGACCAATGTTAAACGACGTAGCCTACCAATCCAATACCCAAGAATTCTGGAATTCTTGTGCTAAGATCTGTGATAAGGATGATTACCGCATGTTCGGATCCTTTTTTGATGGCAAAGGTCAACCTTCGCAGATAAGCGCAGTATCACACGGTAGTTCTACCACGCGTTTCGACGGTGTTAATGTTATTAATACCGGACGTACCATTTAAATTATTGTTAAGAAAAAAAATGAAATAGAAAAATGGCAATATATTCAAAAGAAGAGGCGAAGCAGATACTGGAAAAGACGCTATCTTTTTCAACTGCAGACACCTGTGAAATCAATTTAAATGGTAGCGAGAGTGGTAATATCCGTTACGCGAGGAACACTGTATCAACTGCCGGTCATAGATCAAATCAAAATATGACAGTTCAATGTAGCTACGGCAAGAAATCAGGTGTGGCTACCATTGATGAGTTTGACGATGCTTCCTTGAAAAAAGTAGTAAAAAGAGCTGAGGAATTGGCCAAGCTATCTCCTGAAAATCCTGAGTTCATGGAGCCTTTGAGCCAACAGGAATACCTTGATTCCAGTACCTACAGTGCATCTACATCTAAGATTACTCCTGAATTTAGGGCAAAAGTAGCAGCAAGCAGCATAGAGCCTGCTTCGGCAAAAGATGTGACTGCTGCGGGATTCCTTAATGATTCTGCCGGTTTTGCAGCTATGATGAACAGTAAGGGTTTGTTTGCCTACAACGAATCTACGAGTGTAAACTTTACCGTTACTATGCGTTCAAATGACGGTACCGGCTCTGGTTGGGTAACGCGTGATTTTAACGACGTTGACAAGTTTGACGCTGAAGAAGCTTCGCAGATTGCTATTGATAAGGCTCTTCAGTCAAGAAACGCTAAAGCCATCGAACCAGGGAAATATACGGTGATCCTGGAACCTGCCGCTTCTGCACAGTTGCTTGGAAATATGTTTGGTTCTTTTAACGCAAGAAGGGGCGATGAGGGGCGGAGTTTTATGAGTAAAGAGGGTGGAGGAACTAAGCTCGGAGAGAAGATTGTGGATGAAAGAGTTAACCTTTGGTCGGATCCACAACACCCTGATGTACCTTCAGCGCCTTGGGCAGGTGACGGCCAGGCCCGAAAGAAAATGAGTTGGCTTGAAGGAGGCGTTGTAAAAAACCTCTTCTACGGTAGGTATTGGGCGAAAGAAAAAGGCGTTGATCCTATACCTTTTCCAAGCAATGGGATTATGGATGGCGGCGATGCATCTCTTGAAGATATGATCAAAGACACCAAGAAGGGTATACTCGTTACCCGGCTTTGGTATATCCGTACGGTAGATCCTCAAACTTTGCTATATACGGGCTTGACAAGAGATGGCACTTTCTTTATAGAGAATGGAAAAATTAAGCATCCGGTTAAGAATTTCCGCTTCAACGAAAGTCCTATCATCATGCTTAACAACCTTGAAACACTAGGACGGCAGGTTAGGATCAATGGAAATCTTATACCTTATATGAAAGTGCGTGACTTTACGTTCACTAGTCTTTCAGATGCGGTGTAATTTTTTCTTCTTTGGGTGAAGAGCTTGGAAAGTCATCTGCCATGAGTGGATGACTTTTTTGTTTAAAGCAGATCATTTTATAAACGGTTAAAGCTTAGGTGGCTAAAACAACCGTTCAAATAATCGGAATTGTTTAGATGCACTTCATAATCGCAACTTAGATAGGTTAAAGAGTGTTACTACTTTATGTTTCAACGAACCGAAATAGCTAACGGAAATAATGCTTTCTTTTTCACCCGACTGCAATACGAGTCCGGAGATTGGGACACCGATCAGCGCATGCCCTCTAATGTTCTGAATTCTTTAGTGGAATATACCACGCTAAAGATTGATAAGGAAGAGAATATCATTCCGTTAGGTGGCGATAAGATCTATGAATGCCCCTTTTGTTATTTGTCAGGTCATAAGCTGGTAGAATTTACCGAGTCCGAATTCACAAATTTTAAGCGCTATGTAGAAAATGGTGGATTTGTGTTTGTAGATGATTGTAATCACGATATTGATGGGCTCTTTGCCAAATCATTTGAGTCGCAAATGGAGCGTATGTTTGAAGCCGGCGCATTAAAGAAATTATCAGACGACCATCCCATTTATAGCTCTTTTTTTCAGTTTGACGATGGTCCGCCTACAACTTCTCAAGAGCTTAACGGATGGGGCGATGACCTTGTACATGACTACTTAAAGGCGATTGAAGTGAATGGTAGAGTTGGCGTATTGTATAGCAATAAAGACTATGGGTGTGAGTGGGATTACGATTTTCGTAACAAGCGATGGTATAAAATAGATAACACCCGCTTTAGTATAAATATTGTAATGTATGCCCTTACCTCATAACAAGAAAATGAATGGATAAAGAACTAGAATCAGCTGAGCTGGAAGTAACAACACTGGTTAACAAAATAGATGACCTTAAAACGGAGATGGCAAAGGTTATTGTTGGGCAGGAGGAGGCTATTGACCAGTTAATAATCACTTTTTTAGCAGGAGGTCATGCTTTACTTGAAGGTGTTCCCGGATTAGCTAAAACCCTTATTATCAGGACATTGTCAGAAGCTATTGACCTGGATTTCAGGCGAATTCAGTTTACGCCAGATCTTATGCCTTCTGATATTTTGGGAACGGAAATATTGGAAGAAGATCATTCTACCGGTAAGAAATTCTTCAAGTTTAACAAGGGCCCCATTTTTAGTAATATCCTGCTGGCTGACGAAATCAACCGTACTCCGCCAAAAACTCAGGCTGCCTTGTTAGAAGCTATGCAGGAATTTGAAGTATCATATGCCGGGCAGACGTACCCTTTAGCGCGCCCTTTTTTTATACTCGCCACGCAAAACCCAATAGAACAATCCGGTACCTACCCACTTCCGGAGGCGCAATTAGATCGTTTTCTGATGTACATTCAAATCGACTACCCCAGTGAACAGGAGGAAGAAGATGTACTACGCAGCACAACCGGATCAAAAAGGGGAAAGGTTAACACAGTACTTACAGGAACAGAAATAATGCGCCTTAAGGAATTAGTTAGAGAAGTGGTAATAGGAGATGAGTTAATTGCATTAGTAAATAGCTTGGTGCGTTCCACGAGGCCGAAAATAACTAAAGATCAGAAGGTGACTGAATATGTCGGTTGGGGGGCGGGACCCAGAGCTGGTCAGGCCATTATTCTCACAGCAAAAGCACGAGCGCTCATAAAGGGAAGGTATGCAGTAACCAAGGATGACCTAAGTTCGGTACTATTGCCCGTGATGAGGCACCGCGTGTTGGTTAATTTTAAAGGAGAAGCTGAAAATGTTACTTCGGATGATGTTATCAAAAGCATCATGTATACCGCTGATTTATCTTTAAACGGTAAACGTTAGTGACTTCATATCATGATTTAATTCGTCCTGAAGTGATCAATTCCATCAAGGGAATGGAGTTGATCTCCAGGGTAGTGGTCGACAATTTCTTTCACGGCTTAAATACGAGCCGGAGAATAGGTTCAGGTCAGGAATTTAGTCAATACCGCAGCTATGAACCAGGAGATGATCTGCGTCTATTGGATTGGAAAATGCTGGCTAGGTCATCTAGGTATTACATAAGACAGTCAGAGGTTGATACTAATGTAACTGTGAAGTTTGTTTTGGACACTACCAAGTCCATGGAGCACTTGGAGGATGGAGTGTCAAAGAGTAACCTGTCAAAAGTTATTGCGGCTTCGATTGGTTATCTTGCTCACAGCCAAGGAGATGACATCTGCTTATTTACAATTGGGGAGGAAAAGACCATGCTTCAGCCTAATATGGACAAGCAGTATTTTAATCGCTTTCTCTATGCACTTACCCAGGTCGAATGCAAGGGTAAATGGCCGCAACCAGGTAACCTTGAAGAGTTCCTGCATGTTAGAAAAAGTAAAGAACTCATCATTTTTATCACTGATTTTTATGAACATGACGATGAGCTTTTGGGTTTCATAACCAAGCAGAAAACACCGCGAAATGAACTTGTAGTGATCCAACTGGCTGGAGAAAGAGAATTGGAACTGAACTATAATAGGTCCGTGTCTTTAGAAGATTTGGAGACCGGAGAACTCATACGGCTAAATCCTGAAGAAATTCGAAAAGAGCATCTAAAATCGATCGAGCGAAGACATGAAAAGCTAAGACTCACCTTAATTGATCGTCAGGTGGAGTATCATCTCTTGAGAATGAATGACAAACTTGAAGATAGCCTGAGTACTTTTCTGAAAACCAGAAATAGACTTATGCCATGAGCTTTGCAAACCCGGCATATCTTTGGGCTTTTACGGGTTTGATTATCCCTTTTGCTATCCACCTGTGGAGTAGGAGAGAAGGGAAAATTATAAAAGTTGGAAGTATCAGGTACTTCCCAAGGTCGGAATCGCAGAAATCCAGGAGTATTCGACTTAACGAGGTTATTCTACTTCTTTTAAGGTCAGTATGGGTTTGTCTTCTTGTATTTGCCTTGGCTGGCTTAAAAATGCCTACTAATGAGGTTAAAAAGCCCGCGATTTTAGTAGATTCAGAAGTTTTACAAAGTGGTGATTATTTAGAACTCATTGATAGTCTAAGGCTGATCGGCACAGAAATACGACGGTTTAGTTCTCATTTCCCGGTCGTGGACGATACATACGATAGTAGTATGACCGCTAAAGCCGATTACTGGGACTTGATCGCCGCTATAGATCAGTTAGGGCGGGACAGTATTACCGTATATTCTAAAAGCAGAATCGTTGACTTTCGTGGAGATAGGTCAGGCCTTACCACAGTGGTTAACTGGATTACTTTACCGAATAAACAGGGGCAAGAACATATCGTTGATGCCTTTGAGACATCTTCAGGCTTGATTAAGTGCCTTTTGGTGTCAGCAACAGAAGAATTAACCAGAACTGAATTTCAGTATTTAAAGGACATTGACGGGGCCACTACCCGTAAGTCAACGGCAGGTGAACAAGTAAAGCTGGTAAATCAGAATACATGGATTACTATTCGAAAACCAGAAAACACAAACGTATCCATTTGGTACGATACCGAGTTTCGATTTGACGCTCATTATATTGATGCTGCTATGAAAGCTTGTGCAGCGTATATTGGTACCGACATTGAAATTATTCATAAGCCGGCGGTAGAGTTTGATAGTACGGAGTTAAGGGGAATCAATGTTTGGCTAAGTGAAACGTCTCCACAAGATAAAAATCTCTTTTCACTACTTTACCAACCGGACGAATTCACACAAGGGTTGATCAGACCAACTTCAAGTCAATACTATTTAACGCGAAGATTAAACAGGAATAATGTCTTTGATGCTGACCTTGCCGCTTCATTGCTTCCGATACTCTATGATGTTAGTACACTATCTGATAAGATAGATAATGTTGATCTTCGTGTTTTAAGCACATCTCAAAGAAAACCGATTTCAATTTCTAAAACTTCAGCAAAAATCGAAAGATCCAGCGCGGCGCCCTTGCTTTGGATACTTATTGTACTAGTTCTTTTAGGAGAGAGGATCGTATCCCATTGGCGGAAACAATGATTGATCAGGCATTACATATCGTTGATCGTATATTACTGAGATCGAAGCTATTTGAAATATTGGAGGCTTCAATTGTTGCGATGATCCTTACCACAACGGCGTATTTTATGGAATTAACTCTTATTCTGTTGCCTGTGGTATTTCTGATTTCAATTGGATTGTTTCTCTTTTGGAAAAAGCCCTGGGCCAGGAAAAGAGAGTCTGTGTTGCCCATAATTAATGACCAACTTGATAGGATTGAGCATAGTAGCCACTGCTTACTGGTAAGCCAGTCAGAGCTACCTATATTGGGAAGGCTCCAACAGCTGCGAGCTGCGGAAGTTCTGATAAAGAACTGGCGAAAAATTAAACTTCCGTTTAGGCCGTACTACATTCTCTGGGCCTTACTCGCCTGCTCATTCGTATATGCAATAAGTAAGTTCATTGGTATTTACGATTACAGCACGCTCCAAGATCGGCAACTGCCGTTAATAACGATAGCTGATCACGCATCAATCAAAGAGAATTCTGATATCGCCGTACCTGAAATTGTTGGATTACAAATTCAGATAACACCTCCTAAGTACACAGGGGAGGGTGCATTTCTGCAAACAGAACCTGAAATTAAGGCAATAGAAGGCTCGTTGATTCATTGGGAGATTACTTTAAATACCCAAGTTGATTCAATGCTTCTGGTTACCTCTGCGACCAAAGAATACTTACTGAAAAAGGAAGGAGATCTAAGTTACTCCGGTTATGCTAGGGCCAATCAAAATGGCTTTTATAATTTCCTGCTTAAGCGTAATGGAGTAACTCAGTCAAGTGAACTTTTCCCAATAGAAGCGATCTTAGACCAACCACCTACCTTGGAATTGTCGGGTATGGATCAACGCGTGGAATTCCAGAGCTTTGAGTCTAAAAGAGTCAGTTTTAACTGTTTGGTTGAAGATGATTTTAAATTGACGGAGGCATACATAGTAGCTACCGTAAGCAAGGGGAGTGGAGAATCCGTGAAATTCAGGGAAGAACGATTGCAGTTTGATCAAGATCTCGTACCTGGTAGAAGGGCTGTTCTTACAAAAACCATAGACCTGAGTTCCATGAGTATGACGCCTGGTGATGAGCTCTACTTCTATGCCGAAGCTGTAGATAACCGATCACCTGCTAAGCAGAAAAACCGAACACCAACTTTTTTCATAAGTATTTTGGATACTATGGATATAGAGTTCTCATTGGCTGGCGATCTGGGTATTGATGTTATACCTGAGTATTTTAGAAGTCAAAGGCAAATCATCATTGATACCGAGAAGTTGATCAGTCAAAAACATCAACTTAATGAGTACGATTTCAATTTCACCAGTAACGAGTTGGGTTTCGACCAGAAATCTTTGAGGATCAAATATGGACAATTCATGGGCGAGGAGTTCGAAACAGATCTAGCAGGCGCCATAGAAGAACCAAATGAAGTACAGGCCGAAGATGATGACCCCTTGGCTGAATTTTCTCATAACCATGATGGAGATAACGAGCATAATCTTGTTGAGGATCATGACCATGACCATGATCATGATCATGAGGCCGGTGAAACGGAGGAAGAAGATCCGCTGGAGGCCTATCAGCACGTACATGACGATCCCGAAGAGGCAACTTTTTTTACAGTGACGATCAAAGAAAAACTGCGTCAGGCATTGACTGTGATGTGGGAGGCAGAATTGCATTTACGATTATATAGGCCTGAAAAATCACTTCCTTATCAATATAAAGCACTCAAATTACTGAAAGAGATAAAAAATCAAGCCAGGGTTTATGTACATCGTATTGGTTTTGATCCACCCCCGATTAAAGAAGAAAGTAGGCTAAAAGGAGATTTGGAAGAGGTGAAAAATGTCAGTAGGAATTTTAATGAATTAAATAGGAGTGAACAACAATTACTCAAAGACGCAACGTCAATTCTGGTAAGAATGACGGAAGGCAACTATGAGATCAACCTTATTGAAAAAATGACTTTAAAGGATGCAGGTAATGTCGTTGGCAGACTTGTAATAGATCAGCCAGGTAAGTATCTGGACGTACTTGATCTGCTTAACAAGATTATACAGGTAGAAAATCTACAGGACTCTACGTTAACGAATAGAGCCATGAAAGCTATGCTTGGTATAATTGAAACAGAACTAAGTAGACCCAGGTCCGAGATATTCTTAGAAAATGAACTATCTCGCATATTTAGAGAAAACCTTAACGGATCGGGTAAATAATGTCTTTTTCTAACCCTGATTTGCCGATACCAATTATCTGTGCCCTTGGGCTCGTTCTGTTAATTGTATCTTTTGAGTTAAAAAGAGCGTCTAAACGGAGATTTTGGAGAATTTTTATGAGTCTGTTGCTGGTAGCATCTCTGTTTATGCTGTATGCTAAACCCGTTTATACAGCCACTTCTTTCGGCAGTAATCTCATACTATTGACTCAAAACTACAATGAGAACCTTCTTGACAGTTTGAAGCGTTCACTACCTAATGCTGAGGTTGTTCATTGGGATTCAATAGACCATGCAGCAGTTGGCGATCGCCATCTTTATCTTGTTGGTACAGGTGTTCCCACCTATGATATATGGAAGCTTGAGGAAAATAAGGTTACATCGTTTTTTAGTCCTAATCATACCGGCTTTAACCGAATTAACTATACCAAAAAACTATTTCAAGATGAAGAACTCGCTGTCTCGGGCAAGTATTTTAATCTATCCGGAGACTCGTTACTTATAAAGTTGACTTTATTTAATGAGACACTGGATTCTATCTATATTTCGGGGATTGGAGATCAATTCTTTGATCTCGGCGCGATAGCTACAACGGTTGGTCGCTTTGAATATAGATTGGAAACTATTGATAGCAACGGCGTGGTAACCACAAAGGAAGTTTTACCGGTAGAGATTAACCCAAGGTCTGTGTACAAAGTATTGGCTTTAACCGCATTTCCGTCCTTTGAAATACGATACTTTAAGAATTTCTTAGCTAAGGAAGGTCACGAACTTGTGATAAGAAATCAAGTTTCTAGGGGTATATTCAGCTATGCCGGCTATAATACAGATATTGTTTACCCAAGGCGAATAGATGAGAATGCTTTGGAAAGGTTCGATCTATTAGTACTTGACCTCGAATCTTTACAATCTTTAAGTCGGTTGGAACGTGGCGCTCTTGAACGGTCTATTGCCGGCGGACTTGGTGTATTTTTGTTACCTGAAGATGGTCTTTTTGATACCAATTCGAAATTACTTCCCAATTTTATTGAAACCAGTAAGAAACAAACTCCATTAAAATCGAGCAACAATAACATAAATTTGGCCTCATTTCCAAAGGGTATCGAACTTGAAATGGATAACGAAGAAGTGGTTTTCGATCAATCAATCATTGGATTCAAAAAACATGTAGGTAAAGGGAAAGTAGGCGGGTCCTATCTTAAGACTACTTATACGCTTAGACTGCGTGGTGATAGCATAGCTTATAAAGGTATATGGCGATCCTTTGTGGAGGAACTCACTTCTTTAGAAACGCCTGTTAAATATATGCATAACTACTTTCCTGTAGTCAACGATCCCCTTAAGATCACAATATCCAGCATTTATAATTTAAAGGTAAAATACAATGATGAAGGTGTTGGAATACAGGAAAGCCCTGTCGCAGGTGTAGGAAATATAACAATTTGGCCCTCAAATGAAGGCTGGAATTACCTTGACGTTTTTGAAGATACCTTTAGCGAGAGGTATTGGTTTTATGTGTTTTCCCGAGATCAATGGGGTTCTGTTAGAAGTTTCAAGAGACAAACTTATAATAAGGACGTACTGAATGAATCTAGGCAATTAGAAAAAAAGTCAGTGGTTAAGACTACAGAAATCAATCGTGCATGGTTTTATTTAACCATTCTTTTTTGTTTCGGTTATTTGTGGATGGAACCAAAACTATAGCAATGAGTAACTCCAAGCGTATTTTTTTATTCCTGGCGCTGCTTTTTTTACTTTTAATGGTCTACGTGAGTTATGATATTTCCAGAAGAACAACCTTTCCCGGGTCCAAACCCCAGTTGAAAGAGAGAATTTTTAACGACGTTCAAGATACGGTAAAATTGGACTCAGCTCGTAAAGATTGACTTCTTAGCTGATGAGGTAGATTTTATTTGTGTTAAACTGTTTACACATTAAAAAAAAAATTGTACCTTAGCAATAATTAAAGCCAACTATAAACAATGAATTATCCCTCAGAAATTATTATTTCTGGGGGATTTTTTATTTAGCTCGATTTGAGTTCCTCCTAAAGGTGTTTCATAAAGAAAAAATTAAATTGAGCTAATAGCCTTAGATGCCCATAACAACTTAACCTGAGATATGTCCATTGAACCTGATTTATTTCAATTGAACGATTGAAACTATGTTGTTTAGAGCTTAGGATCTACATTTATATTATATAAAGCCAACTATAGACAACGAATTATCCCTCAAGACAAGGTCTTGGGGGATTTTTTGTTTAACGTCATTCGGCTGAACAATCATGATAATCGAACTTTGATGAGTTTAAAATTTAGAATGAAGCGCGTTCGCACATATTATTTTTCTGTGATCGTTATCATGGTTTTTTCATGCTCTTCTGACCCCGATCCTGATGTTGACTGTTCAGATCTTAACCTTTCACTTGACCAACTTCAAGTAGTTGACCCCAGTTCATGTCTTTCTCTCGATGGTTCTATTCGGGTAGTTGCAATGGGATTTTCCCGCCCATTTGAATATAGGGCTAATAATGGCGCTCCGAACGAAACAGGGTTATTCACTAATTTTGGAAGTGGCGACTACAATATATCGGTAAGCGACGTGAATAATTGTTCTCTTTCCATTCTGGTAACGTTAGATTCTCCTGATTCCACCGTTTCTATCTTAAGTATTAATTCCTTTTTGGCCGGATGTGAAAGTAATGACGGATCAATCGAAGTTATGGCCGAAGGAGGACCCAACTTAAGTTATAGCCTTGATGGCATCGTTTTTCAAGAAGCGGGTGTTTTTGAAAATGTTTCAGCGGGTACGTATAATATTACCGTAAGGGACGATGTCTGTCAGGACGTACAAGAACACAGTGTTTTGAGTGGTGTTTCGTTCTCCAATGAAATTGAGACAATAAT
>ERZ1740070.178-NODE-178-length-44671-cov-17.237090_pt1 | contig 44671 bp, 37 predicted proteins | sample MGYA00581734_ERZ1740070 | MGnify/ENA primary metagenome ERZ1740070 (study PRJEB43018, sample SAMN04849744) | marine metagenome | isolation source: floating plastic debris | place: Pacific Ocean | collected 2008-09-01 | study: EMG produced TPA metagenomics... | reverse complement strand
CAAATGACCGCAAGATTAGGACAGGACAGCTTTTAAAATTTTTCATTTTCAAAATTCAACGTGGTAAACCAAAACAGGAATTATCCCTAACCGCTTTTCATTCACAATTTGACCCCGACTCAAATCATAACGGCTTTAGGTGTTGTTTTCAATTGAAACACCAGAGAGACTAACAGTTTCTTACCCTTTAACAGTCCCAGGTACAAGTAGATTATAAGAACCTAAAACTTCATGACTCAGGCGAGTCTTACCGCATTGCTATAGCTTATTTTGATACTTTCGAAGCGATCTTTGGTAGCCTCATCCTGCTCTACAAAGAAATGATCTAACCCTGCCAACTCGGCCTTTGAAAAGATAGCTGCGTAGTCAATAGTACCTGTCCCTACTTCCGTGAAATCACCATTTTCATCCATATCTTTTATATGCCAAAGCGGGAAGCGACCCGGGTGTTTCTCAAAAAGGTCAATAGAGCTTTGATTCGCCTTTTCCACCCAGTAATGATCCAACTCCATCTTCACTAGATCAGGGTCAGTATTTTCAAGTAGTAGGTCATAGGGTACTTGCTCGTCAATTACATTGAATTCAAAGTCGTGGTTATGATAAAAAAGTTGGATACCAGACGCTTTCGTTTTTTCTGCAGCAATATTCAATATATCACATAGCTCCTTGTACATGGCCACACTTCCCTGTTCAGGTTCATGTATATAGCCACAACCCATGTAGGATTGTCCTATCTCAGCAGCGTCTTCAATGGATTTTTCCCAGCCATTGGTCATTGTTCCTACCTGCTCAGGTTTGTGACGGCCATTATAATAGTGACCACTTATCGCCTTCAAACCAACATTATTCAAAATCGTCTGGAACTCTTTAACGGTTTTGCCAAAATATCGGCCATTTTCATATCCATAAACCTCAATTTTTGTATAGCCAATGTTGGCAGCCTTCTCAAGAGTTCCTTCCAGATCTTCTTTCAATTGGTCGCGAAGGGTATATACCTGCAAACCCATGGGTTTTCTTGATTCTGCGTTTAAACAACTGGCTAGCAGAGGAGCCGACGCCAACGCTAACCCGGTAGTTTTTATAAAAGTTCTTCTATTTTGCATGATTACAGCTTTCTAATTTTTTATTCTTGAAATAAGACCTTACGCTTCGCGGATCTGACCTTCAATTCTCAATATCTTATTATTCAATTTTTGATTCGATTCTCCACCGGCAAAGTCATCAAAAGCCTTATCAGTCACTTTTATTATTTGACGCTTGATAAACGTCGCTCCTTCCTGTGCTCCTTGCTCAGGACTTTTTATATAACACTCCCCTCCATCACTGCCCAACCGTCGTAACCCTATTGCGATATTTTACTAAATACGCCCATAAAATCCACTTGACCATCCCCTAAAGAACGGAAACGACCCGGTCGATCTCCCCAGCCACCGTAAACTCCTGACTTACCCGTGGGATTATATTCAGCAACCTTTACGTGAAACATTTTTATAAACTCATAATAGTGATCGATCATGGCCAGGTAGTCTAATTGTTGCAATACAAAATGACTTGGATCAAACAACATTTTTACACGATTGTGTTTTCCGGTAGACTCATGGAAACGCTCAAATGTAATACCGTCATGCAGATCCTCTCCCGAGTGGATTTCATAGCATAAATCTATCCCGTGGTCATCAAATATATCTAAAATAGGAACCCACCTTTTTGCAAGCTCCCCAAAACCCTGTTCAGCCAAACCAGCTGGACGTTGAGGCCAAGGATACATAAATGGCCAAACCAGAGCTCCTGAAAAGGTAGCATGTAAATGTAACAAGTGAGTTGAAAGCTCAGTAATCTGTATGCCATTAGATTCTGCAATTCCCTTTACCTCTTCGGCATAAACCTTACTGTCAGCAGCTTTCTCCAGATCAAAACATCGACTATCCCATGTAGGGATCTGTACTCCCTTATACCCTAGTTCGGATGCCCAATGACAAATGTTATTCAGATTATCAAACAGCTCAGCATCATCCAAAAATTGAGTGAGAAATATGGCTGGTCCTTTGATAGTTCTCATATTATCAGTAATAAATCTAAAGTCATAAGACCCGTCCTTTCGGATAAAAATATTCGTCAGGACCTTTGACTTTACACTTTTAAAAGTCAACCCATACATTCCCCTTAGCGGCAGAGTCAAGCGCCTTTTCGATAAAGTTCATACCGCGAACTCCATCGTGAATTGTTGGAAAAGCACCTTCTCTATACGTTTCACCTCTAATAGCTTTAGCTGTTCCTTTGTAAATATTACCCATTGCATCAAAAATACCTTCGGGATGGCCCGGAGCCAATTTGGTACTTTCCTCTGCAAATTCTGAGTTATATGAATTCCCTGGTTTGAGTACCTGCATGGGGCGACCTTCAACCAAGTGATAGAGGTAATTTGGGTTTTCTTGTTCCCATTTTAACGCTCCTTTATCACCGTATATGGATATTTGCAAATTATTTTCTTCGCCCGTAGCAATTTGACTGGCCCGCACTATTCCTCTGACATCATTTTCCAATCGCAATAAGGCTGTACCATCTACATCCAGTACGTTATCTTCATAAAGCGTATTTATATCCGAAAGTAATTGCTTTACTTCCATACCTGTTGTGTATTCTATCATGTTGAAAGCATGAACCCCAATATCACCCATACAGCAACTTAATCCGGCCTTTTCGGGGTCTAGCCTCCAAACCGTTTTCCTTTTCTCCTTATCATGTATTACAGGATTTATCCAGCCTTGATAATATTGGGCATCTACTTTTTGAATACCTCCAATTACACCTTCTTTGATCATTGATTTCATTTGGCGCACCATTGGGTATCCGGTATACGTATGTGTCAGGCAGAAAACCACTCCGTACTCTTTCACCAATTGCTGCAGGTCCAGCGCCTCTTCATAGGTGGTAGTAACCGGTTTTTCACAAATAACATGAAAGCGACCCTTAATGAGTTTCCCGGCCATTGGATAATGCAAATAGTTGGGAGTCACAACAACAATGACTTCCATTCGATCTTGCTCAGGAAGCTTATTCTCCTGGGTAATCAACGTATCAATACTGTCATATATTCTCGAAGGGTCTAATTCCAAACCGACGGCAAAGTCCTGAGATTGCCTATGGTCTATGTCAAATGCGCCCCCAATAAGGTTGAAATCTTCACCCATATAGGCTGCAATTCTATGCACAATTCCTATGAAAGCCCCATGACCTCCACCGATCATACCTAGTTTGATTCTTTTTGTAGCCATAACACTGGAAGTTAAAAATAGTCGATTAAAATACCCTTATGTTTGCCATATTACTTTTTTGAAAACGTTTGGAGTACAATGCCGCTTGTTGAATTGATTAAATAGTTTTATCATGGTATGTAGTATTCACAATCTATTCAACAGCATGCTCACTGCACGACTGAGTATTATGATGTTTCTTCAGTTTTTTATTTGGGTAGGCTGGTTTGTAACTTTGGGTACTTTTTTAGGGAATAACTCGGAGGCTACCAGTGGAGAGATAGCCCCGGCATTATAATGAAGACTTTATATACACTCATCATTTTTTCCATCGCTTTTAACGGATTGAAAGCACAGAAAAGTAATACAAGAATTACAGAAGTAAAGAAAGCAGTACGTATACCCATCATCGACGGACGCAGGGATGATGACTGCTGGATTGATACTGACTGGTATATGCTCGATCAACGTTGGCTTGGGGAAGTATACTCAAAAAAAGATTTTCAGGGCAGATATAAATTGAGTTGGTCAAAGGACGCGCTGTATCTTCTGGTGGAGATAAAAGATGATGTCTTATATGACCAATATGATGATCCTCTAACATTATGGTGGGATGACGACTGTGTAGAAGTATTCGTAGATGAAAACAATTCCGGTGGTAACCACCAGTATAATCATAGCGCTTTCGCTTATCATATAGCCCTCGATTATAATATTGTAGATATGGGCCCCGATGAAGAACCCCATCTTTACAATGATCATATAGAAGTGAAAAAACTCCAGAAAAAGAATACCACAATCTGGGAAATGGCGATTCACCTTTATCCCGATACGTTCAAAGATGGAGCTAAAAACACACCTGTTTTTTTGAAGCGCAACAAAGAAATAGGATTTGCACTTGCTTATTGTGATAATGACGGAAGCAGAGAGCGTGAGAATTTCATAGGCTCCGAAGTGGTAGATGGAGATGATAAAAATCGCGGTTGGATCAACGCAGGAATATTTGGAACGCTAAAATTAGTTGACTAATGGAGTCATATAGATTTAGAAATAATGATCAAATGCCGCTCTTCGGCCTTGGTACCTGGAAATCAGAAAAAGGACAAGTATTCGATGCCGTTCTGGAAGCGCTTAAGCAAGGATACAGGCATATTGACTGCGCTGCCATCTACATGAATGAAGATGAGATTGGCGAAGCGTTTACCAAGGCCTTTTCAGAGGGAATAGTAAAGCGGGAAGATCTGTGGGTAACCTCAAAGCTCTGGAATACCGAGCACCAAAGAGAATATGTGGCGCCTGCTCTAAAAAAAACACTTTCGGACCTAAATCTAGATTACCTGGACCTATATCTTATTCATTGGCCCGTGGTAATCCGACAGGGTGTACTATCGCCAAAGTCAGCTGATGATTTTCAAAGTTTAGCAGAAGTACCTATTTCAGAAACGTGGCTGGGAATGACAGAATGCGTCCATGCCGGGCTTACAAGACATATTGGCGTCTCAAACTTCAGCATAAAAAAGCTTGAACAGATGTTGTCTGAAGAAATCGTACCTGAAATGAATCAGATAGAAATGCATCCTTTGCTACAACAGAAGGAAATGCTGGCCTTTTGTAGTGAGCATCATATCCGGTTAACGGCTTATTCACCGCTGGGTAGTAGAGACAGACCTGCAGGATTGGTAAAAGCTACTGAACCTGATTTATTTGAAAATAATGTGATTACTAAAATTTCCGATGCTCACAGCTGCTCTCCTGCACAACTATTGATAGCCTGGGCCATTAATCGCGGAACAGCGGTAATTCCTAAATCCGTTAATCCAGTTCGCTTACAGCAAAACCTGGAGGCAGCCTCTATAACTCTGTCTGGAGATGAGATGGAGGAGATAGCCCTTCTGGATAAGCGCTATCGTTACCTGGATGGAAACTTTTGGATAGTAGAAGGAAATTCTTACACCCTCGAAAACCTATGGGATGAATGAGCTGGTGACAAACCCTCTCTTCATACTCATTATTATTTCTTTCAATGTAGTCGTCTCCATTTGGCTGGAGAACCGCACAGCATTAAGAACTATAGGAGCAGCTATTTTGGTGATAGTTATTACCGCAGTAATGGCCAATATGGGGATTATACCATCTGCTACTCTGGGATCTGGGGTATATAACAGCATTTTTTCCTACATCGCTCCAATATCTATATTTTATCTACTCTTAGGGGTAAGCCTTCGTCATTTGAAAAACGCTGGCCTCCCCATGTTGCTGTCCTTCGGAATTGGCGCTGCCGGCACTGTAGGTGGTGTAATAATTTCATTTACGCTTTTTAGTGATCAATTAGGTGAAAATGCGAATGCCATTGCCGGCATGATTGCCGGAACCTACATTGGTGGAAGTATAAACTTCAATGCTGTCGCTATCGAATATGACATGATGAAACAGGGACCATTGTATGCATCCGTCACTGCGGTCGATAATATTCTCACCACGGTATGGATGATGATTACCATTGCCATTCCTAAGCTGTTTAGCAAGCTTTTACCCACTAAGACAACGATCAACACTTCCACAGTATCAGATAATGAATTCGATACCAGCAGCCTCAACATAAGTTCATTTGCATTGCTCATTTTTATTGGGCTTCTGACTCTTTTAGTTGCCAACAGGATAGGTGAATGGATCGGGATTCCATCCATTTTAATTCTCACCACAATTGCCTTAGGGCTAGCACAGATACGATATTTCAATAAATTGGCGGAAGCCAAAATCCTTGGCCTTTATCTTATTTATGTGTTCCTGGCGGTTATTGGCGCCTATTGTGAATTGGGCGCCATGGCCGGTATCGGCAATTTAGCATTTACCGTACTTGGCTTTTTAACTATAGTAGTGGTTGTTCACGGTGTATTAATTCTGGCCATTGGTAAACTTTTTAAAATTGACTGGAATATTATAGCTGTAGCTTCGCAAGCAAATATAGGCGGATCTTCGTCTGCACTGGCATTGGCCAAAAGTCTTAAACGAAATGATTTACTGTTGCCTGCCGTTCTTATTGGCTCACTCGGCAACGGTATTGGAACGTATATCGGATTTTTATTAGCTGAATTATTATAATGGATGTAAAAAAGAGAAGTGACATACACCCAGGATTGGAAGTAGGGATTGTTTTAAAGAAAGATCAACGCACCGGAAACATTACTTATGGAGTTGTTGAAAAGTTGTTGACCAAAAGTAGTTATCATCCTCACGGCATTAAAGTGATGTTGGACGATGGACAGGTAGGAAGGGTTAAAGAAATAGTAACCAACTAGAATACAGTAGGTTAAAGGTTACTTTATCACCCAAACTTAGATCCTACCGGGGGCTCGTATTTCTTAAATGGGCTGGCTAAGAGGTTTCCTAGAGTCGAACTTTCTTTTACGTCCATATGTATGTCAATACCATATATTAACTTATCGGTTTTTTCCACAGAAGCAAAGGTCTTAAAAATACGATCACAAATTGAAAATGTATTATCGTAATTGGCGTCTTTGAACGGTTGAGTATAATGGTGATGCACTTTTGTGCATATAGGGATAACAATGCCCACACCAAGTCAAATCCAATAATGGCCATAGTGAACGTAAAAGAGGTTTATTCCAGCGTGTTTAACTTTGCTATAGTCAAAGCAGAAAAGAGGAATTACACCTTCCAAAAATCCGAAACAGCACAATTCCACCAGGTAATAACCCTGTTCTAAATACTGTTGAGATTTTTTCGAAAAAGGTAATAAGATTTTCCAAGTAGAGTCTGGTTAATGATTTTATAACAGTTTAAATCGTTTGGTGTTATTGCTATAATTATTTTAATAGAAAATTTAAATTCACATCTTTAAGTCCCCGAATTCATGGGTTTCAATACATTGAATGTCGCTACTTTCTAATAAAGACGTTAAGGAATTAAGAAGACTCTTGGAAGGTTCAGGAAAAAATGCAGCTGAATTAGCCTCACTCATGAATGGGCTGAATCCCGAACTGATAGAGCTACTAAACGACAATCAGAAGAAACTAAAAAAGGTTGAACAAGAAAATAAAAGACTTACTGCAAACTTAGAGCTGGCTCATCTGAAAATAAAAGACTATGAAGTAGAAGCAGCGTATGGTAAAAACAGGTTAAAAAATGTAATTGAGATGCTTATGGCCCTAGCAACACTGGATTTCAATAAACAAGCCTCAGTAACGGATAAATCAGACGAATATGACGGGTTGGCTACAGGGCTGAATATGCTAGGACAGGAATTAAAAGCATCTACGGTTTCAATAAACTACTTAGAAGATATTTTTCAGAGTATGACTGAGATACTGCTAGTGGTTGACGATAAGGGTATTATTCATACGACTAATCCGGCCGCAAGAAGCATTTTCGGTGATAAACTCCAAGACAATGACATTCATAGTTTTATAACTGAATCAAGCAATGTATCCGTAAAAGAGTTTACAACAAAGGAGTTGAAGAACATTATACGGGACGGAAAGGTGGTCCGAACTGAGATTATCTGTAAAAACACAAGGGGTACTTACGTACCTTTAGCAATTCGGCTGTCCCCCATGCAAAGCAGTAAAGGTGTTGTAATTATTGCAAGGGATGTTAGTGAGCGAAAGAAAGCTGAGCAAAAGCAAAAAGAACTAATCGATAATCTGGAAAGATCAAACGATGAGCTGCGTCAGTTCGCTTATGTCGCCTCTCACGACCTTAAAGCTCCGTTAAGAGCTATTTCAATGCTTGCTCAATGGGTTATGGAGGAAAGCGCAGAAGTACTTAACAATGATTCTAGATCTAACTTGGATATGCTCGTTGAAAGGGCACAAAGAATGTATAGTTTCCTGGATGGTATGCTGGCGTATTCGCGTATCGGGATCAATCAGGAATTACTACAAGAAGTGGATCTCAATAAAGTGGTTAACAGCGTTGTTTTATCACTCAATGTTCCAGCTGGAGTAAAGGTCAAAACGCATGAACTACCTACGGTTACGGCGGCTGAAGTGCATATGATACAGGTTTTTCAAAACTTAATTTCAAACGCTATTAAATATCTGGATAAAGATAACGGCAAAGTAGAGGTTGGAGTTACCACATCAGACTGTGGAACATGCTTTTATGTACAGGACAACGGACCTGGTATTGATAAGGCTTTCTTTGATAAAATTTTTATCATTTTCCAGACCCTGAAAGAGCGTGACAAATCAGAAAGTACTGGAATTGGCCTTACTATTGTAAAAAAAATACTTGAAGGATATGGCGGTAGAATTTGGCTAGAGTCGGAAGTTGGAAAAGGTAGCTGCTTTTATTTTACTTTAAATTGATATTCAATTAAAGCAGACTAGTTGTTTTGCATGATCCCCATCAACTCCATATTAAAGTTATCCTTTGTTTGAACATAGGCTACTTTAGGTTGAATTTTTGCACCTACTTTCCGCTTTTCAAATGAAGCGGTCATCCCAAAATCAATTTTTTTAAAATCCAAATTATGCGCCCTTTTGATAGTCTGCCAAAGCATCTGACGATATATCTGATATTCTCGTAAATATTCGTAGTCCATGCCTATAAAGGATGGAACATAGGTATGCTTATTATTCTTAAAACAGAACATTACTCCTACAGCTCGACTTTCTTCAGCATTATCTTTTAGGTACAGAACTATGAACTCCCAGTATGGACTGGAAGACATTTCAATAAAGAGTTTTTTCGAAAATGAAAAAGTATTTAGTCCAAGATTATTCCCTTTTACCTTGTTAAATAGTTGAAAAAAGCGTTCAAATTCTCTTTCATCAATTTTTTCTTTGATTGCTACATCGAAGTATTGCTCATAGGGCTCTATCTCCTTTTTAAAATGCTTTCTTGACCTGGAAGAAAGAGTAGTTAAATATCCGCTTTGATCTTTCCATGACAGATCTTCAAGAATACATGACTCAGGCATGTTTACCTTCACAAATCCTTGGTTATGAAATAGTTGATTAAAATGGGAGTCATCAACAAAATCACGCATCACAAGCATAGAAATATCAATATTCTCATCAATTTCCTCAATTTTGTCTATCAGCATTTTTAGAGCGTCAGGCCAGTTTTTATTGCTTTTATCCAAATAATAATGCTGACCTTCTGTAAATAAAGAGCCCATCGAAAGTACGTTTGAGGTCATATAATAGGGTTCTTGTCTGCGTTTTTCTTCGATTTGAACAGAAACTGACTCCGGTGCGAGCAGATCCTCCTTCCAAATAGTAAGAGTAAAAAAAGTAGCAAAAACTACATTCCCATTGGAGTCCTTAACGATAAAATAATAAAATTCATAGTTATGTTCCGGTCTTTCATTGTCACTGAAAGCTCGCTCCAAAAAGTTCAATCCATCCCAATTGAAAACACTCCGCTCTCCCATCCATTTGTCCCACTCATCATGATCTAATTCTCCTATAGATCGTTTAACCGAAATGGTAAATTCCTCATTTTTCACCTCTTGTTTTTCTTCATCCAATAGGGGCATTTTAAAATCTCTCCTCACCTTATTCTTGGTCGTCTGAGTCTCTTCAAGCGCCAGAGGATAGTGAAAATTCATGGCCTCAACCAGACCTTTTATTTCTCCTTTTTGGTTGTGTCGTGATACCGTAATGCGTAAACCGGTGTTTTTAACGGGTACGGCAGGATAAAGGCCTAAGTTCACATAATAACCTTCATTCATTAAGCGGTTGACAAAATTGTATCCGGTAGCAGGACGACCAGTACCAATGTAAAACACCGGACAATTATTCTCTTGAACTAAAGGCAGGTCTGTGTTAGTCAACAGATTATTGAAATAATGAATTCTGTCATATAAATCATCTTGTAATAAGTATATTTCATCGGACAGGTGGATTTCGGCTGAAGCTAATGCACTTGCTACCGAAGCTGGTTCAAGTTGAGCAGAAAAGGTTAATGGCCCTCCGAAAGTCTTTATTTTACGATGCATTTCATCATCTGAGGTAACAAAGATTGCCCCACTGGCGCCAAAAGTTTTACTCAATGTCGCCATAAGCATAACATTGTGTGGAAGCTTCTTTAATCTACTCATGACAAAACCAGCTCCTTTTTTACCCGTCCAACTCATCCCATGAACATCGTCAAAATAAAAATGTAGTTGAGGATATTTCTGACTTAACGCCATAAGTTGTTCTATAGGAGCGGTATCTCCGTACATAGAATAAATACCATCCGCCATGTACCAGATTTTCTCACAACGATTTTGTAATTCCTTAATTTTATCCTCAAGCATATCCAGGTTGTTATGCCGGATCATCTCAATCGGAATTCCGCGCGTCTTAAGTATTTGGCAAGCATTCTGAACACTCCAATGAACTTGATGGTCAACAATTACTCCATCTTCGTCTCTGACCATGACCGGAATAACGCCAAGATGCCCAAGCGTACTATTCTTTGTGATAATAACCGGATGCCCATACATGGCTTCAACTTTCTGCTCCAGACTGTGATAGAGTGGATGTGAAATATAGGTTTTTGATAAAGGGAACTGAGTGCCAAATTTCAGGATGGCCCGAATAGCAGCGTTCTTCAAACGCATATCCTGTTCCAATCCTAAGTATCCGGTAGTCCCAAAATGGAAGAGTTCATTACCCTTTATCCTTAATTTACGGCCATTTAATTCATCGCCCTCGGTGTATAAATGAACAATACCTTCTCGCTTTGCATCAGAAATAACTTCATCTACAGTGTCAAGGAAATTATTATGTCTTATCTTAGCCATAAATTCGGAATTTAGAGGTTAATAAATTATAATATATCTTGTAAAAATAAAGTAAACGAAACCATATATATTAATAGTAACCAATAACTGCTTTGATTAGTTGGTAATTTATTTTCATGAGCTTTGAAATGGGTGGATGGACCGTTTAAGCGCTTATTTAGTAGTTAAGTTTCATGTTCTTTGATCAAATTGTCAATTCTAATAATTAAAAATGAAGCCATTCGCAGAAAATAAATTTGCGAAATTCTGGATAGACGATCATACTGTTCATTTCATATACAATGACGGCGTTTATGTAGATTTTGAGGCAGCTCAAAAAATTGTGCAAGAACGCCTGCAGCTTCAAAAAGGTAAGTCTTATCCTGTGTTTTGTGATATGACCGGTTTGGTAGGATCAGATAAAAATGCTCGGGATTATCTCGCCAATGAGGGTTCAAAGTTAGTAAAGGCTGTTGCAGCGCTGGTTTCTAACCCAATGACCAGAATGATGCTTAATTTCTATTTAAAAATTAATAAACCTAAAACGCCAACACGTTCTTTTACGAAGAAAGCTGATGCTCTTGAATTTTTAAAAACTTACATCGAAGAAGTAGTATAATTAGTTAATATTTGCTTCAGTTTAATAAAGTCTACTAAAGTCTTTCTAGTTATTCACAAATGAGGGCGTTAGTTCGTTAAGCCGATATATTAAAACCAATGATAACTAACTATATTCTAATGGATACTAAGGAGTTATCATTATAAAAATCTAAGTTCGGCCGCCATCTTAGACAGATAACGTGCGGCATTTTTCATTGAATCAGTTTCATCTTTTGCATCTTCTAAAATAGAAAAATACCGTTCTACTCCATCAATTACTACAGTGTTTTCGACCATACCACCAAAAACTAACAATCGCTTGGAATGCTTCCGTGTAAGATTTGCCAACCTAGAAATAACTTTACCCCGGATGGTTTGATCATCAATTTTACCTTCGCCGGTGATTATTAAATCTGCCCATTTTACTTTTTCTTCTAGGAAGGTATGCTTTGCAACAAGGTCAAAGCCCGGTTGCATCTCGGCATTTAAATAGGCCATCATAGCGTACCCTATTCCCCCGGCAGCTCCGGCACCAGGGCGCCCTGATTTATCAATTTTCAGCTGCTTCATACTTTTTTGATGAAAATGGAGTACTGAGTTTTCCAACGTGCTCAGCAGGTCGGGATCAGCTCCTTTTTGCGGCCCGTAAACGTAAGTAGCTCCCTGCGGTCCAAACAACGGATTAGTAACGTCGCACGCAACAACGAAAGAAATACCCCTAATACTTTTTTCTAAACCGTCCGGATCAATGCAATCAACTTCCGGTAAATACTGTGCGCCGCTACCTGTTATTAAATCTCCTGATTGGGTGTAAAACTCTACTCCCAGTGCCTGAAGCATCCCCATGCCTGCATCGTTGGTAGCGCTTCCACCAATTCCCATAATTATCCTGTTAAAACCTTTTTCAATAGCGTCTTTAACTAGCTGCCCGGTTCCGTAAGTAGTAGTTAGCCAGGGGTTCTTTTCGTTTTCTTTTAGCCGTTCAAGACCGGATACCAAAGCCATTTCTATCACAGCAGTTTTCTTGTCTATTTGTCCATAGTAACCGGAAATAGTTCTTCCAAGAGGATCGAGAGCCCGACAATTTATCTTGGTCCCCGATGTGGCATTGACCAAAGCATCCACAAAGCCCTCACCACCATCTGAAAGTGGCAGGCAAAATGTATCCGCAGCAGAAAACGTCGACCTGATCCCTGAATCGATTGCTGCTGCCGCACCTGAAGCAGATATCGATTCCTTAAAATTATTTGGAGCGATTAGTATTTTCATTGGTGTTCCAGCCAGGTAAACCCATAAGCACCCAACTTCAGCTCTTCTGCGACATACTGATCATTTAGAAGGTCAAAAAACTGACCCGTTGGAAGATTTACCGATATCTCATCATTTTGAAAATTGAAAATGCAAAGAAGCTTTTGATCATTATATTGGCGCTGAATACCAAACAGTTCATTACCGAACTCCGGAAAGTGGAAATTCCCAAAAGGATGAAAAGCTATTTGCTTTTTTCGCACTTCTAATAATTTATAAAGTCGGTGATAAACTTGATATCTTATGGATGAAGTGTCGTCCAGTTCATTATTTAACTCACCTAAATTAAGTTTTTCTCTATTTATAGTACGGTTAACACCCGTTTGTCTAACACCATCGGTGAAATTAAGCGAGCCTACAAGACTGTGAAAGTAAATGGCCGGCACACCCGGCATGGCCAGCTTAATTGCTTGCGTCAAAATCATTCTTTTCACTCCCAACGCCGGATCCTGCTCCTTACCAAAGAGCAAAGACATGAAGTTGCAGTTAATCTCGTAGGGGCTCTTGCTACCTCCGCGGCCGGTTCTATACGATATCAATCCCTCATTAGCCTCAGCAGATTCTAATAATACCTGCAATTCCTCCACTGGAAGTATACCATCAAGAGGCCGTAAGCCAACGCCATCGTGGCTCGCAGTAAAATTAAAGAAGCATACTTTATCGCTGGGAAGACTCAAACTTTGCGCCCACTGGTTTAAAGTTTTTGAATCTCCTTTTAGAATACTGTAAGCTAAAAGTGGCGGCAATGTAAAGTTGTAAACCATGTGTGCTTCATCACCGCCATTGCCAAAGTAAGATATGTTTTCAGCATGTGGTACATTGGTTTCAGTAATTAAAACCACTCCTGAATCCAGCGTTTCTATGACCTTGCGCATAACTTTAATTACGGCATGTGTCTGCGGCAAATGTATTGATTTGGTTTTTTCCTCCTTGATCATAAAGCCGATGGCATCTAGTCGGAGCATTCTTGCGCCTTTACTAATATAATATAGCAGGACATCAAGAATATGAAGAAAAACCCTCGGATTATCATAGTTGATATCAACCTGATCTTCACTAAAAGTGGTCCAAATACTTTTGATATTACCTTTAGTATCCTCAAAAGAGTGGAATAAGGGTGTGGTACGGGGTCTTACCACCGAAGACCAATCGCGGGTAGCATCCACTTCTATGAAATAGTCTTGAAATTCGTCCTCTCCACTTAAAAAGGCTTGAAACCAGTTGGATGACTTTGACATATGATTGATAACTGCGTCAAACATGAGTTTATAATCTTCAGACAGTTTCTTAATATCATCCCATGCCCCTAACTCATGATTAACTTCATAATAATCGGTCACGGAAAAGCCATCGTCTGAGGTATAGGGGTAAAATGGTAAAATATGAACACCATTTATTACACCCTTAACGCGGTCATTTAAAAAGTGGTGTAGGGTACTCAGTGGCTTTTCATCTGCATCAGTCAGCTGATCTCCATACACTATCAGAACTACATCTTCGTGACTTAATTGCTCCTTCGAGGCGTTTAATCTTGTACCATATTTTTGTTTTAGTCGCTCGATACCCTCTAACAGTATATCGACGTCCTGATCATCATAAGTAATCTGAAGCAGCTCTCTCATGTTCCATTTGTGGTTTGTTCAAATTAAATTCATTTAGGTAAATTACGAGGATGAATTGGCTAGATATTGTAATTGTAATCGTTTACGCGGTGGGCTTGTTGAGCCTTGGCATCTATTTTAAAGATCAGAAAACAAAAAAGGACTACTTTCTGGGGGGGCGCAGCTTAGGATGGTTTGAACTCGGCCTTTCTGTAATGGCTTCTCAACTTTCTGCAATAAGTTTTATTTCGGCTGCCGCTTTTGTGGGAATGAGAGCGGGTGGTGGGCTACAATGGCTTACTTATGAATTTTCCGTACCCATCGCGATGATCATCTTAATGGTAGTGATTTTCCCGCCACTTTACAGAAAAGGAATAGTCAGTGTTTACGAATATTTGGAAGAACGTTTTGGGCGCAGCACAAGGCTTTTAATAAGCCTTGTATTCCAATTTAGTCGTGCCTTTGCCACCGGAATAATGATCTATGCCGTAGCGCTTGTGCTATCTACGGTTTTAGACATACCTCAATGGGCTACTATTCTGATTTCAGGCATAGTTACACTTATCTATTCTTACCAGGGCGGCATGAAAGCCGTGGTCTGGGGAGACGCCATTCAAATGATCATTCTTTTTGGCGGTATTCTAATCTGTATTGGATATGGACTTGACTATTTGGGAGGCTGGAATACTTTTGTAGCACAGGTAGACCAAAGCCGAATACAATCTGTAGACTTCTCTAGTCTGGGTTTCTCAAAAGGCGAAGAATTTGGATTTTGGCCTATGTTTATTGGGGGCCTTTTTCTGTATACTTCTTACTATGGAACGGATCAAAGCCAGGCCCAAAGGGCGCTCTCTGCGAGAGATATGGGGCAAGTAAAGAAAATGCTCATTTTCAACGGTGTTGCCAGGTTTCCAGTTACGTTATCGTATTGTATTATGGGATTGATTATCGGAACATTTGCTTACACTAACCCGGATTTTCTAAATATGATACCACAGGACAAACCGGATCTGCTTATGCCTGTTTTTATCGCTAACTATCTTCCTCATGGCATTATTGGTCTATTGATAACAGCTATACTGGCCGCAGCAATGTCTTCTCTCAGTTCTGCCATCAATTCACTGAGTGCAGCTAGCACGCAAGACTTCTTTTCTCCGAAGGACGGTGAAACAAATCTCAGTTCTTCGAAGTACCTGACGATCTTTTGGGGTGCAGTGTGCATGGGTCTTGCATTCTTTGCCGGCGAAATTGCCGACACCGTTATTGAAGCAGTTAACAAGATCGGTTCTTTGTTCTACGGTCCGGTGATTGCCACATTTACCATCGCCATACTTTTTAAGCGTATCAAGCGCAGAGCAATGAATACGGGTTTAATAGCAGGGGTATTAACGAATATGTATCTGTGGTTATTCACCAGTGAATGGCTCTTTTGGTTTTGGTGGAATGTAACCGGCGCTCTGGCTACTTTTACTGTTGCGTGGGTGGTAAGCGCGGTGAGCAAAGAACCGTATGAAAAGGAAGAAGAAAGATTGGTGTTGGAACCTTTAGGGAAAGAAGGTTCAATTTTAATCGCTTATTTTGTTTTAATCGTTTGTGTGAGTGTGTTTATTGATACATTACTCTAAGGCCTTCTTCGTACTTAAAAGCGCGATTGTGGTAAGGATAAGCAATAAAATAAAGCTATTATTCAAACCATATTGCTCGGCCAACAAACCAATAATTACAGGGCCCATGAGAAAACCAAAGTATCCGGCGCTAGCAACGGAAGCCAATCCATAGGCAGGTGTAACCCCCTCCTTCTTCGCTGCACTGCTAAATAGCACCGGCACCACACAAGAGTAACCTAACCCAATACATACAAAGCCAAGTAACACCAGCCAAACGTTAAGAAGTAATAGCAATACTATTCCTATCAAAGCCATTATACACCCAAAAACAATTACTTTGAGGTTACCATACCTCAATGTATAGTAGTCGCCATTGAACCGACCGAGTGTCATAGTAAAGGAAAAACCGGCGTAGCCAAGGCCAGCTATTGTGGCATTAGTACTTAAAAAATCCTGAAGATATACCGTGCTCCAATCAGCAACTACCCCTTCGCCGATCATAATGCAAAAGGCGATTATTGCCAGACCCAGCACCGGAGAACGCGGTATTACAAAAAAAGAACTCTCTTCCTTGTTTCCTTCATCATGAACCCGCCCTATGTTCTTTTTGATTACAAGGAAGGTAAATATGAAAACCAGGGCTCCTATTATCATAAAATGCAAAAAAGAACTTACACCAGCCTGTGCCAATAAACCGCCAGAGGCACCGCCCACAATGCCCCCCAGGCTAAAGAAACCATGACTAGTAGACATAATACTGACCTTCTCTTTTTTCTCTATTGTATTTACTACCGCATTCATGGCAATATCTACCCAACCCATGGCAAACCCAAGCACAAAAAGAGCAGCACATAGCAACGTGATAGTAGTAGCAATTACGGGAAGAAGGATAATAAAGCTAAATGCCACCAAACCGTAAATGGTCGTGCGCCCCTCCCCGATATATTTGATAAGTTGGGCGCTAAGCAACATGGAAACTATACCACCTAAGGGTACAAAAAAAAGAGCTATACCAAGATCTCCCTCTGATAATTCCAGTGTTGATTTTACTTCTGGTATTCTCGTTATCCAGAAGGCCATCAAAACGCTTAAAATAAAAAATGTTAACCCTATGCTTAAGTAAGTGGGGTTCCCGGAGTAGATGTAGAGCCGCCTGAGCATAACCTCAAAAGTAATGTACTACAACTACTCTTTCTATGCTTATACTGGCCCATTTTAAAAACATATTAACCTCTTTTTTGCCTTTACGAGAAACATAGTATTATTGCTGGATATGCAGCCACTCCTTGAAAAAATAGAAAATAACTTTGGTAGCGCCTTCTCTGTGAGATCATATCAGGGAAATCATATCTGTAGAATGCCCTTTTGGCATATTCACCCTGAGTACGAACTGGTTTATATCAAAAATGGACACGGTAAGCGACATGTTGGGAAATCTGTTTCCACTTATACCAATGGGGATTTGATCTTACTAGGCCCGAATGTACCGCATTCCTGCTTTAGCAATCAAACCTATGACGACAATGTTGAAGTGGTTATACAATTTAATCATGATTTTGCCGGGCCTGAGTTTTGGAAGGTACCTGAAATGGGCCAAATCGGGCAGCTGCTAAAACGCTCATCTCATGGGATTTCGTTTGGAGAAAGTCTAAGAAATAAGGTCGGGGAAGAAATCATTACGTTGGATCACTACGTTGGTTTTGATCGCTTTGTTAGGTTCATCAAAATTCTAAATGATTTAGCCCTCACTAAAGATTTTACGCTCCTTGGGGCGAGTACGTCTAGCTTAGTAGTTAAATCAACGGATTATAACAGGATAACGAAGGTTTACAGCTTTATTGAAGCTAACTTCCAAAATACCATCACACCGGAAGAGGTTGCCCGGCATGTAAGTATGACATTACCGGCATTCTGTAGGTTCTTTAAGCGCACTACGGAGAAAACATTTACCACTTTTCTCAATGAGTTTCGAGTCTCTCATTCCTGCCAATTAATTATGGAAGGAAGGAAAACTCTTTCTGAAGTGAGCGAAGCTTGCGGATTTCAAAGCGCCTCATATTTCAATAAGCAATTCAAACGGATTGTGGGTACTACACCCACTCAGTATAAAACAAATTTTATTAAAGTATTAGCTTCCTGATTATGATCATTGAACATATAGCCATCTGGACGAAGGATCTGGAAAAACTAAAAAACTATTACTCAAAATATTTTCATGGCACCGTAAATGACAAGTACCGCAATCACAAAAATGGATTCGAAAGCTATTTCCTTACATTTGAGTCAGGTGCAAGATTAGAACTTATGAAAATGTCAACCGTACCCGAAAACAAAAACGACACGGTAACACAACAACACCTGGGCATTATTCATTTCGCATTCGGGGTAGATACCAAGGAAGAGGTTGATCACAAAGCCAATAAACTGAAAGCTGCAGGATTTCAGATTTTAAGCGGTCCAAGAACTACCGGTGACGGGTACTATGAATTTGAAACCCTGGATCCTGATAATAATAGAGTTGAAGTAACTTCACTCAATTAAATATATGGAAAACGTTCAACTGATTGGTCTGCTAGCGGGTATTCTTACTTCCATATCATTCCTTCCACAGGTTATCAAAACCTGGAAAAGCAAGTCCGCCAAAGACTTATCTCTTAATATGTTCATGCTGTTTACCACAGGCATTATACTTTGGCTGATCTATGGATTGATTATAAGAGACTGGCCTATTATTTTGGCTAATGTATTTACGCTATGTTCCTCGGCCACTATTCTTTACTTTAAGCTTCGCTATAAGGAGTAGTTGCTACACCGGAAACTGATAAACCTGCTTGTTTTCTATCACCTTATCCAGGCTTCTTTTCACAAGGTCCCCCATAGTTTCGCATTGTTCGAAATCCGGATCACTATAGTGTTTGGCAAGGTCTTTTCCCAATTTTCTGACGTTCTCAATTGGAGATATCTTATCGCTGGACATCGCCCGAAGCAGGTCGGCTATTTCGGCTCTGCTTACTTTATATCTTCTGGCTATAAGAGACCTTTCTTCCTTTTGATATTGCCTCACAGTCTCAACCGTCATACAGTTTAATCCTATTTCGATCAATGGGTTGTTTTCCTTAAAGTATTGAGGCAAATAAATACTCTTTCTGCCCTCATACGACTGTTGATCAAAGTCTATAGCCCTGATGCGATAATCTACATCCTCAAAATCAGGGGTAATGTTTACTACAAAGTTACTGGAATGCATGTCTCCTAAGAGTCTGATAAAACAACGTTCATTGAATTTCACAAACTCTTTAGCCAGTCTGGTCTTGTTCAAGTTAGGATCGTCCAGATATTGCTTAATAAACTGGTCTCCAGGTACCCCTACAATATGCTGCTCAACTAAGGTATTACGATCCACGTAGTAACTGATCCGGTTGGGTGAAAGCAAATGCTCCAATTCTAGTCCATATATTCTTGAAGCGTCAGCCACCTTAATGTAGAAGTAATCAAAATTATCGTTTATACGGTTAACGATCCGCACCCGAAATGGTAATGTATTCCCATAAACACATGAATCAATTCTATCCACATAAAGGTGTTGCATTACTGATAGATCCCCGCCTGACTTCAGCATGGCGTAGATCTCTTTTAAATCATTATGGATTTGCTGCATATCACTCTGTGGGTAAAATACACTCTCCCACAAGCTATCCTTATCGTTTCTATCTCTTAAAGGAATAGTATTGTCGTATCGCATAAGATCGGTGTATTGTACCGGCAGTTTTGTTTCCCGATCATATTTTATTAGATATTTCCTTAAGGTACTACTTATTGGATATGTAGTCTTTTTCTTGCTAATAAGCGCCATGATGGCCAAATGTACGGTATGTATAAGGGAGTGCAATAGCTATTCTATGGACTTTCCATGCCGGAATAAAAACCTATTACTTTCATGGGTATAACATCATACGTTTAACATTATGAAAGATCATTCTAAAAGGAGCTATTGGCGCAAGCATTAAGACAAGGATTCTAAGTAAGCAATTCTTTACAGTATTATCTCTAAGCCCGTGTTACGGGGTAACAATTATTAGGCTTTTAATGAATTTGAAAATGACATATCTGTGCCTCACTTGTAGAAAAACTTGATCATTACTAAATTGTGAATACCAACTAAATCCAAACCTCATGTTAAAACATTTATTGACTCTATTGTTCCTTTTTACTTTTTCACTAAACGTTAAAGCTCAATCTAACACGCAGGACATGAAGTTGTCATTATCTGGCGCACCTCTTATTGGAAGTTCTGATGAGCTGGGGACAACAATAAATGGAACATTTTTAAAAACATCATTTGGGTATTATATAAGTAATTCCACTTCAATCGAAATTAGCTTTGTGTATGCTTTTTATAAAGACTTTATGATTGACAACATCAATGCTCAATACCAGTCCTATGCCTTTGTACCTTCCTTACGTACCCATATTGTTAATAAAAGTTCCTTCCGGCTATTTGGAGAAGCAGGCTTTGGTTTAGGCGCCATTGAATACCAGCCTCAAGGCTCCGGCTTTGAAACTGAAACCTTTCGTCGGCTTAGCGGCGGCATATCTATTTTTAGTTTAGGGTTAGGCGCTAACTACAACTTTAACTCCAGGTTTGGCATGGAAATACTCATTCCTTATATACGTACTAATAATATTACTTCAGGAAACAGGAATCTTATTTATTCCGGTTTAGGCCCTACTATTGGCTTAACTTTTAATTTAAGATAATCCTTCCTTCTCTTTGGAATAACTACCTGTTTTTGAGTCAGATCCACCTCTGATCATTCACAGCTCTTTCAAAGTCCACTTCACCGGTATGCTTCGTCTCTCTGGGCTCGAAAAGTAAAACCCATACTTCCTCTCCGTTTTCAGTTCTTGGAAAATGCTCTATTCTTCTTGGCACTACCAACATCTCACCTTCTTTAATAGTCTCCAAACGATCTCTGAACTCCATAATCAGCGTGCCCTTGAATACCATAAAAAGTTCGTCTTCTTCTTCATGGCTATGCCAAACAAAATCGTCTTTCAGCTTGGCAAGTTTCACATATTGACCATTTAGTTCGCCTATAATTTTGGGCGTCCAATGTTCTTCAAATTGACCAAATTTTTCGAGTATGTTAATGGTGTTCATGGTTCTAAGATACTAAGCTCATTTCGAGTTTTCTTTACCATTTTGGCAATTCTAATCGCCTGCATTGGCCTCGTGGCGCTGCTGCCTTATTCTTACTAGTCTAAGACTCAAAGAGATTGGTATAAGAAAAGACCTTGAAGCCAAAAGGTTAGGGCTAATTGCTATTTTGTCCGGCGAACACCTGAAGCTCCTGACTGGCAATATTATTCACTTCACCATTAATCGGGTAGGTTTCAACAGAGTACTTTAAAACTATTCGTATAGAATAGATATTCGTTTAATTATCCTTGTATTTCCCTCTTGTACAGGACAGTACTTAGTTACTCCCGCCATTTGGCGGGTGGGGGTAGTTTTCAGCTTTGAAAAACACCCTTTTCTCAGACGCTTTAAAGACACCTTTTTGCTGTTTAAAAAATTTAGTCGGACACCAGTAAATCGAAACATTAACCTCACCATTCTGGTTGTCCCTTAATGAATCGTCATTAACATAATGGCAGTATGATTAGACTACCCATATCCCTGTTATTCCTTCTATATTGTAGCCATTCTCTTTTTTCACAGCAATCCTATTTAAAAGGATACGTAGTCTTGACTACCGGCGACACGCTACATGGCGAAGTAAAGGATCGGGATATAAATAGAGGCCGTTTACTCAGCAGAATTAGGTTCAAACAAAACGGTAAGAAATTGAAGAAATACTCGGCTTACGACGTATCCAGTTACAGTATTGACAATGTAGTATTCGCATCAAAGTGGTAGGAAGAACAAGCTGAGTTTTTCAATTCCAGATATCTAAACCAATACGGTAGAGGTGAAAAGGTATTTCTCAGAGTGAATAGCAAAGGTAGACTGTCCTGCTATACCAAAGAATTCGTTGATCAGGACGACGTAGCCATTAATGGCTTTGAACTCTTTATGAAAGAGGGAGATGATTATTTTGAAAGAGCGAATCAAGGTTTATTTGGTTTGAAGAAAAAGAAGCTGACCAAGTATTTTTCAGATTGTCCTGCACTTGTTGAAAATATAAACAATGGTGATATAAGAACAGCGCTTGAAGTTGCAGTGTTCTATAATTCTGAATGCGATAAATAAATTGTGGGGCTTAAACATTTAGCATTTACCTACAAAAATCTATTCCTGATAGATGCGACTAGGGCTGCAATTACTGCCTTAATGCTTAGCCAGGTACTTGCAAGATTCGATGATCTCTTTGGTATGCCCGTTAACATTTTGTACATCCTAGCCATTATAGCTGCCTGTTTTGCACTTTACTCCCTGATTTACTCTCGTATAGTAAACCAAAACCGGCGGTCTTATCTCCAGGGTATTGCCATCGCGAATGCAGTATATTGTATAATCACTCTGGCGTTGGTCATTTATTTGTATGATACATTAACCTGGTTAGGCATTGGCTATTTTATTGGAGAAATAGGAATTATATACCTCCCGGTCAGGTTTGAGTTGAAATTGGTGCGGCAATAAAAATCATAGCTAGAGTAAAGTCGGAATTATAAACGCTGCAAAATTTGCGTAACCGAAGAGTTACACTTATATTAGTAACCGAAAGGTTACACAAATGAGGAGAGACGTATTTCAAGCCATAGCCGACCCTGTGCGGAGGGACATTATTCAATTACTAGCTGAACAGCAACTTTCTGTTAATGCGGTAGCAGAAAAATTCAAAATAAGCCGCCCGGCAATTTCAAAGCACCTGAAGATTTTGAAGGAATGCGATATCATAGATATTTCCCGGGAAGGTAGAGAGAGGTATTGCAAGATCAAACCAAAAAATCTCATTCCAGCTTTTATCTGGATAGATCAGTATCGCAAGCTGTGGGAAGATAAGCTGGACTCATTCGAAAACTATTTAATGGAATTAAAAGACAAACAATCAAAATCATGATAGAATATCCTACAAATCGTACCATTACCTTTAAACGTATATTTGATGCTCCCCTGGCGCTGGTTTGGGAAGCTTGGACGCAACCTGAACATATTGCCAACTGGTGGGGCCCTAAAGGCATGAACACCCGCGTTATTGAACATGATTTCAAACCCGGTGGACGCTGGAAATTCGTAATGACCATGCCAGATGGCAAAGACTTTATTACCGAAGGTGTTTACTCGGAGATCGTAGATTTTGAAAAAATAGTAACGACAGCAGATTTTAAGCCGATGACGGAAGGGGTTGAACTCCATATCTTATTCGAGGCGGATGGGGATAAAACCAGCTTTACCTTTCATGTAGTACATGAAACGGAGGAGTACTGTAAACAACAGGAAAAAATGGGCATTTATAATGGATGGGGTTCAACTTTCGATCGATTAGAAGCACACTTGGATAGCACAATCGATAACTAGAACCTATATTCTTATGAAAACAATGACATGTAAACAACTGGGCGGAGCGTGCGCTCTTGAATTTAAGGCGGCAACGTTCGATGCGAGGGCTGAAATGAGCACGCAACACGGTATGGAAATGTATCGGAAAGGTGATGAAGCACATTTGAAAGCTATGGGTGAAATGCAGGAGCTTATGATCACCGAAAGCCATACAAGAGCTGTTTGAAGAAAAGAGAGAAGAATTTGATGCGTTACTGGATACTGACAATTAGAATCGGGATTCCAGATATTTCTTGTAGAAATTCAGGAATGACGCAAATCTTACTTTGACTTAATTACGAACGTTATCTTCCCGGTTGAAATAGGTGCAACAATAGCGTTGCTACTGGTTTTGCTGAAGGTAAGCTTCTCTACCTCCTGACGATAGATCTTTTCGACGGTCGGACTAACTGTACTCTCCAGTCTTCTTACGGATAGGATCTCACCCTGATCATCCACTTTGATCTCAAATACGATTCTTCCGGTTTCACTCGATGTATCATCCGGCTTGGGCTCAAAGTCCCACATCCAGCCTGACATATCCAAAGCAGAACCTCCTCCCCCTCCCGGATTACCATAAAGTGCTCTGGAATCTAATGTGCCCTCAGGATCGCCCTTATCTCCTATTTCATCAATATTATCACCTTGATTGGCAGCTTCAGCTTCGTTGCTTTCCCCTTCGTCGCCTTTGGCGCCATCCGCAGGATTTTGCGGCTCTTTATTTTCAACCGGTTTGGCCTCCAGCTTTTTCTCTTCTTCTTTCTTTTCCTCCTCTACCACCGGTTTAGGCTCCTCTTGCTGCACCTCAGGAACTACATCCGGACTGTCTTGTGTATTATCAACCGTTTTTATTACTTCTTCCACAGGTTCGGCAGCTTCTTCTACGGGTTCACTTGTTTCTTCTATCTCTTCCACTGCCTCCTCCGGCAACTCCTCAGGAGCCGCCTCTTCTTCGCTAGTGTTCTGGTTAGGCGGTGTTTCAGGCTGCACATCACCTGTACCGGCATCGCTTAAACCAAAGTTTAGCTCTATGCCGTATTCAGGAAGTGGTGGGTCAGGCTCACGCCAGGCAAGTATGAAAAGAAAAAGAATTAAAAGCAATCCATGGATGCCCAGGGACATCAACATACTTACCTTTTCATTTCTATTTTCTTTTTCTTCTTTCATTATCCTATGTCGTCATTCCTGTGCAGACAGGAATCGTGGTATTTCAGGAGATTCCTGCATTCGCAGGAATGACGTTCGATTTTACTTCGACTTCACCGCTACTGAAACTTTAGCTTCAAGCGATGTAGCTATTCCAGCTACGTAAACCAAATGTTCAGAAGGCACCGTTTTATCTATATGAAGTGCAACTACCCCTTCGTTTCCTACAAGCTTACTTCTAAGCTCCCCTTCTAAAGATCCGCGGCTTACCTTCTTATCGTTAACGTAAAAGTCGAGTTCTTCGGTTATCGTCACCGATACTTTCTGCATTTCTACAGTACTTGCCTTACTGGTTGGCAAATTAACAGGTAAGCCTGACGGTGTAATGAAAGAGGAAGTCAACATGAAAAATATCAACAATAAAAACACAATATCCGTCATAGACGACATGCTAAACATGGGTTCTATTTTATGCTTGGTTTGAAGTCCCATTATCTTGGTTCCTGTAGTAAATCAATAAAATCAATCGAATTGTACTCCATTTTATGGATTACTTTCTGCACACGCGTCACCAGATAGTTATATCCTAAGTAGGCCAGAATCCCTACAAACAGCCCGGCCGCCGTAGTCACCATAGCGGTATATATACCCTCAGACAACAACTTTGGGCTTACTGAACCTTCTTCTTGTGCTATGGAGATAAACGCCTGTATCATACCTATTACCGTTCCCAGAAACCCTAACATAGGCGCCGCTCCTGAAATCGTAGCCAGTAAGGAAAGATTTTTCTCTAACTTGAATATCTCGATCTTGCCTACATTTTCGATGGATACTTCTATGTTCTTTAACGGGCTGCCTATTCTGGTTATTCCTTTCTCTATCATTCTTGCTATCGGAGAATCGTGGTGTTGACAGGTAAGCTTTGCTCCGTTTACATCTCCTTTTTCCACTTGCTGACGGATTTGAGACATAAATTCATCCGGTGTTTTTGAGGCGCCGTTGATCGTTCTGACCCGCTCCACAAAAATGTAGACCGCTACAATGGATAAAACTAAAATGGGTATCATCATAAAACCTCCCTGGAGGAGGAGGTCTATTATCCTGACAGAGTCTGTTGAGTTGGCTAATACGTCTGTGGTATCTTGAACAGTCGTTATTTGTGTAAATATCATTTAATCATTTAGTATTTAATCACCCATACTCCGTCGCCATAGGTCGCCTTCATATCGCCTGCCTTACTTTGCGCCTCATCCCAGGTATCTAGGTCTTGCAATGTTACTCTGTAGAATTTCACATTTCCATAGGGCTCAATAATCTTGATACTTTCACCCGCCTCACTCAGATCCTTGGCGTAATCCATAGCCAGATCACCGTCAATGGCGCTGGCAACGACTACGTAGTAACGATTAGTTCTGGCAGAAATTGTCTCAATGGTCCCCGCCTCGGATTCGACGGTTTCTGCCGCTTCCTGAGCTGCTGCTTCTGCTGCCGCCTGTTCTTGTGCTATCCTATCGGCTTCGGCTTTAGCAGCTGCCTTATCCGCCTCAATTTTGTCCTGACGCTCTTTTTCAATTCTCGCCTTTTCTGCCAGTTCCCGCTCTGCAGGTAAATGAAAACCCCAATACCATATAGCGGCGATAGCGATTACTAAGAAAACAATGACACCTATGACAATCCCAGCTTTATTACCTTCTGGCTTTGGTGGAGTGTAGCTTCCAGGAACATAAGCCGTCTCGTCCTCTTCAGAATTGGGCGAATCATCATCATCTGCAGTGTAAGCATAGGTCTCTTCTTCCTCTTCCTCTCCCAATGGCTCAGCATCCGCTTCAGAGGAAGCTTCTGCTTCTGACTCTTCTTCGAGTGGTTTATAATCTATATCCGGTAAACCAAAGCTATCATTTGCTTCATTGATATCACCCTGGTTTTCTTCATTGATGTTTTCATCATCAAGGTCTTTCTTTTTAGCCATGTCAATTAGGTTATGGTTGTTTAAAAGCGGTTTATCCTACAAAAATAGTCTAATTTTCGAGTGGCACAAGTTAAGGGTTATTAGTTGAATGTTCTGAGTTATAGGTTATTATAGCCCAAAACTTTGAACACAAAACATTCAATTAAAAGCTGTAAGTCGCACCTATCATGAATTGAAGCTCTCTTGATGGGTAGTTTAATAGCAATTCATACTGTTGCCCAAAAAGGTTGTTCAGTCGAATAAAGGTAGAGATCTGTTTTGAAATGAGGTATTCAGCTTTAAGGTTTACGTCAAAAGCAGCATCTAAATCTATGGCATTACCGGTTTCATTCTCAAGTGCCTGAATTCCTCCTAATGCATACACCTCGCCACCAAAAAGCAGCTTATCATATAAATTGTAAGTAGAATTGAAGGTTATCTTGTAATTGGGTTTATGCCACGCCTCCGCAACATCGTCCGGAGTATCGTAAGCAAATATGTCTGTTCTTAATCCCATCCTGAACTCATCCTCTCTATTAAAACTGAGTTCACCGAACAAATTAAATATACCTGTATTATCCTCACTATACTGAGTGACAAACCTGGTTTGATCCTCCGGGCTTGTCAGGAAGAAGTACATATTTTTGTAATTTGCCGCACTCACTCCGGCGCCGAAACTTACCTTGCTGCTAAGTTTGCCATCTATACCGCCGTATAATTCAAAGGTCTTATCCTGATTATATGCCGGTGTGTTTGCCGCTAAGAACGGATTCTCCGTGGTAAGACTTCTCAAGGTATTTTTTTCAATATCTCCTCTAATACCGGCATATACCTGAAAGTTCTCAGTAAGATCATAAGACGCTTTGATAGCAGGGTAAAAATGTAACTCTTCAGAATCTCCAAGAGTATCATTTTCATAAACTGCATTAAATCCAGCGATTATTCTAAAGCCTTCGTACTCAAAATTTAGTGCAGGGCTGACGCGAAAAATATTTCTTGTATCGGCTTGAATAGAATCATCTTCCTGCGTGATCAGATCTAAATCACTAACAATATCAATACTTGTTCGATCTCCCAAATGATAGCTTACGCTAAAATCGAGCTGCACCTCACTTTCCTTGGCATTGAAGTCGTCTGTCAGGTAATCAAATTTCAATCCGGTGTAGTATTGAAGTTCAGCGGACTTGTCGGTATTTTCAATTGAGCCATTCAAAAAGAAGTTGCTGAACTTCTGTTCTTCTACTGAAAAAGGGACATTAGGATCAAGCTCACCGTATCCATAGAAATTGTAATTACGACTTTTAAAGCCTACCGTTCCGCTAGCAGTAAAGTTCTTGTTGAACAACTTACCAAATACATCAATATCAAACATTCCCGACCCGGAATTCTCATCGTCGACAGGACCGTTTTGGAAGCTGAGATATTTGAGGTGTGTTCCGTACATATATTCTTTATTACGTTTGCTGGCCAGGTAGCCCTCAACGTACGGAGTTACATAATTCCCAAAACCCGCTTTAATATAGTTTCCATAAATTTTTGAAATAGGCTGACTCTTCATTTTAAGCGGGTGCACCCGAATATTCAAATCTGGAAGTTTGAAATTCATAGACTGGTAAAAGTACTCCAGTTTCTCCGTCCTGGGTTGAACGGTTAGCGGCGGAATTTTATCAAAGTTTCGATTGGCTTTTGGTAAATTGATTTGTCGATCTTTGACGATCTCCACTTCGACATCTTCTATTTCTCCATCATTTTCCCAATCCTCCTGGGCATACAAAATGGAAGGAACAACGACAAAAAACAATAATGTGATACGTGAAAAAACGCTCATTTACAACGATAGATTTTATCTATTTAATTATTATAACTATTTAATTATCTGGTAGTTGGTTTTCTATGACTAAAGTATCGGATTCAACTCCTTGAGCCTGCTCTTGCTCGGCTTCTAAGCGCTCTATTTCTGTCAACTTTTCCTGCGCAAGGTTTCTTATGTACTCCACAGGGAAATTTTCAATTACTGACTTCAGCGTGCCTTTAGCCTGGAAGTAATCTTCTAAGGCCACATAGTTATCCGCCAGTAGAATATACGACTTGCCTACCCAATCTTCATAAACATTGAAGTCATTATTAAGTCCAATGAGGGACTCTATTGACTCTTTATACTTCTTTTCCTGAAAGAAGATATATCCTAGCAAATACTGAGCTTCCGCACCATATTCATCCCGGGCAGTGTTCAGGGTATTTACAAATTCATCCTTGGCTGTTTCATAATCCCCTTTGCCGAAGGCTGCTTTTCCTAAATAAAGTGAAGCCTTATTTTGAGAGCTTATATTGACATTACCGCGATCCAGTATAACGTTGGCATAACGTTCAACCGAGTCGAACTTATTCAGCAAGTAGTAGGACTCCATAAGTCCGGCCCACGCGTTGTACTGCTCCTTCTTGGTAGCTGCCGCATCGCTTAGTTGATAGTAAAAGTACGTGGCGTTCTCATATCTGCCACTTCTGAATTCAATCTCCCCTATCCTGCCAATCACACGGTTCAGTTGAACAAAACCGTTAACACTCATTAACTCATTATAGAAATCAAGCGCTTTATCAAACTCTCGTAACCGGTAATAGGACTCGGCTATATAATACTTGGCCTCATCCACCTTAGCATCATCAGGATACTGTTGGATATAGTTTTGAAATCGTGCTATAGCCTTGTTATAGTCCAGGTTGAAGTATTGATTTTTAGCGCTCTCAAAATCAACGGCTTCCAAGCCTTTCTTATCCGGGTTGGCGCTTTTGTAATTGGCTACAATAGCATCGAACTCGTTAGACCTCCCCTGCACATTTAACACTTCTTGCAGAGGTAACAAAACTTCTGAAGCAGCGGAATGAGTTGTAAACTTTGTAAGTACAGTCTGATAATCAGCTATTGCCTTATCATATTCTTGTAAGTTGTAATAACTTGATGCTCTACGCATATAGCCGTAAGGCACGAACCTACTGCTTGGCTTTCTTACGATCAACTGCGTAAACCCGTCTACCGCTTCCTGATAGTTCCCTTTCTCCAAATACAGCTGTCCTTTTTGAAATAAGGCATCATCCATGTAACGTGATTTTGGATAGTTTTTGATCAGATAGTTGTATTCGCTTACCGCTCCGGCTACATTACTTTGAATGCCCATAACCGTACCTGCCTGGAGGTGAGCGTAGTCGTTATCTACCTTGTTAGAACGAACTGCCTTATTGTAATAATTCAAAGCATTATCATAAGACTTATTAACATAATAGCAGTCAGCCAGACGCAGCAGAGCATCATCATAGTATTGCTTATCTTGTGCGGTTTCTAGAGCATTTACGTATTCCTTAAAATGCACTAATGCCTTACTATATTGTTTTGTATTATAATAGGCATATGCCATGCCATATCTGGCCTTCAACCACTCTGCTCTCCCCTTTGCTGCCGTATTTCCAATCACCAACTGGTAATTCTCAATAGCTTGATCATACCTTTTGCCAATGGAATAACTTTCCCCGGCCCAGTAGTTGGCCATGGCCTTATACTCAGCATCAGGCGTGTATTTCAATGATTTACCAAACATAGTGATGGCCTGTTGATAGCGACCTTTATTGAACAATTCTGCGCCTTTTAGATAAGCGGCCTTTTGATAAACCTTTTGCATGCTGCTATTTACAAACTCGAGGCTTTCAATGTGATCCAGAGCTAATTGGTAGTTATTGGTGTTTAAATAGGCTTCAGAAAGCAAATCATTTATTTCGTCAGCGTGACTACTATTAGGATAAGTGTTGATAAAAGACCGGAAGGCTCCGATTGCCTCTTCGGATCGCCCCAGATCGTAACTTACTTTAGCATATTGATAAGCAGATTCTTCAGTTAACTCCTTGCTGATATCAGACTTTCTTGTGTTGTCGAAGGCGGTAAGTGCGTATAGCTTATTACCCTCTTTTAAATACAGAATACCTAAGTAGTATGAAGCATATATTCCAATGCTATCCCGGTCGGACGCGGCCCTCTTCAAGTTCTTCACGGCCTCATCAAAGTTGCCCAGTTTATAGTTAACATATCCTATACGGTAGCCAATCTCAGGCTTAGGCTTTTTGATTTGCGCGCTGTAAAGACCATAGTATTCAGCAGCTTTTACATTATCACCTTTATTTAAATAAGCATCCGCTGTAAGTAAATAAAAGTCTTGGGCATTCACTCTTCTGCTCCCTTTTAAAACCGCTTCGCTATAGGTTATCAAATCATCATAGCGCCCCTGCTTATAATATAAATTAGCCAGCATTCCTGGCACAATGGCGGCATACGACTCGCTCTGTCTGGCACGCTCGAGATCATTAATGGCCTTGTCATATTCACCATTTTCATATTCAATGTACCCCGCATAATAGGCTGAAGCATAACCGTACACGTCCTTTTCTCTCTTTAACAAGTTGAATTTTTTAAGCGCCTCATTAAAGTTGCGTTTAGTAAAATATGAATACCCTAGTTTATAGCGTGTCTCGGCTCTCTCTTCACTGGTAATCAAGGTTTGATTTACCTTTTCATAATACTCAATAGCTTTAGTGTAGCTTTTTTGCTGAAAATAATAATTACCTAATTCGTAATAAGCCAAAACCGCCTTTGGGTGAGTTTTATTTTCAGTAATAAAATCTTCAATGAGCTTTTCTCCATCTTCGTGGTAAAGTGTTAACGCCGATATGGACAAGTAATACTGCGCTTCGACCAGGTTCGCCTTGGTACCGTCACTTTCGATGTATCTTTCAAACATCTCTCTTGCACCTGCATAATTAGATTTATCCAATAGGTCTAAGCCTTCTCTGTAAATGCCCTCCGTTTCGGTGTGGTATAGCGTATTCTGAGCAATTGAAATGGATGTGCCTGCAAACAATAGAAGTACAGCCAGTCTGAAATTCATAAAAAATTAGATATTTAGTCGATTAACAAAAGTATAACGTAGGAAACGGCGTCTGGTATGTGCCTTACTCCTATTACTTTCGGTTGGACTCAAATTTAAATATTAGTTGTTAGTAATTGGTTATTGCACCTTAACGTTTTCACCATTAGAACTTATCAGCATCAAACTTTTACAAGAATTAGTATCAGTGCATTAATCTAAAGATCAGTTCTCTTAAAAGCTGTCCTTCCGAGGTAGAAGCATTGTCGATTCCTTTGGAGTGAAGATCAGCATTTCGGATAAGGTGAATATTATCAACCACTTTAGAAAGAGAATAGTACCTCAGCGCTGTAATATAGTCCTTTACAAAGTAGGGACTCACTCTAAGTTGTGATGCCAGGTTACGCTCCGATTTGTCCTTAGCATGATGCGCCGTTAATAGCTTGCTGTAAAAGGAGAAAAGGATAGCTATGACCGGTAACAACGGATTTTTCTTTGGATTTGCCTCAAAATAATTAACAATGCGATTTGCCTTAAGCACGTCTTTAATGATTAAAGCTTTTTGTAATTCAAATACGTTGTAGTCTTTACTTATTCCTACATATTTCTGAACAGTATGTTCATCAATTTGAACGGGTTCTTTATAGTTGATTAGTATCTTATCAATTTCATTGGATAGGCGCTCTAAATTGGCCCCTATTGAATCTGAAAGCATTTGAACCGCTTTATGTGTGGCATTGAATCCCTTAGACCTTATATATCCTTCAACCCAGGCCGGAATCTGGTTATCATATAACTTCTTTGTGGTAAGAGCTACCGCCTTCTTTTCCACAAGTTTGCCCAATGCCTTGCGCTTATCCAAGATTTTATTTTTATGGCAAAAAACGAGTAGGGTTGATGGAACCGGGTTTTCTAAATAATCGCAAAGCATCTTTTGACCCACTTCCTTATTAATATCAGGTATATTTTGTGCCTCTTTTACAATCACTACCTGGCGCTCTGACATCATAGGAAAGCGCTTTGCATTGGTTAAAACTATGTTTACCGGAGCATCACGACCATACAGTATAGTTTGATTGAACCCTTTCTCAGTTTCATTCAATACATTATTCTCGATATAATCACTGATCTGATCAATGTAAAAGGTTTCTTCGCCTTGTAGAAAATACACAGGAGCAAATGCCTTGCTCTTTAAATCAGAAAGTATTGATTCAGCAGTTACTCCCATTACTCAACCTCTTTAACAATAAAAAAACCGTCGTCGCCTTCATTTTGATAAAGCGGCATAAAAATCATTCCATCATGTACAGCTCTAATTTCCCCTTGTCTGTCCTCAGCCAGGACCTCCCCCTTTTTCACATACATGAAGTTATGATAACCTGGTTTCATATTAAATTGGTGATCTGATTTTACTTTGTGATGATAAAGTACAGAAACACGCTTTGGCAATTCTAAATGATGCTGCGTAATGTACTGATCATAGCGGCTATATGTATTCCTGGTTTCCTGGGATATCATGCCGGCAGCGTACAAGAGCTCCCAAATACCAGAAACATGCAGCGGATGAGCTTCATCAGTGCCCACCGCACCACCTTCAAAAGCGAACGAAACATAATCTCTTTCATGCATATATTGAAGCAGGGTACCTTCCAGGTGTTTGTTAAGATCGATAATGATAGGCAGACTTAAGGCCTTTACAATAGGGTTCTTACTTTCATCTTCCGGAATGATTATAAAATCACCTTTTTCAGACGAAGTTGAATGCAAGTCCACCAAAATTTTGGGAGCATGGGCTCTAACAGGGAGCGAATCAAAAAAATCTAAAATTTCAATTACTTCCTGATTCTCGGCGGTAGCGTCCGGATTTTCGTAAGCACGGTTTACCATCTCTTTAATCCAACTGCGATTCAGGTCATGGTCTACGTAGCGTTTATCAATTTCTAATGCCTGTAAGTTTCCACGTATACCGATCACCCGACCACGAAGGGGCACGCTATTCAAAGTGAGAGTATTTAAAACATCTTCTGCCGCTCGAACTCCGGAGATTTCGTTGCCATGGATGCCGCCAACAAGAATCATCAAAGGACCATCTAAGCTTCCTTCAACACTGGCAATTATTCGCTCCAAATTATTTTTAACAGTTCTTATTTAAAATCTTTAAAAGGCTTGATGTAATTCCTAAAAAGTTACCCTCAGTAATTATTCCAACCAGCTTTTTGTTTTTAATCACAGGCAGACATCCGATTTGACTCTGCTGCATCAATTTCATAGCTTCAAAAATAGTAGATTCTGGACTTATGGTAATAGGATTTTTAATCATTAAATCCTTAACTCTTTTTTCCTGCCGCTGATCCATTTTATATTGCTGGCTGAAGAACCGCAGGAGTATGCGTGATGATATTAAACCCATTAAACCTCCTTTAGTATCTTCAACAGGTGCATACCTAATTTTTTGCCAGTCCATAATGTCCGATACCAACTCCGGAATATCATCCTTATGGACGGTAAAAAGATCGGTGGTCATAAACTCTTCCACCAGAATATTGTCAGGGTGATATTCGTATAGGTCTGAAAAATCAGCTAATTCCCATTTATGAACAGGTAAATCCTTCCTTTGATTCTTCATGATTGCCGCGGTGAGCATCACCGATATTTCTTCTTTCCCGACCTCTTTATTCAGCTTCGAATGCGATCTTAACATCCATAAAGTGCCATTTTGCCCTTTCCCACTGCGCTCTTCAATTACTTCAAGGTATTTAGTTATGTCTTCATCATCTACTCCATTCTTTACCAGACCTTCCCGTGCAAGTGGGAGCAATTCTTTTTGGATCAATTCGCATACTCCAATTTTTTTATTGGCAAACCATCTCAACTCACTATGCAGGCCGTTAAATGCGGTGGAAATATAGTTTGACTTCGCATGGTCAAAATCAAAAGTTTTGGGAATGTCTTGATAGTGGTCCCCAAAGGAAGTCATCAATCCCAACCAAAAAGCAGCATTTGCTACTTCGTCAATTACCGTTGGTCCGGCGGGAAGAACTCTATTTTCAATTCTTAGGTGCAGCTTGCCACTGGGGCTGATACCGTAGCAAGGACGGTTCCATCTGTAAACGGTAGAGTTGTGAATGTTGAGAGCCTTGAGTTTAGGCGTAATTCCTTTCTCTATTAAATCAAAGACATCTTCATCCAAATCTGTCATCAACATTACTCTGAAACGAGTAATATCCTCCTTATACAGGTCAAGAATTGAGTCTTTAAGCCACCTATTACCAAAAGTTACCCTAGGGCTTGTATCCCTGAGATGTTCGTTTGTAATGCGTGTATCTATAGATTGCTGGAAAAGCGCAATACGTGTTTCACTCCAAAGTCGCTTGCCAAAAAGCATTGGTGAATTGGCAGACGCAGCTAATACTGGCGCAGTCAGAAGTAAAGCAGCGTTATATTTATCTACAAATTCGTCAGGATCGATCTGTAAGTGTACCTGGAAACTGGTATTACATGCTTCAAGCATGGCTGAATCATGTTTGATATTAAGCTCATCCAATCCTTTAATTCGTAATTCATGGATGCGGCCCCGCATTTTTTGAATTGCTTCAATCAAGGCATGGTATCTATTGAGAGGTGTGATATTATCAAGCCCCAGATCAAATTTTCGGAGTGTTGGTAATATACCGGTAAGAACAAAGTCTATCCCGCGCTTTGCTGTCGCCTTCTGCAATAACCCAAGTAGTTCATTTATACGATTGTGGAGTTGTGAAAAGCAGTTTTTTGTAAACAAGACAGGTTCAAGATTGGCTTCAATATTGAACTTGGCCAGCTCGGTGGTGAAGTTATCAGGAAGATGCTCCAGAAGTTCCAGGGAAACGGGAGCAGGTTTATAAAATCCGTCTACTAAACAAAGCTCTTGTTCTGCTCCAAGATGAGGTGGTCCCTTTTCAAACCAATCATGTTCAAGCATATAATCCAGGGCTTCAACATCTTGAAGGAGGTGCCTGGTAAAATTGTTTAGATCTTTGTGGCTAGAAACCAGTTTTACATTCAGATCCCCCATTATCGAACTAAGGTAACGGACCAAATACTGGTTACTAAATGTAAATGTTAGCTCAAGACCTGTTAAAAATCAGTTGTCAATCCAGGTCAAATACTTGCCTTTTTGAAGCGGTTTGCTAAAATAACACCAACTATTGCCCCAAGCAGATGAGATTCCCATGATATATTTGGTGCGGACGGTAGCACACCATAAAAAATAGATCCATAGACGAAAAGTACAATAGCCGCAATCAGCAACGAAACAAAATCTCGGCGAAAAAAACCGAAGGCAATTAAAAAGGCCGCCAGGGCATAAACCAAACCACTTGCTCCGATGTGATAGGAAGGTCTGGCAAAGATCCAGACCAAAACACCAGTTCCTATATAGCAAGTGACAAAGACTGTTGCGGCAATACGTTTATAATAAAAATACAACGCACCGCCTAAAAATAAAGTAGGTATAGTATTGGAGATAAGATGTTGTAAATTACCGTGAAGAATAGGCGCAAAAACTATTCCTGAAAGCCCTTCAACCGTTCTTGGGTATAAACCAAGCCATTTGAGATCGAATCCGTAGATAAAATCAATGGCAAAGATCAACCACATGATAAAAACCAGGCGAAAAGGTGCAATGGAACTTCCTAAAATAGTTCGATTGCCGGTAGGTGGCATTTATGCCCTAATTAGAAGGATCGTTGATCATATCCAGACCAACAAACTTGGATTCCTCATAACCCACAGCCATATATCCGAGAACGCCACCCGATGCTTCTGCTACTTTACGGGCAATGTCCCTAATACTTTGATAAAAATCCACAGCAAAATTTTTATCTAGTTTGGGAAGTATATGATTGACTTTTTGTAATTCTTCAACAATCTGAGGGTTTCTGTCCTCCGCATCTACCGGATAATGTTGAATTAAAATCTTAAGCTTATCCTCAAAATCAGATCCTACTATTTTATAATATTCGATCAAATCCTTTCTTGCCTTTTGTTGCTTAAGCTTTGATATGCTCACAGCCTTTTTCATTTCTGCATTGTCAATATTATTATCTGCGCCTGCAATAAGTATAGAAACCAGAATGGGCACCTTAAACATGGTTTCTATTTCACCTGGCTCTAGTTGATTAAATTGATCGATCATTATAACACCTGTATTTAAACACCATCTAAAAGAATCAAAAATATGACAAGTCGCTGATCATTTCATATTATTTAATTTATTTTTATTCGATATATAGATATCGTTGAATTTCAATCCATTTAATTTGACGTCTGCAAATCCAGACCTTGAAAAAAGATATATATGTACGAAAAAGATCCTGTTAAAATATTCATAGTAGAAGACGACCCCTCTTATACTAAGTTTTTGCAATATGTATTGAGCTTAAACCCTGATTTTGAGTTGTCAATTTTTGAAACAGGCAAAGATTGTATAGAAAACTTGTACAAGGAACCTGCGATAATCACCCTAGACTATACGCTACCTGATATGCCAGGAGAACAGGTACTCAGCGAGATTCATAAGTATAACAGTAGTATCCAAGTAATTATAATATCCGCTCAAGAGAAGATCGGCACTGCGGTTGAACTGCTTAAAATGGGCGCTTATGACTATATCATAAAAGATGAGGAAACAAAAGAGCGGCTTCTGAACACCGTCAATAATGCAAGAAAGAATCTATCGTTAGTAAAAGAAATAGACCATCTTAAACAAGAGATCTCAGAAAAATACGAGTTTGACAACAGTATTGTTGGTAACAGTTCGGCATTAAAAAAAGTATTTTCACTACTTGAAAAGGCTGTAAAAACTAATATTACAGTATCGGTTACAGGCGAAACCGGTACGGGAAAAGAATTAGTAGCCAAGGCCATACATTATAACTCTCCAAAGAAAAAGAAGCCTTTTGTAGCTGTTAACATTACTGCAATACCAAAAGAGTTAATGGAAAGTGAGCTTTTTGGTCACGAGAAAGGTGCATTTACAGGAGCGGCGACCAGACGCATTGGTAAGTTTGAAGAAGCTGAAGGTGGTACAATTTTTCTTGATGAAATTGGGGAAATGGATCTCAACCTGCAATCCAAACTTTTACGTGTTCTTCAGGAAAGGGAATTGACCCGGGTTGGAGGAAACGAAGTAATTAAACTCGACATCAGACTAATAGTAGCCACACATCGCGACCTGACAGAAGAAGTAAAAAATGGAAATTTCAGAGAGGATCTATACTATCGTTTATTGGGACTTCCCATACAATTACCTCCTTTAAGGGACAGAGATAAAGACATCATTCTACTAGCAAAGTATTTCTTAAAAACCTTTGCCGAAGAAAATAATTTATCTGAGTTAACTTTAAGCGCTAACGCCCAGGAAAAGTTGATGTCATATCCTTTTCCGGGAAATGTTCGAGAATTGAAGTCTATTATCGAGCTTTCTGCCGTTATGGCCAACGGAAGTGAAGTATTAGATGAGGACATCAGTTTTAACAGTGTTTCCAAAGAAACAAATTTCTTGTTTGAGGAAATGAGTTTACGAAGTTACACGTTTAAGATTATTAGATATTATCTTGATAAGTATGATGGCAATGTACTGAAAGTGGCGGAAAAACTTGATATAGGCAAATCAACTATTTACCGTCACTTGAAAGAAATGGAAGAGGAAGGTTTTTAGAATATGAAAAATCAGGAAAGCTTAAAAAAATATGTTAAAGATGGCTTATTCTACAAATCGGTTGTTGAAGATGGTTCTGATATCATTTTCATTGTAGATTATGGAGGTAACATTCTTTACCATAATCCGTCCGTGGAAGATACGCTTGGCCATGAGCCTGGAAGCTTAACTGGAAAAAATTTCTTTGACTTTGTAGAACCTGAAACGCTGGAATCACTTAGAAAAGTGTTCAAAGAAAGTACGCTCAAACCATATGACGAAAACGTAGAATTTATTTTTCAGTGTAAGGATTTGAGTTTCAAATATTTGGAGTTTAATTCTATCAATCTGCACCATAAAGATAATATTAAGGGACTCATACTTGATTGCCGTGATATCACGCAGCGTAAAAAAGATGCTGAAGAACTATTGAGAGCACAACGCGCTAAGGAGCAATTTCTGGCCAATATGAGTCATGAAATACGAACACCTATCAATGGCATCGCCGGTATGGTAAACCTCTTATTCGAAACAAATTCTGAGCAAGACCGCTCACACTATTTGAATGCCATTAAGCATTCCACCGAAAATTTGAAAGTGATCATTAATGACATTCTTGATCTTTCTGTAATTGAATCAGGGAAGTTAAAGTTCGAAACCATTGGTTTTAACATACGCTATCAATTAGGCGCTGTAATAGATACTTTTATTTATCAATCAAAAGAAAAAGGGATAGACCTCTCCTACTCCATAAGTCCTGAGGCAGATCATGTACTACTAGGTGATCCTGTTCGACTTAATCAGATCCTGATCAACCTTATTAACAATGCTCTTAAATTCACCCATGTCGGCGAGATAAACGTAAAAGTAGATCTTGAAAAAGAGAACGACACTGATCACTGGATAAGATTTGAAGTAAACGATACCGGAATGGGGATACCTCCGGAGAAGGTAGATCACATATTTGACAGTTTTACTCAAGCCGACGAAAGTGTGACAAGAAGGTATGGAGGGACAGGCTTAGGATTATCAATAGTAAAGCAGCTTGTTGAACTTCAGAAAGGATCTATTGCCGTAGAAAGCAAAGAAAATGTGGGAACCAAGTTCACATTTACTGTGCCATATAAGTTCGGCAGCGAAAAAGATTTAATAAATCCGGGAAGGAGCTCAAAAAATAAATCGGTAACACATTCTTTTTACGGAACTCGCGTTTTACTTGTGGAAGATAATGATATCAATCGACTCTACGCTTTAAATATTCTAAAAAAATGGAACTGTCAAATTGATCAGGCAGAAAATGGATATACCGCGTTGGAAAAGTTAAAGACCAATGAATATGATATTATTCTAATGGATGTTCAGATGCCCATAATGGATGGATATGAGGCTACTAAGACCATTAGAAAAACATTTCCCACAGCCAAAAATGCCATACCAATTATTGCACTGACTGCCAATGCAATTAAGGGTGACAATGAAAAGTGCCTGGAGATTGGAATGAATGATTATCTTTCCAAACCTTTCCAACCGGAATCACTCTTTGATGTTATGTCAAAGTTTATTGATGAACAAGAAAAACCTGAATCAGACCAGCTTAAGATCGTAGATTTGACCTATTTGAAAAGTGTATGTAACAACGATGAGAATTTCATGCGTGAAATGATTGCAACATTTGTCGCGAATACGCCTGAAATAATTTCCGAAATGAGGCAGATGGCCGACTTAGGCAATTGGTCTCAGGTCAGCGCTTTGGCACATAAACTCAAACCTTCTGTAACGTTTATGGGAATCAGCGGCATAAAGGATCAAGTAAGGAATATAGAAGCTTTGGCAAAAACTGAAGATGAGCTGGTTAAGGTAGAACAAAACATAGAAGAGGTAACTAACACTATTAGTATGGCCATCAGTGAATTGGAAGAACTTGCGGAAATCATATAAACTAAACCCAATTTACTGCCTATTCATTACCGCTAACTTTCTATAAATAACAGCAGTATCATCCAGCCCTAAAATAACATAATACACTCCGTTTGGTAAATCGCGGCTATCTATAGAATAAACACCATCGGTATTAAAATCCATTTTACCTTTGAGCATGGTTACTCCCCTCTGGTCAACTACCTTCCAACTGTATTCATTGAGAATAGCACCCTGGGTTTTAAAGTTAATTACCTCATCAGCAGGATTAGGATATATTGAAACACTTTTAAGCTGCTCGGCAACTTCCAAAGGAATGGAGGTTATCTCTCTTTGTACCTTTCTAGGTGCTTTTAGTATAGAAGCGCCATATACTTCTCTTGTTATTTTATCTTGAACGAAAGCTATGATATACAAATTATTCGGTTCGTATATTTCGGTATCTATCTCCCACTCAGCGCTTTGTGTCTGAGTAGTGCCTGTCGTCCAGGCTATATCAATGGTTCTTCCCTCCCCTCCAAACAGCAGCTTCTTCAAAATATTCTGATAAGTTCTACCTCCTAGTGTTACATCGTCTTCCACCACGGCCGCATTTACCACAATTTGATCTGTAAAATTAACGTTTGAGGTCGCACCGATATTAACTGAGATCACATCCTCAGAAGTATCAACATTTTCAATTGAAAGGTCAAATAAAGGGTCTTGCAATGACCTACGATCTATTTCAATTTCGTCAAAGCTCAAAATATCTACGGCTACCCCGTCAGAGACTGTTGAAGGAGCTCCCGATACGCCATAATACGTTACTCTAGCGGAAGGATCATTAGGATTATCGGAATTGAATGGATCCACTCCTGAGAAATCTACATGATACTGAATTGTGGTAAAATCTATTTCAGTATTGTTTTGCAACTGTTGTTGAGCGAAATCAAGCAATCTGTCATTGGCATCGTTACTAATTGGAACACCGGTATCGGTAAAGTGCTCGAGTAAAACTGTCCTTCTTTTGTTTCCAACGAAGACATTATCGAAGGCAAATCCATTCAGATCCGTACCGGTAGGATTAAATTCATCACTGGCGAACCCAATTCTGAAGCGTACAAAGTTCCGGTCTGCAACCGGAATTTCTTCAAGGCTGAATCTAGCGGAGACCCACCCTTCAGTAGGTGTTGTCCATCCCTGGGCGCCAATATTGAAATTTCCGGGTCTGTCTCCAGGCCTACTGGTTATCCCTCCAAGGTCATACCATTCAAGCCCACTCGTCAGATCACCAACATTTTGCCAGCTTACTCCACCATTAGATGAATACTGCAACACCGCCCCATCATCGCCTTCTTCGGTATCTACCCAAATATCCATAGCAACCATTGGGCGGCTCAACCCTGATAGGTCGAAACACGGGCCGTTCATATAAGAATCTTCATTGGGAAAATAACTACCTGTATTCCTTCCTGTCCACCAAATACTATTACCCGGAGTGGAGATGGTAGAACCGTTTGCAACACCATAAACCCAGCTGGTATCACTGCCCACAGATTCATTGGCGGTAGGTACCCAGCCTCCTGTTCCGGCCTCGAAATCCTCAAAGTAACCCACCTCGTCTGAGGGCGATACGATACTAAATGGAAGAATAAATACTGACTGAGTAAAAGAATTTATACAGCCGTTATTGGTCTCAATGGTTAGTGTGGCTGAATAATTCCCAATGTTTACATATTCATGAAATGGAGCATCATAAGTACCGGTAGTCCTTCCCGAATGTGTACCAGCCGGAATAGGTGCACCAGCAGGACCTGTTATGGGTGGATCATCTCCAAAGTCCCATGTATAATTGTTAATTGCACTCAATCCGGGATCAGAAAGATCCATAAACTCAGTTGCATCGCCATTGCATATCTCTGACCATACAAAATCAACAACGGGAACCTCGCCAACCGTTATTGACTGAGTAGTGGTGGAAGTACAGTTTTGATCCGTGGTTACCGTGAGGGTAACAGTATAATCTCCTGGAGTATTATAAGTATGTGCGGGATTCTGAAGGTTAGTTATTGTATTATCACCAAAGTTCCAGTTCCATGCCACAATGTTAGCGGCATTGGGACCTGGAATAGTGGATGTATCGAAAAATTGGATATCGTCCTCAATACATGAGTTGACAACCGAAATTCCCGCTTGAGGGGTCGCCAAAATAATGACATCATCAAAAACCGTGGTTGTTACACTTGCAGAGTTCGTGTAAGTGTATTGTATAGTAACTGTATCTGCTAATAAGCCATCTGTCTGAATAAAAAAATCGCTTCCCGATTGAGTAATCAAACCTGGTTTAGCACTGGTAAATTCGGTTGGAAATAGTCCCGTAGATGCATCAGGATTACCATTTAACAGAACTAAGCCCTGATTTGCACAAATCGTTGGGTTACCCAAGCCATCTATAGTAGCTCCTTGAACAGCAAAACTTATACTTGTAGCAGCATTAACTATTACGTCAACTTCATCGAAATTGGCACATCCAGTCAATGGATCAATGTAATCATACCTAATTGTATTGATCGCCGGAAAAAGGTTTGCATTTGAAGGGTCAAATTGGTTGGTACCTGAATTCACACCTGGACCCGTGTAAGTTCCTCCAGATGGAAAACCTTCCATTGTCACAATAGCGTCATTCTCAGCATAAACCGCAGCCAGACCGGTCAATGCCACCTCCGGTAATTCATTAATGGTCAACACAATTTGGTCAGAGATCGGAGTACAAGGGCCCGCGCCGTCCGGATCATCAGAAGTTAACGTTAACACAGCTACTCCGGCCATTATATCAGCTGCGGAAGGAGTATAAGTGGTTATTGGGTTAGTAACGGACCCAAATATTCCTCCTGGGCCTCCTGACCATGTAACCGAACTGGTAGCCCCACTAAAAGAAGCTGCCAAATTAGCTATCTCATCTTCACAAATTTCAAAATCTAAGCCGGCATCAACTCTTGCAGATTCATTAATGGTAATTGTTGCTTCCAAGAAGTCCGTTATACATGGTCCTGTAGGTCCATCGGAATCATTCGTGGTTAATCTAAAAACCAAGGGCCCAAACTCTCCAGGTGTGGGCAGATAAATGGCAGTTACTTCATTTCCAGTTAGACTACTAGCGCTTAAGGTTCCGGTTCCACCTGATTGCAGTGACCAAATACCTGAAGTTGCACCACCTCCAATCAGTCCTCGAAGGTTCACCTGGCTCGGCTCACAGAAAAAGCTACCATCATCATCCACAGAAATTACCATAGGAGCCTCCGTAAATATTATTTCCACTTCATCTGTATCAACGCATCCGCTATTATCTTCTTCCCATTGCAGTATGTAAGCGCCAAATTGATCTACAGTAGCTGTCGCATTTGGAAGCGAGTTATTATTGAAAGCTACATTTCCCGGACCGGAAATTTTGGTCCATGTACCCGTCCCTGTCGTGGTGGAAAAGGTTGCATTTAAGTTTACATCTAAATCGCATTCTTGAATATCCAGTCCGGCATTTGCCACTGGCTGAGCTGTTACATTAACGGTGACGTTGAGAGGTGTTCCCGAACACCCATTGGCAGTTGGAGTAATTTGATATACAACAGAACCTGAATTGGACTGGTTAATAGTCGTCAATACTTGAGCGATCAAATTGCCGGTCCCTGCTGTTGGCCCGCTAAGGTTAGTTGATGATAGGACAGTCCACGTGAATACCGTTCCCAGTACTCCATTTGGGTTAGTAATTGAAACCGAGGTAATCTCGCCACTACATATGGTCTCATCCGTAGCAAAAACATCAGGCGTTGGATCTACCACGACCGTCACACTGGTCACCTGAACCGGACAGCCGTTCGCACTCGCGGTAAAGGTATAGGTCACTGTCTGGGGTGTGCTGGTCGTATTGTCCAAACTCTCGGTGATCGTGCCGCTCGCGCCAATGCTCTGCCCGGTATAGTCCACACTTCCCGTCACTCCCACAGGGTACGTGGCCGTTAAGGCGATGTCGCCGTTCTCAGTGGGCGTATCATAATCTATGTCGACCGCAATCCCCTCACATACAATAGCATCGTTGTTGGTGATCGTCTGCGTTACCGCCGGGTTGACCGTGACCACATAGTTCTGGGTCATCGCATTCACACAGCTCTCAGGACCTGGGCCCGTCGCCGTAACCACATAGGTAACCGTCTCTATGTCATCCCCCGTGTTCGTTAGGATGTCGGTGATTGCCCCTACACCATCCGTGTTGCCGGTGATGTTGGTCGGGCTCCCGCTCGTCCAGGTGAATACCGTGCCGGTGACATCGCTCGTCGGCGTGAAGTTCAGCTGGTCTCCACTGCAGATCGACGCGGCCGCAGGAAGGTTCGTGAAATTAGGCGTTGGATCTACCACGACCGTCACACTGGTCACCTGAACCGGACAGCCGTTC
>ERZ1740070.177-NODE-177-length-45014-cov-6.568696_pt1 | contig 45014 bp, 38 predicted proteins | sample MGYA00581734_ERZ1740070 | MGnify/ENA primary metagenome ERZ1740070 (study PRJEB43018, sample SAMN04849744) | marine metagenome | isolation source: floating plastic debris | place: Pacific Ocean | collected 2008-09-01 | study: EMG produced TPA metagenomics assembly... | reverse complement strand
GGAGGTGGTGGATTTACCGATACCGCCTTTTCCGTAAAATGCAATCTGTCTCATGAATGGAGTCTCCTTAAGTTTTTATGCGTTGGACTCTAGTCAGGTAGAGCTTGTCGAGGTTCTCTTAGAAGGTTATTACCAAGGCTGTCGGAGGGGAACGCTCGACAATTCGGGTGTGGTGTAGGGGTTTCATAGGGGGAGTGGGGAAATTAAGCTAGACGGCAACAACGGTTAATTCGGGGGAAACCTGGGCCTGTAAGCGGGTTTCAATCGCGCCTTTGAGGGTGGCAGTACTGCTCTCACAAGAGCCACAGGCACCCTTGAGCTGCACTTGAACCACATCGCCGCTGACATCGTAGAGTTCAACATCGCCGCCGTCGGCTATGAGCATGGGGCGAACGTCTTCGGTCAGAACTTGTTGAATCAGATTAATTTTTTGGATGGGGGAGAGGGGGGCTGCGGCAGCTTCTACCCTGGCAGCCACCGCAGTTCTATCTCGCTGCACCTCGATTAAGATATCTTCAATACCGGCCAAACAAGAGCCACAGCCGCCACCGGCTTTGACATAGTTGGTGACCTGCTCGACGGTGGTCAGGTCGTTTTCAATAATCACCCGGCGGACACGAGGCTCGGTGATACCAAAGCAAGAACAGATTAAGGTGCCTTCGTCATCGTCGTGGTGCTCGACTTCAATACCGCGATATTTGTAGATGGCGGCTTCGAGGGCCTCTTGCCCCATCACAGAGCAGTGCATCTTAGCTTCGGGTAAACCGCCGAGAAAGTCAGCAATATCTTTATTGGTGATCTTGAGAGCTGCATCGAGGGTTTTACCTTTGATAATTTCGGTCAGGGCCGAGGAGGATGCGATCGCACTGGTGCAGCCAAAGGTTTGAAACTGAGAATCTAGAATTGTCTCGGTCGATTCTTGAATCTTTAGATGCAGCCGTAGCGCATCACCGCAGGCGATACTCCCCACTTCACCATAGACAACTGCCACATCGGGCTCGTTGGTGTGTGCGATCGCACCCTGATTAATCGGGTTATAAAACAGTTCAAGTACCTTTTCGGAATAGTCCCACATGACAGTTTCTGGAGGTAAAGGGGCAAGGGAGATAAATGGAGAGCTTTGTGTCTGTGCTAGGCGCTATGGACCAAATCACGACCCTGTAGCCAATCCGCTTCGTCGTTGTTAAAGGGTGAAATAGCCCGCAGTTTTTCCACAATGCCGGGCATCACGTTGACCACCTGTTGAATATCGTCTTCGGTTGTAAAACGCGATAGGCTAAAGCGAATTGAACCGTGAAGAATGGTGTAGGGTAGACCCATAGACGTCAGCACATGAGACGGATCAAGGGAGCCAGACGTACAGGCCGAACCGGACGAAGCGCAAATGCTGTGCTGATTTAGCATAAACAGAATGGCTTCACCTTCGATATATTTGAACCCAATGTTGGTGGTGTTGGGTAAGCGAGTTGTGCCGCCGCCATTTACCTCACAATTGGGGATGAGTGCCAGTAGCTGGGTCTCTAACGAGTCTCGCAGCTGACGTTCTTGCTCGACGGCAGAGAGATGCTGATGGGCTAGCTCAGCGGCCTTACCCAGGGCGATAACGCCAGGCACATTGTGGGTGCCCGCTCGTCGCCCCCGCTCTTGATGCCCACCTAGCAGAAACGGACGGAAGCGGAAGCCGCGACGCACATAGAGCGCGCCCACACCTTTGGGGGCATGTAGCTTGTGCCCAGAGAGCGTCAGCAGGTCAATGGTGCTTTCCTTGAGGTTGATGGGCACTTTACCCACGGCCTGGACCGCATCTACATGGAAGATGGCACCACATTCTTTTGCGATCGCACCAATCTGTTCTATCGGAAAGATTACCCCGGTCTCATTGTTGGCATACATGGTTGTTACCAGTGCCGTACCTCCCGTCATGGCCGCTTCTACTTCCATCAAGTCCAGCTGTCCTCGACGGTCCACCGATAAATAAGTAACGGTGTAGCCCTTTTTCTCCAGATGCTTACACACATTGAGAACAGCCGGATGTTCTACAGCAGTCGTAACAATGTGGCGTTTCTCAGGCTGGGCAGCCAGGGCAGCCTGGATGGCTGTGTTGTTGCCTTCGCTACCGCAGCTGGTAAAGATAATTTCAGTGTCTTCTGCACCCAGCAGCTTAGCAACCTGGGCTCTAGCATCCTGAATTGCTGCGCCCACTTGTCCTCCAAAGCTGTGCATTGACGAAGGATTACCGTAGAGGTCGCTCAAATAAGGCAGCATTGCGTCCAGAACCTCGGGGGCAACCCGAGTAGTCGCGTTGTTATCTAAATAAATGACCATTACGTCGTCTCCGCGTTCAATAAAGGACAATAAGGGACAAAAAGAATGAGAGCTAGGGCATTAGAGGGGCACTAGTCCTGTGGGTTTGCAAATTTTGCAGAGTGTGAGAGTAAACATCAAACCAATGTCGCCAGTAGCTTGACTGTTCGGCATTTTTTAGACGAGCAACCATGCGACTGTAGTTTGAAAACCAGTTGTTCCAGTAGTCTGTTGAGGGTTCAGAGTTTAGGCTAACGGCGGTAGCGCCAGTAAACAGTGGCACACAGCCCTCATTTGTGGGGCATACGGCCCAGCATTGAGCAACACCGTGGGACCCTTCACACTGATTACAGAGATTGGCATTAATCCAAAAGCTTGAGCCATCGGTCTGAATAGCATTAGTGGGGCAGTTTGTGAGACAGCGCTGACAGCTAATGCAACTGTTGGTAATGGTGTAAGACATGGGTTGGGTCCTCGCTGGTAGAGGTGGATAGAGAAAATAGGAGAACTAGAGAGTCTGAGGAGATATAGAGAAAGACGACTGTTGACTATCGGTCTCTCCTTTTTCTCTTTTGTTGTTAACTCTCTAAAACGTGTTCGTCATAAAAGTGACGTGCAACAGTTTCAATCACATCGTAGGCTTCTACTACAGTGAGTCCGGCTTTTTTGAGTGCCTTTTGAGGGCAGGGGCCAACTTTAGCCGTGAGCAGCGCCTTGCAGTCGATAATTGTATTGATGATGCCGTCTAGGGCAGCCTCTTCGCCGTAGCCACCCTGGCAGTAGTCAGCAACCTTACGGTGACCGACAAACTTAGTCTCATTGGCATCTACTTCATAAATCATAAATTCCTTGGCATGGCCAAAGTGTTGGTTGACCAGTCCGCCCCCTTTAGTGGCTACCGCCACCAGAACCTTGGGAGAATTGATCGCGCGCTTGTGGCTAGCAGAGGCCTCTTTCTTCTCAGCGACAGCTGCTTTTGTTTGTTCAATAGACCGGTGGACCACCTGTCGCTGTTCTAGACTGTAGTCTGCCGGCATTTCCATAAACTTATCTTTGGTGAATTCCTGACTGCGGTCTTCACCCAGCAAACCAACGGCATCGGCACGACACTGACGGCAGTGGCGCATCATTTTCATGTTGCCAGAGCACTTATCTTGGACCGTCTTTAACTCTTTAGGATTGGGGCCGCGCTGACCGTTGAGACCAAAGTAGGTGCCGTGCTCCGGAGCCGAGATCAAGGGCATAATATTGTGAAGGAACGCCCCGCGATCTCGAATCGCTTTATTCACCTCTGGCAGATGCTGATCGTTGATGCCAGGAATCAGGACCGAATTCACTTTGCAAAGAATATCGGCTTCCTGCAGAGCCTGCAGACCTTCCATCTGCCGCTCGTGTAAGATTTTTACACCGTCAATACCGCGGTAGCGACGACGACGATAGTGCACCCAGGGATAAATCTGCTCTCCTACTTTTGGGTCCACCATATTAATAGTGATGGTAACGTGATCCACGTTGAGCTGTTTAATCCGCTCCACATGGTCAGGCAGCATCAGTCCATTGGTGGAAAGGCAAAGTTTAATGTCTGGAGCTTTGTCAGCAATTAGCTCAAACGTACGAAATGTCTTCTCTGGGTTTGCCAGGGGGTCACCAGGACCAGCAATACCCAACACCGTCATCTGTGGAATTTTACCCGCCACCACTAACACTTTATGGGCAGCTTCTTCAGGGGTCAGTAGCTCACTGACAACACCTGGACGGCTTTCATTGGCACAGTCATACTTACGATTGCAGTAGTTGCACTGAATATTGCAGGCCGGAGCCACAGCAACATGCATACGGGCGTAGTGATGGTGAGCTTCTTCACTGTAGCAAGGATGTTTTTCAATCCGGGCCTTTAGAGAGTCGCTCATGCCCTTGGGGGCATCATTTTTAGTGGTACAGCCACAGCCGCCACCGGACTTGACCGTTGTTTTAGTTTTGGTCAGTGTGATGTCCAACTCGGGCGTCGTCGCGGGCGCAGAAGCAGCGGGCGCAGAAGCAAGGGCATTAGGAGGCGGAGGCGTCATTGGTTTAAAGGGGTGAGGGAGTGAGGGAATTCAGTATGAAGCGGTGCTGCATTAGCTGAGTCTGTAAATACAGGTGCTCTACACAATAAAATCGGAGAGCTGGGTTGGAGGATAGCGAATGCAGCACCAGAGAGTATGCGAGTCGCAGAACTCAATTCGTTGGGCGAGCAGCAATTTCCAGGGTACATAGATGGAGATGTGCTGGTTTGTCTTGGGAAAGATAACAAGGACATCCTGATAAGGGTGAATACGCCTGAAATTAGTCTGGTCGCCCGAGCAGTAACAACTTAAGAAACAAAGGCTTAGCAAGCCGAGCCCTGTTACTTGAATTCACTAACCTGTGTGAATTGAGTGCCTGGCGATGAAAGAGTTATATCAATGGCCCTAAAAGCAAATTGAAACCCGGCACTGATAGGATTTATTAGATTATTAATGCTGTACTCAATGACTACAGCCCTTGAATTTTCAAGGAAAAATATTTTTTCTAGGGTAGGGGACTAGTATTTCTAACGCTATGGACTCGTATTTTGACACCCACGTTCGGTGATTACTGTACTCAGTGTTATCCATTGATATGAAAGGGATTGACACTCTTTTTGCCAGTGAAAAGAGCCGAAGTATTTGAGTACTCAATAGCGGGTATTTTGCTACATTAGATACACAATTCGCCGCTGTTCTTTTGGTGTCAAAAACGTGTCTGTATCGATGCTTTCAGTTTACACTCTGGTTTGGTAACAGATTTAACGATTTCATATTAAATGATGTAAAATCAGACGAGAGTTTTGAGTTTGAACACTCTTTTAGCTGGGCGATTTAGAAATGATGCTGATGCGGCGCAGAGATCGCGAGTTAGATCGCGATCTCTATATGAAATATGTTCGCAACGCAATAGGTCTAAATTCGACAAGATAGAATGCTCTGCCACAAATCACGTCTAGAATTCGAGTATTTGTAAGTTGTTAAGGATTGCTGAAACTAATTGGGAAAGTTTTGCATCAGTTGTTACAGTTTCTGTTGTTGAGTTGTGATTTTTCTCATTAACGCCCGGGGTTTGAGTACATCAAATCGCTTTTTATAAGACTGTCTCAAAATCGGGCCTAAACATTATATATATAGACTTTGGCTTGAGTACAGAATACCTGTACCCACCTTTAGAAATACCTATCGGCAGGTGCCAAAATACTTGTCCCTTGCCCCTAGAAGAATTTCTAAACGCTCTAATCATGAAGGTTTCAGCGTTTGAGTGTAGAGGTAATAGTTATAGTAAATCTGGATTGGGCTGTTGTGATCGCCCCCCTTAAGTTGCAACTGCTATAAGCAGACAAACAACGCCCGTCAGACCAATGTCCCTATCTCTGCAGCACTTCTCTATTCAACATTTATTACCCCGGGTCAAGCTGCGTCGGCCTTTCTTCTGCTTTGCAGACTTTGCCATTATCTTTAAGCGCGACCCAGCCGCCCGTAACTGGTTAGAGGTACTCTGCTGCTATCCAGGGTTACATGCCATTACGGCCCATCGATTAGCCCATTGGCTTCACGCTTACAACATTCCATTTTTTCCTCGGTTTATTTCTCATTTAGCCAGGTTTTTTACCGGTATCGAGATTCACCCCGGTGCCACCTTAGGTAAAGGTGTGTTTATTGATCACGGTATGGGTGTTGTGATTGGGGAAACAGCTGTTGTTGGTGACTATAGCCTGATCTACCAGGGGGTAACTCTGGGGGGTACTGGCAAAGAAACCGGCAAGCGTCACCCCACCGTTGGCAACCAGGTCGTCATTGGCAGTGGCGCTAAAGTACTTGGCAGTATTACGGTTGGTGACCATGCCCGCATCGGTGCAGGCTCTGTTGTATTAAAAAACGTGCCTGCTAACTGCACCGCCGTTGGCATTCCTAGCCGTAATGTCTGTGAATGTAATACAACAGCGGCTCCTTTGGAGCATGGCCAGCTCCCCGATATTGAAGCCACTACCGTTCGACATCTTTTAGCTCGCATTGAAGCGTTAGAAAATCAACTACAAAATCTCACCTATCCATCTCTCTCTCATTTGGAGTCTCAATCCTATGGATAAATCGCTCCCTATAGTTCCGCACGGCCAGATTATTACTGTCCCTCTCGGCGATCGCTGGTCCATCAAGCATCGCTTCCAGGAACTTCATATTGCCTGTACTTGTCCCGCTGACGGTACCCTACGAGTGACCATAAATGATCCTGTAGAACTGTTGTTGGTGCACAGCGTTGTACAACGGTTTACAGCGTCTCGCCAAGATGGTGCAGCCTGGTTAGACCGCTGTTGGGATGCTCAGGTAACCTGTACCACAGACCACTAAATGTCTTTTATAAAGAGAGTATTCTACCTCTTTGACAATCACATACTTTCTGCACCGTCAGGCAGAAAGTACCCTGAGATAGCGTTCAAACTGTTCTGCAAGAACGATCAAGATATCCACAGTTTCTTGCCTACCTACATTAGATTGGAGAAATTACATGACTACTCAAACTCTTGTCCGTGCCTTTGGTGAAGTGGGTCAAAACCCCGTTGGGCTTGAAAAAGAAGTAACAACGACCGTATGTGAAGGGCTGAACTTAGAATATGCAAGTTTTAAGGACATGTACATGCAGTATCAAAAACAACACTTTGTCATTGAAGGTGCAGAATTCTACTCTATTCATGGGTTCTTTCAAGAAAGCTATGAAGAAGCCCAAGGTGCGGCCCATGATATTGCCGAACGGATGAATGGACTAGGCGGCATCCCAGCCGGAACATTTGCCAGTCTGGCTCAGCTGTCTTGCTTTACTCCAGAAACAGATGGAGCCTATAGCTGTCAGCAGATGCTGGAAAATGATTTGGTCGCTGAACAGGCTCTCATCAGCTTATTACGGCGGCTCGCGACCCAGGTCGAGAGTGTGGGCGATCGCGCTACTCGCTATCTATATGAACAGATTCTCTTAAAAACAGAAGAGCGGGCGTTTCATATCGATCATTTCTTAAGTGAAGATAGCCTTACGTTTCCCTTTTTAAGGTAGCGCTATCAGATTTAATTGAGAGGTGTATTCAATCTTCAATTAGTCAGGAGGTTTCCACCATGATGACAACTCTGACAATGGTCGGTCCTTTTATTCTCTTTGCTTGGGTCCTGCAATTTTTGCTTAATCAGCTGATTGCAGACGATCTCGAGGTGTTTGATACCGATCAAGCTCAACCGGATAACGCTTCGCCAAGCTAACACATTGTTACGCTTGCCAGCAGATCAGCTTTGAGGGTGAGATCGCGTCACGGCACTCTCTCACCCTCTTCCCTTTTATGCCATTGCTGATTTAGGGGATGAATCGATCTAGCGCAGGGGCCAGCCCCTCATCGCTATAAGCCATCTTGAGGATCAGCAATACCCTTTATTACTCACGGAGGCTGCTACGATGACAACTCCACCCCAGATATCTATCAACGACACAACCCTCAGAGATGGTGAACAGGCAGCAGGGGTTGCCTTTAGCTTAGAGGAGAAGGTGGCGATCGCTGTTTTTCTCGATACTATCGGCGTACAGGAATTGGAAGTCGGTATCCCAGCGATGGGAGGAGACGAAGCCGAGTCGATTCGTGCGATCGCAAATCTAGGTTTAAACGCGCAGCTCCTCGGTTGGAACCGAGCCGTATTATCGGATATCCAGGCATCTATGCATTGTGGTCTAAAGCGAATCCACATTTCGGTACCTGTCTCAGAGATCCAGATTCAAGTTAAGTTTCAAGGCCAGTGGACCCGAGTATTTGAGCAGCTACAACAGACAATAACCTTTGCCCGCGACCACGGGTTAGAGGTGAGCGTTGGTGGAGAAGATAGCTCCCGTGCCGATGCGTCTTTTTTGCTTGAGGCCGCCCAGCTAGCCCAAGAATTAGGCGCATTTCGCTTTCGCTTTTGCGACACTGTGGGCGTTTTGGACCCGTTTAGTACCTATGAGAAGGTGCAAACCCTGGTCGCTGCCCTCAATATTCCAGTTGAAATGCATACCCACAACGATCTAGGGCTAGCAACCGCCAATGCCCTAGCCGGCGTTCGTGCCGGGGCCACCTCAATTAATACAACGGTCAACGGGTTAGGGGAGAGAGCGGGAAACGCCGCCCTTGAGGAAGTGGTGATGGCACTCCGACAGGTGTATGGTCTCAAAACCGCTATTCACACAGAGCGTTTATTAGAACTCTCTCGATTTGTTGCCAAAACAGTAAACTGCCCAGTTCCTCCCTGGAAAGCCGTTGTCGGTGCCAACACCTTTGCCCATGAATCGGGTATCCATGCCCATGGGGTTTTGCATAATCCCAGCACCTATGAACCATTTGACCCCAAAGATGTGGGTTGGCAACGGCGCTTTGTGGTGGGCAAACATTCGGGTCGTCATTTACTCAACCAGGTTTTACAGACCTACGGTATTCAGCTAGACGATAGCAACAGCCAGACACTGCTTGATGCCGTACGCGATCTCTCAATTCAGTTAAAACGCAGTCTCACCGTTGATGAGCTACTAGCCCTGGCTAAACAAGAAACCGTGGGAGTTGTCACATAGCTATGGACGCCCGCGTCCCACCCCCTTGCGTTTCCGCTATCTCTGCTCGCTTACCCTCTACCCCAAGGATTTGTTATGAAAGTTATGCTCCACACCGACCGCACCGGGAAACTCATGGTCTATGTTGCCAAAAAAGACCTAGAAGAAGAAGTGGTCAAGCAAACAAAGGTTGACGATAGCCAGGTCCTAACATTAGCCAACGGGTGGGAACTATCAGTGACAGGCCTGAGTGAACCGATCAAAACACCCCAGACGGTCAGAGCCACACGCTTGAGCTAAGCCGCATACCCTCACAGGAGATTATTGTCCATGTTAGATCCCAAACATCTGCCGCCCTATATGTTTAGCCTAGAGGGACACTTTTTAGGCTATCTTGGCAAATCCCCAACCAAAATAAAAGCGCTTATCCTCGAATTTGAGCAAGAACAGCTTGCTATCAAACTGCCTAAACCACTCCGCATGTCGCTGCAAACTTACAACTTGCAGCTAGGGGATCCAATCCGCTGTATTGGCCGTAGTCAGGTCGACTTTAAATCTGGTGTGATCAAACTCAAAGCCTATCATGTCGTGCCCTTAAAGCCCCCTAGCGAAGATAGGTTTGCCAATGTTGCCGCCATACCCCCAACAGCTGCCTTGGTGACCTCTGAAGCAGCGTCCGCTGCGGTTTCTCCTGGGAAAAAACGGGCCAAAATTTTGGTCTGCCGCAAGTCAGGGTGCCAAAAACGGGGCGGCGGACGGCTGATTTCGACACTAGAAACATTGTTGCAAGAATATCAGCTACAAGATCACGTTGAGATTCAATACACGGGCTGTCAAAAACGCTGTTCAAAAGCACCCACATTGACGATTATGCCGGGCAAACATCGCTATGACCGACTAACTTCCCAGAATATATCTCACCTGATTGAGCAGCACTTTTGCCCATCTGACCGCTGTTCTTCAAAAAATTAAGCCGCTGCTGATTTAAGAGATGCCCAACTCTGTTAGAGATGCCTGACGCACTCTGTAGATGAAATCATCCCGACGATCAGCAACGCCCAAATTAATTATGAAAATCAACTACTGTCAGCTTCTAGCTAAGCTGTTGGTCTGGTTGGTCGCTGAGGTTGTTCTCAATTATGTAGGGTTAGACAACCTCGCCGACTACAGCGAGTACCTTAAAGAACAGAGCACTGTCACCATTGCTGTTAGCTATCTGCAGCACTAAATGACAGAGTGCGGCGATGCCGGACAACGCCCAAATTCTCTAACTAGAACCGCTAGACCGAGCGTTCATCTACCCGCATATCAAAGGGTAACCCCATATCTAGGGGTGGGTACACGCGAATTCTGGCATGGGAGCTAAACTCAGATAAATACCCAGCCAGGGTGGCTGTACGATTTAACACACGCCAATTTTTTTCCTGGTCAGCGCAGTGAATAGTTAAAATAACGGCTTCAACAATATTAATAGTCCATCTACATTCCATTAGCATCGACTGAGTTGAACCATCGCATGCTTCAAAAAAATATTGACAGAGGGCTCCCTCTAACTGGCGTCTTAGCTCTATATCTAAATCTGTGATTAACTCTGGTGGTAAGTCTTCAGGTGGAAGTGAATGAGACATTAGCGGTCCTCAGAAGTAGATATTAAGCTACAGAGCAGACTAATTGACATGTCCAGCCCTCTCCATTGTGATCACCTTGGCAATTTGTTCAGGAAATTCTTCCAAGTCTGCATCTTCCCCTTTAGGCATCGGGGAGACAAATGTGTAGCACGGATCACACTGACCAGTATCAAAAACCTGTAACACCCATTTATCGGGTAATCCATCTACACCAATTTCCACAACATACCAATCGCTCCCGGTTTCACGAGTCGCGAGAATAGAGAAAAAGTCCTGATCTACCTCCGAAATTGCTAAGTCATTCATTAAAAAATCCATTGCCGATATATTAGCATCGGCTATCGATAAATTTATCATTTCCAAAGGTCTCCTTTATACTCGTTGAGAACTGCTAGGGCAAGTTTGGACATCCTGGGTAAGATCGCTGTCTCGAGCTAATCCAATCCAGGCATCAACCTCGGTTAAATCAAATCCAACCGCTCGACGATTCTCTACCTGCAGCAGCGGGCGCCGAATTAGGATGGGCTGTTTAATCATTAATGCCAACGCTTCACTGGCGCTTACTTGACTGGGATCTACTTCACCCGTAGTAATCGGTGGAGCGGTTGGATTAAACCACTCTGCTACAGGACGCTCACCAAAAAAAGAACGCAGATGCTCTGGCGTCCAGGGCTGGGCCAAGAGGTTGTGGACTTGTACAACATGACCGGCTGCAAGCAGTAGACTCTTTTGTCGAGCGTTACCGACACAGCCGGGCTTTTCATAAAAATCGATGGTTGCCATAGATTAATCCTCATCATCAGCTGTAGTGAGAATGCTGAACAACAGCTCGCCACCAAATTCCTTGGCGTCAATTTGTTGAATTTGAGCGGCAATCCGCTGGGCGTTCTCTAACTGTCCCAGACGGGCAAATAAAAGACCAGAGGTCCCATAGGCACTCAAATACAGCCTGACCATTGGGCGATCAAGCTGCTCTACTAATAGGGGCTTAAGGGTCTCCCAGTCAGTGGGTCACGAGTTGGCAATGCGATCGCATACCTCAATCGCCATAGCCAACGCTCTAGCGTTGTTATTTTTATAAAAGGTAATAGCCGTAGGCACTAATCCGCAGCTGCTACCGCATGAATTACGGTGATCCCAAAAGACGAGATCAAAACAGTGATTAACGGCACACTCTCTATCGTTATTAGTGACGATCTGCCTGCAACATTCCGTATCGTCAGACACCAAACCCAAAATAATGTTGCCAATATAACAAAATGCGAACAAAAGTCTACCTTTGCATCATTGATAAGGATTTCGAAACAATCTAATCAGCCGACCATATTTGTTCGAAAAAACCGTTATACCCACAACATAATCCTTGAGTTGATAGTCCATGCTGAACATAATTTTCGCCGCTTCCTGAAGAAACTGTTAAACCGTATCAGGTGACATAGATTACAGAAACATGGATTGTTATTCCTAATGGTGTGATTTTGCAATAAATTTTGAAGAACCTACTGCGCGTCTATCACCCAAATTCCTGAACTGTTTCTAACGCGTTTTGCCTGTTGAGATGCCCACAAATAATGGATTGAGTAGCGGAGTCTCATCAGCTAGAAGTTAAAATACTCTACTCATCAACAACTTGATGAGTTTATTTTGTTTATGGCTTACACTATCAAAGACGGTTGTATCTTGTGCGATAGCTGTCGGCCCGAATGTCCGGTAGGTGCCATTAAACCTACGGCCGATCAATCAAGCTACTGGATTGACCCAACTCTATGCAATAACTGTGAGGGTTTAGAGGCTCCTCGCTGTTTACAAGCCTGTGAGGTTGGTTCCCTAGCCCCGCTAGTTCCCAAAAAGGGGCGACGGAAAAGCACCCTGCTGCCAGCGGCCATCTCTGAAATCTTTCTCGGTGGCAAGACTACTCCCTTTGCTTCCTCTATGGTTATCTGGGAAGCCTGTAACGTTTTAGCTCAACGTCAGCATCTATCCTGGAAAACCGATAAAGACGAGACACTTTACTATCGTCGCCCTATCCATCGAGGTCGCGGAGAGATTCGATATCGGCTAGCCGCAGATCCAGAGAGCGACACACCTGTGCCGATCGCTGGCAAAGATGCAGCAAGTGCCATTGCTAAATTTGATATTCGAGCCACCTGTCTACACTTAATTTTTGCCGCCTATGCAGTCACGCTTGATTGCCCCTGGGGAGAGTCTTTTGTCATCAACGACCAGCATATTGAACGATATTTAGGTCTCGAGAAACGTAAAGACCTCAGCAAACTAGACAAGCTAACCCTGATTAAAGAATTAGTTTACCAGTCTTGTCAGCTGCTGGTTACCCTTGATTGGCCTCGTCAGGGCAAGGTGCCATCGTTTACCCTCAGCGAGCACCCCATCTGGCATCTGCTTAAGACAGATTATTATTTTGAAAAAGATGCTGAGGGCGATCAACATCTGATCGGTCTGGGATTCACCATTCGTGCTGGCATTTGGGCCAAACACTTTCTCAACAAGCGAGACTATCGCAATCAAACAGCATTTTATCAGTACGGCGTACTCCCCAAGTCTCTACTCGCTGAAGTCATGAGTAATTGGCAACAGCATGAGGGCGCTGTTCGGATTTTGCTGTGGCTGTTGTTTAAGCTACGACTAGGGGGCGATCACCGGCTTACCATACGCACTCTGCTGAAGATTGCCTATGGCGAAGAACGACTGATTGAAGCCACCACCGTGCGGGGTGCCCATAAACGGTTGCTAAAGACCTTTGAGAGCGATCTTGAAACCATTTACTATTACGGGCTAAAACCGCTGTTTGATCCAGAGACCTATCCTGCCGATATTCAACCGCTGTGGACGAGGGTGATAGAACAACCCGATGAAGTAGAAGAAGCCCTCGAATTATGGGTAAACGATGCCCAACGCAGTCGCAGCCTGACGGATACGGCCCCCCGAGATAAATGGCAACGGTTAATCAATGCGCGACTATTAGGGTTTGAACTCTCAGAAGAATGGCAGCAATCTGTTCGTCGCCGTACCTCTAAGCGACGGCGCAAACAACCTAAAACTGCACAGCTACCTAATTTTTCTGGCAGCACCCTTAAAGCCGCCCGTCAGCGTCAAAATGTTACCCAACGGGCGCTGGCTGAACAGCTGGGGAAAAGTCAAAGCTGGGTGCGTGATGTTGAGAAAGGACGGTTTAGCGTCAGTACTGAAGACTATGCCCGCCTGCAACAAACCTTAAATCTTGAATAGACAAAACTTAATCAATAGGCAACATTCGACACTAAACAACAGCAGGTTTTGTATTAAAAAATACAGAATGTTTATCGTAGATCTCTCGTAATTAATAGTAGAGAGTATGTGCGTTTCAGGTTAGTGGCAGCGCTGTTTGCTGAGAGCTAAGCATCCTTTGGTTGTTGCCATCGTTTGGTATTTGATTATGCCAATGCATTGAATAGTGGGGGTGTGTTCTACTCGAACAGCCGCCATCGTTAGGCATTGGAAAAAGAGAAAGATTGCTTAATGTCTGTAGAAAAAGCGTTTCTGGCGTGCTTGATCAGTTACAGCCCAATTGCTTAGACGTGGTAATCGCATATTTTTTGCCCACCGCTACTTGAATCAAACCCATGGTTAGCACAGCTCCGCTTCAATCACTTTCTACAGACTTTACGGCAAAGAGACCGGACCCAATTGATTCTATTTTCCCAACAGCTGAGGCCATACCAGAGAGCGTTCGACTGCAGGCACCCGTCAATCAGCGTGAGTATTTAATTAATGGGGAATTACGCCATTGGCAGGGTGATGTGGAAACCGTACTGTCGCCCGTGCATATTCAAACAGAACAAGGGCCCATGCCAGTGACAGTGGGGCATTTTCCGTTACTGACTAAAGAGGAATCTCTGGCCGCCCTAGATGCGGCAGTTGCGGCCTATGACCGGGGGCGTGGTCTGTGGCCGACACTGTCGGTAGCGCAGCGGATTGAGCACATGCATGACTTTGCCCACCGCATGAAGGAGAAACGCGAAGAGGTGGTAAAGCTGCTGATGTGGGAAATCGGCAAGTCTTATAAAGACTCCCAAAAAGAGTTTGACCGCACTGTCAGATACATTACAGACACCATTGATGCCCTCAAAAATTTAGATCGAGTCTCGTCTCGGTTTGAAATATCTGAAGGTGTGATTGGTCAAATTCGGCGGGCACCGCTGGGTGTGGTTCTTTGTATGGGGCCGTCTAACTATCCCCTAAATGAAACCTTTGCCCTGCTGATTCCGGCCTTGATCATGGGCAATACGGTAATTATGAAATTACCCCGCCCCGGTGTGCTGTTTTGTAATCCGCTGCTAGAGGCGTTTCAAAAGTCGTTTCCTGCTGGTGTGGTCAACACTGTATACGGCAGGGGACGAACGGTGGTGCCGCCGCTGATGAAGTCAGGTCAGGTGAGCACGTTTGCCTTTATTGGCTCAAGTCATGCGGCTAACGATCTAAAAAAACAACATCCCAAACTCAACCGCCTGCGCACTGTTTATGGGTTAGAGGCAAAAAATCCTGGCATTATTCTGCCCAGCGCCGATCTAGACCTGGCGGTAAAAGAATGTATTTTGGGGACGCTGTCTTACAATGGGCAGCGCTGTACGGCTCTAAAGATCCTGTTTGTTCATCGTCAGATTGTTGATGAATTTCTAAAACGATTTTCGACGGCGGTCTCTCAGCTGACGGTGGGGATGCCCTGGGATGAGGGGGTAACCGTTACCCCACTATTTGACACCCAAAGAACCGAGTATTTTTCAGACCTGGTTGATGACGCGGTGGGTCACGGTGCGGGTGTAGTCAACCCCAATGGGGGAGCGGTTAATGGTTCTGTTTTTTATCCAGCCGTACTCTATCCGGTTACTCCAGCCATGCGTCTTTATGCTGAAGAACAGTTTGGGCCGGTGATTCCGGTTGTTCCCTACGATGATATTGAAACCCCCATTGACTATCTTGTGAACTCTAACCATGGTCAACAGGTAAGTATTTTTGGACAAGATACGGATGCGATCGCAGATCTCATTGATCCTTTAGTTAGTCAGGTCTGCCGTGTAAATCTCAATAGCCAGTGTCAGCGCGGTCCTGACACCTTTCCCTTTACCGGCCGCAAGGACTCCGCTGTCGGTACGCTGTCGGTATCCGACGCCCTCCGGTCGTTTTCGATTCGCACGCTGGTGGCGGCAAAGGACCAGCCATTAAATAAGGCGATTATCACAGACATTGTCAGAGAGCGAAAGTCGAACTTCTTATCCACAGATTTTATTCTGTGATATCCATACAAAATTGAGCTAAAACAAACAGGAAATAATGATGCCCGATCAACCAATTTCTAACGAAGTGGCCTTAAGAATTGCCCTGGCCGCTAAAGCACTCCCCGATATCTCTGTAAGAGAGTTAATCGCAGCCTTACAGACCAATTTTGACGAGATTACCGAAGATTCCCTTAGTAACTTGACAGTTACTCAGTTAAAACGCTCTTTTGGCAATATCTACGACGTAGACGAGGGAGAATGGGAAGGTGAAGATGCCAACAATCAAGAGATCACGGCATTAAAAGAAGCCGTACGTATTCTGTGGGGAGAAACAGAACAGTGCGAACACCCTCTACCCATCGAGCCTTATCGTGACGGTGATATGCCCAATTCCATCAGGATTGCGGTTGCCTCTAATACAGCAGAACAGCTCGACGGCCATTTTGGTTCCTGTCATCGCTATCTGATTTATCAGCTATCGGCAGATACCATTAAGCTGATTGATGTCCGCTCAGCCTTAGAGGCAGATCTAAGCGACAACAAAAATCGGTTTCGGGTCAATCTCATTAAGGATTGTCCTGTGCTCTATGTTGTTTCCATTGGCGGGCCGGCGGCGGCACAGGTCATCCAGGCCAATATCTACCCGATGAAAATAGAGACAGGCGGTACCATTAGAGATCTGCTGAAGGATTTACAACAGGCGATTGCCACCTCTCCCCCCCCCTGGCTAGCGAAGATCTTGGGCATTGATGCCAGCAACCGAGTAAAGAATTATAGCGCCGCTGTTTAAGGCCACTAACGTCCACCACCCTCTAGCATGACTCTAAAACCCAATAAAGAAAGGGGTCTAGAAATCCAACAGATTACAGGATTGAGACCGACCCATTTTGCTGATTTAGTTCGTGTCGCACAGCTGATTTACGACCCCAGCGGTGGTATCGCAACTCGAGTTGTTCAGGTTGACTGGTTAGATTTTGAAATTCCAGAGACCGTGGTCAAAAATTTGAGCGCATTGGGTCGTCAATATCAATATGAGTCTCCCCATACTGATATTGACCTGGTCTGGGAGAACCTCACGCCAGAAACCCGTAGCTGGTTTATCGCCAATAAAAGCCGGCTATGGGAGATTGAAGAATCTTTTCCGGCCTTGGATGAAGATTAAGGTGACCCGTGGGGGCGCACGACCGTGCGCCCCTGCATATTCTTACAGCTCCAAAACGGCCCGAACCTCACCTTGCTCACGCTGGGTCGAAAACCCAAGCTTTTTGCACAGATGCTGCATGGCCCGATTTTCTGAGAGAATATCGGCCGAAATCCGGTCTAATTCTTCAGCTTGACCAATGGTAATTAGCGATCGCAATAGCTCAGTACCCAGACCTCGGCCCTGGTACTGATCGTTGACCAACATGCCAAATTCCGCCTCATTGAGACCGTGCAGACGGCTCAGTCTGGCCACCCCTAAAATTGAACGCTCGCCCGCGGCATCTTGGTGTTCGGCCACCAGCGCCATCTCGCAGTCATAGTCAATAAAACAGATCCGGGTAAGACGCTCATGGGAGACTCTGGCCTGTAATTTAATCAGATGAAAATATCGGAAGTAGATACTCTCTTCTGACAGTGTCTGATGAAATGCCACAATTAAAGGTTCATCTTCAGGACAGATGGGCCGAATTGTCACAGAGGTGCCGTCAGGCAGCGTCCACGGTTTTATGTACTGTTTTGGATAGGGACGAATGGCCGGTTTGGGTAGGGCGTCTTCGGTGACATCGGCTCCATGGAGTACCACCCGTGCATCTAAGGCCAGCAGCTGATCGGCAGAAGCCAGTAACGGATTAATTTCAATTTCCTTAATTTCTGGGTAGGTAACCACCAGCTGGCTAAATCTCACCAACAGCTGTTCAAGGGCAGCTAGATCGACACTGCGTCGCCCGCGCACCCCCTTAAGTGCCTGATAAACCTGGGTTTGTTCCATCAGGCGACGCGCCAGCGTGGTATTAAGCGGCGGCAGACCCAGGGCGCGATCGCGATAAATTTCCACCAGCTGCCCACCGCTGCCAAATAGCAAAACAGGTCCCAGCTGTTCATCCACACTGCTGCCAATAATCAGCTCATAGCCAGTCAAAGACACCATCGGCTGTACCGTCACACCCAGACAATCTCCTGGCTGCCCAATAGCCATAATGGTGGCGTAGGCCTCCCTAACAGCAGCCTCATTGAGCAAGTTGAGCTTAACGCCCCCCACATCGGTTTTATGGGTGATGGTGTGGGAATGCAGCTTCAGAACAACCGGATACCCAATGTGTTGAGCCAGCGCTACCGCTTCGTCTGCCGAGGTGGCCAACTCAGTGGTCACCGTGGGAATTCCATAGGACTGCAGCAGCTGTTTAGATTCCCACTCGCTGAGTAACAGACGATTTTCGGCCCTGGCACTATTTAATAAGTCAGGAATCAAACTGGTTTCACACGCTGGCGTCGTGGTTAGACTCGGAGTCTCATAAAGGGCGTGCAGATTGTCGCTATATCGGGCCATCAGCGTAAAGACTTGAGCTGCCGCATCAGGGTAGGGCAGCGTAAAAATCTGACTTTGATTTAGCTGGGCCTCCCCGGCCGCGACCCGATCTGTTCCCATCCAGCTGGCTAACAGCGGTTTATTTTTCCACTGGTGTGCCCTGGCCTGGAGCTGAGCCGCCGTCTTCCCAGGCTCGGTCATGGCCTGGGGGCTGAGAATCACTAAAAGACCGTCGCTGTTGGCATCTTGAGCCAGAACATCAAGGGCCGCCCCATATCTCTCGGGGGTGGCATCTCCTAAAATATCAATCGGATTTTGACGGCTCCAGTGGGCGGGCAATAGGGTATCTAGAGTCTCTAAGGTGTCAGGACTTAAAGAGGCCAGTTCACCGCCGCTGCGAATTAGCGCATCTGTTGCCAACACCCCTGGTCCACCCGCATTGGTGAGGATTGTTAACCGCTTACCCTGAGGACGGGGTTGTTTACCCAATACTTCAGCAAGATTAAACAATTCATCAATCGTGTTTACCCTCAGTACCCCACAGCGCCGGAATGCGGCATCTAAAACCTCATCGCTTCCTGCTAACGCCCCCGTGTGGGAAGCGGCCGCCTGGGCTGCCAGCTGAGTTCGCCCCGATTTAATCACAATAATGGGCTTGCTGAGGGCCACTTCTCGAGCAGCTGAGAGAAACGATCGGGCATTGCCAATGGTTTCCATATAGAGAACAATGCTGTGGGTCGCCGGGTCATCCCCCAGGTAATAAATTAAATCTCCCCAGTCGATATCCAACATTGAGCCGATGGAGATAAAGGCACTAAAGCCAACATTCTCCCGCAGACTCCAATCTAATATAGAGGTGCATAGCGCCCCGCTCTGGCTGATAAAGCCGACACTGCCCGGACGAGCCATGGTGCCCGCGAAGGTGGCATTGAGACCGCTGGTGGGACACATCAAGCCAAGACAGTTGGGGCCTAAAATTCGCAGCTGATGACGGCGGGCGGCCGATAAAATGGCCTGTTCAAGCGCTATTCCTGCTGGCCCCGTTTCCCTAAACCCAGCAGAGAGAATAATGACGCCTTTAACACCGGCCAAACCGCACTGCTCAATGACCTGGGGAACCCCCTGGGCCGGGATCGCAATAATGGCTAAATCTACCTGTTCAGGAATCGCCTCAATGCTAGGGTAGGTCTTGATCCCAAAAACATTAGACCGCTTCGGATGCACTGGGAAAACGGTGCCACCAAAAGAGCTGCTAACTAGATTCCAGAGGAGAGTTCGGCCTACACTGCCGGGGCGTTCGGTGGCGCCAATAACAGCCACTGTTTGAGGTGCAAAAAAGTGCGAAAGCGGTTGATGGTCGTAACGCAGAATATCGTGGGCGGGGTCTGGACACTGTAGCTGGCCTAAGTCAATAGAACTTGTAGTGGTCTCACTAGATTTAGTCTCAGTCGAGCGGATAGATTCACTCGCATTGAAAGTGGTCATAAATAATGCCCCAAAAATATGGCTAGGGTGTGATCAAAATTCACGGATGAGGCACGCTAGTTTTCTCTAGTTACCTTTTAAAATCCAAACAACATTTTTCTTAGTCTTCTATTTTTAATGTGCTAGTAGTACCCTATTTAGGCCCACACTATTCTATAGCCTCAAAATTGTTTGGAGTTTAGGCTAAATGACATCTTGTAGATAAATTGTAGGTAAAGTGTATCTTGATTTTTCTATAGCTAGTATTAACCAAACATATTCATCGATTATTTTCTTGTTAAGGGTGATTTCTTACACAAAAATCACTCTCAAGGCGTAATAACTGCGACATAACAGATGTCAGTATAGGTTTAGAAACAAGACTATTGTTTATTTAAGAGTGTTTCAATACGTGGTGACGTTCTTTAGAAACGTAACGTAACTGTATCAAAACAGCCTGCGATTCCACAGCCTTTTGCTATAGTGAACGAGTAAGCAAGATTACTTATGGAGTGTCGTGAATTCAGTGTCGTTGGAGGTTGTTCCTTAGTTCTACAAAGCTTACAGCATAACTTTTGGATGGTTAGTTTAGATGATTAGCTGTTGAGGGAGACAGCAGAACCCGATCATCAAAGCACTGGTCAAACGCTACAGTTTTTGATTGTCTTAAACAGAATCTAAACTTATTACAAAGATTCTGGTGAACTAATATCCATTGGTTAATTCGTTTCAGAAACACAGATAGATATTGGGATGGTGAGAGAGCTATCAGTCTATCGATAGTATTGAAGATTTTGTTTTTAAGGTTCGTTGTGATGTGTTAGCTAGTGTTGCTTAATGACATTGCAAAACAGTACTTTTTCTAGGAGATTAACCCAATGAGCGTAGTCAGTGCGGTCGGCAAAAAAGTTAAGGCCGCCCCAGCTGTGTCCAGACAGGTTGAGCCAACTCAGCCGTGGTCTCAGTTTTCCACCGGGGTATGGACGAGTGAAATTAATGTTCGTGATTTTATTCAAAAAAACTATTTGCCCTATGACGGGGATGGAGATTTTCTCGCCGGAATTAGCGATCGCACCCAACAGCTTTGGCAGCAGGTCACATCCCTGATGCAGCTAGAGCTGGAGCGGGGCATTTTAGATGCCGACAGTCAGCTGCCGACCGGGATTACGGCCCATGCACCGGGATATATTGATCAGTCTCTTGAGCAGGTGGTCGGGCTACAAACCGATAAGCCACTCAAGCGAGCCATCATGCCCCTAGGTGGTATTCGAGTCGTGAAAAAGTCTCTAGAAGCTTACGACTACAAGCTTGATCCCACCACGCTAGAGATTTTTACTAAATATCGTAAAACCCATAACGACGGTGTATTTGATGCCTACACCACTGAAATGCGACGGGCGCGACACTCGGGCATCATCACCGGGCTGCCCGATGCCTACGGACGGGGACGTATCATCGGTGACTATCGTCGAGTCGCTCTATACGGTTGCGATCGCTTGATCCTCGATAAACAGCAACAGCTCCAGTCGTTGGAACTCGACACCCTGGATGAGGCTGTTATTAATCAACGAGAAGAGATTGCCGAGCAAATTCGCGCTCTGCAAGAGTTGAGACAAATGGCTGCCGCCTATGGCTGTGACATTAGCCGCCCTGCGGTAACTGCTAAAGAGGCGGTGCAGTGGACCTACTTTGGCTATTTAGGAGCCATTAAAGAGCAAAACGGTGCGGCCATGTCTTTGGGGCGTGTTTCCACGTTTTTAGATATCTATATCCAGCGCGATATTGCCAACGGGGGTCTTACCGAAGCAGAGGCTCAAGAACTAATTGACCAGTTTGTGATGAAGCTGCGGATGGTGCGCTTTTTACGCACACCGGAATACAACCAGCTGTTTTCTGGTGACCCGGTATGGGTCACCGAGTCCATTGGTGGCATTGGATTAGACGGTCGGCCATTGGTGACTAAAACCAGCTTCCGCTGTTTGCAAACTCTCTATAATTTAGGCCCAGCGCCAGAACCCAATCTGACCGTGCTTTGGTCTGAGCAGTTGCCGATGGCGTTTAAGCAATTTTGTGTCAAAGTCTCAAAGGATACTAGCTCGATCCAATATGAGAATGACGACCTGATGCGGTCTCAGTATGGCGATGACTATGGCATTGCCTGCTGTGTCTCGGCCATGCCCATTGGGAAACAAATGCAGTTCTTTGGCGCTCGGGTAAACCTGGCCAAGGCTCTACTGTATGCCATTAACGGCGGTCGTGATGAAAAATCAGGAGAACAGATTGCCCCGGCCTACGCCCCCATTACCACAGACATTCTGAGCTACGACGAGGTCGCTGCCAAATTTGATGTATTGATGGCCTGGCTGGCCAAGCTCTATGTGAACACGCTCAACGTGATTCACTATATGCATGACAGATACTGTTACGAGCGGTTAGAGATGGCCCTCCACGATAAAGATGTCTATCGCACCATGGCGTGTGGAATAGCAGGGTTATCGGTGGTTGCAGATTCTCTTTCGGCCATTAAGTACGGTCAGATTAAGGTGATTCGCAATGAGGCGGGTTTGGCCGTGGACTATGAGGTGCAGGGTGACTACCCCGCCTTTGGCAACAACGACGAGCGGGTAGACAAGATGGCGTCAGAACTGATGCAGCAGTTTATGAACCATATTCGTCAGAACAAGACCTATCGCAATGCGGTCCCCACCCAGTCCATTCTGACCATTACGTCTAATGTGGTCTACGGGAAAAAGACCGGCAGCACCCCAGATGGGCGGAAAGCGGGTGAGCCTTTTGCCCCCGGAGCTAACCCCATGCACGGTCGTGACACTAAAGGTGCGATCGCAGCCTGTGAGTCCGTTGCCCAGCTCCCCTATCAGCATGCCCAGGACGGTATTTCCTACACGTTCTCCATTGTGCCGGCCGCGTTGGGTAAGACTGAGGGCGATCAAATCAACAACCTGGTGGGTCTTCTAGACGGTTACTTCCACAATACGGGGCAGCACATTAACGTGAATGTGCTGAATCGCGAGACCTTGCTCGATGCCATGGACCATCCTGAAAAGTATCCCCAGCTTACGATTCGGGTCTCGGGCTATGCAGTTAACTTTATTAAGCTAACCCGCGAGCAACAGATGGATGTGGTTAATCGCACATTCCACAGCCGGTTCTGATTAGGGCAACTGTGTCCCCCTTTACACAGGGGGGACATGACAGGGGGGAAATCACGAGCGCTAGCGATTGACAGCCCCCCTGCAAAGACCAAATTTTTCTTCGTCTACGATTTTCTAAGAATTCTCCATAACACAGTCTCATTATCGAGATTTTATACACGCGCTGGCCGCCTATGCTGATCTCTCAACCAACAACGACTCCCTCTCAAGCCACAGGACGTATTCATTCTGTTGAAACCTGTGGCACTGTCGATGGGCCAGGTATTCGATTTGTGGTCTTTACCCAGGGCTGTCCGCTGCGGTGTCAATATTGCCATAACCCAGACTGTCGCACAGTCGAAGGTGGGCATGAGGTGAGCGTTGCTGAGCTAGTGGAAGATATTCTACGCTATCGCACCTATCTAGAACTATCTGGAGGAGGAGTGACAGTCACGGGGGGTGAACCTTTACTACAGCCCAATTTTGTTGCAGAACTGTTGCGCAGCTGCCAGGCTGAAGGGTTGCACACCACCCTGGATACCTCTGGGTTTTCAGAGTTGGCGGCGGCTCAACAGGTTTTACCCCACACCGATTTAGTGCTTCTCGATATTAAATCATTTGATCCCGAGCTATATCGTCAAGTCACCCATGTTTCTCAAGAACCGACGCTGCGACTGGCGCGCTATCTTAATGAGATTCATAAACCCGCCTGGGTCCGGTTTGTTTTAGTACCCGGACTCACCGATCCCTTAGAAAATGTTGAGAAACTTGCCAAGTTTGTTTCAACCCTTACTAATGTGGAGTGGGTTGAGGTTTTACCATTTCATCAAATGGGGGCCTACAAGTGGGAGGCCCTTGGGTACGATTATCAGCTAAAAGATACATTACCCCCCAGTCAGGAACAAATCGAACAAGTCAAAGCACAGTTTCAACGCTACGGCTTGAACGTTCACTAGAGGACTGCCAACATAATTATGACTTTACAACAATCATCTGCACGTGTGGATACGCTAGAGAGCCTAGAAGCGTTAATCCTGCGAGTTAAAAAAGCTCAAGAGACTTACGCCAGTTTTAATCAGGCCCAGGTGGATTCAATCTTTAAGCAAGCTGCGATCGCCGCTAACAATGGCCGTCTGCCCCTGGCAAAACAGGCGGTGGCAGAAACCGGTATGGGCGTTATTGAAGACAAGGTGATCAAAAACCACTTTGCTTCAGAATATATCTACAACAAATATAAGCACTCCAAAACCTGCGGTGTTATTTATTCCGATGTGCACTACGGCATTCAAAAAGTAGCCGACCCCATCGGTCTAATTGCGGGCATTGTGCCCACCACCAACCCCACATCCACCGCTATCTTTAAGGCGTTGCTCTGTATCAAAACTCGCAACGCCATTATTTTTTCTCCCCATCCTCGCGCCAGAGCCTGCACCATTGCTGCGGCTCGTATTATTCGCGATGCGGCTGTCAAGGCTGGGGCACCGGCTGATTTAATCGGCTGGATTGATGAGCCCACCCTGGAACTCTCCCAGGCGCTGATGCAGCATCCTGACATTAAACTGATCTTGGCGACCGGTGGGCCAGGTATGGTGAAAGCCGCCTATTCATCGGGGCACCCCTCTCTGGGTGTCGGGGCAGGCAACACCCCTGCACTGATTGACGAAACCGCTGATATTCAGATGGCGGTGAGTTCAATTTTGCTGAGTAAGACTTTTGACAACGGCATGATCTGCGCCTCAGAACAGTCTGCCGTCGTTGCCGATGACATTTACGACGACGTTAAACAAGAATTTGTTAAACGGGGTGCTTATTTTCTTACCCCCGAAGAACGGTCTCGGGTGTCTCAAATTTTGCTCAAAAACGGACGGCTCAACCCTGAGATTGTTGGTCAATCGGTAACTCAGCTGGCCCAGCTGGCAAATCTAACGGTGCCAGAGGGAACTAAACTGCTGATTGGTGAAGTTAGCGGCATTGGTATAGACGAACCGTTCTCCTATGAAAAACTCTCGCTGATTTTGGCGCTATATCGAGCGTCAGATTTTGCTGAAGGATTGTCTCAAGCCAAACAGCTGGTGAATTTTGCCGGACAGGGCCACACCTCTGTGCTTTATACGCACCCAGATAATCGCGATCGCATCATTCAGTTTGAAGATGAGCTGGCCACCTCTCGTGTATTGATCAACACCCCGTCTTCCCAAGGGGCCATCGGGGATCTGTACAACTTTAAGCTGGATCCCTCGCTCACATTGGGCTGTGGTACCTGGGGGGGCAACTCCGTATCTGAAAACGTGGGTGTGCAGCACTTACTCAATGTTAAGACCGTCACCGAGCGACGGGAGAATATGTTGTGGTTCCGGGTGCCGCCTAAGGTGTACTTTAAGTCGGGCTGTATTCCAGTGGCGCTGGGGGATCTGGCCCATAAAAAACGAGCCTTTATTGTCACCGACAAACCCCTGTTTGACATGGGCTTTACCAAAGAGATTACCGATACCCTCGACACGCTCAAAATTGAACACCACACCTTCTTCGATGTTGAGCCCGACCCGTCTCTATCCACGGTGCAGCGTGGCTTAGCCATTATCAACAACTTTAAGCCCGACGTGATTATCGCCCTGGGCGGCGGGTCACCAATGGATGCCGCCAAGGTAATGTGGCTGATGTATGAACACCCCGAGGTGAAGTTTGAAGGGCTAGCGATGCGGTTTATGGATATCCGCAAGCGGGTCTATGAGCTACCACCGCTGGGGGATAAAGCCATTCTGGTGGCGATTCCCACCACATCGGGCACAGGGTCTGAAGTGACCCCCTTTGCCGTGGTCACCGACGACCGTGAAGGCATTAAATATCCCCTGGCGGACTATGCCCTCACCCCCACCATGGCCATCATTGACCCAGAGCTGGTGCGTCACATGCCCAAAAGACTCACCGCCTATGGCGGCATTGACGCGCTTACCCATGCGTTAGAAGCCTATGCTTCTGTGTTGGCAACAGAATTTACCGACGGTCTGGCCCTAGAAGCCATCGGGCTGTTGGTGAAGTATCTCCCCAGAGCCTATCAAAACGGCCCCAATGACCCAGAAGCCCGAGAAAAAGTGCACTACGCCGCCACCATTGCCGGGATGGCTTTTGCCAATGCATTTTTAGGCATCTGTCACTCTCTGGCCCACAAACTAGGGTCGACATTCCATGTTCCCCACGGGTTGGCCAATGCGTTGATGATTTCCCATGTGATTCGCTACAACGCCACCGATGCCCCCTTTAAGCAGGCAATCTTTCCTCAGTATGAGTATCCCCAGGCCAAAGCGCGATATGCTGCGATCGCAGATTCGCTCAAGCTCGGGGGCAATACCGATGAAGAGAAAGTTAGCCGACTGATCGAGGCGATTGAATCCCTCAAACAGCAGGTGGATATTCCCAGAAGCCTGCGGGATGTGCTCAGCGATGATGAGCACACCTTCTTTGAACACCTCGATCTCATGGCAGAGCAAGCCTTTGACGATCAGTGTACCGGAGCTAATCCTCGCTATCCCTTGATCCAAGACCTCAAGTCGCTGTACATTGCCGCCTATCGCGACGGTCTGCAGCTGCCGGTGTCTGCGACAGCGCCTGCCCCAGCTACCGAAGAGGTAGCCCATTAACTCTGTTGTCTGGTGGCATTGTTTCTAATGTCACCAGACAACATCGCTGCCTCGCAAACCCCACATACTTAGGAGACATGCAAATGAGATGCTGTTAGATGAAGAGATTCAGACAACCTTAACAGTTCAACCTGGTGACAGTTTCCCCCTAGGAGCGATGGTTCGCGACGGGGGAATTAATTTTTGTCTGTATGCGCGTGGGGCAAGATGGGTAGAGCTGCTGCTGTTTGACACCCCGGACGATCCTGAACCTAAGATCACTATTCGCCTTGACCCTAATACTAATCACACCTTTCACTATTGGCACGTCTTTGTGGGGGGTCTCAGCGCCGGACAGGTCTACGGCTACCGGGTTGATGGTCCCTACAATCCAGAAAACGGCCAGCGTTTTAACCCCAACAAAGTCTTATTAGATCCCTATGCCCGCACAGTGGTCGGGTGGCATACCTATTCTCGTCTGGCCTCCAGCAACAGCTCTGACTACTGTGCTCAGGCCCTCAGGGCAGTGTTTGTCGACCCGCTCCACTACGATTGGGAAGGAGACAGTCATCCAAAAACTCCCTATGCCGCCACCGTTATTTATGAGCTGCATGTTGGCGGCTTTACCCAACACCCGAACTCGGGGCTGAGCGCAGATAAACGCGGCACCTACGCCGGGCTGATCGAAAAGATTCCATACCTGCAGTCGTTGGGGATCACGGCAGTTGAACTCATGCCGGTACAACAATTTGACCCGAACGATGCCCCAGAGGGTAGACACAACTACTGGGGATATAGCCCGATAGCCTTTTTTGCCCCCCATCGGCAATATAGCTCACACCAGAGTCTCATCGGGCCAATGGACGAATTTAGAGATCTCGTCAAAGCGCTACACCGAGCTGGAATTGAAGTGATTTTAGACGTTGTTTTTAATCACACGGCTGAAGGAGATCATACCGGACCCACCCTATCGCTGCGGGGTTTAAACAATGAGTCGTACTACATTCTAGAAGAGAATAAGGCCTACTACAAAAACTATAGCGGCTGTGGCAATACGTTAAAAACTAGCGCCATTAGCGGCTATCTCATTTTAGACTGTCTGCGCTACTGGGTGGCTGAGATGCATGTAGACGGCTTTCGGTTTGACCTAGCCTCGGTACTCTCTCGCGGCGTCACGGGAGAACCCTTAAATAATCCACCGCTTTTGTGGATGATCAACACTGACCCAGCCCTGGCGGGGACAAAAATTATTGCCGAAGCCTGGGACGCCGCAGGGCTATATCAGGTGGGCCACTTTGCCGGAGAACGATTTGCTGAATGGAACGGCCCCTATCGGGACGAAGTGCGTCGATTTGTCCGGGGTGACAACGGTGTCATTCGGGCGCTAGCAGACCGCATTGTCGGCAGTCCCGACCTCTATGTGCAGTCCCAGCGCGGTCCCAACTACAGCATCCATTTTGTGACCTGTCACGATGGGTTTACGCTCAATGACCTGGTGAGCTACAACCACAAACACAATCAGGCCAATGGAGAAGACAATCGTGATGGAGCCGATGCCAACTGGAGCTGGAACTGCGGTATAGAAGGCCCAACCGACGATTTAGGCATTCAGTCATTTCGGCTAAAACAGGCTAAAAATTTGGTTACCCTGTGGGCTATGTCCCAGGGCACCCCCATGCTGTTAATGGGGGATGAAGTGTTGCGATCGCAACAAGGCAACAACAACGCCTACTGCCAAAACAATGAGCTTAGCTGGTTTGACTGGGATGCCGTCTCTAACCAAAAAACTTTTTTGCGCTTTGTTAGAGAGTTAATTGGGCTGATTCAATCCCTACAGGTGTTTAAGCACGATCATCCCATGATTGTCACCCCTCAAGCAATTTTAGAGCCCACCCTGGTTTGGCACGGTGTGAAGTTGGGGGAGCCCGACTGGAACGACTATTCCCACAGTCTGGCCTTTACCCTTTCCTATCGGCGATATAACGAGACGCTCCATGTGATGCTCAACACCTATCATCAGCCACTGCACTTTGAGCTGCCGCCATTACCTGAGGGTAGCCGCTGGCAGCGGATTGTGGATACGTCTCTAGATACTCCAGAAGACTTTTGTTCACCAGACACGGCCCCTACCGTTGATGATTTATCCTATCGGGTAGAACAATATTCCTCGGTAGTTTTGATGGCTGGGTAGCCGCTACCCGGCCAGTAACTGAATCAATGCCCCCCTCTATCGAGGAATCCGGCCAGGGAATACATTAGTGCTAGCACGCTGTATTTGATACAACTACAGTGCGCAAGGCTATAGTTGGAAACCAAGGGGGCAATAGAATGCGGCTGGATGGCAAAGTAAGCTTAATTACGGGTGCAGGATCTGGAATTGGTCGTGCCACCGCCGAATGTTTTGCCCGAGAAGGAGCCACGGTTGTGGCCGTGGATATCAATGCCGACGCGGCACAGACAACCCAAGAAATCATCGAGACGGCAGGTTACAACTGTTTAAGCCTGGGGGTAGATGTCAGTGACGAAGAGCAAGTAAAAGATGCGATCGCAACCACCGTTCAAACCTTTGGCCGTCTGGATATTCTCTTTAACAACGCCGGCATCTCTGTTCTAAAACCCATCACAGAAACAACAGAAGCCGATCTAGACAAACTCTTGGGCGTCAACCTCAAAGGAGTCTTTTTTGGCTGCAAACACGCCATCATTCAAATGTTGACCCAGGGCGGTGGCATTATTATCAACACCGCATCAGAGCTGGGGCTGGTGGGGCAGCCTTTGTACAGCGGCTACTGCGCCACCAAGGGCGGGGTCTTGGCCCTAACCCGAGCCTTAGCCACCGAATGGGCAGCCCACAATATTCGCGTCAATGCCGTCTGTCCTGGCCCCACCGACACCCCAATGATCCACGCTGAATTTAATATCAGCAACGACGCCGACATCGAGAAAAAAGCCGTGATTTCCACCATCCCAGCAGGACGGATGGGCAAACCTGAAGAAATTGCCCGTGTTGCCCTATTCCTCGCCACCAGCGATGCTGAATTTGTTCACGGTGCAGCCATTGTTGCCGACGGCGGTAAAACTATTATCTAAAGCCACACCATTAGCTCAGCCGCGGAACCTATCGAGCCACAAGCTCCATATTCGACTGATGCTGCACTAAAGACACAATTCCCTGGGTCAGTCGGTCTGCCGCGAGTCCTAACAAAAGACTGCTAGAGACCAGCATAAAAATCATTAAACTCACCGTCACCAGACAGTCGGTTAACGATGCCGGTTGGGTGTCGTCAGCCTCAACGTCATTGAGGAAATTCGAACTGTGAACTGACCAGGGACCAAGAGTCGAATTGGATAAATGCTCCAGGTCGTAACTATTCAAACAAGTGTAAGAAGGATAGTCTTGCATGGTTGGATACCCAATGGTGATTGCCTCCATTGCGTGATATCACGAACCCGATAGTCAGCGATGCTTCAGATGAGGAAATTTAACATACGCTTACCCTGACATTAGACAAAAAAAATCCCTCAGCATTATATGTGAGGGATATGTCAAGGTTCATCTACTCATTCACACATTCTTCAAGACCCGTGTCTGTCCGGAAAGTTTTGATTATTGTGTGAAGAAATCGCCATTTTTTTATAAATCAAAAAAAGTTGCCCGGTATCAGCGTTGGCATCTACTGAGGCTGAGGCGGCGCCTGACCCGTGCGCACAAATTCAGCCTGCTCCAAAATCAACGAGGCAAACTCCTGCTGACCACTGGTGGCGTAGAGCTGCGCTGCGCGTTCATAACTTTCCACAATTTCTGTCCGTAGTTCCGATGGCAGATCCTCAGGACCGCTAAAGGATTCACCCAAAAGCAGCGCCTGCTGCCGCAGTAAAGCATCTGCTTTACCCAAATAAGCGTTGGGTTCGTCCGGTTCCAAAACGATTGCAGCGATATAGGCTTCGGCCGCCTCAGCATAGTCCTCAGACTGCATCAGCTCCAACGCTCGGTCATAGACCTGTTGATAGTCAGTGGCAGGCTTTACCGATACTCGATAGTTACCCCCAACCTGCCCATAAAACGATCCAGCCAAAATGGTGTATTCACCACTTTCAGGTAGCTCTGCAACGATGGTCGCCTGGGGCAGCCCGTTATAGTCGTCATTTTGCTCTAGCACCTCGCCAGCCGGGTTGAGCAAGGTCATAAACGTATCAAATTCTTCGCTGATCATTTCAATGATGACCGTTTCGCCCGCATCCGCCGTAAACGTATGGGTGTCTTGCCGCGGTTGAAACTCAACATCTTCTTCTAGCAGTGGTTGCGCCAAGACGGGCGTCGCCACAGTTGCCCACAGCACTAGGGCGGTCCCCACAGAGGCCAGCTGGGCGCGCCCTCGACGCAGCCAAGCATGGTTCTGACAACCCATTAAACTAAGTAAGCTACGCATAGAACTCCTTAACGCCACCTGAGGCAGTAATCATCAATGCACTACCATAGCGGAAATTTTCCACCTAAATCTAGAGTGTCCTGGCCAAAAATCTTAAGCATTGGCATTGGCTGCATTGGCCTGTGGCTTCACTTTGGGGCTCCAGGACTGGCGCAGACGTCAGCAGACCATCAGCCAGTAGAGGCCACCCCGCCAGCCGCGGGCGAGCAAATTTTGCTACCCCCCGCTGACGATGTGCCAGAGGAGATATTGAGAACTGAAATTATTTTTGAAGCCCGCTCACCATTAGACGGTCGCCCCCTATCGCCAGCTGACTATGCCCAGCTGCAGACAGAACTAGCCGCCTCCCAAACCCCACTCACACTTAACTCTGATATTCGCTACATCATCTTTTTGCTACAGGCCCGTCGTGCGTTTAAACCAGTTATTCCCTTTCTGCCCTAAAAGGAGCAGCAAACAGGGATTAGTCATTAAAGGCTCTGCTATGGGCAGTTTTTGTTACATGTCTTAACAAGCTCGTTGTCTGAAATGTAGCTTGATACTAAAGTACATTTGTACGGGCTTTTGCGCAGGGCATTCCCTTCTGGCCTGACTTCAAAAGGCAATATCATTTCTGAAAACTATTTGGAAATGGATAAAAGGTTGCCTTTGGTTTAAGACGTAAAACCCCAGAGAATGTCATGATCAAACAGCCCAGGTCAGTACCTGATGAAATAGCAGCCTATTTAGAACCAGCAGAGTTAGCCATCCTACAGGAGGCTCTAGAGCACTTTGATGGCAGCTACCGTAGCCTAATGGATCATCTAAAGTCGCTCAATGCGCCCCAGGTGGTTTATATGATGGTTAATGGCGCAGCAAAATTTGAGATGGGAAAACCTCGTAGAGATGTTGACCTGGGCAATGCTGAGGAGATGAATGTGTGGGGTGATGGTTATGCCCTCACTGAGGAAAATATGGAAGATCTGTCTGACCCTAGACAGACTACGGCTGATGCATTTGTAATGGCCAAGCGTTTGAATGGTTGGCTACCCTGGGAGTAGGAGGTTACTAAGCATGAGATCGCAAGACCCAAACCCCATCGCACAGCTTAACAAGTTAGAACACCATGATTGGCTAGAGGCAGAACCGCTAATTTTCCAGTGTTTTGAGCATGGGGTGTTTCAGTGGACTAACCCTAAGTTTTTGTACTTTTTGGATAATGTCATCACTGGTCTGCTTACCCTGCATCGGCATGAGCATCGACAGTTAAGAGCCATTATTTATGCCCGAGTGGTTGAGGAGCTAATGCCTGCTGGTATCGATGATGATTTGCGGGAGCGGATTGTTGCGACCTCAAATGGAACACCCCCCGCAGCTAAGCTAAAAAAGAATGTTTGGCATGGGCCTAGCTGTGTGTGGCCGTCGTACCGGGGTAGTTTGTGGAGCGGTCGCGCTTTTTGGGTTATACAACATCGTCAACAGGACAAGGAGTTAACGGTTAGTTTCCTGCGGCGTAGAGCCAAGCTTAAACGTGAAAATTGTGACGCTTCATAAGTTTGTTTTTGGCAAGGCTACGCTCACAGAAATTTCGTTTCTGGTTTGTCACTTTGATACTAGTCACCTAGACTTGTCATAGTCTGCAAGCCAAACGATGGATAACAGGAAAAATTGTACTAACAACGATACAGGCTGAAGCAGCAAGCATTATAGTACTTGGAGTTAGAGAATACGATTGCAGAGATAGAATTTCACTGAGCATTTCGACCTGCACAATACTGAAAATTTTGTTGCACCTATCTCTATCTGAATCTTAATCCAAAAGCCTTGAGGATACAGCTCGTGGATATTTACCATTCTTAGGAGGATAATTTTCCGGTAGTATCTCTAAGCGATCTCCTACTTGAAGATCATCCCATATTCTCGTTCCAAATTCTAAACTTTCTCGCGTGACAAAATATTGCTTTCCAGCATTGTCTTTAGTGAAGATGAAGGGTTTAAATTTTCCAGTATCATGAAATTTGGCTCTGCGATCAATAACAACTTGTACCCATCCCTCTTCGAGTTCCTCAGTTTCCATAAAGGAATTTGTTGTATTAGTACCACTTAGAAGCCGTTGCCATCTATCAAGCAGCAAAGGATTACCATCTTCACATAATAGTGTGGACATCTCTTGGATCCATCGTACTACTTCAGGATTATCCAGGGTGTAGGTATTATGTTGTTGAGCTAATGTAAAAAGATGATGATCAATGAAGTTCGTGAACTGAACTTTTGAGTGAGTACTTAATTCTTGATATCCTCTTCTGATATAAACAATCTGCTCAATCAACTTCATGCCTTCGGCAACTTGTACACCAGCATATCCTTCTAATCGAAAGACCTCATCTAACACTTCGGCAGCTTGTTGTAAAGCAGTCTGAATTAAGTTAGCATCCCGCTCTGCTTCAACAGATTGACGAAATGCCATGGCTCTCAACGTACCATAGGTTCCACGAACTGCCCCTTTCATTTTCCAATCACTTGTATCTTCAATCACTTTCTCAGTCTCTCCTTGCCAAATCAATGGTAAGTAATAGTTTTTAAGGAGAAAGCCAGCACTGTAGGAATTAGAGCGTTCAGGGTTAGCCCAACCAGCATGCATCAATTCCTCTGCGATTAAATGTGCTTCTTGCAAATCCTGGTCCTGACGCAGCTCAAAGGCTAAGACTAAACCTGCTGCTGCATCTGAAGGAGTGCCTTTGAATGCAGTTTTTAGTTCTTGTATCGCACTCGTGCGATCATTAAGTTTTAAGAAGATAAGACCTAGAATACGATGCAACAATGAGTGATCTTGCAAGCGTATGGATTGTCTAACTCTTTCAAGAGAATTAAATAATTCCTCTGAAGTACTACTTGATCGTTTCCAGATTTTTAATGCATCTGCTACGACAACCTTTATGGAGTCAGGTGCTGCGTCAGGAATGTACTCTCTTTCTAGAGGATTGAAATTTTGCTGTGACTTTTTGATTTGACTAACTAACTGTTTTGTTTTCCTAAGCTCTTCTTGAACAGATTGTCTAGTATTCAAATTGACTGGGCGAACAACTAAAAAATCTCGAATCGAAGAGCTTAAACTATAACGCTCCTCCGATTGATTGGGGGTTCTTGTAACTAAACTCGTACCTCTAAGTTGATTGAATGCCTCAGAAATTTCATCTAATTCCCTCTTCAGAAGAGTACAAGCCTTTGTCCTTCCAACTGGTTCGGATACTACAAATAAACATTCGAGTAACTCATGCACGACAGGAGAAAGAGTGTTTATTAAATTCTTGTATGAGAATTCAATAACTTGTTGCTTTGCAATAGTCTGCATTTCTTCTAGAGATTGATTTCCTGCAATGAATCCATCAATAGTGAGGCGAATTGCCAAAGGGTTCATATCGCATGTTTTTGCTAAAATCTCAAGCTCTTCCTCTTTAACTCTCTCCCCGCCTCTTTTAGATAAGTAACTCCATGCAAGCGCTTTGGCTCCTCTTAGAGACAGAACATTTAATGGCATAACAGTAGCTGAGTTCACACTGACTCGGCTCGTTACGACAACACGCCACTCAGGGGGAAGTTCTCTGTAGAAAACATCAAACTTTTCAGGCTCATCGCGAAGTAAGGTTTCAAGATTATCCAGGCATAAAAGTATACGTTGTGACGCAAAATCTCTGCAAGCATCTTCAAAAGATAAGTTATCTAGACCTTCTTGCTCTTCAAACGTGCTAGAGATAGAAGCTTTTATGCCATCTATAGTAGCAGTGATTGGATTTTGACTAACAATCCCTTCTGCAGTTAGAACTTCAGTTTTAGAGCTAAAATACAATATTCTATCTATCCATTCTGTTGACTGTGGGGACAGAATAATTTCTTGCAACGCATGTAACAAGAGTGAAGTCTTCCCTGTGCCACCAGGGGCCACAATTGCGATTAAGTTCAGACGAACATTTTGGAGTAACTTATTAAGTTCTTCAACCTCGCGATGTCTAGCAATCAAACCAGTGATGTCATGGTCAAACTGTTCTGGCAAGTTGCTTGGTAAAGACCATATAGGAGCATTCATCCAATCTTCAGGTGGAGAATTCAATTTCCCATCTTCTGCATCCATAAATGCTCTGGTAACTTTGCGGAATTGAAGTTTATCTATGGAAGGATCTGTTGCAATTGCCGCAACTCTGTACCAATAACTCGGATGAAAAGGACGGTTAGGGTGGCTTATTGCATTACGGATATCAAATACGTCTAGCGCATCAAATAGCTTTCGCAAAGCCAATAAATATTTTCCTTCAGGTCTTCCTTTTGCAATGCCTTGAGCTAATCCAAATACTTCGTCTAAATATGTAGCTGCAACAACTTTAGCAGGACTAGAGTCATCAAAACTTCCTGTTTTTTTAGTTTCCCGCTTTTTAATATCCTGAAGAGTTTGTGAGGGAAGATCGGAAACACTGTTAGCCTCGTGGCAAACGAAGTCACCTAGTGTTCTTTCTAGTTCATACAGAACCATCGCGCTTTTCATTCGCCATGACTGCGAGTTATCAAAACTAGACTGATGTTTCTGGTTTTTTCTGGTCGTTGGGAGAGTTGACATACAAAAAATGAACTCCAAAGAGAAACATCTTCATGTAACATTCGTTGGCTGTTTATTTTAAGGGCAAGCTGGACTCGTCTTACCTCCGAAATAATTTCAACTAGTGCAGCGTCAAAGCTTGATTTTAGGGTGATCCTATTTTGAAAATACCTCCGTATAAGACTTTCAGAGATCGCTAACCCTAATTCTTAGTCTTGACGCTGCACTAGCTAACTGATTAGCATATCCACTTTGTCAGCATGTCTATCCTAATTCAGGTCAATAAACTGTAGATTTTCAATTTATTTAGTTGATCAAATAAATACTGCGCTCTATCGATATATTATGCCCACGTAAAATCCTTGACCTGACAGCATTACTTGCCATCGCTATGACCCAAAATCTGGTCAATAGCAGTCTCCGTCTTACCTAAAAATTTTCTGAGTTCTGTCAACAGTCGTCGGAGAACCACTAACTGCTGACTGCGAGTTCCCCCGACGAGCCTACCGGTATGGCCCCCCTTCCTATTCGTTCCAATAATTCAGAAACACTGATCCCATAAGAATCAGCAATATCCATCAAACCCTGTTTGCCATCTGGCGAAAGGGACGCATTCAGACGTTCAGTTTTTGGCTGACCATGTTCACTATGTCCAGCTTTCGGCATCCTCACGAGCCTAACGAAGAACGCCCACATTATACGCATAAACCTGGGAAACCTAATACAGCAATTACTTTCGTACTTATGTAAATAAACCTGATTCTATTGCTTGCATTATACATAATATATCTACTATATTATGCGCAATATAACTCAAGAGTCCTTGTCTACGGGACATCAAGCGGACTGAATCGCATGGTCTTAAACAGAACACGACCTCATATGGGTTTCTTATTACGCCGGACCATCTTTTTTCAGCCCAACAGCTTGTTATCCCATACCGTGACCAGGCAATAAGGAACAGGTTTTCTATGAAAGTTGTTGGGTGTGACTGTGGCAAAGAAAGCCTTTATGTCTGCGTACTTGAGCAAGTGCCAAAGGACTTAAAGGCTTTCAGCAGAAGCTATAAGCCAAATGTTGTTAAAGCCAGTAAGGAAGGCATTGATTGGCTGTTAGAACAAGACGCTGACTGCTATGTCTTAGAGCCTACAGGCTCTTACTCATATCTATGGCTTGACCAACTCAAGAAGCACGGAAAAGACGTCAGACTCGTCAGCCCAATTCGAGTTAGAGCGTATTGCCGTTACAAAAATATTTTTAACAAAGCAGATAAGCCAGATGCGGCTGAGATCGCATCCTATTCACTTGAAAACTACTCAGATAGCCATGCATTTCTAGGTACCGAACAAATGGAGCTGAGGGAACTCTATCTCTCGCTCAAAAGTACCGTTCGCAATCGTAGTCCTTTAACGAATCGACTAGGGCAACGGCTTACTTACGAATGCCCCGAGATAGCCCCCACGGTTGAGAAATGCCAGCGTCTCTGGATGGACAAAAATCCTCCAGCAATTCTCAGACGCGTGGCGGAGGAAGGCGAAGATAGAGCACCCTATTGGAAGCAGAGGCAAGATCGAATAGAGAACACAATCGGTCGTGGCTTGAGTGAGCACTCAAAGGAATTGGCCAGAGAGCTCTGTAACTTTCATAGGATGGAATACTCGCTTGAGTTAAAGATCGCCGAGCTTATGTCGAGTGAGGTGTTCGTCAAATATCAGTTCATATTTGATCAGTTCTGTTTGCCACCAAAAACTAGAGCAGCCATCTTGGGTGCTATCTATCCGTTCGAATCATTCCTAAATGAGCACAGCAGGCAGATTATTGAATATATTCCCGGCGATTTCAGTAAACGCAAAAGCAAGCTAACCAAACGGAACCGTAGTGAAGCTAGTTTCAAATTAGCCGTTGGTATCGGCAAGGTTCAGGTTCAGTCTGGCAAAAAACTAGAATGGAAAGCCGGTGGCCCTAGGCATGTACGCACTGCAATATGGATATACATATCAGTCGTGATTGTGATTCTTGGCAAGAATAATAGAGCCAAGCAGGACGATATCGAAAAGCTAGTAGATACCCTGGGAAACGAAAAACAGAGCCATTGGCTAAATGAGCAGCTCATTAATGCAATGGCAGAGTACATGAAAGTACCCAAACATGTTGCATCACTCAGATTGCACTACAAGTACGCTAGACCAGAAGCAAACGATAAGCTACGTAGAGCAGCAACAGCCTCTAGATTCGTTCGCAGTTTATACAAAGCGCTCGTTAAAGAATTTGCTGTAAAGTAATGTAAAGTAAGGAGTGGTTTTAGGTTGGCACTTTCTATGTCTAGCTATGGAAATACTTATGCCAAGCAGCGTTCTGTTAACCTAAACGTCATAGTCTTCTATGTTATCTAGGCAGTAGAAACACTGAAAGACGTCATTTTAAGAACAGAGATTTACATACGGTTACTAGGTTGGCATTTCATATGGCACTAACAACGGCCCCCGAGCAAATTGATCGGATTGTTGGCAACTACCACCACAATCCCTACGACGTTCTCGGTCCCCATCGCATTCGGCTAGATGGCAAGGACGTTTGGACGATACGTGCCTATCTGCCAAAGGCTAAAGCTGCCTGGGTCATACTGCCCGATAGTCGTCAAGAAGTGTCGATGACAAACAGCCACCATAGCGACTTTTTTGAGTGCATCCTTGACATTGAAGATTTAGCTAGCTACCAGCTGCGCTACAAAGCAGACGGTCACGAGCACGTCATCTACGACCCCTATGCCTTCCGGTCTCCCCTAGTAACTGAGTATGACGCCCACCTGTTTGCAGAAGGCAACCACCACCGCATCTACGAAAAGCTAGGCGCTCACCCCACCACCATCGATGGTGTAGCCGGTGTCTATTTTGCTGTGTGGGCACCCAACGCCCGCAATGTCTCTGTCCTTGGGGAATTTAACAACTGGGACGGTCGTCGGCACCAGATGAACATTGGCTATGGCGGCATTTGGGGACTATTTATTCCTGAGCTGGCCGTCGGTACCCACTACAAGTACGAAATCAAAAACCACGAAGGCCATATCTACGAAAAGTCTGACCCCTACGGTTTTTACCAAGAAGTCCGACCCAAGACCGCATCGATTGTGGCGGACCTCGACAGCTACGACTGGCAGGATGAGGGCTGGATGGAAAAGCGCCGTCATCAGGACCCTTTAACCGAGCCCGTCTCAGTGTATGAGCTACACCTGGGTTCCTTGATGCATGTGTCATCTGCGACCCCAGCCTTACAATCAGATGTGTCTGACGCTCCGTTGGTTACGGTAGCCGTCCTCATGCCTGGGGCACTGTTTCTCACCTATCGCGAGCTGGCCGATAAGCTGATTCCCTATGTTAAAGAGCTGGGCTTTACCCACATTGAGCTACTGCCCATCGCCGAGCACCCATTCGACGGCTCCTGGGGATATCAGGTGACGGGTTACTACGCCGCCACCTCTCGCTATGGCTCTCCCCATGACCTGATGTACTTTATTGACCAGTGCCACAAAAATGACATCGGTGTCCTGGTCGACTGGGTACCGGGTCACTTTCCAAAAGATGGTCATGGTCTAGCCTTTTTTGATGGCACCCACCTATATGAACATGCCGACCCCCGTAAAGGCGAGCATAAAGAATGGGGCACCCTGGTCTTTAACTATGGCCGCAACGAGGTGCGTAACTTCCTGGTGGCCAATGCCCTCTTCTGGTTTGATAAGTATCACATTGACGGTATTCGGGTAGATGCTGTGGCTTCCATGCTCTATCTGGACTATAACCGTAAGCCCGGTGAGTGGGTTGCCAACGACTACGGCGGTCGAGAAAACATTGAAGCTGCCGACTGTTTACGTCAGACTAACCATCTGCTGTTTAGCTACTATCCTGGCATTCTCTCCATTGCTGAAGAATCCACATCCTGGCCTATGGTTTCTTGGCCCACCTATGTAGGCGGTTTGGGCTTTAACCTCAAATGGAATATGGGATGGATGCACGACATGCTGGACTACTTCAGCATGGACCCCTGGTTCCGTCAGTTTCACCAAAATAACGTCACCTTTAGCATTTGGTACGCCTTTAGCGAGAACTTTATGCTGGCCCTATCCCACGACGAGGTGGTCCACGGCAAGAGCAACATGATTGGTAAAATGCCCGGTGATGAATGGCAAAAATGTGCCAACATGCGCTGTCTCTATACCTACATGTTTATGCATCCGGGTAAGAAAACCCTGTTTATGGGGATGGAGTTTGGCCAGTGGAGCGAGTGGAATGTATGGGGCGACCTGGAATGGCATCTGCTGCAGTATCAGGCCCACAAACAGCTCAAGATGTTTATGGAGCAGCTCAACACAACCTACCGAAGCGAGCCAGCTCTGTACACCCAAGATTTTGATCAACAGGGGTTTGAGTGGATTGACTGTAGTGATAACAAACACAGTGTTGTGGCCTTTATCCGCCGAGCAAAGGACAGCGATGAGTTTATCGTTGTTGTGTGTAACTTTACGCCTCAACCCCACAGCCATTATCGGGTTGGTGTGCCGGCTAAAGGCTACTACCATGAGGTGTTTAACAGCGATGCCCGTGAATTTGGCGGTAGCAACATGGGCAACCTGGGCGGCAAATGGTCCGAAGACTGGGCCTATCACAATCGCTCCTATTCACTCGATTTGACCCTGCCTCCGCTGGCAACGGTTGTGTTTAAGCTGGATCCGGCCAGAACCTCATCGGCAGCCCTGTCTGGGTATGCGTAAAAATTTGTCGGGGCGGTGCATGGGACGCCCCGGCAAATTTTTGTCATTGTAGTCCCATGGTTTCCCAATCTCTTGATGTGGGGCCAAAAAAACGGGTGGCTTCTGCCTCAGCCGTCTTTAGGGATGGATTCCATTCGCTGAAGGTATAGTCACCATCGATTTCATTGACCAGCAGGCAATAGCCGTGGCCGTCAAATTCTATGGCTAAGCGAACGGTTGCGCCGGGTGGCAACTCAGCGGGTCTGTCTGGCACATTTTGAGGAATTTGCCACAAACGAATTTGCTTAACCACCACAGAAGGCATGGATCATGAATAATTTGTCTTTAGAGACAAATTATTGCCACAACTTTCCCTTATACGTGATTTAGCGGCTGTTTCCGTATCAATTTAATCCACAGCTCCTGACAACACGGAGACCTCAATTGAGCTAGTTTTCGCTTTGAATGTAAGTCTGGCTCTGCTCTTCAGGCGTTAATTCAGCTAAAGCGATGTCGTTTCTTAGTACACGACCGGTGGGTCCAACGATCTGTCGGGGCAGCGTTTGGGTGTCCACTAGCTCCATCCGATTCATGTTGTAGGTGGTGTAAACAGTGTCTCCGGTATCAAAGAAAAAGTCGAGTACCGTCATGGTTTGCATAGCGGCATCAGTGCGGTTGAGCCACGTGCGGGGACCGCTGCCAAGGGCACCGCAGTGCAACAGTTCTAGCTTGCCTACATAGCCGGGATAATAGGCGTGGTGGTGACCGCTCATGTAGGTATGGACATTGTGCCGTTCTAAAACGGTCTGGAGCTGGTCGGAATTATTGAGAAATTCACCGTTGCGATCGCGACCTTGAGAAATGGCATACAGCGGCAGATGCCCTAGAGCAATGCGAAACTTGGCCGACTGGGCCGCGTCACTGCTCAGCTGCTGGTCAGCCCAGGTTACCTGATTGGCGGGCACATTCGCCGATGACGCATCCCACACAAGGTAGAAAATATCGTTTTGCTTAAAGCTGTAGTAGTAAGGAAAATCGCCCGTATCGACATACTGCAGGTCCAGATCACCTTGGTGGGTCTGCCAGTAGCGCGTGGTCACCTCGCGATCAACCGGGTAAACATAGCCACCTTGATGCTGCAGATTCGACGCATCGTGGTTGCCGATGGTGAGTGCAAACGGAATATTCGCCTCACGAATGGAGCTGAGAACAAGGGTATCAAACCCGTTCCACATGGCTTCTACCTCAGCCGTGTTTAGGGCAAGACTTTGCCCAGCCACCATATCGCCCACACACAGCACAATATCTGGCTCCCACTGCGGCAGCATGGAGACGCCCTTCATCACCTCCTGACGATAGTCCACAGCGCCATAGCGGGCGTTAAGGTCGCTAATGACGACAGCTCGCACGTCGCCGCGGTTGGGGGCAAAGAGTTCGGTAGGGCCAATGGGTTGGCCAAAGTTGGGAGGGCGGTTGGGGGCAGCAGAGGCAGCAGACGTCGCAGGGGCGCTGACTGACAGGTCTGGGGTATCAGCGTTAGTAATTGTTTGAGCAACCGGCTTAGCGGAACAAGCGCCTAGAGCAAAACTGCCTAGAACTAAGAAACGACGTCGGTTCAAAACCATGAAAGCTAACCCGATAAACTCCTCAAGGCATGATAAACCACCCGTCACTTAAGGGCATTAACCCTCTATACCCAAATCGCTGAGTCTACCAAAGGGGGGGCTTCAAATGTGATTCCCCACGTCCCATTTTTATTGCCCGTTGCCTGTTAACATACAGGCGCATATTTCAGTCGGCCTTCTTTCTACATGATTGACTCAGTGCTGCGCACCCTTACTTTTGGGCAGTTTTCGCTACACCAGTGGCGACAGGTAAGCCTTATTCATCGGTTGCTGTCGCCGCTGCGTCAATGGCGACAGGGCAGTAGCCTGCTGGTCTATGGTGATCTAATTGCGGCGGTCATCATGGCGGTTCTGCTAGTGCTGTCACCCTACACATCCACCACGCTGATCGGTATTTTGCTATTGGCCTGTGCAGCCCTGTGGTTTTTACTGACGGTAAGCGATGAGGCAAACGGCTGGCTAACGCCTGTTCACCTGGGGGTCACCCTCTTTTGGGGGGCCATGGTGCTGGCAACGGCCCTCTCACCGGTAAAGTCAGCGGCGGTTTCTGGGCTGGTGAAGCTCACCTTAAATCTGTTGCTATTTATGTTGATGGCGCGGGTACTGCGACAGCCAAAGCTACGGACCGGGGTAATATCAGTGTACGTACTGGCCACCTTACCAGTGGCGATTTACGGCATGCGTCAGTACTTTTTTGGGGCTGAGGCGCTGGCTACCTGGGTTGACCCCACAACAAACTTATCTGGCGCCACACGAGTCTACAGCTATCTTAGAAATCCAAATCTGTTGGCGGCCTATCTCATGCCTGCCGTAGCCATGAGCGCCAATGCCATTTTTGTTTGGCCGCGATGGCTCCCCAAAGTGCTAGGTGCGATCGCTTTTTTCTTAAATCTGGCCTGTTTGGTACTTACCTACAGTCGCGGTGGCTGGATTGGTCTTTTAGGTCTGTTTTTTGTTCTCTCTATCCTGCTGGTTTACTGGTGGAGCGAACTGTTCCCAGCCTTTTGGAAGCAGTGGGCACTGCCGCTGTTGTTGGGGGCAATGGCGGGGTTAGTTATCTTTGCCGTGCTGTTTGTTGGCCCGGTGCGTGAACGGGTGATGACCATGTTTGCCGGGCGAGGAGACAGTAGCAACAACTTTCGTATTAATGTATGGGAAGGGGTGCTGGACATGATTCGAGCGCGGCCTGTCATTGGCATTGGTCCTGGTAATGAAGCCTTTAATAAAGTTTATCCGTTCTACCAGCGCCCCAACTACACGGCTCTGAGTGCCTATTCAATTTTTCTAGAAACCTTGGTGGAGGCGGGCATTGTCGGCTTTACGGCCCTGTTATGGATGTTGGGTACGACATTTTATCAGGGGTTGCAGCAGCTACGGCGTTTGCGGATGGATATGAACGTGCAAGGGTATTGGTTAATTGGTGCGATCGCAACCTGTTCTGGCATGTTGGTCCATGGTTTAGTCGATACCGTCTGGTATCGTCCCCAAGTCAGCACCCTCTGGTGGCTGTGTATGGCCGTTATTGCCAGCTTCTATGTGCCTCGTCAGCAGCACTACGAAGAATAGAGCTGGACGTCCCCAGAGCCTATGGACCTGAGGACGATAAAACATCCTGAATCAGATCTGTTCTTATGCTTTTTTTACCACTGAGGAACAATACCAGCTTGCCAGCAGCGAGGAGGCAGCGGTTTCAGCTGAACCATAACAGAAAAGAAACTGCTGTCACTACCTACCCCACACGCTGGCAGTAAGATCTTTTATCAAAGATGACATTGCCGGGCAACAGCCCATCTTTTTTGACCAAACTGCAGCATTAGATACAACACAGTGTGAAAGTTTTCTCAATGCTAAAGAATAGCCCGTAGTCTAAGTCCTTTGGTCCGTACGCTATGGTGCTACGCCCTTATGCTAGGAGATCTTCCATGCCCCACCGCAGTTCCCTTCCGTTTTCTCGTCGCCAGATTATTCGTGGATTGCTGGCGACCACAGCATTTGGTGCCGCGACAAAGCTAAATGCCTGTACACCTGCAGGCGGCGATGCGGCTGGTGGCGATGCAGCGGGTGATGAGGTGGTCGTCGGTTTTATTTATGTGGGTCCCAAGGATGACTTTGGGTATAACCAGGCCCATGCGGAAGGTGCGGCTGCCATGGCCAATGTCCCCGGTATCAGAATTACTGAAGAAGCCAGCGTGCCTGAGACTACGGCGGTGTTGGAAACCATGCGCAGCATGATTGAAATCGATGGGGCGACGGTGCTCTTCCCAACGTCTTTTGGCTACTTTGACCCCTACATCTTAGAACTCGCTGCCGAATTTCCTGATGTGCAGTTTTTCCATGCAGGTGGTCTCTATCAGGAAGACGTGCATCCCAATAATGTGGGCAGCTACTTTGGCTACATTGACGAAGCGCAATATATTGCTGGCGTTATCGCTGGCAACATGTCTAAGGAAGGCAAGCTTGGGTTTGTTGCAGCTAAACCCATTCCCCAGGTGCTACGCAACATCAACAGTTTTACCTTGGGGGCAAAATCCATTAACCCAGCGGCCACTACCCAGGTGATCTTTACTGGAGATTGGGCACTGCCTGTCAAAGAAGCAGAGGCCACCAACAGTATGGCCGACCAGGGCATTGATGTTGTCACTTGCCATGTGGATAGCCCTAAAGTGGTCATGGAGACGGCTGAACGGCGGGGTATCTTTAGCTCGGGGTACCATGCCGACCAAAGTCCGCTGGCGCCCAAGGGATATTTGACCGGGGCAGAATGGGACTGGGTGAGTATTTACACGTTCTTAGGTGAACAGTTTGTTGCTGGCAAGACTCTGATGGCTGGGGATATTGACCACATTCTGCGGGGTGGTCTGGCGGATAATTTCTGTAAGCTCTCTCCCTATGGGCCAGCGGTGAGTGAGGCGGCTAAGGCTGATGCTGACGCGGCTAAAGAGACTATCCTTGCTGGCGAACTGGTGATTTACGAGGGAGAGCTAAAGGACAATACCGGTAAGGCAATTTTGTCGGCTGGGGAGAAGAACGAACAGCAAAATATTGAATAGGAGAAAATGGACTGGCAGATTGAGGGTGTCAACGGCAGCAATGACGGC
>ERZ1740070.176-NODE-176-length-45197-cov-9.079305_pt1 | contig 45197 bp, 39 predicted proteins | sample MGYA00581734_ERZ1740070 | MGnify/ENA primary metagenome ERZ1740070 (study PRJEB43018, sample SAMN04849744) | marine metagenome | isolation source: floating plastic debris | place: Pacific Ocean | collected 2008-09-01 | study: EMG produced TPA metagenomics assembly... | reverse complement strand
ATCCGCGTCGACGCCGAGAACGTCGCGGCGCATGGAGCGTCGCTTGTCGCGCGCACATACGTGCATATCGGCGCCGAGTGCCACGTCGAGTTTCCGCTCGCCGACGGCCGGGGCTCGTTGCGCGCGAAGGGCTTCGTCGAAACATGCAAGCACGTCACCGGCGTGAGCCACGTCCTCGCGATCCGCTTCGAGACGCCGCTGGACATGGCAGCGATCTTGGGCGACGCGATGCCCGAGCAGACCGACGAGGACGCCAAGCGTGCCGAGCGAGGGCTCGAGGTGCTCATGCTCGACGACCACCGCGCCGACCGCGACCTGCTCGCCGCCGTGCTCAAGACCCACCACGTCACGATCACGCCCGCCGAGCACACCGGCGCCGCGATCGACCTGCTGCGCGCCAACCGCTTCGACGCGCTGCTCATCGATTACCAACTCGAAGACGACACGGGCCTGTCGGCCCTCGCTCGCATGCGTCCCGAACACTACGAGGGACCAATCGTGTTCCTCACCGCCGAGACCAGCGCGACGATCCACGAGACACTGCTTGGCGCTGGTGGCGAGGCGGTGCTCGTGAAGCCCGCCGACGGGGCGCTGGTCGCCGCGACGCTTCGGCAGGTCGCCGCGGGCGGCCCGGTCAGACCGCTGCCGCAGCTCGCAACGATCAACTTGCTCGACGCCGACAACGCCGACGGCTTCGTGGCCGATATCACGCGGCTCCGCGATCTGCTCCGCGTGAAGCAAGTCCCCGCGCCGCTGCGCGACACCTGCCGATCGGTCGCGGGCTCAGCCGGCGGCTTCGGCATGCCCCTCGTCGGCCGGGCGGCAGAGCGAGCGCTCATCGCGCTGGACCTGGGCGCTTCCATGGACTCGGTCCCGCTCAAAGATCTCGCCGGCACGCTCGATGCGGCCATCAGCGCGATGACGAGCGCGCCCGACACCTCATCAGCGGCATAACACCGCAGCGTGGGCGAATATGCAGGCGATTTCGGCATCGACCCCGATCGGGCGGGTGTTAGGCTGCGTGTCTCTCAGTTGTCAGAGATGGGGACCACATGTCAACGCAGCTTCCGCACGCCATCGCAATGTCGCTTTCCGCTCTCGCCCTCGCGCACACGCCCGAGTGTGGGCCGCACCACCGCGGGAAGGCGCACGTGCGGCATCTCGACACGCACCCCGATCACGCCGCGACATCGACGCTGCGGCTGCCGGACCGGGTAGCCTCGGTGTCGCTGTATGCGACGCAGCACGGCGCATATGCAGGCTTCCTTGAGAGCGATCCGGGCGCGCACATCACCGTCGTCCGCCACGAGCCGACCGACGGCTCGCCCGCGATCGTCATCGGCTCGCTCGTCTCACCGACGCTCGGCGCGATGCGATTGCACGGCAAGGCCGATGGCTCACTGGTTGCCGTGCCCACCCAGATGCCCGACGTGCCCCTCTGCGCGGTCGATCATCCCGAAGACCAACTGGGCGAGCGGTGCATCCACCAGCGCGTCGCACAACATCGACAGACGCAACTCGAAGTCGCCCGCGGAAGCGATACCATCGCGATCGCGGCACGCGGCACGGAGCCCGAGTGCGTCGAGGACGGCTCGCGCATCGACCTGCTCGTGGTCTACTCCAACGAGGCACTCGCGCAGCTCGGTAGCTCCGCGGCTGTCGAGGCCGAGGTCATGCTGGGCGTCGCCGAGCTCAACAACGCCCTGGCGATATCGGAGACCACGCCCGCGACCGTCATGATCAACGTGGTCGGCATCGAGCCCATCGCCGAAGACGCGGGCGCGTTCTCGTCCACAGCGCTCAACCGACTCACGGAAACCGACGACGGCTTCTTCGACGAGGCCCACGTCTTGCGCGATGCGCTCAACGCCGACCTGGTCTGCCTCATCACGGGCGGGCTCGACGTGTGCGGCCGGGCGTGGCTGCTCGGCCCCGGGCCGACGCCCGCGCCCGAGCTGGGCTTCTCCGTCGTTGCCGCACCGTGCATCACCGGGCCCACCTACGCGCTCGCCCACGAAATCGGGCACAACCTCGGCGCCCGACACCACTTCGAGGACAACGACTGCACCAACGGCGCGTTCGAGTACGCAAAGGGCTACGTCGACCCGGGCGGCGCGTTCCACACGATCATGGCCTCGGGTGCGAACCTCGCCGGCCCACGCATCCCGCAATTCTCCAACCCCGCCGTCGACTTCATGGGCGAGCCCACGGGCTCGCTCCACTTCCAGCTCGGCGGCGCGGACAACGCCCGCGTCTTCCGCTCCGTGCGCACCACCGTCGCCCGATACCGCTCGCGCGACGCGAACCTCAACGGCATCTGCGACGACATCGACCTCACCACCAACGCCGCCTTCTTCGACGCCAACGGCAACGGCCTCTTCGACATCCTCGAGCCCGACTTCAACAACAACGGCACGCCCGACGTCACCGATTTCGCGAGCGGCACATCCCTCGACCTCGACGGCGACACCATCCCCGATGAGCTCGAGAACACCATCGTCTACGTCGATGCCAGCGCCACGGGCGACGGCACGGGCACGAGCTGGGTCAACGCCCGCACGGACCTGGCCGACACGCTCCTGCTGCACGGGCTCGCAGCGGGCGACATCCAGCAGGTCTGGGTCGCCGCGGGCACGTACAAGCCCGCGCCCGCGCCGCAGCGCATCCGACCCTTCGAACCCCTCGGCAGCATCGAGCTCTACGGCTCGTTCGCCGGCACCGAGACCGACCCGGCGCAACGCGACATCGCCGCCAACCCCACCGTCCTCTGCGGCGATCTCAACAGCGACGACGGCCCCGACTTCATCAACCGCACCGACAACGCCCTCACCGTCCTCGAGATCGACCGCATGCCGGGCGCCGCGGTCTTGGTCGACGGCTTCACCATCCGCGGCGGACGCTCGTTCGCCGCACCCAACTGCGATTTCAACGGCGATGGTCAGGGCGGCGGCGTCTTCGCGCTCTTCGTCGACGAGGTCGCCATCCGCAACTGCACCTTCACCGACAACATCGCAGGCGACGGCGGCGGCGCGTTCATCACCAACGGCATCGACCTCGAGCTGACCGACACCAACTTCATCGCCAATCGCGCGATCGCAACAGGCCTCGACACACTCGGCGGCTCGGGCTCTGCCCTCTTCTTCCAGAACAACACCCCGGACATATGGCAAGCCACCAACTGCCGCTTCCTCGGAAACGACGCACCCGTCGGCACCGGTGCGGTGACCCTGATTGGCACGGGGAGCGTCTTCACCAACTGCCTCTGGTCGGGCAACACGGGCGACTTCAGGAGCTCGGCGGTATCGTCGACAGGCGTTGAGGGGAGCGACAACACCTTTATCAACTGCACGTTTACCGGAAACCACGTCGCGACATCCGGCTCGGCGATTTGGAACTTCCGCTCGCAAACCGTCTACACCAATTGTCTCGTCTGGGGCAACACGCGCGGCGCGGCCTTTACTGCTGATTACGCTGCGCAGGTCAACAACGCCACGCCCACCCCCGGCGAGGTCCCGCCGCAGTTCGACCACTGCATCGTACAGGGCTGGACCGGCTTCTACGTCGGCGTCAACAACGACGGCATCGACCCGCAGCTCACCGATCCCGATGGACCCGATGACATCCTCGGCACCATCGACGACGCACCGATCCCCGGCTCCGGCTCGCACGCCAACGACCGCGGGCTCAACAGTGCGGTGACGTCGGGCGTCACGACCGACCTGCTGGGCAACCCCCGCTTCGCCGACGACCCAGCCGCGACCGACCTGGGCACCGCCCCCGTGGTCGACATCGGCGCGTATGAGTTCGCCAGCGCCGCCTGCTCGGCCGCCGACGTCACGACCGACGGCACCGCCAACGGCAACCCCGACGGCGCGGTCACACTCTCGGACTTCTCTTTCTATCTCTCGCTCTGGGCGAGCTCGAATGCCGCGGCCGATGTCACGACCGACGGCACGGCCAACGGCATTCCCGATGGAGCCGTCACGCTCTCCGATTTCTCCTTCTACCTCTCCCTTTGGTCCACCGGCTGCCCCTAACGACCAGCCACGAGCGGCCACGAGCGGCCACGAGCGGCCACGAGCGGCGATCGCGCTGTCAGAGGAGCGCATGTAAGAGTTTGCTAGAATCGGGTGTTGGCTTCCGAAGCCGCGATGGAGATGCCCGATGCTCGACACACTCTTTGCCGACAGCGCCGCCTGGTTCGCACTGCCCGCGCTTCTGGGCACGGGCTATCTCGTGATCTCGCTCGTGCTCGATCAGCTCGGCGGCGGGCTCGTCGACGACGCCGGCCTGGACGGCGCGCTGGACGGCGCTGGCAGCGATATCGGCCACGGCGCCGACTTCAGCGTCCTGAGCCTCCAGAGCATCTCCGCGTTCCTCTGCGGCGGCGGCTGGATGGGCGTCGCCGCGCTCAAGTTCACAGACCTGGGCTTCACCGCGTCCGCACTTGTCGCGATCGCTTCGGGCGTCGCGGTCGGCTGGGGCTTCACCAGACTCATGCGCGCGCTGCTCAGGCTCCAACGGTCGGGCAACATCTCCATCGCCAACACCAAGGGCCTCTCGGGCACCGTCTACATCGAGGTCCCGCCCGCCAATCAGGGCCGCGGGCGCGTGCAGGTGGTCGTGCAGGGTCGGCGTCGAGAGTTCGACGCGACACAGCGCAGCGACACGCCGATCCCCCGCAACACGAGCGTGCGCGTGATCGACGTGCGCGTCGAGGGCAACGCGATCGAGGTCGAGCCGCGATCCAGCGACTGAAACCGACTACCAAGAGGCCAGAGCAACACACAGTCCCGCACGCTCCGAGCACACAGAGCGTTCCGCTTTAGAAGACAAGGACACAGACAATGAACTCCGCGAAGATCCTCGCCGTGAGCGCCGCAGCGCCAGAAGGCATCGGCATGCTCGGCCTCGTGGCCGTGGGCGTCGTCCTGCTGCTGCTCTTCTTTGGACTCATCTTCTTCGCCACGCGCTACAAGCGCTGCCCGTCGAACCGTGTGCTCGTGATCTGGGGACGCAGCCAGAAGCAGAGCGCCCGCTGCTACCACGGCGGTGGCCAATTCGTCTGGCCCGTCATCGAGGACTACGGCTACCTCTCGCTCGAGCCGCTCGTGATCGACATCCCGCTCGAAGGCGCGCTGTCACTCAACAACATCCGCGTGAACGTGCCGTCGACGTTCACCGTCGGCATCGCGACGGACCCTGTGCTTATGTCCAACGCGGCCGAGCGCCTGCTGGGCCTGACCGGCCAGGCCGTGCGAGAGCAGGCCCAGGACATCATCTTGGGCCAGCTGCGTCTCGTGATCGCGACGCTCTCGATCGAGGAGATCAACAAGGACCGCGAGAAGTTCATGGGCCTGGTCAACGAGAACGTGACCCAGGAGATCAACAAGATCGGCCTTGAGCTGATCAACGTGAACATCCGAGACATCACCGACGAGTCGGGCTACATCCGCGCCATCGGCCAGCGCGCCGCGGCCGACGCGATCAACAAAGCCCGCGTCGAGGTCGCCCAAGCCGACCGCGACGGCGCCACGGGTGAAGCCGCGGCACAGCGCGAGCAGACCGTGAGCGTCGCGAAAGAGCACGCCGCGGCAACCGAGGGCGAGAAGGCGGCCGAGCAACAACAGCGTGTCGCGGTTGCTGACCTCGAGGCGCAGGCGGTCGCGGGCGAGATGCAGAGCAAGCGCGACCAGGACATCGCGATCGCAGAGCGCGGCGCGGAGACCACGGCGGCTGCGAAGCGTGCCGAGCAGTCCGAGCGCGTGCAGGTCGCCGAGGCCGAGGCCCGCGCGACCGAGGGCGAGAACACCTCGTCGGCCCAGGTCGCCGAGTCGAACGCGAAGCTCGCGGAGATCCGAGCCGAGGCGATGCGGCGGTCGGATGTTGCCGAGGCCAACGCGGCCGAGGCCGTGCTCCGCGCCGAGCGCGAGCAAGAGCTCGCCCGGCTCGCGAAGGAGGAGCTCGCGCCGCAAGAGATCGAGAAGCAGCGCATCGAGATCGCCGCCGAAGCCGAGGCCGAGAAGCGCCGGCGCGAGGCACGGGGCGATGCCGACGCGATCCTCGCGCGGTACGAGGCCGAGGCCGAGGGCACGCGGAAAGTCCTCGAAGCTAAGGCGGACGGTTATGAGCGACTGATCGCGGCCGCGGCTGGCAACCCGCAGGTCGCGCCGACGCTGCTGCTCATCGAGCAGCTGCCCACGCTCGTCGCCGAGCAGGTCAAGGCGGTGCAGAACCTCAAGATCGACAAGGTCACCGTCTGGGACGGCGGCCGGGCCGGCAGCGAGATCGAGGGCAAGGGCGGCTCGCGGGGCGCGACCGCCGACTTCCTCTCGGGCCTCATCGGCTCGCTCCCGCCCGTGCACGATCTGGCCCGCCAGGCCGGCGTCGAGTTGCCCGGCTACTTGGGCAAGGTCGAAGAGACCGACTCGCCCCGATCGGACGACGTGACCGACGACACCACGCCGGCGGCAGACCCGAAGCCGCCCGCATCCTGAGGGTCTACCCTGCCCATTCGAGATACCAACCGCACACCCGCCAACCGAAAGGCCCCACCATGGCCGACCCCGTGACCGAGCTGATGATCGAAGACACCGTTGAGGGCACCGGCGCTGAGTGCACGCCCGGCGCGACCGTCAAGGTCCACTACACCGGCATGCTCATGGACGGCAACGTCTTCGACTCATCGAAGAACTCCGACCCGATCGAGTTTCCCCTCGACAACCTCATCGAGGGCTGGCAGAAGGGCATCCCCGGCATGAAGGTCGGCGGCACCCGCAAGCTCACGATCCCCTACAGCATGGGCTACGGCGAGCGCGGCTCGCCCCCCGTCATCCCGCCCCGCGCCGACCTGGTCTTCGAGATCGAACTGCTCGGCACCCGCTGAACACCACGGCTGGCAACCTGATCGCGCCACAGCAACCGAATCCAAAGCCGCACGGCTTGCTCCTTCGGGCAAGCCGTGTTTTCGTATCGCAGTCGATCACTCGGGAGGCAGGATCCACATGCGCTGCGCTTCGTGGAAACCCACGCCCGGGTCAACGAGCCGATAGCCGCGCGCCGACCACCCCGGCGCGACGAACGCTTGGTCGATATGCAAGAGCGTTGGCGTCCGCGGCCAACTGAAGTGCCACCCGGGCCGGGCCCATCGCTGCGCGTTCTGGAACCCGGGCGCGATCAGCCCGATCGAGTACGAGCCGCGCGGGATGTTCAGGTCGCCGATGATCACGTCCGGCTGCGGGAAACCGGTGCCCTCGGCCCAACCCTCGGGCGCGACGCCCCAGGGTCCTTTGCCCCGAGTCGGCACAGGGCTGGGAGCCCACTCACGCGTCGCCTCAAGCAATCCTTGGACGATCTCGACACGATGCCGGGTCGGGTCGCTCGGCAAGTCGAGTATCCAGAGCGTGGTCGGCTTGCCGTGGACCGATGTCGTGTCGAGCACGACAAACATCGCCCGCCCGTGATCGACGACCGCGCCCCAGCTGCCGTCGGGGTTGCGGAATCGGCTACGTGTGTTCAGCCCGAGCCGAGTCCATCCCCACGCGGTGATCTCAAACCGGCTCAGAACATGCAGCGGTGGGCGACTCTCGACGTGCGCAAGCCCGAGCGCCTGCGCGACCTTACGCGCGTTGCTTCCGCCGGGCGGATTGGCGACAACGACGACATCCGCGCCCATCGTTTCGACCGCTGCCCGCTCGAAGCTGGCGAGCCGCGCCTTTGCGGGATTCCAGTACGAGAGTTCGATCGCAGCACGTTCGGCCGGCGGGCGGCCTGGCAGCGCGAAATTCATCAGCCGCATGTCGACAACCGCCATGCGTGCAAACACGATCACCGCGGCTCCCGCCGCGAAAGATGCAGCAACGCGCAGCCGCTCACGCTCCGCGATGCCAGCTAGAACCCACCCCAGACTCACGGTGCCGACGATCATGAACCCGACAAGCCAGTTCGGCACCCACGCCACATACTGAGTAAGTAGCACTCGGTCCGAGATCAATATCCCCACCAACCAAAGCGCGAACACAAGGGCCCCTGACACGAGCAGTACTTTGGCCAGGCTCGCAAGCACACGATGCCGCATGGTTCGTCTATCCGCGTCACGCCGCATCTCGCTGATCGTACGGCGACCGCCTGATGGATGCCGCTAACCTTCCGCTCGCGGCCAGCCGAACACGCGAGACGCACCGACGTAGAAGCCGCTTCGTCCGACCCGTGAGACCGTCGCGGCCAGTACCTGAAAGAGCCCATGACCCGCCAGCCACCTTCAAAGACCGGCGCCGCCACCCATGCTGCCGCGCTTCACGCTGACGACACAACCACCAGAGCACCCAAGGTCGACGAGGTTCTTCGGTCCCTCGAAGGCACCACGGTGTACTACGACTCGCTCTCGGGCAACAACGGCGACGACCTCATTCGCGAAGGCTGTGAGCTCGCCATTCGCGAGGCTGGCCTCACGTCGGTCGCGACTCCCGAAGAGGCGCAGACCGTCATCATCACCGGCGGCGGCGGCATGATCGAGTCGTCAAAGGCGGGTATCGGCGGACTCCGGGCTCATCTCGATCGTCGGCCCGAGCAAGGTATTGTTGTGCTCCCCCAGAGCTACTGGTTCAAAACGCTCGACTTTGCGTCGCTCTTTCGCGGTCGCACGGCGCCCGTCACCCTCTTCGCCCGCGAACGCTACAGCCTCGAGATCCTCCAACAACTCGACCTGCCGAGCAGTGTCACACTTGGGCTCGATCATGACATGGCGCTTCGCCTTCGTCGTTCTGACTTTATCAAGCGTCTGAAGTCGCAGTCGCGCACAAAGCACGTGCTGATCGTCGAGCGTGGCGACGGCGAGGCAACCACGGGCATCAAGCACCGGGCGATTGGCAATCGATCAATCAATCGATTCGTGCCACAGGCACTCAAGGCGCCGCTCAAACGCGCGATCCGCAAGCGCCAGGCCCAGCAGCACGCGGCAACATCGAGCTATGTCTCACGGATGCTCGAACTTGTCGAGAGAGAACATGGCGGCGTCGCCGATCTCCCGCTCATCACGTCGGACATCTCTGACCCTGGCAACGCGACGTATGAAGGGTTCTGCGACGCGGTCAATGATGCCGCGGTTGTTGTCACCAACCGCCTGCATGTTGGTGTGCTCGCGGCCATGCTCAACAAGCCAACGTACCTGGCAACCAATTCCTACCACAAAATCCGTGGCATTTATGAGTATTCGTTGCGCGACATGTCACACGTTACCTTTGTTCAGGACTCGCCCGGGTGAGCGCCGACCACGGCGGAACTCCTCGCGCCACCGAGCAGGCGATGGGTGGGCGCGTCGCGACAGGCACCGCCTGGATGGTTGGACAGTCTCTCGCAATCAAAGTGCTCGGCCTCGTTGCGCAGGTTGTCATTGCCAGAATCTTGCTCGAGCAAGACTTTGGGCTGTTCGGCCTTTGCCTCGCGTTCTCGTCGATCGCGACGCTCATTCGATCCGGCGGCGTTCAGCAAGTCCTCGTGCAGCGGGGTCGTCGCTTCCACCTTTGGGCCGGTCCAGCGTTTTGGCTGACGATGATGCTCTCGCTCGTAGGATCGGTTTTTCTGGTCGTCGCGGGTCCGATCGCATCGGCCGTGTACGACGAGCCAGCGTTGACGACGCTGCTCCTCGTGCTCGCGCTTGAGCCGCCTCTATCAGCTATCGGATTGCTGCCGCGCACCAAGCTCATGCACGAGTTGCGGTTTCGCACGCTCATGTGGGCCCAGGGTCCCGCCGAGGTGCTCCGTGTCGTTGCCCTTATAGCCTTCGCGATGCTTGGCTTCGGCGCGATGAGCTTCGTGCTCGCCCGCCTCGTCTTCGGCGTCGCGTCAAACATCGTGCTCTGGTCTGTTGCACGACCCGGCGTCCGGCTTCGGCCTCGGTTCAACCGTTTCAAAAGCCTCTTTGCCGACAGCGGCTACTCCTTCGGTTCGCAGGGCATCTATCAGATCATTGCGCAGGCGGACAAACTCATCCTCGGGCTGTTCGCATCCGCGTCGGTCGTGGGTATTTATTATTTTGCGTTCAATCTCTCCTTACAGGCGGTCGGTCTTTTCACAACGAATCTCCAGCAGGTGTTCCTTCCCGCGCTCAGCCGGCTGAAGGATGAGCCCGCCCGGCAATGGGACGCGTGCGTGCGTGGCAGCCGCGTCATGGCTCTCGTGGCGGGCGGAATCTGCGCCCTCCAGTTCGCCGCCTCGCCAACCGCCGTGCCGCTCCTGTTTGGCGAACGCTGGCTCGATGCGGTCGCGATTCTGCAGCTGCTCACTCCCGCTCTGCTCATCCGCTTGGTCTGGCCGATAGTCGGCGTGCTTCTTCAAGGCCGACGCGACTTCCGCGGCGTGTTTTTCACACGCTGCGTCACCGGCCCGTTCTTCGTCGTCGCCGTATCGGTTGGCGCGTGGCTCGACGGTGCAGACGGCGCTGCGATCGGCTGTGGCTGCCACGCACTCCTCGAGATTTTGCTGCTGTACCGGCGGGCGACCGGGTCCGTCACCCGCGCGATCTCTTCGGTACTGGACGTTCTCGCCGGCCCAGCTCTCGCAGGGGCCGTCGGCGGTGTCGCGGGTATCTTGGTCGGTGCGTGGATGAGCAAGACGCTCGCGAGCACAACGGGCATCTTGGTTAACGCCTGGGTGAGTTATGCCCTCGCGAGCAATCCGCTGACTCAGCTGCTCAGCACACAATGGACGCTCGTGATGGAACTGGCCATCGTGAGCGGCACATCGATCGTCGCGTACACCCTGTGCAGTGCTGTCACTTCCCGTCGCCACTGGACCGAGATTCTCTCGACAGCCTGCCGTTCCGCCCGTTTCGCCAAACTCGTGCCGGCGAGACTACGGCACCGTGCTATCTGATCTCCTACCTTCGTGACACCGACGTGTCGACGAACCCGTACCGTAACCAACGCGATGCAACACGACTCCGAGCTACCCACCCCATGACTGCACCACGACCCGCCACCGTGCTCATCACCACCAAGGACCGCCGCGACCTACTTCGCAATGCGATCCGGTCGGTGCTCATGCAGTCCGTGGCTGTCGACATCTTGGTCGTCGACGACGGCTCGAGCGACGGCACCAGTGACATGGTTCGCCAAGAGTTCCCCGAGGTGACCCTCGTGCGGAACCTACAGGCGAACGGCATCATCAAGGCGCGCAATGTCGCGGCCGAAATGGTCTCGACACCCGTGCTGTTCACGCTCGATGACGACGCAGAGTTCGGTGGCGAGACAACCGTTCAGCGAGCGCTCGCCGCGCTCGATCACCCACGCGTGGGTGTCGTCACTCTCCCACTGATCGACCACGTGGACGGCACGTCACGTCTCCGAGGAGACTCGAAGCGCGCCAACCAGGACGACTTCCCTGTGTCACGCGCGTTTCTTGGCGGCGCCAACGCTCTCAAGCTCGATCTCTTTCGCATGCTTGGTGGCTACGGCGGACAGGGCCGCCAGGGTGAGGAATCCGGCTACGCGCTTCGCCTACTCGACCACGGCTATGTCGTGCGCTTCGCAGACACCGAGCCCGTCGACCACTACCCAGTCCGCAGCACCCGCAACCTCCGAGAGATTGCGTTTTTCCATGCGCAGAACACTGTGCTTTATGCGTGGGAGTATGTGCCCGCATCGCGGCTGCCGCTTCAGCTCGCCGCGTCGACGATCAACACCCTTAAACTTGGCTTGACACGCAAAATGCTCGGCGCCGCAATCCACGGCCTGCTTTCCGGTGCAGCGCTGGTCGTGCGCGGCAAGACACACCGATCACCGGTCGGCGTCCCGGCCTACCGCCTGTCCCGATCGCTTACCGCCGAAGGGGAGCTACCGTTCTCCAGGGTTCAACAGACGCTTCCGCAGTCGATACGCCCCGACACCTCGCACGTGTCTAGCGCGTCGAAGTAGCAGACGATCCCAACCTGTTTTCTGACTGATTCCAACCACGACGAGGCCGCTATGAACTGGCACACCGCCCGCATTATCGTCACCGGGGGCTCCGGCTTTCTGGGCACCAAGGTCCTCGACACACTCCGCGCCCGCGGCGTCGCCGACGCGAACGTGTTCGTCCCACGCAGCGCCGACTACGACCTCACGGACCAGAACCAGACGGCCGCGATGTACCGCGACGCCTTCGGCAGCGACAAGGCCGACGCGGTCATCCACCTCGCCGCCGAGGTCGGCGGCATCGGCGCCAACCGCGACAACCCGGGCCGATACTTCTACGCCAACATGGCGATGGCGATGCACCTGATCGAGCAGGCCCGCCTCGACGGGCTCATCGAGCGCGGCGGCACGTTCGTTCAGGTCGGAACCATCTGCGCCTACCCCAAGTTCACGCCCATCCCCTTCGAAGAGAAGAACCTCTGGGACGGCTACCCCGAGGAAACCAACGCGCCCTACGGCGTCGCCAAAAAAGCCGCCTGGCAGATGCTCGACGCCTACAAGCTCCAATATGGCATGCGCAGCGCCTACGTCCTGCCGGTCAACCTCTACGGCCCCAACGACAACTTCAACCTCCACTCATCCCACGTCATCCCCGCGCTCATCCGCAAGTGCATCGAGGCGCAGGACCGGGGCGACGAGAAAATCGTCTGCTGGGGCACCGGCAGCGCGAGCCGAGAGTTCCTTTACGTCGATGACGCCGCCGAGGGCATCGTCACGGCCGCGGAAAAGATGGACAACCCCGAGCCCCTGAACCTCGGCGCCGGGTTCGAGATCACCATCAAGGACCTCGTCGAGCTCATCGTGAAACTGACCGGCTTCGAGGGCGGCATCGAGTGGGACACCACCAAGCCCGACGGGCAGCCGCGGCGATCACTGAGCACCGAGAAGGCCGCCGAGCACATCGGCTGGCGAGCGCAGGTCCAGTTCGAGGAAGGCCTCTCGCGCACCATCGAGTGGTACCGCGCAAATCGGCACGCCGAGGCCACGCGGAACTGATCGGCGGACGAACTTGTCTAGAAGGCGATGTTCGCGAACGGGTTGAGCGCGTTGAGACTCGTCACCGAGATGGCGATCCCCGCCACGCCCGAATTCCCAGCGCCCGAGCCGGTGATCGTCGTGGCGGTGCCCGCGAGCGCGTTGCGGATCACGAGGTTCCCCGGAGCGACGAAAATCCCAGTGTCGTGATCCGTGATCAGGTTGCTATCGATGCGGTTGTCACCGACGCTCATCGTGATGCCGGTACTCCCACTCCCGATGCCATCGATCTGGTTGTGCATCACGAGGTTGTCGTTGAATCCGCGCACGCCATCGACACGCACCGCGCTGATCTGATTGCCGATCGCCGTGGACGAGGTCCCCATGCTGATGCCCGTGTCGGCGCCGCGAATCGCCGTGTCGCTCACGAGTGAGGCGTCGATCGCCACGGCCGTGCTGCCGATGTCCTCGATCAAGCACCCGCGGACAATCGAGCCCGTGGACGCGACGATGCCGCTGACGGTGCCGCTGTTGACGGAAGACCCCTCGATCAGCGCGCTCGTCCCGGCGACAATCCCCGTCGCATTGAATCCCGAGACACTAACGCCAGCGACACGCGCGCCCTCCGCAATTTCGACGCCGTTGCCGCCCACGTCGACGATCGTGACGTTCTCGATCGTCGACCGGATACCCGCGGTGATCCCGTTGGGCGATGTGCCGCCGAACACGTTGGTGACCAGCGTGTCGCGCACGACGGATCGGTTGCCCACACTGATGCCACTCGTGCTGTTGCGCACGAGGGTGTTCTCGATGGTCGTGTCGAGCCCGAGCGAAACACCTCGCACCGGGTTTATGCCCTGCCCCGCAACGACGGTATTGCGAACGACTGTTCCGCCAAAGCTCGGGCCGAAGTCGATGATGCCGGGCCCTTCGCTGACCACCTCGCACGAGTCGATCACGCAATGATCGCCCTCAACGTGAATGCTCGCGCCAACGACCGACACGCGCCGCGCCACGGAGTTCGGTCCGAGCACGACGCCGTTGGGACCGCTGCGGACGCGCACGTCCTCCACTAGGACCGTCGATGCCCCGTTGATGAAATCGACACCGGTATTGGCCACGTCGATTTGCCCATTTCGAACGACGACGTTGCTCGCGAGATCGGCCCGGATACGAACACCGTCACCGCCGCCGAAGCCTTGGCTTTGATCATCGGTGAGCGTAAACCCATTGAGGTCGATCGTGACGTTTGGCGCCCGGACCTCGATGCACACGGTGTGCGGCCCCGTCACCACGTCGCCGCTCAGGTAGTACGACCCGGGCTGCGTGATGATGTGGTTCGTTCCAGCATCACCCGGTACCGTCGCGATATCGATCCTCGGCTCAACCTGCGGGAGCGTCTTGCCGGTCGACATCGGCGGCCCGGCCGGCGGCGTCAGTGGGCCTGCGATCGAAGAAAAACCGACGGCAAGGGCGGCAGCAGCGGCTCCGAGACGTGTGCGCGCGTGTGGCATGGATGTCCTCTCCTGTAGGTCGGTTTGTACCGCGCCCCGAAGAGCGACACAACGCCCAAGACCAGCACGCACGCCTGCGAAACGGCTCGGCTCCGAACGCTCGGTCGGTTTCCCCGAGGATCATGCCAACACCCACCGCCGTGTTCACCGCCTCATCCACAGTGGTGAACGCGCGCACCGCGGCACTGGCGATGGGGAGCAAAGAGCAATGGCACCGTCGTCCGAAGGCTTCTACGACCGATCTCGTTCAGGCTCAGAACCTCGCCGCGGCGTACGCACCGACAAGGCTGGACAACGCCTCGGCTGGCGGGCTCAAGTCGGTCTTGAGGACGGGCCGAAGCGCACGATCGACTGGTACGAGGCGCGCCAGGCCGACGCTGAGACTCGCAGCGATACGTCGCAGCGGCTCTAAAACTGGCCTTGCCTCACACAGCACGGCGGACCCCACAAGTTTTCATCGGCTGGCGAGCACGCCGCATGTGCATGATGCCAACGACACTTTGATTTTTACCAAGTCCAAAAGATCTGTCGTTTGGCCCATCTTCTTGCGCCGATATGTTGCCAAAGGCCACGCCGCAACGGCGTCCGGGTGTAATCGAGGGTGATATGGCCGAGCGTCCTATATGTCCGCTGTGCGAAGGAACCGGCGAACCGCACTTCATTGCAGGCGAGCACCGCATGTTTCGCTGCACCGCGTGCCGCAGCGCATTTGTCTACCCCCAACCGAGCGAGGAATATCTCGAACGCTTCTACGCAGCATTTCACAACAGTGGTGATGACGGCTGGTACAACGATATTGAAGGTCGGATGCAAGCAGACTTTCCCGCGAAGCTGCGAATGTTCCGACAGCACTTGCCGACGCGGCAGCCACGCGTGCTTGACGTGGGCTGCGGCAAGGGGTGGTTCGTTCGCGCGTGTCTCGATGCAGGGTGCGACGCCGAAGGAATCGACCTCTCATCCTCGGGCGTCGAACATGCAACGAACAACGCCGGCGTTACTGCTCACCTTGGCACGCTGCAGGAGCACGCCGAATCGCTCGGCGTGTTCGACGGCGCCTCCTTCTGGGCAACCATCGAGCATGTCCCAGATCCTGTTGCAACCCTTTCGAGTATCGCCAACGTGCTCAGGCCAGGCGGTGTCTTGGCTCTTACCACCGGCATCGCTGACGACCGGATCGACCGATGGCTTCCAGGTGCCACGCAGTGGTATGACCCCCCACAGCATCTGTTCGTACTTTCCGCACGAGGGATCAGAGCAGCGGCCGAGCGAGCCGGCCTTGAGGTGATCGATCTGGTCCCGTGCTTCGAGAGGACCCGCGGCAGACTGTTCATACGCCAAGCTAGAGGCTTTGCCGCGGCCGCACTCCTACGAGCAGTGACAACGGCAACCGGCATCACCTCCGGTCGGTTCGCCTTCACACGCTATCCACTCGGCAACGAGATGTTCGTGGTTTGCCGTAAACCTACCTAGGTTCTCAAAGAACGTTCTATCTCAAAATACCCAGAATCATGCCGACGCCAACGGTCGTGTTCGCCGCTTCATCCACAATGATGAACGCCCCCGTCTCCCGGCACTGGCGATACGGATCGAAGAGCAACGGCACCGTCGTCCGCAGACTCACGCGCCCGATCTCATTGAGACCCAAGCCCTCGGCCTCTTCCTCGCGGTGCAGCGTCTGGATGTTCAGGCGATACCGCAGGTCCTTGATCACGCACCGCGCGTGACGCGTGGTGTGCTTGATCGTGTACTTCTTGCCCGTCGACATCGGCGTGTCGGCCATCCACACGAGCATCGCGTCGATGTCCTGGCTGACATCCGGCTTGTTTGCCGGCCGGCAAAGCATGTCGCCACGCGAGATATCCAGATCGTCCTCGAGCTGGATCGAAACGCTCATCGGCGGCACCGCCGCCTCGATCTGATCGCCACCGATATCGATCGACTTAATCGTGCTCGACAACCCGCTCGGCAGCGCAAGCACCTCGTCGCCAACCTTAAAGGTACCCGCCGCGACCGCGCCGGCGTAGCCGCGGTAGTCGTGGTGGTCATCGCTCTGCGGCCGGACGACCCACTGCACCGGGAACCGGCAGTTGATCAGGTCGCGGTCCGACGCGATGTGCACATGCTCGAGGTGGTGCAGCAGCGCAGAGCCCTGGTACCAGGGCATCTTCTCCGAGCGGTTGACGACGTTGTCGCCCTCGAGCGCCGACACCGGGATGAACGTCACGTCTGGCACCTCGAGCTTGGCCGCGAACGCCTCGAAGTCCTTGCGGATCTTCTCGTAGACCTCCTCGGACCAGTCGACGATGTCCATCTTGTTGATGCACACGACCAGGTGAGGGATGCGCAGCAGCGAGGCGATGAACGTGTGCCGCCGCGTCTGCTCGATCACGCCGTGCCGCGCGTCGATCAGGATGATCGCGAGGTTCGCCGTGCTCGCGCCGGTCACCATGTTGCGCGTGTACTGCACATGCCCAGGCGTGTCGGCGACGATGAACTTTCGCTTGGGCGTCGCGAAGTAGCGATAGGCGACGTCGATCGTGATGCCCTGCTCGCGCTCGGCGCGCAGGCCGTCGGTGAGCAGCGCAAGATTCACGCGCTCATCGCCACGGTTCTTGCTGGACGTTTCGACAGCCTCGAGCTGGTCCTCGAAGATGCCCTTCGAGTCATAAAGCAAGCGCCCGATAAGCGTGCTTTTGCCGTCATCGACGCTGCCGCATGTGAGCAGGCGCAAGAGGCCCATCGAGAGGTACCGATCGGACTCGAACTCGGTGGATTCGGTTGGGGTTGCGATCGTCATCTTCGTCGGTCCTGCCGTTTGTTTCTTGCGTCGAACGCTTCGTCCCATTGTCTCAGCGCGTCGTCATATCCCGCGTCGCCCGGCCCCTGGCCGAGGTAAAAGTGCCAGTGTTGTGATCCGTCGCAGAATCGCTCAGGGTCGTACTTCGAGGGTCGTTCTTCAGGCGTCAAGCACATCTTCGCGGGGTCAAGTTCTTGCTTGTCGAAGGCCGGATCGTCGACGTCGTACGCCGTGACCATGCCGCTGACCTCGTGCGTGCGGATCCATGCACGAGCCCGGTCAAGGGAGCTGAAGACGGCGCCGGCAAACTGAGAGCGAATCCCGCGAAAGACGTACACCGTCTCACCCGATGCCACTTAGAAGTACCCCTCTTTCTTGCGATCTTCCATCGCTGCCTCGGCGGTCTTGTCGTCCATGCGGGCGCCACGCTCGGAAGCGCGGGCCGCGGCGACCTCGCGGATGATGTCGGTGATTGTTGCCGCCGGGCTCTCGGCCGCGGCCGTGCAGCTCATGTCGCCCACAGTTCGGAACCGCACTGTCTGAGTCCACGCTTTCTCACCCTCGCGCGGGCCAAAGGGCTCGGGGCCGGTCGGCATCAGCTGGCCTTGCCGCTGGACGACCTCGCGCTCGTGCGAGAAGTACAGGCTCGGCACGGCGATGTCCTCGATCGCGATGTACTGCCAGACGTCCATCTCCGTCCAGTTGCTCAGCGGGAAGACGCGGAAGTGCTCGCCCTTGCGATGCCGACCGTTGTAGAGGTTCCACAGCTCGGGCCGCTGGTTCTTGGGGTCCCACTGCCCGAACTCGTCGCGGTGGCTGAAGATGCGCTCCTTGGCGCGGGCCTTCTCCTCGTCGCGCCGCGCGCCGCCGAAAAGCGCGTCGAACTGGTGCTCCTCGATCGCCTCGAGCAGCGCCGGGATCTGGGCGCGGTTCCGACTCGGGAAGGGGCCGGGATCTTCGGTCGCCAAGCCGCGATCGATCGCGTCCTGCACGCTCGCGATGATCAGTCGCTCGCCGAGCTGCTCGACGAGCTCGTCTCGGAAGTCCAGGGCCTCTTGGAAGTTGTGCCCGGTGTCGATGTGCAGAAGAGGGAAAGGAAACTTCGCGGGGCGGAACGCCTTCTCGGCGAGCCGCACCATCACGATCGAGTCCTTGCCGCCCGAGAACATCAGCGCGGGCTTCTCGAACTGGGCAGCGACCTCACGCATGATGTGGATCGCTTCGGCTTCCAGAATGCGTAGGTGTGTCAGAGTGGCGGTCGTCTGGCTCATTTCGGGGTACGTTTCCTCAGGGTGCCGCACTCGGCGTTCTTCGGGTGATTTTGAGTGGACACCGCGGCAGCCCTGGCCGCCACAAGGGCCCGAAACTCGTTCAAACGGCCCCGAAAACGGCACCCTGTGAACGGCGTCATGGTAGGCATCCGCCCACCAACCTCCCCGACTCCTCACCGGGTCGCCGCCAGCCGGGCCCACCCAACGGCACGGCCCGACAGTGTGGCCAGCCGTATGATTGGTTGGCCTTTGCCGGAGCTCGCCCCAATGACCGAACACAAGTCGACCAACATCACCTGGCACGAGGGCATCGATCGCGCCGAGCGCTACCAATCGCTCCACGCCACGGGTGCCACCATCTGGTTCACCGGGCTCTCGGGCTCGGGCAAAAGCACCATCGCCTCGGCGCTCGAATCCGAACTCGTCCGCGGCGGCGTCTTCGCCTATCGCCTCGATGGCGACAACATCCGCTACGGCCTGAGCAAGAACCTCGGCTTCAGCAAAGAAGACCGCACCGAGAACATCCGCCGCATCGGAGAGGTCTGCCGACTCTTCAGCGACGCCGGCGTCATCGCGGTCGCCTCCTTCATCAGCCCGTACAAAGAAGATCGCGACGCGGTCCGCGCCCTCCACAAAGAGCTCGGCCTCCAGTTCTTCGAGGTCTTCGTCGACACCCCCGTCGAGGAGTGCGAAAAGCGCGACCCCAAGGGCCTCTACGCCAAGGCCCGCGCCGGCGAGATCCAGGGCTTCACCGGCATCAACGCGCCCTATGAAGCGCCCGAGAACGCCGAGATGGTCATCGACACGACCAAAGTCAGCGTGCAGGAAGCCGTCACCCGCTGCCGAGCCATGCTCGAATCCTCGGGCTCGGGAAGGCCCCGCTGGGGACGCCGCGGCTACGACTGATCTGTCTGGGCCCTGCTCAGAGCACTTCTCAGAGCACAAAGAACAGCACGAACACAACCAGCATCACCACCGCCGTCAGCACCGCCCACTTGGGCGGCCCCCCGGTCTCGTCGCGCCGAAGCTCTTCGTGGAACGCCCGCCCGCACCGCGGGCAGATCGCCGCGTCGTCCCAGACCTCTTCGCCGCAGTTTCGGCACGTGATCGTGTCACCGCCGAAGCGGGCGAGGTCCTCGGCACTCGGGCCTTCGGGATCGGTATCTGACTGATCGTCATAGTCGCTCACGCCAGCACGCTACCACACACGGCACGACGTGCGGCCGACCGCACGCCGCCGGGCTTGCGTCCGCATGGGGATTTGGGCAATATGGCCGGTCGCCCGCGGCAATTGCTCCGCGGCCCCGCTCGACGCTCCCCAACACACGAGGGCCGACCCATGACCGACCTCACCGCCATCTGGCTGCCCATCTTCGCCGCCGCCTTCGCCGGCTACATCCTCAGCATCCTGCTCTGGGCCATCTCCCCCCACCACCTCGCCGACTTCAAGAGCCTGCCCGACCACGACGCCTTCGCCAAGGCGATCAAAGACCTCGGCCTCTCGCACGGGCACTACAAGTTCCCCCACCCAAAGACCCAAGCCGACTTCAAGGACGAGACCTTCCAGCGCTACTACCGCGAGGGCCCGTGGGGCGGCATCGACCTGATCCCCGGCAAGCCCAACATGGCACGCAACATGCTCCTCACGCTCGGCTACTTCGTGATCGTCAGCGTCTTCGTCGGCTACATCATCAGCGAGAGCCGGGCACCGGGCGCCGCGTTCATCGAGGTCTTCCAGATGGGCACCACCGCCGCGATCATGGCCTACGCCATGGGCGGCATGCTCGGGCAGATCTGGTACCCCACCATCACCAAACGCGGCTTCGTCACCACGCTCATCGACGCCGCCCTCTACTCACTCGCCACCGGCGCCGTCTTCGCCTGGCTCTGGCCCGGCGTGCCGACACCTTGATGTCGCGCTCGCGACACACGCGTGTCGCGCACCCGCTGTCGGGCGCGCACGAGAGCGATGACCCACCACAACGCAAGCAACGCCGTGCAGCCGTACCACACCTGCGCAGGCCGACCCACGAAGGTACCCCAACCGGGCAACGTGCCGAACGTGACCGACCGCAAGAAGAACACGAACATGCCCGCGAGCAACAGCACCAAGGTGCCCAGAACCAAAGCCCCAGGCACACGCATCTGCGGGTTCACGGCGTCGGCACGAGAAAACAGGGTCAAATGACGCATGCTCGGCGTCACACCGCACTCCGGACACGCGCCGCCGCGAATTCCCCGAAGGTTGTAGCCGCACCCCGGGCAGGGCACGTCCCGGTCCTTCACGAACGCCTCGATCGCCGTTGCCCCCTCGCGATCATCCATGCGACCGAGCCTAACCGCGCACGAAAAAGCCCACGGACAAACATCCGTGGGCTCTCGAGTTGGGTCAGGATGAGACCGCGAACGGCCCGCTGCCTTAGCGGCGGCGGCGCACGCCGGCGATGCCGAAGCCGACGAAGGCGAGGGCCATCGTGCCGGGAGCCGGAACGATGCCGACGAAGCGGAGGTTGCCCCAGCCGCCCGAGCCGTCGAAGTCGATGTGGAGGCTCGCGACCTGCGAGGCGTCGTAGCCGGCGTCCTCAGCGAAGATCGCCGTGGTGCCGCCGGGGCCGGCCTGATCGTTGGCGTCGAGGAGCAGCAGCGAGCCAAAGCCGTCCGACATGCCGTTGATCACGGGCTCGCCGGTCCACATGTTGGGCACGTCATAGGTGCGGGTCAGGCCGTTGGCATCGGTGAGGGTCACGAAGATCGCGTTGCCGTCGTCTACGTCGACAAGGTCGATCGAGACGAGCTCGGTCGGGTTGTCGAAATCGAGGGTGTACTCGCCGCCGGCGGCCGAGTCGTTGGGGTTGTCGAAGATGCCGGGCGTGGTCTGGTTGCCGTTGGCCGAGCCCGACGAGGTCTGGAGCATGACCAGGTTGCCGATACCAGCCAGCAGGTCCAGGTCCGGGCCGGGGTTGTTCGGGCCGGTCTCGGAGCTGTCAAACACGGTCGCGCCACGGTTGTTGCCCGTGGTGGTCATCGTGAAGAGGGTTCCGAAGTCGAAAATCGAGCCGCTCGAATCGGTCAGCTGCTGACCGTTCACGAGGGGGCTCAGGCTGCCGTCGACCGACCAGTCGATGACGGAAACCATGGCATTGGCCGATGTCGCAGCGGCAGCCGCAACAATCGCGCAGGTGGCGAGTGAACGCATGTCTCGTCTCCTCCCCTGTGATGGGGGATCAGTTGTGTAAGGGCCGGCACGCGGACACACGCCGATCCTCGTCTCTCGATGCCCGGTTGACGGGGGACACTCCCCAATCGGGCAAATCAAAAATACCCGGACGGGCGAACAAGTCGAGACTCCGCCACCCAATTTGGGCATTTCTTTACAGAATCCGCAGCTTGTTCCGGATTTACGGTCCAAGAACCGCTGTCGCCAGCCGGGATCTCTCTGGGGTGCGGGGAGGCATCCCGGTACGCTCTGCCCAAGACACCGCGGCCCGACGGGCTGTCGGCACCACGATTGAGATAAGAGGGACCCCACATGCTTAGAGCACTCGCCGCCCTTTCAGGGCTCGTCGTCACGTCCACCGCCATCGCCGGCCCCCTCACCCCGCCCGCCGGCCCGCCGAGTTCGACCAACCTCACCCTCCAACAGATCGAGCCTTCCAGGCCCATCGAAAACCTCCCGAGCGACGGCACCGCCGAATTCGTCATCACCGCCAGCGGCCACTATCACCTCACCCAGAACGAATTCTTCACCAGCCGACCCGCGTTCATCCGCGTCAGCGCATCAGACGTCACCATCGACCTGCGCGGCTTTTCGCTCAGCGGCAACGGCACGGTCGATCACGCCATCACGGGCACCGGCTTCAACATCACCGTTCGCAACGGCTCGGTCGTCAACACCGACGAGGCGGGCATCGAGCTCACCGGCTTGGGCTGCGTCGTCGAGGGGGTCACGTTCAGCGGCGCCGATCAGTTCGGCGGCATCGCCTTGGATATGGGCGAGGCGGCCCTCGTCCGCGACTGCACCTTCCGATTCAGCGGCCGCATCCGCACCGCCGCGAGCTCCGTCATCACCCGATGCGCGTTCACGTCCGGACGCGAGGCGCTCGATCTCGGCGATGGCTCCGTCGCGAGCGACATCGCGATCTCCGCCCGCGGAACATCCGGCGCAAACCGCCTTATCACACTCGGCAACGGCTGCACGCTCAACCGCGTGCACGCGACGAACTCGTTCAACCGCGGAGTCTTCGGTGGCGACGACTGCGCCATCATCGATAGCTCATTCACCAACGCCGACGATGTCCCCAGCGTTGGAGGAAACACCGTCATCGAACTCGATGACGGTGCGGTGCTCCGCGGCGTCCGCGTCGCCAACTGGGGCGGCACGGGCATTTCGATCGGCTCCGGCCTTGTCGAGAACTCGACCGTTCGCAACACCGCTGGCATCGCCATCACCGCAACGACCGGCCTCATCGCCGGCTGCTTGGTGAGCAGTTGCGACTCGGGCATCGCGGTCGCTCGCGCGGGCGCGATCGTTGGTAACTCCGTCGAGATGAGCGTCGGCAATGGGATCTTCGCCGGCGAAACATCGCTCGTCGCCGATTGCACGCTCACGCTCAACGGCGGCGATGCCATCACGCTGAGCTTCGGCTCGCAGGCCCGCGGAAATCTCCTCCGCAACAACGTTGGCATCGGGATCGCGGCCTCCGCCGACGCGGTCATCATCAACAACCAACTCGATGGCGACAACATCTCTGTCGCGAGCGCAGACAACGTCATCGAGAGCAACACGATCACCGACGTCACCACCGACGCGATCGTTGCAACGACCGGCGGCAACCTCATCATCAAGAACCGTGTGTCCTCGAGCAATGCCGCGAGCTTCAACATCGCCGCGGGCAACGACCTCGGCACGATCTCGTTCTCACCAGTGGGTGCCGGCCCGCACGACAACCTCGCGTACTAACCCAGCAACGCAGCAGCACCCCAACAAGAAAGCAATCCAATGCGTACCGCTCCACTGCTCGCCCTCGCGCTCACGGCAGCCACCGCCCTTGCCGGCCCACTCACTCCGCCTATGGGCTCGCCCGCGCCGACGCTCAAGACCCTCAACGAGGTCCAGCCCTCCACGCCCATCAAGACGCTGCCGGGCGATTTCGACGCGCGGCACGTCATCAACCAGGCCGGCCACTACCACCTCACCGGCGACCTCCTCGTCTCGGGCGATGCCGCCGCGATCCGCGTCGATGTCAGCTACGTGACGATCGACCTCAACGGCTTCCGCGTCCGCGGGTTCAGCGATCTCGACCACGCCATTCTCGGCAACGGGGCGTACATCACCGTGCGCAACGGCTGGATCCTCAACACCGAGGAGCAAGCGATCCGTCTGCCCGGCGCGGCCTGCTCCATCGAAGATCTCACCATCGTCAACGGCAACAGCCTCGGCCAGGTCGCCGTCGAGCTCGGCGACGGCGCACGCGTCCGCGATTGCACATTCCGCGGTGGCGGGAGTCTCATGACCGGGACCGGAGCCGTCATCGAGCGATGCGCGCTCAGCTTCATGCGTCAGAGCATCGACGTCGGCGACGCGTCGGTCATCCGAGACGTTTCGATCGAAGCGAACGGCGGCAACTCAGGCTCGCCGATCGTCTCCCTCAGCAACGGTTGTCTCGTCGACGGCCTCCGCGTGACCAACGCGGAATACACCGGCATCATCGGCGGCGACGCCTGCACGATCGTCAACTCGTCGTTCTCCAACCCCACCACCGCCACCCTGGCCCCACAGCGCACGGTGATCAGCCTCGGCAACGCCGCGATCGTCTCCCGAACGACCGTCTCCAACTGGGGCGTCGACGGCATCAGCATCGGATCCGGCCGCGTCCACGGCTGCGTCGTCCAAGTCATTACCGGCATCGCCATCCAGACCACGGGCTCGGCGATCATCGACTCCTGCACCATCGACATCGCGGGCGAAGGCATCAGCGCCGGGATCGAGTCGCTCGTGGAGAACAACGCCGTCGCGAGCGTGGGTGGCACCGGCATCGACCTGTCCTTCAACAGTATCGCCCGCGGCAACCGACTCCGGGACTGCACCATCGGGATCCGAGGCTCCGAGGACACGCTCATCGTCGGCAACCATCTCGACAACGACCCAATCACTTTGACCAGCAGCGACAACGTCGTCGACGCCAACGTCATCACCGACGTCACCACCAACGCGATCGTCGCCGAGACCTCCGGCAACTTGATCATCCGAAACCGTCTCGGGTCGACAAGCACCAGCGCGATCTCGGCACCCGCGGGCAACCGCGTCGGCAACTTCTCGACCACACCCGCCAGCGCCGGCCCGTTCGACAACCTCGGCTTCTAGTCCGCACGCAAAGCACACCCGACCACATCACACGAGAGAGATCATCTATGCGCACCAGCCCAGTGCTCACGATCACCGTCGCGGCAACTGCTGCCCTCGCCGGCCCGCTCACACCGCCGCCCGGCGCCCCCGCACCGACCAACAAAACCCTCAGGCAAGTCGAGCCCAGCACTCCCGTCGACACGCTGCCCGGCGACGCGACCGCACTGCACATCATCAGCGAGCCCGGGGCGTACCACCTCACCGGCAATATCGAGGCCACGAACCTCGACCGGATCATCCAGATCACCAGCACGGGCGTCAGCCTCGACCTCCGCGGATTCCGCGTCCGCGGCGACGCGACCGTCGACGCGATCATCGAGTCCAACAACATCAGCATCACCATCCGCAACGGCACGATCGCGGGCGGCGACGATTTCGGACTCCGCCTCAACGCGACCGGACACATCGTCGAAGACATCACCTTCTCCGGTGCCGGCGCGTTCTTCAATCAAGATGGCGTCGCCCTCTCGGTCGGTTTCGGCTCCCGCGTCTCCGGGTGCGTGTTCACGGGCTCGGGCCGCGTCACCACCGGAGACGCCGTGCTTATCGAGAACTGCACCTTCACCGAAGCCCGAAACGCACTCGTGCTCGGCAACGGCTGCGTCGCTCGCGACGTCACCATCGACGGCGGGCTCGACTCCGGCCCCGAAGCGGTCATCACCGCCGAGAGCGGCTGCATGCTCGAGCGTGTCTCGATTGTCCGCTCGTTCCGCCAGGCCGTGTTCGCCGGGTTGCATACCTCAATCGTCGGGTGCTCCTTCACGAACGATTCTTCCGCGAGCTCGGCATCCCGAGCAATCGGCGTCGGTCGCGGAGCGGTGGTGGTCAATACGCGCATCGACCGCTTCGGCACCGACGGCATCCGTGTCGGGGCGGACAGCGTGGTCGCTTACTGCACCATCACGACGCTCGACGGCACCGCCATCGGTGCAGAAGGCGGCGCCGTCATCGACCGTTGCACGCTCAGCAGCGTCGGCATCGGCGTCGTTGGCGAGCGCGTGATTATTCAGGACTCAACATTCACCGCGTGCCAACGCGGCGCACTGCTCGACACCGAGTCGATCGTCCAAAGCTCACGCTTCACCAACTGTGTCACCGAAGGCCTCGCCGTCGGCTTCGGCAGCGCAGTCCGCGACTGCATCTTCCGGGGAGGCTCGACGGGCGTCACCGTCGCCATGGGTGATTGCGTGATCGAAGGCAACCAGTTCGATTCACAGCCCCTCACGGTGTCAAGCTCAGACTCGGTCATTGATGGCAATACGTTCACCGACCCGAACACGGGTGCACTGACTGTTCCGAGCGCGGGCAATCTCATCATCCGCAATCGCTTCAGCAGCACGCTGGCCTCTGTGACCAACATCGGGTCGGGCAACGCCGTCGGCACGTTCACCACCAATCCCGCAACGGCTGGCCCATGCGACAACCTACGGTTCTAATACCCCCGTTGCCCTCGCCGTCGCAAAGCTTCGCAAACGCCCGCCAGCGAACCAAGCGGCACCGCGAAATGACCGATAGCCGGGGCATGATCTGCAGACTCGCCCCCGTCTCGTCGCTCACGTTCGCGCTGACACTCGCCCCGGCCGCTGCGGCGGTCGCCGGCGAGTGGAACCTCCTCCGGCCAGGTCCGACCACGCACGACCCGCTCCCACACACCGGGTTCTACTTTTCGTCCAACGACGGCCGCGCAATGCTCGGCTACACCCGCGTCGATGGTGAGTCACGCCCGGCGCGCTGGACGCCCGCCGGCGGCGTCGAGACCTTCGCGCTGCCCGCCGGCGCAGTGGTCGCAGAGGTCGCATCGGGGACCGGCTCGAGATACTTCGGCGCGTCGAGCGACACGTTCGGCGAGAACCAACGCATCCAGCTCGTGGAGTGGAACGACGCGCTCGAGGTGGTGCGCACCTTTGATCTGGGCGCGAACACCTTCTGGGGCGAACCTATCTCGGCCTCGGCCACCGGGGACACGGTCCTGCTCACGGCGCTCGGCCCCTACGACGACTTCGACAGCCACACGCCCCACCTCTGGACATCGGCCGGCATCCAATCGCTCGGCCCCACACCAACAAGCATGGAAAGGCCGACCGTCTGGTCAATCTCCGGCAACGGCTCCACGGTGGTCGGCTGGTTCGGCGACTTCAACTGGAACACACAGCAACACGTTCCCTTCCGCTGGACCGCGAGCAATGGCTACGAACTGCTCGATCAACGCGGGCCGTTGAACAACACCGATCATGCCGCCAGCGCATGGCTCGTCTCCGACAATGGCGGCATCATCGCAGGGCAGCACCCAATCGATTTCAGCTTCGAAGAACACGCTGTCATCTGGAACGAAGACGGCATCCTCCGCCGGCTCGACGGCGGCCCACTCGGCGGGGAGCGCGCAACGCACTGGGACCGCTCGTGGCCGGAGGGCATGTCCGCCGACGGTTCAACGATCGTCGGCACAGGCGTCTACAACGACGTGTCGACGGGTTTTATCTGGACCGCGGACACCGGCATGGAGCCCTTCCACGATGTGCTCACGCGCGCCGGAGTGGACCTCTCGATATGGGAAAGCGTGCAGCCAAGCAGCATTTCCCGCGACGGGACGATCATCAACGGCCAACTCTGGCGGCGCGTCGATGGCGGCAGCGAGACCGCGTACTTTTCCTACCGCGTTCCGAGCCCCGCGACCCTCGCGTTCATCGCACCTTTATTCCTGCATCGAAACCGACGACGCTGATCGGAGCGCAAGACAAAGCCCCGGCACGGTGGGTGTGCGCCGGGGCTTCGTTGAGTGGGTCTATCTCAAGGCGTCGACCGACCGAAGTCGGCCGAGAGAAAAGCCGCGATGCTCGGGCGGAGCACCGCGGCCGGGTGGGTCAGGTGCCGGACTGGCTCGTACGAAACCGGTCCAGTCGATGCCGGCTGACCCGGCATTTCTTTACTTGCGGCGACGGGCAGCGACGAGGCCGCCGAGGCCGATCAGTGCCAGCGAGGCGGGAGCCGGAATGGGCTCGCCAACGCGGAGCACGTTGGTACCGCTGTTGGTGAGGAAGAGCTCGCCGCCGTTGGACCACGCCGCGTCACCGAAGGTGCCGGTGAAGCCCGAGCCCACGGTCTCGCCCGCGAGGGTCGAGTCGAAGCGAACGAGCTCGCCGGTGGTGGTGTCGATCGCGTAGAGCGAGGTGCCCCAGGCATCCGAACCGTTGCCGACGAAGATGGTCGACCATGCACCAGCGATGACCGCGGTGCGGTCGCCGTTGGGGGCGAAGGCGTTGATGTTGCCCTGGTCGTCGGTGGCGAAGAACGAGCCGTCAGCCGCGAAGGCGAGGTTCATTGAGCGACCGACGGTGCGGGCGAGCTTCACGATCGAGCCATCGGGCTGGATGGCGCGGATCTGGCCTTGGTTCCAGTCGGTGAAGACCAGACGGCCGCTTGCGTCGAACGCGAAGTCGGTCGGGTTGTTGATCTTCTTGATGTTGCCGTAGATCTCGGTGACGGTGCCGTCGGTGGCGATCGAGAAGATGCCCTCGACGCCGCCGACGATCACGTCGCCCTGCGTGCCGGAGACATCACCGAAGATGTCGACGACGATCGCGTCGGGGTCGGCGATGGGGGCGTTGCCGATGGGCGTGGGGAACTCGGCGTTGCGGCCGGTGGTGTTGATCATGACCGGGTGCACCGCGGCGGTCGCGCCGCCGGGACCACGCTGGCCGAAGTAGATGTTGCCGTTGTCGGCCACATCGATCTTGTCGGTGAACGCGACGTTGCCGAGGTTCTCAACGAGGAAACCCGGAACAGTCGGGGCCGCGGTCGCGAGACCAGCAGCCGCCACCAGAGCACCACCAAAAACGATCTTGTTGAAACCACCCATGGAAAACATCCTTTCGCCCGAACGTCCGGCCGAACGCACGCCCGACATGCTGCTTGGGTTCCCGCCCGCAGCGACATGCCAGAAACGATTGGTCGGACGCCGTGCCGTCCAGCAGCTGAATTGAGGGCATCCCCTCGACATCTCTTCTCTTTTCCGGACCCCGCGGGCCCGGCCACCACCAACGCGAAAGCGCCAGCAATCACCTCAACGTGCCGCGCGTTTCCGGTCGTGCCAGCCGAATGACCGAGAATTCCGGCCCAGAGGGAATAAACCGCGCCGATTCACATCCGGCGCGAACCCGCACTGGGCCTGTTCAGGGGTTCAAATGGGCCAATAACTGATCCGTGCCGCCACTCGACCAGCCGCCCCCGCGCTAGCTACGCGATCTCAGACCGTGCCCGCCACGCTCAGCCGCCCCGCGAGATCACGACCTTCACCCGCGAGATCCGCGAGCCCTCTGCGATACTGATCGCCCGCCCCGCCCCGCTCCGAAGCCACCGGTCGATCGCGAACTTCGTTGACTGGTCCGGCACGCCCACCACCAACTCACCACGTGCAAACCGTATCGCCCGGGCCCGCTCACGCATGCTCTTAGGTAGCGGCAGCACGGCCCGCTGCCCACCCGATTGGCCACCCTCGGCCGCCAAGCCAACCTCACTCACGAGCGCCCACACCGCCCCCATGCCCCGCAGATCACGCTCCATCCGCTTGAGCAGATCGAGCTCACGTTGCACCGCGTCGCCCAGTGGCACCCCCGGCGCCGGCCGGGCCCGCAGCTGCTGGAGTCTTTCTATAGACGTCGTTGAGGGTCGCATGCATCCCCATTGCACCCGCTCGGGGCCCCCGTGTCCATCCCGTGTCGAACCAAACCCAGGCCACGTCGCCGAGCCGCCGCACACGCCATCACCGACGCTACCCTACCGCCGCCGAGCCGCCACTCCCCCACTTCTCCCGGAACCACCATGTCCACACGCATCGAGATCGAGAACATCGTCAAAGAGTTCCCCGCGATCGGTGCAGCCGGGAAGACCCGGGCCGTCGACGACATCACCCTGACCATCGAGCCCGGCGAGCTCTTCTTCCTGCTCGGCCCGTCGGGCTGCGGCAAGACCACACTCCTCCGCATGATCGCCGGCTTCATCGACCCCACCGCCGGCAGCATCAAGTTCAACGGCCGCGACGTCACCCACACCGCGCCCAACAAACGAAACACCGGAATGGTCTTCCAGTCCTACGCCCTCTGGCCCCACATGACCGTTGAGGCAAACGTCGCCTTCGGCCTGGGCGTGCGGAAGGTCCCCAAGGCCCAGCGCCTCGAGCAGGCCCGCGAAGCCCTCGCCGCCGTGCAGATGGACCAGTACGCCAAGCGCAAGCCCAACCAGCTCAGCGGCGGCCAACAGCAGCGCGTCGCCCTCGCCCGCGCCCTGGTCATCCGCCCCGACGTGCTCCTCCTCGACGAGCCGCTCAGCAACCTCGACGCGAAGCTCCGCATCGAGCTGCGCACCGAGATCCGCCGCATCTGCAAGGACTCGGGCATCACGACCGTCTACGTCACGCACGACCAAAAAGAAGCCCTCTCGATGGCCGACCGCGTGGCGATCCTCAAGCTCGGCAAGACGATCCAGGTCGGCTCGCCGCGCGAGTGCTATCGCCGCCCCAAGAGCAAGTTCGTCGCCGAGTTCCTGGGCGAGACCAACTTCATCCCCGCGACCGTCGCGTCATCGAGCGAAGCGGGCCTCGAGCTCGACACCGCCGCGGGCCGCGTGCACGCCTCGCCAGACGCCGCGGTCGAGCCGCTGGCAGCGGGCGCGAAAGCCATGATCTCCCTCCGCCCCGAGGCACTCCGCCTCGTCCCCGCCGACACACCGGGCGCGCTCATTGGGGAGCACCGCTCAACGATCCACCTCGGCGAGATCGCCCAGCACCACGTGATGCTCGGCGGCCAGATCGAGGTCAAAGCCGCCGAGATCAACCCCCTCGGCGCCGCCCACGAGTCGGCCTTCCTCGACCACACCGGCGAACAGCGCGAGGGCACAAGCAAGGTCGGCCTGGCTGTCGACCCGCGTGATGCGGTCGTGCTCGGCGTCTAACACAAGCATCATGCCGCCGGCGTTGGCCCATCATCACGCGCCCAGGCCGGAAACTTGAACGCGATCGCGCGCCCCTCGTCATCACAAATGACGCTATCGCTCCGCGCCGAGAACCGACCCCCGTGCGTCCGCGACGACCCAGTCACGCATCGCGCACGCATGCGCCCACCGCGAGGTGCAGGCAACGACCTGGACTGCCATAGCGACGTGGTTCGCCGCTCCGTTCGTATCTGTCTTCACTTCGTGCATCACGCACCTCCGCTTACCGTGTATTTGGTTGTTGGAGTTCGAGCGTCTCGAACCGCTCAAGCGTGCCACGAGTCGAGCGGCACGCAAGGTCCCCGCATTCCCGCAGGGGCCGCGAGGGTTTATCTGTGACGACTGCGCCACCTGCACGCATCACCGATGCCCCACCCGCGAGCGATCACGCCGGCTGGGCACCCGATGTCGAGGGCGATGATCGGCGTTATGACCAACATCCCGCTGCTGCGCGCACAGTTCGCGTTCCAAGACGCGACCACGGGCATCGGCCTGTCGCTCGAACGCCTCGCCACCGGCAAGCGCGTCAACCGCGCCTCGGACGACCCCTCCGCGATCGTGCCGATCACCGAGATGTCCGGCCGAATGAAAGAGATCGAGGCGAAGCTCCGCACGCTCGAGCTCCGCGAGATCGAGATCGCCGCCAAAGACGGAGCTACCGCCGCGATCGGCGACATGGCGATCCAGCTGCAATCGCTGATCGTCCAGGCCGGCAACCGCGACACGCTCGGCGAAGCCGCACTCGCCGGCCTGCAGGGCGAGATGGACGGCATCATCGAAGCGATCGCTTTCACCCTCGACACCTCACGCTTCCGAGGCCAGGCACTCTTCTCAAGCTCCATCACCGACTACATCTCCGGCACGCTCGAAGTCCCGACCGACGCGCCCGAAGGCGAGGGCGGCGGCGAGCCGACGACGGACCCCACAGCCGAAACCGTTCGCATCACGCTCCTCGACCTGAAGCGCAGCGGCCGACTCAACCTCATCGACGGCGACCTCGAGGCCGCCCAAGACCTCGCCGATGCGCTCGTCGATCGCACCTCTCGCACACGGGGAAACCTCGGCAACGTCGCGCTCAACGAGATCGCGAGCGAGATGCGCACACTCCGCGAGGAATACATCAACCTCGCCGAGGGTCGAAGCCAGCTCGAGGACACCGACTACGCCGCGGAGACCGCGAACCTTGTCCGCCAACAGATCCTGCAAGAGGCCTCGATCATCACGCAGAACATCGCCAAAGAACAAGCCGAGACTGCGCTGGTGTTGCTCGAAGGCGCGACGCTCGTGCGGCCGATCTCGGAATAGGCTTCCCGCCCCGCTATCCTCGCCAGCATGCCATTGCCGTCCGCTGCTGACATCCGCGCCCATCGGCTCGCGCTCTACGAGACGGGCACTGTCGCAACGCGCACCGGGAGGACCATCGACACCTTCCCCATCGGCTTCCGCGCCGACGACGCGGAGGTTCTCGCGAGTCTTGTCGAACGCGAGGGTGCCCGCGCCACCATCGAAACCGGCCTGGGACTCGGCCTCAGCACGCTCGCGATCATCGAAGGCGCCCGCCGCACACACGAGTCGCCCGAGCACACGGCGGTCGATCCCCACCAACGCTCATGGGCCGACGACGCCGGTCGACTCACGCTCGAGCGAGCGGGCATCGCCGACCGCGTCCGCGTGATCGAGCAAGACTCCGCCCTCGCACTGCCCGCACTGATCACTGCGGGCGAAACGTTCGACCTCGCGTTTATCGACGGCGGCCACCGCTTCGAGGTCGCGTTCCTCGACACCACGCACGCCCTCCGCCTCGTGCGCCCGGGCGCACTCATCGTCCTCGACGACGCGTGGATGCCATCGATCCAATCCGTGTCCGAGTACTTCCAAACGAACATGCACTGCACGCGGGAGCCGGTCGGCGACCATGATGTTGACCGACGCATCCACGTGCTCCGCACGCCCGAGCCGGTGCCCGATCGCAAGTGGGATCACTTCGAGGCCTTCGAGACCGACTTCGTTGATCGACGCGGCGAGCAGGGCCTCGGCTGACGCGAGCTAGGTATCCGAGTTCGCACGCACGAGCGCGTCAAGCAACGGATGCCGCTCGGCCTTCTTCTCGCGCAGCGCCTCGATCACACGCGCAGGCACCATTGAGTCGAGCTTGCCGAGATCATTGCCGAGTGCCGTGATCTGCTTGATCAGCGAGCTCGACGTGTACGCAAAGCTCGCGCCGGAAACGATGAAGACCGACTCAAGCCCGGCGACCTCACGGTTGGTGAGCGCTTGCTGCACCTCGTATTGCACATCCGACAGATTGCGAATGCCCTTGATCAGCACGCTCGCCTCTGCCCGGGTCGCAAAGTCAACGGTCAGCCCCGCGAAGCTCTCGACACGCACGGGCGCACCGCTCGGCTCGCGCTCGACCATCTCCGCAACAAGCGCCCGCGTCATCTCGACGCGCTCGGCCGCAGAGAACAGCACTTCCTTCGACGGGTTGAAGCCCACCGCGACCACCAGCTCATCGAAGAGATGCCGAGCACGGGCGATCACGTCGAGATGGCCAAGCGTGATCGGATCAAACGACCCTGGATAGATCGCTCGATGGACCACACCGTCGCCCAGCGCCGCGCCATCTCGCTGTTGCGTTGTTCTCGGACCACTCACAGCACAAGTCTATCGCAACGCATGAGCCAACACCGCTTCGGGCGAGCGGGTCCGCCGTGTTATCTGCGACGGCTGCTGGTGGACGCCGCCGTCGAAAGCGATGGTGACTGGGTCGGCCCGCTTGGTTGTTGCTTGCGTGCGATCAGGCCGGGCCCGCGAACCCCTGCAAGGCTGCGCGTCGAGTGCCTCACGACGCGCAGCCGACTCGTAGGCGCCGGGCCCGCTCGTCGGGCCCGGCGTCCTGCATTCGGCATGATCGGGCACGTGGCCCAACGTCCCGTTGTGCGAGGCCCCCACCGCTGCTGTCCACGCATGCAACCGCCAAGCCGCATAACATAGCCTATATCATTAAGATAATATATCGTGTTTTGTGCTAGGACCGTATAGTTGATGGCATGGCAAGCACCACCCGAGCGCCGCGGCCCTCGTGCCCCAGCCCGGCTCCCCGGACGACGCCAATACACACACCCCACCGAACAGCGCGCGCGTGGCACACGGCGAGCCCAAGCCCGTAGCCCGGAGCCCCGGTCGACCGCCCAGCACCCGCGCCACGACCGTCGGCGTCGCGCCAGCGAGGGCGAAACGCCAACAGTTCGAAGCCCAGTGGAAACCCCGGCCCATCGTCGGCGACTTCAATGACAACCCAAGGCCGACCCATCTCCGCCGGCGGCTCCGCCCGATGCACCCAGATCACGCTCGGATCATCCAACACACCATCAACAACGCCGCCGCGACACACCAGTCGTATCCGCGATGAAGCCGAAGCTCCCGATGTAACTGCCCGAACGGCGTTGGCCGCCAGATTCGCGAGCAAACGCTCGACGATGGCGATCGGTACCGCGACGCGAGAGTCTCGCGTCGCGTGAACGTCGAGCGATGCGCCACCCTCACCCCGCGAGGCGACCTCCGCCCAGGCGTTCGCCCAGGCATCCATCACGTCGCACGAGGCGGCTTCGTCCATCGATACGGGATGTTCCACGTAGAACCTAGACGGCGCTGCGTCGGGAGACGCGATGCTCAGAACCGCCTCACATGCCCTCTGTGCACGTTTCGCATGCTCGCGACTCATCTCGGGAGTGGGGCGGCCGCGAGCGAGGATGGGTGTCAACGCATTCGCCACCTCGTGGGCTAATGCCGCCGCCAAGACCGTGGGGTCCCCAGCTCCGAGCACATCGAGCGATGCCGCGATCGCCACGTCATCGGGCACCGGCGCCGACACTTGAACCGGTGAGCCCTGCCCGAGGCGGGTCGCAGTTGGTGATCGCGGTTGCGGACGTGGTGCCACGAGGCCTCCCCCGACAGTGCTCATTTGCACCGCCGAGAGGGCTATCGGCCCTCGATACGTCCTACTAAAGCAGCATCGGAAACGTCGTCACACCAGCGTGCCCCCGAACCACCCGCAGGCGACGATCAACATCGCCTGCGCATCACTCGCTCACCCAGGCCGGCGATAGACGAGCGGCCCCCGTTGCGAGCCATGCCCGCACGGAGGCGGGACGAATATCCAGGTCCACAGCAGCCGCGAGCTCCACCCAACGAAACTCGAGACCAACCTCCGCACTCGGGACCCTTAAGAGCCCCGGATCGCCAGCGACATCAGCAGCCACGCCATCAGGCACAATCAGGCGCTCCACATGGAACACGAGATTGACCTCGTGCTTCTGCATAACACGCCCGACTTTCTTCCGGCTTGCCTGCTCAAATCGATGCTCCGCAGCAAACAGAAAGCCCCCCACTTCTGCTTCCCAACCAGTCTCCTCCAGGAGCTCACGCTCGACAGCCCTCGCAGCAGCCTCACCCGGCTCAACGTGCCCACCGGGGAGATACGAGTACCCCCCCGCCACATCGACAAACATGAGAACGAGCACCTCTCGGAAGAAGACGCCGCGGGCGATCACCTCAATTCCCCTCGCAGGGCCACCAGTCTGGCCTTGTGCTTGCTTTTCATTGGTCATGCGCACAGTTTGCCACACTTCGACCATCTTCGCGCAACCCGTCACCAGAGCCCAACCGCTTCAGCCGCTGGCTGCTATTGTCTCGGAACGCGGCGACGATCCGACGTTCCACGTGGAACAACATCAACGACACGACATTTCTAGGCAGGAACCGGTCTGCCGCCGCAGGAGCAGCACCATGAGCACCACTCGCAAAACACGCAAGCTCGGCCGAGGTCTCAGCAGCCTCATCGAGGCGCCAGTGAATATCCAAACCCCCAAAGAAACACCGGCCGACAAGCCAGGCAACACACAACTACCGGGCCCCCGAACCCCCGGCGCCACACCACCACAACAGGTGACTTCTGAGGGCTCGCCAGAGACACACTCCGGAGACACGTCCCTCACGATGGTCCCTGTCGGCCAAGTCTTGCCAAATCCGTACCAGCCTCGCCGCGAGTTCAACGAGACCGCAATTGATGACCTCGCGAAATCCATTCAGCGCAGCGGGGTCATGCAGCCGATCGTCGTTCGCCTCAGGATTGAGCCGGCGGGGCGCTCGAGCGTTTCGCCCACATACGAACTCGTCGCCGGCGAACGCCGATGGCGAGCCGCCGCAAAGGCCGGGCTCACAGAAATCCCCGCGATCGTTCGAAGGCTCGACGACGAAACCTCCGCAGAATGGGCGATCGTTGAGAACGTCCAGCGCGCCGACCTGAACCCGATCGAGAAAGCCGACGCATACGCGGGCCTCATTCAACGCTTCGGCATGACCCAAGCGCAGGTCGCCGACCGAGTCGGGATCAATCGATCGACGGTCGCAAACCTCGTCCGGCTCGCAGACCTCGAAGAACCACTCCGCCAACTCATCGCCCAGGGCAAGCTGAGCACGGGACACGGCAAGGTTCTTTGTGGGCTCGCAGCCGGGGAGGACCGCGTCACGCTCGGACGACGTGCCGCAGATGAGTCCATGTCAGTGCGCGCTCTCGAGTATGCCGCCGAAAACAACGAGCAACACAAATCCCTAACATATAGCGATTCTAAACATAAGACCACGCCAGGCGGCATGAGTCGTGCTCCAGAGATTGAGAACCTCGAGCGTCAACTCAGCGACCATCTCGGCACCAAGGTCAGGCTTATAACCAAGGGTGATGGCACACGAGGCACACTCGCCATCGACTTCTACGATCTCGACCACTTCGATGGCTTGATGTCGAAGATGTCGTTCCAATCCAGCTAGCTCACAGGAGTTTCTGAAAGGACTGCACACACGGCCCTAGCAGCATGGCGTACAACAACGGCGGGGGACAAACGCCTTCCCCCGATCGTGGCAATCTGAACATGGCGGCAGCGATATGTCTTCGCAGTCCGAATCATCCGAATGAAACGTTTCATCGCGATGTGGAAACGCCTGTTGCCACATATATGTGTGATGAAGTGTGGATATTCGTATCGAACCTTCGCTACGCTCGCACGACGTCAGCGCGTGACTCATGGGGAGGGTGGTGTTGCAGGGCACCACACACGCGTGCTGGGGGTGGGTCGGGCGTGTGCCCGGCACGAGTTGCCGTAACAAGACGATGCGTTGCGCTGCGAAAGCGGGCGACGCCACAGCGGCTGACATCGCGCACAATGCGCACGAGTTTCGAAGGACAGCGAAATGGCAAAGAAGACCAAGAAGAAGACCGCCCGCACACCCGGCCGCAAGCCGGGCCGTAAGCCCGCGAGCGCGGGCGGCAACCTCTCGAAGCTCTCGACCGAAGACCTCGCAGCCGAGCTGCAGCGTCGCGAGCACTCAATCCGATCCCTCGAACGCAAGCGCGCCAAGCTGCTCGCCCAGCTCGAAGAGGTTGAGCGCGAACTCAGCGTTTCCGGCGGTCTTTTCGGCGCCGGCGCTGGTGTCGGAGGCCGCCGCCGTCGCCCGCGCAACGCCGCGAGCCTTGAGGACACCATGCACCAGGTGCTCGAGGGCAACACGATGGGCGTGAGCGAGCTCGCCGACGCGGTGCGCGCTGCCGGTTATGTCACGACCAGCCGAACCTTCAACACCATCGTCAACCAGACCCTTATCAAGAGCCCGCGATTCAAGAAGATCGCCCACGGCCGCTACACGACCAAGTAAGACCAGGACCACTGGCAACCTCGGCAACATGCAAAAGCAAACACCGCCCGCGGCTGACCGTGGGCGGTGTTGTTTTCAACACTGTTGAACTCGGCACTGCGCGGGTATTCGCACCGCGACGCTGAACCGAAGACCGATTCACTCGGGCACGGGCTCGGGCGTCAAGCGCGACGGGCGGTCGAGGAGCCAGAATCGGCCCATGTCCTGCCGGGCCATGCGGAAGTTGGCGTTGTGCTGGAGTGCGAGGCCGTTCCGCACATCCGCGGGGCGCTCGTACAGCGTCGAGAGCTCGGGCGTCGGGTTGTTGCGGATCTTGTTGGCGTCGGCCTCGGCCTTCGGGCCCGACCAGACGCAACCAGTCGCGAACGTCGCGATGCCAGCCGCTGCGCTCACCACAGCCACGCGGCGCGAGAGAGATGCGTGAGAACGAATCGAAAGAGTCGGCATACGGATGCTCCGGTCGCAAGGGTCTCATCGGCGGGCCTCGGGACGGACGGCCTACCGGGTCGCAAGTGTATCGGCCCCAACCCCACTCGGTCAGCAACACTGGTCGGTTCCACCCGGAGCCCTTCTGGGCACGCCCCGATCATCGCTGACACTCAGTTTGGGACGTCCGAGCCACGTGAGGGTTCCCCGTTCGGGGGCGTTTCCAGCATCTGACGGTGGATGGGCGGTGGAAATCGCTGGGTATCGCCAGTTGTTGCAGATCGCGAGCTTGGTGCCGGAATGGGCTGGTGCTATGTTCGCGCCGTCGGCGTTCGGCGGAACCGGGCGACGCGATGGCGACGTGTTTCGAACCCTTTGTGCGACCCTGACGGGAGCCGGGTTTGCGGGCGAAGGCCAAGCCGCCCACGAGCGGAAGGCCGGGATCACGCACGATGGCACCCCCCTAGCTGCTCAGGGTCCGAACCATGCCATCGCGGCCGTGCGGTTCCGCCAAGCGTCGACTGCTTGGGGCGATTCGGCCCAGTCCGTGCCACCGACCCGGCTTTGTGGGTCAGTGCGACGCGTCGAGACGCCCTGCACAACCGGCACTGACCCATTAAGCCGGGTCAGTGGCACGAAATCGAATCGATCGATGGCGGTGTCAGGATGGCAGTGGGGGGGCGGCCCGCCCGTCGGTGCGACCCACCACACCGCCGCTCAGCACGCAACCACCGCGTTCGCAGGGGTTTGACACGCGTGCGCTCACCGGCGCGCCGGTTGCAACAGCCTCTCCTGGCAGCCGCTGCGCGTGGGTTCGATCCCACGCCCGCGGCTACCGGGAAGGACTACAACACCATGCGACCAGAGAAAATGACCACCGGCGCCCAGGGCGTCCTCGCCGATGCCCAGAGCCGAGCCGTTGCCGCCCGCCACGCGGAAGTGGGGGCGCTGCACGTTCTCGCGGCGCTGCTCGACGACAAAGAGAACCCGGCCCGCAGCATCCTCGCAAAGGCCGGCGGGCAAGCCGACGCGGCAACCAAGACCGTCGCCGACGAGCTCAACCGCATGCCGACCGTCTCCAGCGGCGCCGGCACGGGCGGCCGCGAGCTGATGGACCTGCTCGGCGCGGCCGAGCGCGAACGCCAATCACTCAAAGACTCCTACGTCTCCACCGAGCACCTGCTGCTCGCCTGCGCCGAGAGCAAGGGCTCGGCGCAGGACGCGCTGCGCATCCACGGCGCGACCGCCAAAGACCTCCGCACAGCCCTGGCCGACCTGCGCGAATCCTCTGGAAGCGCCGGCGCGCACGAGCAATCCGCCGAAGCGAATTACGAGGCACTCGGTAAGTACAGCATCGACCTCACCGAGAAGGCCCAGTCCGGCAAACTCGATCCGGTCATCGGGCGTGACGAGGAGATCCGCCGATGTGTCCAGGTGCTCAGCCGCCGCACGAAGAACAACCCCGTGCTCATCGGCGAGCCGGGCGTGGGCAAGACCGCGATTGCCGAGGGCATCGCCCAGCGCATCGTTGACGGCGACTGCCCCAACTCGATGCGCGACAAGCGCATCGTCGCGCTCGACGTCGGGCAGCTCCTCGCCGGCGCGAAGTTCCGCGGCGAGTTCGAGGAGCGCCTCAAGGCGGTCCTCGCAGAAGTCACCGCGAGCGACGGCCGCGTGATCCTGTTTATCGACGAGCTGCACACGATCATCGGCGCGGGCGCGGCCGAGGGCGCGGTGAGTGCCGGCAACCTGCTCAAGCCCGCGCTGTCGCGCGGCGAGCTGCGCTGCATCGGCGCGACCACGCTCGACGAGTACCGCAAGCACGTCGAAAAGGATGCCGCATTCGAGCGCCGCTTCCAGCCGGTGTACGTCGATCAGCCGAGCGTCGAGGAGACCGTCGCGATCCTGCGCGGGCTCAAGGAGCGATACGAGGCGCACCACGGCGTGCGCATCAAGGACGCGGCAATCCTCGCCGCCGCGTCGCTCAGCGATCGATACATCGCCGATCGGTTCCTGCCCGACAAGGCGATCGACCTGATCGACGAGGCGGCGAGTCGGCTGCGCATCGAGAACGACTCGATGCCCACCGAGCTCGACGAGCTGCGCCGGAAGATCATGCAGCTCGAAATCGAACGCGAGGCGCTCAAGATCGAAGAGGCTGGCGATGGCAACGCCCGCGAGCTCGAGCGCATCGAGGGCGAGCTGAGCGAGCTGCAAGAGCAGAACAGCACGCTCACCGCGCGCTGGGAAGCCGAGAAGGCAGAGCTCGAATCGGCCAACTCGATCAAGGAAACGATTGACGCGAAGCGCATCGAGCTCGAGCGCGCGCAGCGCCAGGGCGATCTCGAGACGGCCGCGCGCATCCAGTACGGCGAGCTTCCCGGTCTCGAGAAGCAACTCGACGATGCCGAGCGCGTGCTGGACGAAACGAAAACACGCGGCGGCGCACTGATCTCCGAAGAAGTCGACGCCGAACAGGTCGCCGAGATTGTCGCGCGGTGGACGGGTATCCCGATCACCAAGCTGGTTGAGGCCGAGCGCGACAAGCTCGTGCGCATGGAGACGCACCTGGGCGAGCGCGTGATCGGTCAGAATGAAGCGTTGCGTGCGGTCGCGGATGCGGTGCGTCGCAACCGGGCGGGCCTCGGTGATCCGGCCCGGCCGATCGGCAGCTTCCTGTTTCTTGGTCCCACGGGCGTGGGCAAGACCGAGACGTGCAAAGCGCTGGCGGAGTTTCTCTTCGACACCGAGGACGCGATGGTGCGCATCGACATGTCCGAGTACATGGAGAAGCACGCGGTGAGTAGGCTGATCGGCGCGCCTCCCGGGTACGTCGGCTACGACGAGGGCGGCGCTCTGACCGAGGCCGTGCGCCGCAGGCCCTACTGCGTGGTGCTGCTCGACGAGATCGAGAAGGCGCACCAGGACGTTTTCAACATCCTGCTGCAGCTGCTCGACGATGGACGCCTGACCGACGGCCAGGGACGCACCGTGTCCTTCGCGAACACGATCGTGGTGATGACCAGCAACATCGGAAGCCAGCGCATCCAGGACATGACCGAGGCCGGAGCCGAGGACTGGGAAGTCGAGGCGGCCGTGCGCGATCTCATCCGACGCGGACCGGGCATGGACCTCCAGGGCAAGGGCCTGAGCCCCGAGCAGATCGCCGAGCGCGGTGAGCTGAATGCCAGCCTGAACATGGGCATGCGGCAGGAGTTCATGCGCCCCGAGCTGCTCAACCGCATCGACGAGGTCGTTGTATTCCACCGCCTCAAGCGCGAGCAGATGGCCGGCATCGCCGACATCCAGCTCGGGCTGCTGCGCACGCGTCTTGCCAGCAGGCAGATCTCACTCGAGCTCACCGACGCGGCCCGCACCGAGCTCGCCCGCGAGGGTTGGGACCCGGCATATGGCGCACGCCCGCTCAAGCGCACGATCCAGCAGCGCGTCGAGAACCAGCTCGCCACCCGCATGCTCGACGGCGACCTGGGGCCGGGCGATACCGTTCGAGTCGATTTCGCCGACGGCCGATTCACGTTCGAGCGCGCTGATGCCGGCGCGAGCGAGCCAGCGACGGGTACGAACGCATAAGCCACGCGGTGGGCGCGATGGAACAACGGGCTGGGGTACCGTGTGCGCATGGACGCACACGAAACCCCGCCCGCCGTCGTCGAATCGATCGCAGACAACACCGAGGCGGACGACACAGAAAAGGTGCGCAAGCGTTGGATCCGCCGGCTGCTCGCGGTCGTCGCGACGCACGCGGTGGTGACACTCGTCGCCGTGTTCATCGCGTTTGTCATCGGCTGGGCTGTCGCGTCGCGCGGGTATCGTGATCTTGAGCCGTGGCACCGCACGGGGCCCGCGTCGGAGTTCGTCGCGTCCGACGCGGGTGAGGGTTACACGCTCGACGACTACCTCGCCCAAGAGGCGGCGATCTTCGATGAGCTCGATGGGTTGATCGATGTCGAGTGGGCGGGCGCGACCAACAGCCTGCTGTCGCGCTATCGGGCCGGCTCACCGACCGATCCGCGCACTGTGCTCGATCGCAACTGGAACCGCACGTTCGTGCTCGAGCCCGACGCCGAGCCGATCGGCGGCGTCCTGCTCGTGCACGGCCTGAGCGACTCGCCCTACTCGATGCGTGCGCTCGCACAGCAATTGCGAGACAGCGGTTGGCTTGCCGTCGGCTTGCGCGTGCCGGGGCACGGCACGACGCCCGCGGCGCTCGCCGATGCGCGCATCGCCGATTGGAAGGCCGCGGTCCGCGTGGCTGCGGCCGGCGTGCGCGAGCGTGTCGGCGACGCTCCAACCATCATGGTCGGCTTCTCCAATGGCGGAGCGCTCGTCGTCAGCGAGACACTCCGCGAGATCGACGCGGGTGAGGTGCACACCGATGGGCTCGTGCTCATCTCGCCCATGATCGGCGTGAGCCCCTTCGCCCAGCTCACGCGCGTGAGCCATGTGCTCAGCTGGATGAAACCCTTCGAGAAATTCAAGTGGCTGAAGGTCGAGGCGGAGATCGACCCCTTCAAGTACTCGTCGTTCAGCCAGGACCAGAGCGAGCGGGCGTGGCTGCTGACCAAGCGTGTGGAGTCGCGGATCGCGACGCTGCACAAGCGGGGCGAGCTCGGCGCGATGCCGCCGGTGCTCGCGTTCCAGTCCGTGGTCGACTCGACCGTGAACGCGCAGGCGCTGGTCGATCGCTTGATGTCCAAGCTGCCCGCCGAGCCCGACGCCGGCGGCGAGCATCGGCTGGTGCTCTTCGATGTCAACGCCCGCGCGATGGAGGCCGACCTGCTCAAGGCAGGGGTTGATCGCGTCGCGACGTCGCTGCTGGCCGGCCCCGCGACCGACTTCGCGCTGACGGTCATCGGCACCGACGACGACTCCGGATCGGTCGCGAGCATCCATCGGCCCGCGCGTGCGGCCAACACGACGACCACGCCGCTTGACCTCCGCTGGCCCGAGGATGTCTTCAGCCTGAGCCACGGGTGCCTGGCAATCCCCGCGGACGATCCGATCCTGGGCACCGCCGAGGCGACCCAAGTCAGCGGCCTGCCGTTCGGCACGCTCTCCATGCGCGGTGAGACCGGCGTGCTCTCGCTCAGCCCGTCGTGGCTCATCCGCCAGCGATTCAACCCCTTCTTCCGGGTTGTGTCCGAGGGCACCGACGCGTTCGCCCAATCACGAGCTGGGGTCCGGTAAACAAATCCGCGGATAGCTGCGCCCACCGGCGAAAATGGCCCGAAAGCCACACAGGGTAAAGCCCCAGGTTTCCCGCTGCGTGGGTTGCAAATCCGCTGCAGCGAGCCTGAAAATCGCCTCCTCTCTCTCGCCGGCGTCCACCCTCGGGTTGGGCGCCGGCGTTCTTTTCTGGGTGGCCGCACTCCGCGGCAACTCGCTTCTGGTGCACCGGATACGCAGAAACGCCCATTCGTGTCACCCGGGCGCGTCGGAGGCGATCCAGACAGAACCGCCCGAACTTTCGGTCGTATGGATGAGGTCGGACCGGGTGTTTCTCGGGTCGGCACGCAACCAAGCCCCTCTCTCTGGGCCGGTGCTCGACGCAATGCGTCGCACCGGCCTTTTCTTTTCGCTGCGATTGCCTCCAACGAGCCGTCGCGGATGGCCAAAACCACGGTTGTCTCGTCGTTTGTGTTACGCCACTGTGTAGTTGGCCGTGTTTATGAGCATGCGAAGCGTTTATATGCAGAATTCTCGGAGTCCGGTCAGGCGGTAGAGCAACCACTCACTTTGCGGCCTCGTACCGATTGGCACGCCCGGAGGGCGGATCTCGGCCTTGGGAATCGTCCGCTGATGCGGGTGACCGCAACTGCGAAAGACGGGGGCCGAGACAGGCGAGCACGGGTGGTGCTCGCGGAAAGAAATCGGCCTGGCGATCAGGCTCTCACACGAACACACGTCAATGCGGCTCGAGTCCACATGAGTGGGTTGTGGTCTCCGCGCGCACGACGGGGTGTTCGAGAGCCGAGACGCGGGGCGTAAAGAGCGCGTGATGGTCGGCACTGTCGATCGCACGCGATTCGAGCGGGTGTTCGGTGGCCCTGATCCGTTTGCGGGGGCCGAGCACGACCGACAAGTGGTGCTCCGCGATCGGCCTGTGTGTGCGGCCGACGTGGGGTACCGATCGGGGGCATCGACCGGCATACCCCGGAAACGTGTCCGCTCGCGTCTCGGCCCGGGGGGTGCGCCCCGGGCAAACGTGTGTACGTGCTGCGCGACCCAGCGGTCGCGCAGCGCGTTGGAGGAGCCGGTTCACCGCGAGGCGGATCGGCACATCGGAGCTTTCCCGGGGAGGGAGAGCAGGGCCCCGCCCCGCCGCGTGTGTGTGCCGCGCCGGGCCTACGGGAGCCTGTGGGACGGGTCGCCGGACTGGAGTGCTCGGCGGCCCGTTCTGCTGCGCGCTCGGCATTGCCACACCGGGCGTACGCTCGGGCATGGTCGATCAACCGCAGAGCAATCCCGATCCATCACCCGCGCCGTCTGGCGAGGCGTCCGGCGAGGTCTTCATCAACGGCCAGTTCGTGCAGCGCGAGGGCGCGATGCTCAGCGCGTTCGACGCGTCGGTCCAGCACGGGATCGGGCTCTTCGAGACCATGCGCGCGGGCATGATCGATGCGCCCGAGGGTGAGAACATCGGCGTCTTCCGCCTCACCGAGCACCTCGAACGCCTGCAAACCAGCGCCCGCGAGCTCGGGCTCAGCGAGCGGCTGCGCATCGACGGCCTGGCCGACGCGATCATCGAGACCGTCCGCCGGAGCGGCGTGCTCAAGGCACCGGGCGACTCGGCCCGCGTCCGCATGACCATCACCGGCGGCGACCTGAACCTGCTTGCCGGGGCTGGCGGCAGTGGGGGGGTCAGTGCAAAGCCGGGGCACCAGGCGGGCGTGATGATCGTCGCGCAACCCGCCACGGCCTATCCAGACGAGATGTACACGCGTGGCGTGCGCGCGGGCCTGAGCGATTGGAAGACCAACGCCTTTGACCCCTTCGCGTCGCACAAGACGGTCTGGTACTGGCCCCGCCTGCGCGAGCTGCAAACCGCGGCGGGCAAGGGCTTTGGCGAGGCATTGGTCTTCACGGGCACCAACCACCTCGCGGGCGGGTGCGTGAGCAACGCGTTCATTGTGCGTGATG